>Ga0123333_10005203_pt1 | contig 11827 bp, 10 predicted proteins | sample BioC12SIPDNA_3_FD_89957 | JGI IMG/M metagenome (GOLD analysis project Ga0123333, IMG submission 89957) | Anaerobic biogas reactor microbial communites from Washington, USA - Biogas_R2_B C12 SIP DNA | ecosystem: Engineered > Bioreactor > Anaerobic > Unclassified | place: Washington, USA...
GTCTCGGTGTAACATATCATTGACAAACCAACAAAATTTTACTTATCTCAAAAGCGTCGCGGGAAAGCCAGAGTATTATTGGACAGATCGACACCTGCGTGATATAATGATATACGAATCCCACGAGCATTCGCATATGAGATCGAGTCAGTCTCCGCATGTAGACCGGAGATGAAAACAGCGAGACCGCGGGGAGTAGGAGCGTCCGCTTTTAAAAAAATCCGCAGCAGCTCTTGCATAACGCGTCAGAATACGTTACAATAAGAATATCTGAATATAGAAGGGGCGATCGCATTATGAAAAAGGTTGTCGTAGTATTGGGGTCGGATTCCGATCTGCCGGTAATGCAGGGAACGATAAAGCAGCTACAGGCGTTCGGGGTACCGTTTGAGGTACGCATCGCGTCGGCGCACCGTACTCCGGCGCTCGCGCAGAGCATTGCCGAAAATGCAATAAGTGACGGCGCGGGTGTCATCATTGCCGCAGCCGGAAAAGCCGCGCACCTCGCGGGTGTCCTCGCGGCGCATACCACGCTGCCCGTCATTGCCGTGCCGGTCAAGGCCTCCACACTCGACGGACTCGATGCGCTGCTGTCCACCGTCCAGATGCCGCGCGGTATCCCTGTCGCGACCATGGCTATCGACGGCTCCGACAACGCCGGCCTCTTTGCCGTCCAGATTCTCGCTCTGTCTGAGCCAACCCTCGCTGAAAAGCTCTGTGCATATAAGGCTGACCTTGCGCTTAAGGTTGAGGAGAAGGATCGCGAGATACATGCGCAATACACTCTGTAGCCTGCGTGCGCAGTATATCCTGAAATCTTAGGCTTGCTTTCATACCGGCTCACACGATTTTGTCTTTCGGAGGGATTATCATGCAGTCACCGACCGCGTTCTTCGGTTTCACACCCGGCAGTGACCGGAAAATCATCCACTGGGACCGGCTATCGGCATATTACCGGACGCTCGCCGCTGAGTCTGATCGGATAAAGCTCGTTGAAATCGGTAAGACCACACTCGGGAAACCGTTTCTGGAGCTGATCATCTCCTCGCCGGATAACCTCAGCAACCTCGACTTCTACCGCCGCATCAGTATGCTCACCGCCGACCCACGCGGGCTGGATGAGCGCACGGTCGAGAAACTCTGCGAGGACGGGCGCGCCGTCTGTGTACAGTCGATGAGCCTCCACGCAGATGAGATCGGTGGCGCGCAGATGGCTCCGCTGCTTGCCTATGAGCTGGCGTCCTCGAACGCTCCCGAAATCCTCAGCATCCTCAAAAACGTCATTTTCATCATGATTCCCAGTTTCAACCCCGACGGTCTCGAGATGGTCGCCGACTGGTACGACCAAACTCTTGGCACACGCTATGAGGGCTCCCCGTACCCCAAGCTCTGGCATCCCTATGGCGGGCATTCCAATAACCGCGACGCCATCGCCGAAAACCTTGTTGAGTCGCGCTACGTCAACCAGATTCTGCTGCGTGAGTGGATGCCGCAGGCGTACCAGGATCACCACCATCAGGGTTCCTACAATGCGCGCATGTTCATTGTGCCGTACAAGGATCCCGTACGTCCGAACTGCTCACCGCTCGTGTGGCGTGAGCTTGCGTTCTATGGCGCGAGCATGGCCAGGCAGCTCGAAGAGGACGGCGTACGCGGCGTCGTCAGCAGCGAGATCTACCCCTGCCGCGGACATTTCGGATTCCATTACATGACCAATGCTCACAACATCGCCGGGATGCTCACCGAGAGTGCATCGGCGCGGCTCGCCACGCCGCTCTACGTCCATCCCGAACAGCTCCCCGATACGCTTGAAAGCACCAACTGCCCGAACCCGTGGCGCGGCGGCGAGTGGAAGCTCTCCGATATCGTCCGCCAACAGTATATCGCCGCGATAAGCCTGCTGTCCGCAATGGCAAAAAACCGAAAGAGCGTGCTGCGCTGCATGACGAAGAAGGCGTTTGGGCAGACTCGAGCCGGTGCTGACAACCCCATCCACGCCTACCTCATCCCGCCCGAGCAGCCCGATCCGTCCGCTGCCGAGAAACTCGTCCATATCCTCGAGCGTCAGGGCATCGAGCTGTACGCCGCAACCGAGCCTGTCCAGACTGCCCACGGATTGTATCCCGCCGGAACCGTCATCGTCCCGCTCGCGCAGCCGAAGTACGCCGTCATTCTCACACTGCTGGCGGAGAACGCCTACCCGCAAAACCGGTTCACCATCCAGCCCGACGGCTCCGTCACGGCGTATGACGTGATGAGTGACAACATCGCGGCGTATATGGGTGTCGAGGTCGTCGAGGCCGGTAGAAAGGTCGGAGGGAAGGTGACGAAATTCTCCGGCTTCCCGCACGCTGCCGGTGCGAAGTACATCATCTCCGGCGTCGAGAACGAGAGCTACAAACGGGTCAACGCGCAGCTGAAAGCCGGACGCTCGATCTACCGCGCGCCGAACGGTGACTTCTACGCCGGCACCCATCCCGAGGACGCCAATGAGATCGTACTGCGGCAAATCGGCGTCTACCAGACACGCGTCTGGGGTAATACCGACGAAGGATATACAAGACTTCTTCTGGAGCAGTACGGTTTCCCGTACCGCACGGTTGAGCCGGGGGATCTCCTCACCGCGCTTGACCGGTCGAAAAAAGACGCGCTGGATGTGCTCATTCTGCCGTCCAACACCATCTCGGCACTGCGCGGTACAAACACTGACCCGGAGCTTCTGCCGGAGGAATACCGACAGTGGCTTGGGGAAGCTGAGGAGGACGCGCTGCGGACGTTTGTGCGTGAGGGCGGCGTGCTGCTGGCGCTGGACAAATCGGTATTATACGCGATCAGCTTGTTCGGGCTGAACATCCGCGACCGCGCGAAGGATAAAACCGCCGCGCAGTACAACACCCACGGCTCAATGCTGCGCGTTCGGTGCGCGGAGACACCGCTGACGATGGGAATGCCCGCACACGCGGCGGTGTTCCATTGGAACGCGCCGGTACTTGAGATCAACGAACACATCCGCCCGGAGAACTACCGCACCGATGTCCGCTTCGAACGCGAGCGGGTGCTTGAGAGCGGTCTGCTCGTCGGAGAAAAACTGCTTGCCGGACGTCCCTGCGTCATCACAGTGAAAGAGGGAAAGGGCGAGATCGTCCTCTATGCCTGTGCACCGCAGTTCCGCGCGCAGACTGACGGAACCTATAAGCTGCTGTTCAACGCGCTCTACCGTGAACGTGAGACGAAACGCACCGTATAACGATAACACGAAAGGAATCAACATGCAGAAAATCCACGAAGCCTGCGGCGTATTCGGAATCTACGCCGCGCCGGATGATTCCATCAATCCCACCGAGGAAACCTTCAACGCGCTGTTTGCCTTACAGCACAGAGGCCAAGAGAGCTGCGGTATCGCTGTATCTGACCGCGGTGTGTTTCGTGTACGCAAGAACGTCGGGCTGGTGTCCGAGGTGTTCGACGAAGAGGCGCTCGCGGCGCTGCCCGGGCAGATCGCCATCGGTCACTGCCGCTACGCCGCCAATGACCTCAAGGACCGTGAGAACGCACTGCCGATCGTCGTCGAGCACGCGAAGGGCAACCTGGCCGTCTCGCACAACGGAGCGGTCGTCAACGCAGCACAGCTCCGGCGGGAACTGCAGGAGCAGGGCAATGTCTTCCAGACCCGCGGGGATGCTGAGCTGATCGCAAACCTCGTCGCACGTGAGCGTCTGAAATGCTCATCGACCGAGGAGGCGCTTCTGCGTCTGATGGACATCATGACCGGCGCGTACTCGCTGGTTCTGATGAGCCCGCGCAAGCTGCTCGCCGCGCGTGACCGCTGCGGGTACCGTCCGCTGTGCATCGGTAAAGTAGGGGAGAGCTGGGTATTCTCGTCGGAGACTGTGGCACTCGATGCGGTCGGCGCAACGCTGGTACGCGATGTCAAGCCCGGCGAAGTCGTATGGGTCGACGCCGACGGGCTTCACTCGCTGCAGGCACCCGACAACGGTACCCGCCAGGCGCTGTGCGTATTCGAGTATGTCTACTTCGCGCGGCCCGACAGCGTGATCGACGGTATGAGCGTCGACCGCTTCCGCAGGCTTGCGGGGATGCACCTGGCGCTGGAAAGCCCGATCTGCGCGGATGTCGTTATCGGGGTGCCGGACTCCGGTTTACCCGCCGCGACGGGCTACTCGCACTGTTCGGGGATTCCCTACGGCGTCGGTTTGATCAAAAACCGCTACATCGGCCGCACCTTCATTCAACCGATGCAGAGTCAGAGAGAGCGTGCGATGAAGATCAAGCTCAATGCTCTGGCGGACACCGTGCGCGGCAAGCGTGTGATCATGATCGACGACTCGATCGTGCGCGGCACGACATCGGCACACCTGGTGTCCTTGCTGCGTGAGGCCGGCGCGACAGAAGTGCATATGCGCATCTCCTGCCCGCCGTTCCTGCACCCGTGCTACTTCGGCACCGATGTCCCGGATCGCAAAATGCTGCTCGCGGTCGGCCGCACGGTCGAGGACATGCGCAAGATCATTGGCGTGGACAGTCTCGCGTTCCTGTCTCTGGAGGCACTGCACCGTATCGCACGGGAGGTCAATATCGATATCTGCGACGCATGCTTCACCGGCGATTATCCGACGAAAATTCCCGAGAAGCGGGAAGTGAGCAAATACGAATGTCACATTGAGGGTGGAGAATAATGGAATATATGAAGACTTCTCATTCGCGGGCGTACCGGGAGGCGGGTGTCGATGTGACCGCAGGATACGAGTCGATACGCCTGTTCAAGGACAAGGTACGATCGACGTACATCCCCGGCGTGCTTGGGGACATCGGCGGCTTCGGCGGTCTGTTCGAACCGAACTTAAAGGGTATGAAACGGCCTGTGATGGTCTCCGGTACCGACGGCGTAGGTACAAAGATTAAGCTTGCCTACACGCTCGGCAAGCATGACACGATCGGCATCGACTGCGTCGCGATGTGCGCCAACGACATCGTTTGTGCGGGCGCGGCACCGATGTTCTTCCTCGATTATATCGCGTGCGGCAAAAATGACCCTCAAAAGATCGCAAAAATTGTCTCGGGCGTCGCGGACGGCTGCAAGATGGCGGGCTGTGCGCTCATCGGCGGCGAGACCGCCGAGCATCCCGGACTGATGCCCGAGGAAGAATATGATCTGGCGGGCTTCTGTGTGGGAATCGTGGACTACGATGAAATCATCGATGGCTCAAAGGTCGAGACGGGCGACGTAGTCATCGGCATCACGTCGTCGGGCGTACACTCCAACGGCTTCTCGCTGGTGCGGCGCGTGTTGGGCGACACGTACGAGGCGCTGACCAAACGCGTACCGGAGTTGTCCGGGACCGTCGGCGAGACGCTCTTAACCCCGACGCGTATCTACGTCAAGCCGATGCTGACCGTTCAGAAGGCACTGACCGTGAAGGCAATTTCGCACATCACGGGCGGCGGGTTTTACGAAAACATCCCGCGGATGCTGCCGGACGGCTTTATGGCGGCGATTGAGCGGGTGCAGATTCCGGTACTGCCGATCTTCGACCTGATCGCGCGGACGGGAGAGGTCTCCGAACACGACATGTTCAACACGTTCAACATGGGCATCGGGATGGCGTTCGTCGTAGCGCGCGACGATGCCGACCGCGCACTGGAGCTGCTCGCGGGGATGGACGAACAGGCCTGGGTCATCGGCGAGGTGCGCCCGGGCGACGGCATCACAATCAGTTGATGGCGAGGAAGAGAGTTGCCGTCCTGGTCTCGGGCGGCGGTACGAATCTGCAGGCACTCATCGACGCGCAGGGCAGGGGAGACCTGGGGGCAGGGGAGCTGACCCTCGTCCTCAGCTCGTCGTCCGACGCGTACGCGCTGACCCGTGCACGGAACTCCGGCATCCCGACGCGTGTAATCGAGCGCAAGGGCAAAAAGCGCGAGACCTTCACCCGGCTCGTACTCGAGACGCTGCGGGAATATGAGACGGATTTGGTCGTATTCGCCGGCTTTATGGTGATTTTAAGCCCGGAGTTTTTCGCGGAGTTCGAAAACCGCGTGATAAACGTCCATCCGGCGCTGATCCCGTCGTTCTGCGGTGAGGGATTCTACGGTCTGCATGTCCACGAGCAGGTGCTCCAATACGGTGTGAAACTGACCGGTGCGACGGTGCACTTTGCCAATGAATTGACAGACGGAGGGCCGATTATCCTGCAAAAGGCTATTGCCGTACGCGACGATGACACGCCGGAGACGCTGCAGCGGCGTGTGATGGAGACCTGCGAATGGCAGTTATTGCCGAAGGCGGTACGGCTTTTCTGCGACGGCAAATTGCGCGTCGAGGGGCGGCATGTGTATATTACGGAGGAGCATGAATGACATTTAATGAATATTTATGCGGAAACACCTATCCCGGACGCGGTGTGCTTCTGGGGAAGATGGGGAACTCCGCGTTGATAGGCTACTTCATCATGGGGCGCTCGACCGGCTCTCGCAACCGGGTTTTCGAGCTGGACGGCGACGGACTGCGGACGCGGGCGTTCGATGAGAGCAAGCTGCCCGATCCGTCTCTCTATGTCTACCATGCGGTCCGGGTGTTTGGAAACTGCACGGTCGTCACCAATGGAGAGCAGACCGATACGGTCTATCAGTACCTCAGGGACGGTAAGACGTTCGAGGACGCACTGCGTACCTGGACGTACGAGCCTGACCCGCCGATTCTCACCCCACGCATCTCTGGACTTCTGACGCTTGAAAACGGCGGGATGTCCTATAAACTGAGCATTCTGAAATCCGGCAAGGACGCTGCGGTGATTCGTCAGTTCTTTGAGTATCCGGAGCCGGTGCAAGGACAGGCACATCTGATCCACACCTACGCGCATGACGGCAATCCCGTTCCGTCGTTCAGCGGCGAACCGGCAGCGATCGACGTCTCCGGCTATACGACGCTCGATGATGTGACGGATGCGCTGTGGAACGCTCTCGACGAAAATAACCGCGTCTCACTGTTCACGCGGATGATCGACCTCACAAGCGGTGAGATGCAGATGCGTGTGATCAATAAGCAAGGAGAGTTATTATGCAAGAATTAACGTTAAAATACGGCTGCAACCCGAACCAGAAACCCGCGCGCATCTTCATGGAGAACGGCGAACTGCCGGTGAAGGTCCTGTCGGGACGTCCCGGCTACATCAACTTCCTTGATGCGCTCAACGGCTGGCAGCTTGTACGGGAGTTGGACGCGGCAACGGGTCTCCCGGCGGCGACATCGTTCAAGCACGTCTCCCCGGCGGGCGCGGCGGTCGGAATGCCGCTGAACGACGTGTTGCGCGAGATCTACTTTGTGCCCGACAAGCAGAAACTGACGCCTCTTGCCTCCGCATATGCGAGAGCCAGAGGTGCCGACCGCATGTCCAGCTTCGGTGACTTCATCGCGCTGTCCCGTCCGTGTGACCGCTCAACCGCCCGGCTGATCTCCCGCGAAGTCTCCGACGGTGTCATCGCGCCCGGCTATGACGACGACGCGCTTGAGTTGCTGTTGAAGAAGAAGAACGGCGCCTACAACGTCATTGAGATCGACCCGGCCTACAAGCCCGACCCGCTCGAGCGCAAGCAGGTTTTCGGCATCACATTCGAGCAGGGACGCAATGAGCTGACGTTTGACGATGCGTTGTTCCAGAATATCCCCACAAAGAACAAAGAGCTTCCCGAATCCGCAAAGCGCAACCTGATCGTCTCACTGATCACGCTCAAGTATACGCAGTCGAACTCCGTTTGCTATGTGCTCGACGGTCAGGCGATAGGCATCGGCGCGGGGCAGCAGTCGCGCATCCACTGCACGCGTCTCGCCGGTCAGAAAGCGGATAACTGGTACCTCCGGCAGCATCCGCAGGTACGCGCGCTGCCATTCCTCGATAGCCTTGGACGTCCCGAGCGCGACAACGCCATCGACGTCTATATCTCCGACGATTGCGAGGATATGCTGGGTGTGTGGCAGGACTTCTTTACCGAAAAGCCGCCCGTATTCAACCGTGCCGCGAGAAAGGAATGGCTCCGGGGCTTAACAGGTGTGGCGCTCGGCTCCGACGCGTTCTTCCCGTTCGGCGACAACATCGAGCGCGCGCATTGTTCGGGTGTACAGTACATCTCGCAGCCCGGCGGTTCCATCCGTGACGACAATGTCATCGAGGTCTGTGATCAGTACGGGATTGTGATGGCATTCAGCGGTATCCGGCTGTTCCACCACTGATAAGGGGCAGAAAGATGAATTTATTGGTTATCGGAGGAGGCGGCCGCGAGCATGCGCTGATCTGGAAACTGTCGCAGAGCCGGAAGGTAGACAAGATCTGGTGTGCTCCCGGCAACGGCGGTATTGCGGCGCTCGCGGAGTGTATACCGGTCAAGACGACGGACATTGCGGGACTGCTTGCGCTCGCCGAGGAGAAGCACCCCGACCTGACGCTCGTCGCGCCGGACGATCCGCTGGCCATGGGACTGGTGGATGAGCTGGAAGCGCGCGGCTTCCGGGCGTTCGGGCCGCGTAAAAATGCCGCGGTCATCGAGGCAAGCAAGAGCTTCGCGAAGGACCTGATGCGCAAGTATCATATCCCGACGGCGCGCTACGCGGTTTTCGATGACGCCGAGAGCGCGCGGAAGTACATTTCCGAGCAGGGCGCGCCGATCGTCATCAAAGCAGACGGACTGGCTTTGGGCAAGGGTGTGACCGTCGCGCGGACGGTAGAGGAAGCGATCGCGGCGGCGGACGCGGCGTTCGGCGGCGCGTTCGGAAATGCCGGTGCGCGTGTGGTCATCGAGGAGTGCATGGTCGGCCCCGAGGCGAGCGTCTTCTGCTTCACCGACGGTACGCATATTTCTCTTGCACCGGCGGCGCAGGATCATAAACCTGTGTACGACGGCAACCGCGGGCCGAACACCGGAGGTATGGGCGCGGTCTGTCCGTCCGGAAAGGTGACGCCGGAGCTGATGGAGGTCATCCGCGAGACGATCGTCGCGCCGACGGTCAACGCGATGCGTACGGAAGGCCGTCCGTTCCAGGGCGTGCTGTACGTCGGGCTGATGCTGACGGCGACGGGACCTCACGTGGTGGAGTTCAATGCCCGCTTCGGCGATCCGGAGACGCAGGCACTGATACCGCTGCTCAAGACCGACCTGGTGGACATCATGAACGCGTGCATCGAAGGGACACTCGACCGTCTGACGATTGAGTGGCATGACGGGGCATGCGCATGTGTGGTCATGGCATCCGGCGGATATCCGGGCGCGTATACGAAAGGTCTGCAAATTCACGGTCTTGGGAAACTGCCGCGCGACGTGATTGCGTTCCACGCGGGGACTGCTCGCAAGGACGGCAAAATGATTACGGCGGGCGGGCGTGTGCTCGGCATCACGGCACGCGGTACGACACTCGACGAGGCGATCGACAAAGCATACGCCGGTGTGCAGTGCGTCAGCTTCGACGGAGCGCATTATCGCACCGACATCGGCCGCATATAAGGAGGAAGGTATGGCAAAACCGCGCACGATCTTTGCGTGCTCCGAATGTGGCAATGAGACCTCTAAGTGGTTCGGACAGTGCCCGTCGTGCAAAAGCTGGAATACGCTGTACGAGGTCGAGCAGACGCCGTCTGCGCCGGCAAAACGCGGATTCACGGATAACAGCGTCCCCCAGACGCTCGCGCTGCCGCTGCGCGAGATTGAGACGACCGATGAGCTGCGCACTTCTACGGGGATGGCAGAGCTTGACCGGGTGCTTGGCGGCAGGACGGTGCTGGGATCTCTGGTGCTGGTCGGCGGCGAACCCGGGATCGGAAAGTCAACGTTGCTTTTGCAGGTCAGCGACACATTCGCAAAGCAGGGGACGGTTCTCTATGTGACGGGTGAGGAATCGGCACGGCAGATCAAGCTGCGCGCGGAGCGGTTGGAGGTCGCAGCAGATGCGCTGTACATCCTCGCCGAGACGCGTATGGACAACATCATGGAGACTTCCAACCGCATAAAGCCGGCGTATATGATCGTTGACTCGATCCAGACGGTCTATAAGCCGGACGCAGCGTCTGCACCCGGCAGCGTCACGCAGATTCGCGAATGCGCGATGACACTTTTACAGTACGCGAAATCCGTCGGCGTTACGGTCTTCCTGGTGGGGCATGTCACAAAGGAGGGGACACTCGCGGGGCCGAAGGTGCTTGAGCACATAGTAGACTGTGTGCTTTACTTTGAGGGTGACCGTCACGCGAGCTACCGGATTCTGCGTGCGGTAAAGAACCGCTACGGCTCGACCGACGAAATCGGCGTGTTCGAGATGAGCACGCGCGGACTGCTGGAGGTGCCGAATCCGTCGCAGGCACTGTTGTCGGGACGTCCGAAGGATGTGCCCGGAAGCTGTATCGCGTGCGTAATGGAAGGGACGCGTCCGCTGCTTGCTGAGGTACAAGCGCTCGTCACGCAGTCGAGCTTCGGCAATCCGCGCAGAACGTCTGACGGGTTTGACTACAACCGTGCGGTGCTGCTGCTGGCGGTACTGGAAAAGCGTGCGGGGATTTCCGTCAGCAACTGCGACGTATATCTGAATGTAACCGGTGGTCTTAGCCTGACGGAACCGGCGGCAGACTTACCGGCGCTGCTGGCAGTCGTGTCAAGCGTACGGGAACGTCCGCTGCGGGAAAAGATGGCAGCGTTCGGCGAGGTCGGTCTGACCGGAGAACTGCGGACGGTCAGTGGAGTGCTGCAGCGTCTGACGGAGATCCGACGTCTTGGATTCACCGAGTGCGTCGTACCGAAGCGTTCATGCATCGGATTGAAGCCGCCTGCAGGACTGACGCTGCTTGCGGCGAACAACGTTGCACAGGCTATAGAGCTGGCAATAATTTAACACTTTAGACACTATGTCGATATTATTTGAAAGATTTTCGACATAGTGTCTTATATTATGCAATCTAATCAATTATTGCCGACACTGTGTCAATATAGAAAGGCATATTTTCAACACTATGTCTTTTGCTTGAAATGCGTGTACAATAAAATGGAAGAGTATCGCACAGAAATGCAGCGACGTGTTATAAGCTCGAAGATACGGAAGAACTGAAAAGTTGTGTCGAGACAGGGAAGCTATTCAGCGCAGACTGATCGCTTGCTGACCGACAGCGTAGTGTGCGTCATCATCGGTCTGTACACTGTCGCTGATTATGAAAATAGACAAAAGGAAGGACTGACCGCACATGTACGATATCCGACCGCTTGATCCGAAGGTCTGGCGCGGGTATTTACTCGATTTCACCTACACCTCCGATTTCTATTACGATGTCAATCTCGTCGGCGACATCAACGGCTTCCGCGTCACGTTTGAGAAGAAGCCCTTCGAACAAACCTTTATCAACCGGAACGTCACCAATGACCGGCTTTTTCAGCCGTATTGGGACGACATCATCGCATACGGTGTGGTAGAGAACGGGACGCTGATCGGCGTCGCGGAAACATGTGTGGAAAGCTGGAGCAATCGGCTGCGCATGACGGAGATGTGGGTGGATGCGGCGCACCGGCGGATGGGACTCGGACAGAGCTTGATGGACGCCGTAAAGGAGCGTGCAGTCCGGGAGAAGCGCCGCGCGGTGATTCTCGAGACACAGTCGTGCAACGCCGGCGCCATCGCGTTCTACCTCTCCCAGGGCTTTACGCTCATCGGTTTTGATGCCTGCTGCTACACAAACACCGACCTTGCAAGACGTGAGGTACGTATGGAGATGGGATACTTTCCCGGGAAAGCTCAGGGTCAAAGCTGATCGCTCGCGTTTTATCGGCACATCCGGTA
>Ga0123333_10005205_pt1 | contig 11826 bp, 9 predicted proteins | sample BioC12SIPDNA_3_FD_89957 | JGI IMG/M metagenome (GOLD analysis project Ga0123333, IMG submission 89957) | Anaerobic biogas reactor microbial communites from Washington, USA - Biogas_R2_B C12 SIP DNA | ecosystem: Engineered > Bioreactor > Anaerobic > Unclassified | place: Washington, USA...
ATCAGGCCGGCCAGGAGCACTGCGGGAAGAGACAACATCAACAGCGATCCGATCGCACGCATGGCTCAGCCCCTCATTTCAACAACTGGTTCTGAAACCACTCGACCAGCGCCTGCATGGCCTGCTCGCGTTCCTGGGGTACGAAGCCGTGACCCGACTCCTCGTAGACCACCAGCTCGCTGGTAACGCTCTGCTCCTTGAACGCGGCGTAAATGTTCTCGCTGTGCTTCATGGGGACCAGCTCGTCTTTCTTGCCCACCAGCAGCAGCGTGGGGGCGTCGTCCGGCGAGACGTGCAGGAGCGGCGAGTACTTGGCTGCTTCCTCCACCGGCAGGTTGAGCGCCGGGAACTGGTCGTACGCAGGCAGATGCCCTTCCGTCTGCCACACCATCACGCGCAGATCGGTCGGCGCCACAAACGCAACCACCGCCTGCACGCGACTGCTGACGCGCAGCACCGGATCCTTGGCCTGCGGATCACCCTCGTCCGAGGCGGTACCCAACATCAAAGACAGGTGCCCGCCAGCGCTCATGCCATACACGCCCAATCGTTGGGGATCGACTTTCCAGGTCGCGGCGTGAGCGCGGATGTACCGCACGCTGCGCCGCACATCCTCCACCGCGTCGGGAATGCCGTACCGCGGACTGCTTCCGTGCCGGACGGCGAACACGGTGAAGCCGGCGTCCAGCATCGGCTTGAAGCCCGGCAGCGCCGCTTCCGGCGGGCTCCACGACGAGTACCAGCCGCCGCTGACCATGAACAACAACCCGGCCCCGTTGGCGTTGCTCAGCGGCGCGAAGACGTCGAACGTCAGGGCCAGTCCATCTTTGTGACCATAGACCACATCCGGCGTGATCTTGACCTCGTCCGCCGCGCGCACGAGCGGCAGGGAACTCAACACCAGGCACAGCATCAGAGCAGGACGCCAACATGACATGCATGACATGGTTGTCTCTCCAATTCGTGAGCCAGCACCGACACAACACACCACCAGCCGACATTCTCGATGATCGCAGAGGGCTTGGCGAGTAGACGACCGGACAATAACACCGATCTGAATCGCTGGCTCCCCTGTTCAAGTCCAGCCCGCGCGCGGATATGGTTGACATGACCGATGCCAGCCGGCCGCAGTGGCGCGGCCCACGCCGGGACGGCGTCTCCCTGGAAGCGGGACTCCTGCCGGCCTGGCCCGCCGGCGGACCGCGTCTGCTGTGGCAGCAGACCGGACTGGGCACAGGCTGGTCCTCGCCCATCCTCGTCGACGAGCGCCTGTATATCACCGGGGACATCGGCGCTGACGACGGCACGCTGTTCTGGACAGTGCCGCTCAAGAATCAGTTCGGTGTCAATGCCGCGACACCCATCTACGATGCGGGAGCGGTCTTCTTCGTGACCCCGGACACAGAGAAAGGGCGACTGTACCTGCGTTACCACGACACGCTGTGATGCTATGATGTAGCTGCTGCTGACGCGTCGTTTACGATCTGGGACCGCACAAGCATGAATGCGGGCCGTTTGCGACACTACCCGTGGCAATGCCCGGAATGTACGACTTCACCTGGCATTACTTTCACTTGGCATCACTTTGAGGAGAACCGACATGGACTTCAACACTGACCGGCTGCTCACCCGCCGCAACCTGATCTCGGCCACGCTCGGAGCGACGGGCATGGCCGCACTGACCGCTGCGCCGGCCACAGCCGCTGCGCCGCGCGTCAATGGGCTGGAAGGCAAGAAGGTCCTGGTCGCCATCGGCGATTTCAGCGAAGGGCTGGAAACGTACTACATGATCTACCGGCTGATCGAAGAAGGGGTCAAACCGGTCGTCGCAGCTGCCAAGGCAAAGCAGCTCCAGATGGTCGTGCACGATTTCGACCCGCAATACTCCAACTACACTGAGAAACTCGGCTACTACATCCAGACCGACATCGCGTATGATGACGTGCAGGCGGCCGACTTCGACGGGCTGCTCGTACCGGGTGGGCGTGGCGCGGAAGAGGCGCGGCAATACGAGTCGGCGCTGAACGTGACCCGGTACTTCCTGGATCACAAGCTGCCGGTGGGCGCCATGTGCCATGGGCCTCAACTGCTCTACACCGCCGGCTCCATGAAGGGGCGTCGAATGACCGCGTTTCCCGGCATTCGCTTCGACTTGGAGGCCGCGGGAGCCACCTTTATCGACGAACCGGTCGTGGTCGACGGACCACTTGTCACGTCGCGCGGCTGGCCCGACCTCCCTTACTTCATGCCGAAGTTCCTGGAAGTGCTCGCCCAGGCCTGACCGGCCGCTTGGCTGCCCAGCTCGTTGGCCGCCCCGCCGCTTGGTCGCGCGCGGCCGCGGCTGCGGTCACCCCGCGCCGCTCAATACTCCCGATCGGTCACCAGCCCCGGCTGGGGGACCGGATACTTGCCATCCGGTCCCGGCATGAGCGGGGAGGGGGAGTCGAATGTGAGCGTCTCGACCCCCAGCGCCATGTCATGCGGGTGCTGGAGCATTTCGTCGTACGTCACCACCTGTCCCGTGTGCGCGGCCATGCGTCCCATGGAACTCACCAGACTCGCCTCCGCTCCGCGCTGCGCCTCGTTGTACGGCTGGTCCTGGCGGATGGCCAGCAGCAGGTCTTCCCACTCGACATCGTACGGATTCGGTTCGTGGTCGGTGAACTTCCAGATCACCTGCGAGGGTGCAATGCTCTGCTGCCGGTAGATCGCACTGTAGGACGGCATCCCCGCGTTCAAGGAGATGATGGCCTGCCGCTGGCTGCCGTGCACGTAGCTGCCGAACTGGTCGTAGCAGCCGCCGATACAGCGCCCGTAGAGAAACAGCTTGGTGCCGTCGTCGAACGTGTACTCCACCGAGTAGTTGTCGAAGTTCTGGTCGACGTAGTTGCCACGATAGTGACGGCCACCGCACGCCTGGGCTTCCACCGGCCACGATCCCTTCATCCAGCAGCACTCATCGATGTTGTGGATGTAGAAATCGCTGTAGCACCCGCCGCTGGCCCAGATGTAGCTGTGGAAGTTCCGGATCTGGTACATCAGGTCGGAGATGCCAGCCGACTTGGGCTCGGACAGAAACGAACCGATCGGGCCGTGCATGCGATAGGCGCGCAGCGTGATGATGTCGCCAATCTCACCGGCCTGGATGCGGTCGTGCAGCGCCCGCCGCGCACGGCAGTGCCGCCACATCAGACCCACACCCACCTTGAGGTTCTTCTGTACAGAGGCTTCGGCCAGCGCGAGCATCCGCCGGGTGGACGGGCCGTCGACCGTCACCGGCTTCTCCATGAAGACATGGAGCCCTTTTTCGATGGCGTAGGCGAAGTGGACCCCGCGAAAGGCCGGCGGCGTGGCGAAGATCGCGATGTCGCCCGGCGCCAGACAGTCCATCGCCTGCTTGTAACCATCGAACCCCACGAACCTGCGTTCGGCAGGCACGTCCATCCGGTCCTGGAAATGGGCGCTGAGGTTCTCGTAGCTGCTCTTGAGCCGATCGTCAAAGACGTCGGCCATCGCCACCAGCTGAACCGGCCCCCCTTTAGCCGTCAACGCGTTGGCGGCCGCGCCCGTGCCGCGCCCGCCACACCCGATCAGCGCGATGCGAATCGTGTTGTTCTCGCCGGCATGCACCCTCGGGACGGCCAGCCCCACCAGTGCGGAGGCAGCTGCCACCTGCCCGGCACTCTTGAGAAAACTGCGGCGCGACGTCGGGCAGACCAGATTCTTGTTCATGTGGGGCAGTCTCCGAAGTTCAGTCTGGGGATGGCACAAGCTGGAGTCCGCCACAGAGACCTGCGAAACGCTCCGTGCCGCGCAGCATCTCCCCGGCGGGATGTTCTCCATTATGTCGGCCCCGCTACAATTCTCAATACTGCTGCCGCTCGTCCGCCCCAGAGGCCTGATCCTGGCTCACAACATGAACGGCCGAATGGCCGATCCGAAGTACATCCAGGCCATCACGACCAACCCGGAACTCGAAACCCTGCTGCTCCTGCAAGAAGGAGCCGGGATCAGCGTGACCATGAAGAAACGGTAGCCGTCACACGGCTCGTCGTTCGTCGACCGCCGACTGGGCCTCCAGCATCTGCTGGCTCCGCAGTTCGTCTTCCTGAGCCATCACCCTCAGCACGCGAACTGCTTCGACCGTATACTCGCAGAACACCCACGTGAACAGCAGCGCCAACGTGGCGCCAATCATGATGAGCGAGGTTGAGTACATCCCCTCGGCAGTCGTGCAACTGCCCTCCAAACCAGTGTGCATCGGGAGTCGGCCGTGACCTGCCCCGCGATAGATCGACTTACCGCAGTGTAGCGAAAATCGGACCCCGGGCAATATCGCTTTTGGGGTGAGGGGGGGGCAGGTGCAGGAACGCACTTTCTCGGGAGAGCGATCAGGGGTATTCGGAAATTCACGAATTCGGTGATTCACGAATTCAGGAATGTGACCGTGTGGCAGCTTACTTGTTAGCCGTGCTGAAGGAACGGACCGGTGAGCCCGAAAACGGCCTGGCGGCGTGCTTTTCGCCGCCGGTCTCCAGCTCGCGGGTCGGGCATGTTAAGATGGAACTTCCGGAAAATGCCATCATTCGATCTGCCGTATCAAAGGGGGACCAGTGCGTCATGGACAGTCCGAACTGCGGGAATAACCCAATCCGTTTACGTGTCGCGACCGTTTGTTCCCTCGCGGGCGGTGCCGAGCCCGTACCCTATTGCCGCCGCACCGTGCAGCTGCGGCGTACAGCGAGCGTGATCACGGTCCTGGCAACGCTGCTGTGGCTGGGTCAAATGCCCACCATCCAGACGCTCTCGGCACAGGAGCCCGCCGGCCCGGCATGCGGGACGATTGAGATCACGCTGGCGGGGCAACCGGCACCGCCGGCCAGTGCGGACGTCGGCGGTTGTGCGCTGATCGCGGACGCGTCTGGTCCGCAGATCGCCGTGCTGCGTCCGGCCGGCATGTTCAGTGTGTGCGTGCGGGCGGGCGAGGAGGTCAGCCTGCGGATGCCGCTGTCGGGACTTTCGGCACCGGCACGCATCATGGCCGACATGCGGGTGCGGGGCGACGGCGAAGCGGAAGTCAGCTGGACAGCCGGCGACCAGGTGGTGCGGCAGACGGTATCGGGGGGCGAGCCGCGTGCGATGGCTGTCGCGATGCCGCCAGCGGCTGAGCCACAATTGTTGCGGGTGACGATGCGCGGTGTGCGGGGCGAGCTGGCGGTCCGCTGGCAGAGTTGGCGCTGCGTGATCGGCGACCAGACGACCGCCCTGCCGCCGAACTTTGCGGCGGCGGTGGAATCGTTTCCGCCACCGGTGCTGCCCGACCCGCGACCGGCGATCGAGCAGGAGCTGATCGAATGGGACTGGCGATTGCAGGACGGTATTCAGACGGCGCGGGAACCGCGCACATGGTCTCAGGCACTCGAGCTGGTGCTGCAGCGTGGCGACCAGCTGATCGAGAATCTGCTGCTGGCCTCCTGCCCGCTGGACGAACTGCCGGACCAGTGGGAGCAGTTGCGGGGCGAGTTCCAGGCCTTGGCGCAATCGCCTGACGCGCCCGAGTCGGCCTGGGAAGGGCTGTGGCAGCGTGTGCATTGGCTGCGGCGCGAGGTGGCGTTGCGCAATCCCGTGTCGGACACCGGGCCGCTGGTGTTCGCCAAGCAAGTGCCGTCCTGTTTCAGCCACCAGTTGACACAGTACTACGGCATGTGCGCGCGCCCGGGGGGAGGCATCTTTGTGCTGGAAGCTCCCGGGCGCTCCATGCGGACGCGGCAACTGTCCACGCTGCCCGTGGGGAGCTATCAGCATCCGGAGGTGTCCTGGGACGGCCGCCGCGTTTTGTTTGCCTACTGTGAGGCACCGACGGTGCCACCCGACCGCACGACCCACCCCGAACGGGTTTATCACATCTACACCGTGGGCACGGACGGTTCCGGACTGCGGCAACTGACCGATGGTCCCTACGACGATTTTTCGCCGCGCGAGCTGCCGGACGGCAAGCTGCTGTTCCTGTCCACGCGCCGCGGCGGTTTTCACCGGTGCGGGGCCGGCCCGTGCCCCGTCTACACACTCGCCCTGGCCAACGCAGACGGCTCCGATCCGCGACCGATCTCGTTCCACGAGACGCATGAGTGGGATCCGGTGGTGCTCAATGACGGCCGCATTCTCTATACGCGCTGGGACTATGTGGACCGGCACGCGGTCCACTACCAGCAGCTCTGGTCCGTTCGGCCGGACGGCACGAACGTGGCCGCGTTCTACGGCAACAACACGCTCAATCCGGTCGGGGTCTGGGAAGCGCGTCCAGTACCGAACTCGGACCTCGTCATGGCGACGGCCGGTCCACATCACGCGATGACGGCCGGCTCGATCATTCTGCTCGACGTGAGCAAGGGCATCGACGGCCTGGATCCGATCACGCGTCTGACGTCAGACGTGCTGTTTCCGGAGAGCGAATCTCCGGTGCAGCACTGGCACGCGCCGGCCGGGGTGACCGCGCAGCCGGAGGTCCCGGTGGAACAGCTGCGGTGGCCGGGGCACTGCTACCGTACTCCCTACCCCCTGTCGGCCGACTGCTTCCTGGCCGCCTACAGCTACGACGAGCTGGTGGGGGAAGCCGGCGCGAACAAGACCAACATGTTCGGAATTTACCTGGTCGATCGGTTTGGCAATCGGGAGCTCCTGTATCGGGACCTCAGCATCGCCAGTCTCTGGCCGACCCCCTTGCGGCCACGGGTGCGCCCGCAGGTGCTGCCCAGCGCCATCGACCCGGCCACTGCGGCGGCCGGGGAGGGGACCTTCTTCATGCAGAACGTGTACGACAGCTGGCCGCACCTGCCGCGCTCGGAGGCGGACCGCATCACGCACCTGCGGATCGTCCAGGTGCTGTTGAAGACGACGCCGCACGCCAATTCGCCGCGGGTGGGTTTCGCAAATGCTTCGCCTGGCAAGCAGGTGCTGGGCACCGTGCCGGTCGAGCCGGACGGGTCAGCGTACTTCCGCGCTCCGGCGCGCATCCCGCTCGCCTTCCAGGCCCTCGATGAAAATGGTATGGCGGTACAGACGATGCGCAGCGTGACCTACCTGCAGCCGGGCGAACAGACCAGCTGCGTCGGCTGCCATGAACACCGTTCCACCACGCCGGACACCATGTCGGTCTCACTGGCCCGCCAGCGCCCGCCATCGGTCATCACACCCGGCCCCGACGGTTCCAAGCCGCTGAGCTATCCGTTGCTCGTGCAGCCGGTGCTCGACAGGCTGTGCGTCAAGTGCCACAGTGTCCCGGACGCGGGGGGCGGCATCGTGCTGACCGGCGAACCGGCCGGGGAGTTCACGGCTTCGTACAACGCCCTGGCTCCGCTCGTGCCCTATTCGGAATGGAAGGGCACACCGGCCGACAATGCGGAGCCTCTGACGCATCCCGGCCTGTTCGGGGCGCGGGCGAGCAGGCTTACACAGCTGCTCCGGGAAGGGCATGAGGGTGTCGTGCTCAGTGACGAAGACATGTCACGACTGGTGACATGGATGGACGCCAACGCGCTCTGCTACGGCACCTTTGACCCGGCTGACCAGAAACGCCAGCAACAGGGGGAACAGATCGCCGGACCGGCGCTGGACTAGCGCCCCCGAGGGGCCTTGCACAGCGACGGGCGGCCTTAACCTGACGGAACCTGTACGCGCTACGGGACCTGCAAGTCCGGCAGGTCCCGCGGGCTCGATTCCAGCTCCGGCTCCTCAAGCCACTCCCGCATGTCCGCGCGGAACGCGGTCAGCTGCTGTTCCTGCTCCGGGCTGAAGGCGCCCTGCGTCTGCCCGTAGGTGTCCATCCAGGCCGCCAGACGCCGCAGGTCCTCGCCCGTCAGACCGACTTCACGATGCGCGGCATCCTGGTCCAGGTACTGCAGCAGCTTGCTCTGCCGCGCCGGATTGTCGCCAGGTATCGACGCATCGCGCTCGAAGACCAGTGCCGACAGGTCACCGCCGGCGTATCCGATCAGCGTGTTCCAGGCCTTGCCGGCACTGAGATCCAACTGCGCCGCTGCCGGCTCGGCCGCTCCCGGATGGTGGCATGCGACACACCGCTGGTCCAGCACCGGTTGGACCAGCCGATCGAAACGGAGCGGCCAGGTCCCTTCCACATCTGGCTGGATTTTCGATGGTCCGCGCGCCATGGCCAGCATGCGTTGTCCCGCGGGGGCCGTGTACCGCGACTCGTGGCAGCCGATGCACGACAGCGTCTGCCCCGGCTGCACATAGGTCAGCGACCGCATGGTCTGGAGCGCGAAACCGTTGCTGTCGAGCGCCTGGAAGAACACCGGCAGGCCGGAAGGCAGGCTGAAGTACGCCGATCCATCCGGCTCGACTGGCACGGTTCCCAGAACGAACTTGCCCGTCTCCTCCTGCGACACACCCAGGCTGGGCGTGTTCATGTGGGGCTGGACCTTCGGCACCACACCAACGATCCGCAGTCGCTTGACCGCGCCGCGCTCGATGCCGGTCAGTCCGTGGTAGACATCCTGCAGCACCATGCTGCCCACCTGTTTCCCCTCGGCCTTGACATATCCCGAGTAGTCCGCGGGCTTCGGCCGCGCCTTGATCGGAATGGGCATCGTGCTGGAAATGGCCGCGTCCCGATGCAGCAACTCGAGGTTGCCAAACCGGTCGGCCAGGTAGATCCCCTGGGCGTTGACCGGATTGCTGTCATCTTCATAGCGCCCGTGTGGCGGCAGCTGGCGGTCGCTCCAGCTGACCAGATAGAAGTCTTCCGACAACGGCCAGGGGTTGGCGTAGTACGCGCCGACATTCTCCTCGGTCTCCGGGAAGGGGACTTCCGGCGTCAGGCGCGTGATGGGCGTCTCCTCTTCGTTCCCTTTGGTCTGATCCAGCAGCACCAGCGAGCCGCCGGTAATCGAGTGGTGGGCTGCCGCCGTGAACAGGATCTTCTGGGAGTGCGGTATGGAGCGCGGTTCGACGACCGCCTGCGGCCGCACCGTGAAGTTGCCATACACCAGTTGCGCGTTGGTGCCGTCGGGATTCGAGGACCACAGACTGAAGAAATGGCCGTTGAAGCGGTCGATGTAATCCCACCGGCAGTAGAGGATGCGGCCGTCGTGCGCGATGGAGGGGGTATATTCAAAGGTCTCGAAGGCAGACAGTGGCCGGATGCTCGTGCCGTCCTGGTTCACCGCGTGCAGCGTGAACACCGGCACGGGACGATAGTCGTCTCCGCCGCACCGCACGTAGCTGTCCGGCAGGTCTCCGGCGATAGTCCGCTGCGTATTGGCCGCGCTGGTCCGCAGAAACTGACCCTTGCGCGTCGACAGGAACAGCACGTCGCCGGAGGGGAGGTACCGGCCGTCGAAGTCGTCGTACTTGCCGCGCGTCATTTGCCGATAGGCGCCGGTGGCCAGGTCCATTTCAAACAGGTGGTAGAAGACCGCTTCCGGTACGTACTGCTTGTCACGTTTGTTGGGCGCGTCCGCGATGGCGGGATCGTACTGGCTGTAAGCAAACAGGACGCGGGTGGCGTCGTAGGACAGGTCGGCCTGCAGGAAGTTCCCGGCCGGCCAGGCGGCCGTCAGATTGCGGACCTGGGAGTCCGCCTCCTTGAAACGCTCCAGGATGCACACCCCTCCGCCCGGCCGGGCCCACCAGCCGTAGTACTGATCGGAGATGTGCGGAAACATCGTCGGAGCGCGTTTGACCAACAGAATGTCGTCGAAATCAAGCAGCGGATTTGCCAGGGTCAGTTCCCGCACGGTGCCGCGGACGGCGAAGTAGAGATCGCGCCAAGCCGCCTCGCCCGCGGCCTGATCAAGAGCGGCTGACTGGCAGGCCAGCGACTCGAGACGCGCCTCCGGACCCTGCACGTCCTGCCCCAGCGTTTGCAGTGCCGCAGCCAGCTGGCTGCCGCGCTCGAGCGACACCCGGACGACGTGCGGCCAGTCGACGGCGCCCTCACGGGCCGTGTGCCGGACCGACCATTGACTGGTACTGCTCTGCGTGGCCGGTTTGTGCAGCGCCAGATTCGTCTGGCCATCGTCAGCCATCACCTCGATCTCGTCGAGATGCAGATAGACCTGGCCAGGAAGCTGCAGGCGGACGAACCGGGCCGTCTGACCCGCGAGCGACACGCGCAGAGGCTGCTGGTCCGGGTGGCCGCGAAACGTCGTGCCATCGTGCGTGTAGACGGGCCGGAAATCGCGCCCGTCGTGCGACAGCAGCACCGTGATGTGGGCCGCGCGCGCCTCCATTCCGTCGCAGCGGTTATAGATCAGCAGGTGGCCCAGCGCATGCGTCTCGCCCAGATCGACCTGCCACCACGGATCCTGCTCCATCTCCGTGTGGAACCCCCACTTGCCGTCCCTGACGCCATCGCACCCGCCAGCCGCATCTTCCTCTGGCGTGACCAGCGCGAACCGGCCTGCCTGAGGCGTATAACGCAGCCGGGCCTGCGCCAGCCAATCGGCCTCCAGCTGCGCCCGGGTCAGCGCAGGAACCACTGGACCGCGCTCGCCCCGCGCAGGAGACGCGGCGCACCCTAGCCACACGAGATACGCGACACAGATCAGTTTCACGGCACTGTTTCGACAGGTTCCGGTCACCGCCGCATCCTCCCCCTATCGCTGCTGATGGGCCCTCGATACATAAACGATTCTAACCGAACGCGTGCCGCGATCGCAGAGGTACAGCCTGGTACTCGCCCCGCGAGGCCCGCCGGCAGCTGGACCGTGCATGGGAGGCCCATCACAGCTAGAATGGCTGGTGATCGCAATCCGACAACGCTGCCACCGTGGACGCCGCGGACACGGAGATCGCGCAGGCCCCCGGCGGCTCACCCCCAACAACCGGGACCAATCATGCCAACCAGAACCCTGTTCGTGTTGCTGCCCCTGGCCTGGATAGCGCCGGCACTGTGCGCCGTTGCGGAGCGGCCCAACGTGATCCTGATGATGACCGATGATCAGGGCAGCGGGGACTTCGGGATCGCTGGAAACTTCGAGCTGTATGACATGATCAGCGATCCGCAGGAGTCCCAGAATCTGGTGGCACAGCATCCCGACGCGGCGCGCGGCGTCTATCAGGTGACGGTGACAAAGCACTGACTCCTTGCCGCCGGACCGAACCGCCGCACCAAGGGCCGGGCGAGGTGTCTCGGACGAGTTCGTGTGGTACAGTGGACGGTTCCCGAACGGTCGGGGGCAGTCACCAACTATTGGCGAGGACAACTCGCATGCATCGAAATCGTCATTCCTCGGCATTCACACTCGTGGAACTGCTGGTGGTGATCGCCATCATTGGCATCCTGGTCGGTCTGCTGTTGCCTGCGGTGCAGGCGGCCCGGGAAGCCGGTCGCCGGATGCAGTGTGCGAACAACCTGAAACAGCTCGGCCTGGCCATGCACAATTACCACTCGTCGTTGCAGTGCTTCCCACCCGGCTTCATGGCGGTCAACCACCTGGGGACGGTCAGTGGCGGCTGGGCGTGGGGCGTGTTGCTCATGCCGTTCATCGAGCAGTGTCCGCTGCAAGACACGCTGGATCCCAAGCGGTACACGCTGTCGCAGGTCATCACCACTCCGGAGCTGCTCCCGATGCTCCAGATGGAGCTGTCCGTATTTCGTTGCCCGAGTTCTCCGATGGAGAAGCTGCGCGAGTTCCGGGGGGGCGGGCAGTTGGTAGCCACCGCGAATTACACGTGCTGCCGCGGGTTCTTCTCGTATTCCGGTAATACGCATCTCCAGAAGCTGAACAACGGGATGTTTTACGCGCTGAGTTCGACCAGGATCGCCGACGTGAGGGATGGGACCAGCAACACGATCGCCCTGGG
>Ga0123333_10005207_pt1 | contig 11824 bp, 10 predicted proteins | sample BioC12SIPDNA_3_FD_89957 | JGI IMG/M metagenome (GOLD analysis project Ga0123333, IMG submission 89957) | Anaerobic biogas reactor microbial communites from Washington, USA - Biogas_R2_B C12 SIP DNA | ecosystem: Engineered > Bioreactor > Anaerobic > Unclassified | place: Washington, USA...
GCCTGACACTGTGATCCGATTCTTGTCCTGGTTGTTAAGCATCACACCGGTCAGCTGGCCTTGTGCGCGCTTGCCGTCGATCCGGCCGTTGACGTCAAGCCGGACGGTGGCATTGAAAGAAGTGAGGTCCGTGATCGGCCGGAGCGGAATCGGCTCGCCGGGTAGCGGCGCCGGCAGCGCGACCGGAGCTACAGGCGCCGATAAGGTGGATGCCGAGAAAGCCGTTGTGCGCGGGTCCAAAGCCAGGAACACTAAGATGGCGATCACGGCCAGGGCGATCACCTCGGAAAGATGCGTATTTGCGGCTTTCATACGGGTGGGCTCCTTTCGAAAAGAAGCAGCATAGCTCCGCCATTCTTAGGCTCAAGCAGGTCCTCCAGGAGACATCAGGAAGAGCCTGCAAGCCGGAAGATCTGATAGGCCGGAACGAACCGGCCTACCCCTATGGAGAACCACAGGGAGCGAAATCGCCTGATTCCGCTACAACGCTATGGCTCACTGCCCAGGTGAATCGTTCTCGAACACGCTGTAAATGTGCTGACAACTCGCATCCGGTCAACTCCGCAGGCGGTGAAAAAGCCGAAAGCTTCCATCTCTCTGCGCTCGCCGCCCGCCTTTTACATACGGCAAGCTCCATGACAGCATGCGCGGTAATTCGTTCTGCCCCGAGCCAGCGACCTTCTCTTCCTCTGAAGCGCCGTAGTACCGGTAGTACCGCTCACTTTGATCGGCTGCACCGTTCAGAACCACACCCAGCACGGGCGTCCTGGCCTGGCGCAATGCCTCTACTGCGCGTCGCGCAGGCTGGCGCCCCGTGCGGCCTGCCCGCACAACCAGCAGCACGCCATCGGCTCCGGCCGCCAGGATCGTCGTATCGGCCACAGCCAACACGGGCGGGCTGTCGACGATGACCAGGTCCGCCTGCTGCGCGAGATTGTCCAACAGCTTCTTCATGCGAGGCGAACTGATCACGCCGACCGGGTCCAGAGGCAGCTTGCCGCTGGCGAGAACCCGCACACCCTCCACCTCGATGGATCTCGAGTAGCAGTCGGTGTCCCCTTGCCACAAGGCATCGGTCAGTCCTTGGTCCCGGTTGACGCCAAAAAGCGTAGCCTGCCGGGGCGAGCGAAGGTCCGCATCCACCACCAGCACGCGCAATCCGGCGCCAGCCATGGCAATGGCCAGATTGGCAGTGACCGCCGACTTTCCGTCCTCGGGCGCGGGACTTGTCACCACGATGGTGCGCAGGTGGCTGTCCATGCTGGCGAGACGAACGTTGGTGGCCAGCACGCGGAAAGCCTCTGCCGTAACCGAATGAGGGCGCGCAGCGATGATTGGCTTTTCCTGTTCCGCGTCAAATTGACCGATCAACCCAAGGGTGCCCAAACCAAGTGCGTGGCTCACGTCCTCGGGCGTCCGGATGGAATCATCCAGGTACTCGATGAAACAGGCGGCGCCCAATGCGACCGACATAGCGACGATCGCAGCAAGGACGATGTAAAGCATATTGTTTCCAGCCGTCTGTTTCGGCTCATGGGCAAGCTCGGTGATGACGACCGTACCCGGGACCTGGCTTGCGGTCAGGCGCACCTGCTCATAGCTCTGCTGCAGCATACGATAGTCGCTGCGATACTCGGCCAGCATAGCTTCAAGTCGAGCCAGCTCGGCCTCGCTCTGGAAGTATGCCGTATTCCGAGCCTGGACCTCCGCCTGGGTTTGATCGATCAACGTTGACAACCTGGCTATCTCGGCCTGCATGTTGGCCAGGCGGCCGGAGTCGGGATTCTCGAGCACCGCCTCTAGTTGCAGTGTGCGATTGGTAGCGCGATAGTCTGCCAGGAGGTCCTGCAGCCGGGCAAGCTCGGTTTCGTCAAAGACCTTCTTCGCTCTGGTGGCGTCGAATTGCGCCTGGGCTTCTTCGATTAACTTACTCTGCGCCTCAATATTCGCCTCCTTGCCCAGAAGATCGGCTCGATACCGGTCCTCCTGCAAGACCTTGGCATGCTCGATGAATGCCTCCCCAATGGTATTTGCGATCAAGGCTGCGTACACAGGCGAAGTGTCTCTCACAGTCACACGAACCAGTTGGGTATCCTTAATCGTCACCGTCTGAACGTTCTGTGCCAATGCTTCGGGTGTTACATCCAGTCCTAAGCGCGCAACCGTGGTTTCCAGAACTGATCGCCCCTTCAGCATCTGCGTGTAGGTTAGAGCGAGCCGCTCACCCGCCATCAGCGAGGTGTACTCGCTCGTGTTTGCCTGCTCCACAGGCGCCACCAACAGCGTCGCAGTCGCCTCATAGGTGGGCGGCATCCGAGATGTGACGAAGAAGGCGACCGCCAGTGCCAGCAGGGTGCAGCCGGCAATGAGCCATGCCCAGCGGCGAATCACCGCGAAGAACCAGCGCAGCTCCAATGTCTCTTCGTGTGCCATCGACAATCAGTCCTCCAGCGTGACCGGTTCCTGGCGGCCGTTTCCTGCCTCAATCACCTGCAGAAGATCATCCACGGTGGCGAGTCGAGCAGGCTCGCCAGAAAACAGGATCATCTGCTGGGATGGCAGGTCACAGCCGATCAGCAACCAGCCAGGGTAGGTCATTAACTCGAGAATGGGCCCATCCAACGGGGCTGACCCCATCTCGAAAACCACCGCATCCGGCGCCAGGACGATCAGTTCAGCGAAGCATTGAGCTGGCGAACATTCGAAGCGCAGCAGATCCACACCCGGAACGACTGCCAGCGCCGCAGCGATGCTGTCGATCGCGATCGACGTTCCTAACAAAGCAATCCTGCAATTCATTGTCACCACCTGAGAAGCAGGCGCGTCTTCGCCAGTTACAATATAGAGCATTCAGCGCGGTTGTCACTGTCTGCAGGCGCGGCAAAAGGACAGTCGTGCGGGACAGAAAAGTTCAGGTGTGGACCGCGAAAGTACAGTCAGATGAGGACAAAGTGTCGATCAGAGAGAAGGAGAAGACTGCTGCGGGAGGAGGACCAACGATCGGCCGGGCTTAGCCCTGGTGATCGAAGCCATGTGCGCGGGCATAGGACACTGCCTCGCCGCGATTGCTGAGGTGCAGCGCGGAGAGGATTTCGCCCATGTGATACTTCACGGTCCGCTCGGCCAGGCCCAAGCGGGCGCCGACCTCCTTGTAGGTGAAACCGTGACAGATCAGGGTCAGAATCTGCATCTGGCGTGACGAGAGGTGCCCGCCTCCCTCGCCTTCGAGGTCAGGGGGCTCGGCAAGCCGCGCAAACTCGCTCATTACCCGCTTGACCAAACCGGGCGCCAGGGCCACTTCGCCCCGGCCCAGCTCTTCCAGCGAGGAGAAGAAAGCCCTGGTGTCTTGCGTCTTGACCAGGTAGCCAGAGGCCCCCACCCGAATAGCCTCGAACAAGTCCTCGTCTTCCAACGATGCGGTGAGCATCACGACCCGGATCTCAGGGAATTCGGCCTTGATGAGGCGCGTTGCATCCAGGCCATTGCAGCGAGGCATCTGGATATCCATCAGCACCACATCGGGGTGCAATTCACGGACCTGCACCAGCGCCTCAAATCCGTCGCGCGCACTGCCCGCAACCTCGATCCCGCGACTGATCAGGAGGTTGCAGAGACCCTCCAGGAACAGGGAATGGTCATCCACGAGGAGTAGTCGCATATTCCCCAGCCTGTTGAGCCACCGGCACCTGCACGAGGACAGTCGTTCCCCGTCCCGGTGCACTGATGATATCGAGCCGTGCGCCTACCGCTTCTGCTCGCTGGTACATAAACGCCAGGCCGTAGTGACCGTCGTCAAGGCCCGGGACCTCATGCGGGTCAAATCCCTTTCCGTCGTCGCGCACGATCACCTGCAAGCAGTAAGTCTCGCAGGTAGCTGCCAGGTCAACCCTGGAGGCGCCAGCGTGCTTTCGTACGTTCGTCAGAGATTCCTGGATGATGCGCAGGAGCTGAACCTGTGCCACCGGGTCAAGGACGATGTCTTGAGCCTGTTGCGGCAGAGCCAGGTCGATCCTAAGTCCATAGACCACGCTGTAGCGCTCGGCAAAGTCGGTTATCGCATCCCACAGACCGCTGCTGAGCCGAGACGTCGCCCTGGCGCCGAGCAGGAAATCCTGGATCTCTTCGTGCGCCTCCTGTGCGATCGCGGCGATGCCTTGCAGCCCTGCGTTGGCTGTGTCAGGACGGCCGCGCTCAAGCGCACCACTGGAAGCCTGGGCCTGCATCTTGATATACCCCAGCACTTGCACTAAGCCATCGTGCAGCTCACGCCCCACCTGCTCGCGCTCCGCCAATGCTGCCAATGCAAATCGTTGGCGCTCGTTTGCCGCCTGTGCCGCCTTGTTCTCAGTCACGTCGATCCAGAGGACCAGTTTCCCGGTGCATTGCCCGCCGGAATCGAAGAGCGGGGACGCATGGACGTCGAAGACGTGCTCAGGCTGTCCATCGTTGACCGCGACCTCGGCGTACGCCGCGGCGTCATGGGTAATGATTCGCAGGAGCTCGGGCCACGCGGCCAGCAGGTCACGCGCATCCTGGCCGATCACCTCCTGACCCTCCGCGCCCAACAGGCGCTTCGCCGCCAGGTTCAGATCGACGACCCGATGCCTCCAGTCAAGCACCATCATGCCGTGGCTCATTCGCTCGACGATGGCGTGGCGGGTGGCCATGGCCGATTCGGATGTGCGGGTTCTGAAAATCGTGGCGGCGGCAAGGAGCAGAAAGGCGAGGAGCGGCACGCGGCTGCGGCGCGGCCAGGCAGACGCAACCGACAACGTAGCTACGAAAGTAGCTACATTACGAAGCCACACCCGCGCTGACCGAGAGAAAGTGGGCATCACCGTCTTCACCCCGAGCTTCAGAGAGCAGACTCGCCCGAACGACAGGGACGGCGTTGCTCACCCATGTTGCCGGTGAATCCTCACATATTTTAGCACGAATGAGTGTCTGCGTCAATGGCGTAACAGGAGTCAAATCCTTAAAGATTGCCAAGCAAGCGAATTTGTTCAACTGCGATGGCTAACCAAATAATTTGTGGACACGATCATTCCTCTCCTGATCCAAAAAACGATTCGCGTTCATCGTCTTCGAAAACCGCCGCGCGGCCGTTGATCCATTATAATAGCGGCCATGATCGAATTGGCGCCCAACAGCAAGACTGGCCTTAGCCTCCGCTCACCCTTCCTGCTCGGCAGCGCCGCGGTGGGGTGGGGAGACGCGTGGCCGCCCGGCGTGGAGCGGGAGTGGTTCGGCGCGCTCGTGACGCCGCCCCTCACGCTGCAGGCGCGCCGCGGCGCAACGGGCGCGCGTCTCGCCGAGATCCCCGGTGGCTTCGTCCTCAATACCGGCGATCATAACCCGGGCCTGCGCCGCGTCCTGCGCGATGATGTGACGGGCTGGGACAACCTGGGGCTGCCGGTCATCGTGGCGCTGGCGGGCAGCGCGCCGGACGACTGGCTGCGGCTGGGGGAGCGGCTGGAGGATATGGGGGTCGCCGCGCTGGAGGCGCAGCTGCCTGCGGGCGTCAGCCCGCGCGAGGCCGGCGGGTGGATCGCTAACCTGAAGCGCGCGTGCCAGCTGCCGGTGCTGGCAAAGGTGCGCGCAACGAATGCCATCCTCCTGGCCGAGGCGTGTGCCACCGCGGGCGCGGATGCGCTGGTCGTGGGAACGCCGCCGAGGGCCGCCGCGCGGGCGCCCGAAGGCGACATCGTCGAGGGAGCGGTCGGCGGACCGGCCGCGTTTCCGTTCACCTTGCGCGCGCTGCGCGCCGTGGCCGGGCTGAACCTGGGCCTGCCGCTGATCGCGGCGGGCGGGATCACGACGGCAGAGGATGTGCAGGCCTGTTGGGATGCCGGCGCAATCGCGCTCCAGCTGCGCAGCGTGTTGTGGACCGCGCCCGCTGCGGTGGCAGAGCTGGTGGCCCTAGAACACGATCCCGGCCGCGAAGGCGATCGCGTATAGCACGGCGAGCTGCGCCGTGCCGCCGAGGGTCTTGTTGAGCGCAGGCCCCAGCACGGTGAAGAGCGCCCGCGCGTGGCGGACTGCCAGCGGCAGCGTCACCAGGGGCAGCAGGACCCACGGCCGCATCCCGTATCCCAGCCACAAGATCAAGGGCACCGCGTACGCCAGGACAAGCATGACGAGGAACTCGATGCGCGCGCCGCGGCGGCCCAGCACCACGGCCAGCGTCCGCTTGCCCGCGCGGCGGTCCGTGTCCGCATCCCGAACGTTGTTGACCACCAGGATCGCGGTGACCAGCGCGCCCATGGGGATGGCCGCCAGCCACACGAGCGGCGGCGCGGCATGGGCCTGGGCGTAGTAGGTCCCGACGACCGCGATCAGGCCGAAGAAGACGAACGTGCCGAGGTCACCCAGCCCATAGTAGCCGAACGGCAGCGGGCCGTAGGTGTAGGCGACAGCCCCGATCATCGAGAGCACGCCGATCGCGAGGATAGGCCAACCCCCGACGGCGATCAGGTAGATCCCGCAGATCGCGGCCAGGCCCAACACGGCAACGATGCCGCGTTTAATGCCCCTCTCGCTGATCAACCCCGCTGTGGTCACACGCAGCGGCCCCACCCGCTCGGGCGTATCTGTTCCCTTCTTGAAGTCGCCCAGGTCGTTGGCAAAGTTGGAGGCGATCTGGAGGAGCAGCGCGGCCAGGAGCGCGGCCAGGCTGGCGATAGGATCGAACGCACCGTCGCGCACGGCCAATGCGGTGCCGACGACGACAGGCGCCACCGAGGCGGGCAGGGTGCGCGGCCGGGCCGCGAGAACCCAGGCCTGCCGGCGGGTGATGTTTCGCGACCCCGGGGTATCCGAGGTGCCCGAGGTGTCCGAGGTGCCCGGCACTGCGTTGCTGCGCAACGTAGAAGTGCCGGGCACCTGAGTGTCAGACGCCTGAGTGCCGGGCACCTGAGTGTCAAGCGTACTTTGTGCGTCAGGATCGGTCAACGGGGACCCTCCGAGAAATACGCGACCATGTTGTCGGGGTCCGAGGTGCCGGGCACTGCGTTGCTGCGCAACGTTGAAGTGCCGGGCACCTGAGTGTCAGACGCCTCAAAGAAATGGAGCGCGGTGCTGCCGTACTGGCGGCGGTCGGTCTGGACCAGGTGCGCCAGGGCGACGTCATGCCACTCCTTGGGAAAAATCTGGATGATGGCCACGCCATCCCGCGCCAGGAGCTCGGGCCGGCCATCGACGAGTTCCAACGCCTTCAGCCACAAGCCCTTGTACTGGGGGGGTGCGATGTAGATGACGTCGAAGGGCGCCAGGCCGGCGCGCGCCAGGTAGGCGAAGGCGTCGCCCGCAACCACCCGGCCGCGATCCGCCAGGCCGGTGCTTTCGAGGTTGCGCTGCAAAACGCGCAGCGCGTTGCGGTCGCGCTCGCAGAAGACCGCCTGCGATGCGCCGCGGCTCAGTGCCTCGATGCCCACTGCGCCGGTGCCCCCGAACAGGTCCAGGTAGCGCCGGCCCTCGATCAGATCCTGCGACGCGAGGATGCTGAACAACGCGGCCTTGGTCCGGTCCGTGATGGGCCGGGTGCTGTCGCCGGGCACTGAGGCCAGGGTCCGGCCCTTCGCCGAGCCTGCGATAACGCGCATGCCCTACTTCCGCCGGAGGATGGTGCGAAAAACGGGCGTGTCCACGCCGCCGAAGCGATACTTGTAGTCTTCGTTGCCCTGCAGAAAGTCGAAGCGCCGCCGGCCAATGGCAATGGCGTGCTCGATCAGCCGGGCCAGCAAGACCCACCCGGGGCTCAACTGGGGCACGCCGGCAGGGTCATAGCCGGAGTTGTAGACCAGGATATCGTTGCGGTAGTCGAAGCAGAAGTACGTGGCCACCGGCTGGCCCCCAACCTCCAGAAACGAGAGCTGCAGCCAGCCGCGCTCGGCCAGGACCCCGGCGATCGCGCGGAAATACGCCTGCATCTCTTCCGTCATGAACGCGTGCTTGTCCGACCGGCTGTTGCGGTGAAGCGCGATGAACGTGTCGACGGCCGCGCCCAGGTCCGGGCCGGCCCCGACGAAGCGGATCGCGGCGTCCGGCGCCTCCCGCTCGACGCGGCGCAGCTTCCGGCGGATTTCGTGCCGCTCCTTCTTGTCCAGGGAGGCCAGGTAGGTATCCCAGGCATCCTCCTGGTCCTCAGGCCCCGGCAGGGTGATGACCGGGCTGACATCTTCCTGGGCCACCTCGGCCACGAAACCGGCTGCCTCGGCCAATTTGGGGAGCAGGGTGTGGCTGAGAGATGCCGCGGGCTGGTTGCACAGGTCCACAAAGTCCCACTCGGGCGCGTCCGGCCCGCTCAGCCACGCCAGGAAGCCCCGAAAGACTTCCTCCTCATAGCCTTCCTCGATGATCAGATCGAGGTAATCCGAAACCTCGATGCAGCCCACGACCTGCAGGGCCGGGCCGTCCTGCTCCTGCGCGTACATCGGCAGGATCGCGACCAGCCGTCCTGCATCGCGGCCGGCCAGGATGTAGAGCGGGCCGCGGCTCTGGCCCAGGTATCGCCACCAGGTCGACTGCCACTCGTGAGTGAGAAATATCGTGTCAAAGCGGCTGCGCCCCAGCAGGTCGTTCCACTCGTCCCGAAGCGCGTCGAAACCGCTATCGTCCCGATAGAGAGTCCATTCCACAAACAGGTTCCTTTCGTCAGGCCCGGGCGCCCCTTTGCGTGAGCCATATCAAGATCAGGAGTAAGATCAGAACAGCGCCGACCACCCAGGGCCATTGCCTCGGCCAGGCGGACGTCACTCGCTGCAATAAGCCGGGCGTCCGCGTCGCCCCCGGAACGACCACGACCCCGGGTTGGGGGGTCGAAGGGGGAGCTGCGCCAGCAAGCAGCGGCGTCGCCTCGGCGCCCGCGACAGCCACCGTGGTCGCGATGGCCGCGCCGTCGATGGCGACTTCAGTCCACCGGGCCCCCGGGGGAAGTGGGGTCTCATAGATCGTGCGCGCCTCGGCAGGGGCAAGCGTTTCAATCGGCGCGATCTCGCCTGGCGAGAGCGTCCCGCCGGGGACCGACGCGGCGCCGGAAAGCACCTCAGCGGACGTGTCCAGCGCGAGCGGCGTCTCGACCAGCAGCACGCCGGCGGCGCCGGACGGCTGCGTCGAAATGGGAGCCGGCAGGTCGAGGGATGCCGCGCCTGCATCGAGCGATGTGTCGCCCGCATCGAGCGAGGGCGAAACGATCGACGGGTACGCATCTCCAGCGCAGCCCCAGAGGCGCACCTCATCCAGGAGAAGCACGGTCCGGCCGCCCTTGCCGTCGTTCACCGCCGCGAAATAAAGGTCAAACGTCTCTCCGACCAGATCCGAGAGATCGAACGTATGCCGCTCCCACGTGCGCGCATCCTCCAGGACCTGCCACGGCACGGCCCACACGGCATCCCCGGGGCCCAGCACGACGAACTGCTGGAGATCAGAGCCTCCGGTCGATTCGGCCAACGTATAGGCCCAGAAGGTGACGATCGCGCGCGCGTAGCCGGGCGGCACAAACACGGTCTGGCGGATCGACGAATAGGCCTTCCGGTTCTCCAGCTGGGAGCCAAGCTGCAGGCTGTATGAGCCGCCGAGCGCCGGATGGGTCACCAGGCGCGGCGGCTGGCGGCCGTTGCCCGGGGTCCACCCCTCCAGTCCCGACTCGAAGCCGCCGTTATGCGTCAGCTCCTGGCAGCCGGACGCCACGGTCGGAGACACCGAGGGCGTTGCCGCCGGTGTGGGGGTTGCGGTGGCAGTGGGGGGCCAGGGCGGACAACCCGGTGTACAGGCAGGTGCAGGCCAGCAGGGCGCGCAGACCGGGGTGGCGGTGGGCTGCCAGGGCGGGCAGCCAGGTGTACAGGCAGGTGCAGGCCAGCAGGGCGGGCAGCCTGGGGTGGCGGTGGGGGGCGGCGCAACCGTCTTCGTCACGGCCGCGGGACACGCGGACAACGAGACGTCGTCCAGGAACATGGCCGCGCGGCCACCCTTGCCGTCGTTGTACACGTTGAAATAGAGCTGGATCGTCTGGCCGCGCCACGCGCTCAAATCGAACGAGACCTGGTTCCACATCTTGCTGTCGTTGTGCGACCGCCATGGCTTTCCCTGGATGGCCGACCCATCCGCATTGAAGATCACCAGCTCCATGTAGTCGAGCGTAGCGGGCGCCTCCGCGATGGCGTAGAACCAGAAGGAAAGGGTGGCGCGGGCGGAACCGGGAGGGATGGACACCGTCTGGCGCGCGGAGGAAAAGCTCTCGACGTTCGCGCCGCTGGTGATGCCCATCTGGAGCGAATGGGCGCCGGCGTGGGCCGAATACGTGACCACCTGGGGCGGCACGGGGCTGGCGCCGAACTGCCAGGCCCCACCGGTCTCAAACCCGCCATCCGCGACCCGCTCGGTGCACGCACCCGAGGGTCCCGGAGAACTGGTGTGCCCGGGAGTCACGGTGGCCGCGTTGCCCGGCAAGCCGAACGGCGCCAGGGCTGCAACCAGTGCGAGCACTGCGATGACCAGCAGGGCCAGTATCAACCGCGTGAGGTCATCCATCTTGAGTCCACCTTATGATTCGCTTGCACACCAGACGGTCCATACGATACGAGCATTATTGTGAAGACATTCTAACATGAAGCCCCGCTGAGAGCAATTGACCCTTAAGGGCGCGACGTGTATAATGCCCCCGCAATGAACGAAACGGCCTCCGGCAGCCCCGATCTCGTGATCGTTATTGTCAACTATAACACCTGCGCCCTCCTGCGCGATTGTCTGCAGTCGGTCTACGCCAGCGAGCTCGACATGGCGCAGCTGCCGGCCGGGGAACGCGGGCCCGCGCCGCGACGTCTGACACTTGCAACGTGTGTTGTAGACAACGCGTCGCCCGACGACAGCGTCGCCATGGTGCGCCGCGAGTTCCCGCAGGTGCAGGTGATCGCGAACGACCACAATGTTGGATATCCTGCGGCCAACAACCAGGGTCTGCGACTGTATGGGTTCGGAGACCAGCTGCCGAACGACTTTAGCAACAGGTTGCCAAAGGACGCCGGCAGACCGCTGCCGGCGTTCGCGCTGCTGCTGAATCCGGACACCGTGCTGCCTCCCCATGCGCTGGCGGCCATGATCGCGTTCATGGATCGCGGGGAGCGCACCGGCGTGGCAGGGCCGAAGCTGGTGCGGCTGGACGGTTCGCTCGACAAGGCGTGCCGGCGTTCCTTCCCGACGCCCATTAACTCGCTCTGGCACATGCTGTACCTGGACCGGCTTTTCCCAAAGAGCCCCCGGTTCGGCCGCTACAACCTGACGTACCTCGACCCTGACGAGGTCACGCGCGTCGATGCGGTCGTCGGTGCGTTCATGCTGGTCCGGGGTGAGGCCATCCTGCAGGCCGGATTGCTCGATGAGTCCTTCTTCATGTATGGAGAGGACCTGGATTGGGCCAAACGGATCACCGACGCCGGCTGGGAAGTGTGGTATTATCCAAAGGTGACGGTGCTGCACATCAAGGAGGCTGCGTCGCGCAGCTCCTACAAGGCACGCGTCGAATTCTATCGTGCGATGAACATCTTCTACGACAAGCATTACAAGGCAACAACCCCCTTCTGGCTGGACTGGCTGATCCGGGGCGGCGTGGCCGTCTTCGGCTGGGCCGATCTGACAGTGCGGCGGTTGCGCGGACAGTACGGGAGAACGACGCCATGAGGCGGCCCCGCGTGCTGTTCGGCCTGAGCCTGGTGCTGGTCGATCTCCTCATGAGCGGCCTCGCCTTCTTCATCGCGTACCTGATCCGCTTCTGGACGCGCGGGGATGAAATTGGCCCGTTCACTAACTACCTGGCGCCCGCGGCGATCCA
>Ga0123333_10005208_pt1 | contig 11823 bp, 13 predicted proteins | sample BioC12SIPDNA_3_FD_89957 | JGI IMG/M metagenome (GOLD analysis project Ga0123333, IMG submission 89957) | Anaerobic biogas reactor microbial communites from Washington, USA - Biogas_R2_B C12 SIP DNA | ecosystem: Engineered > Bioreactor > Anaerobic > Unclassified | place: Washington, USA...
CTTCACGCCGTACTCGGTCTCGCCGCGTCGGGTCGACCACAGGGTCTTGCCGAAGCCCACGAAGTACTGCGGCACCCGGACGCCGAACAGCTTGGCCGGCAGCAGGTGGCCCACCTCGTGCAGCGCCACCGAGGCCATCAGCAGGGCGAAGAACAGCAGCCCGAAGACGATCGTCCAGAACAGCTCCATCAGCGCCGCCCCGCACCCTCTCGGCCGCACAGCTCCTCGGCCCGCCCGCGCGCCCACCCGTCAGCGGCCAGCACGGCCGCCACGGTCAGGTCGGCATCGGCGACGTGGTCGCCGGCGAGGTGTTCGTCGAGCACGGCACCCACGGTATCCACGATGCCCAAGAAGCCGATCCGGCCCGCGCAGAAGGCGTCGACGCACACCTCGTTGGCGGCGTTGTAGACGGCCGGGGCGGTGCCCGCTGCTTTCCCCGCGCGGCGGGCGAGCTCGACCGCGCCGAACGCCTCGGAGTCGAGGGGCTCGAACGACCAGCTGCGCGGCACCGACCAGTCGTAGGCGGCGGCCGCGTCGGGCACCCGCTCGGGCCAGGCCAGGCCGAGGGCGATCGGCAGGCGCATGTCGGGCGGGGACGCCTGCGCGATGGTGGAGCCGTCGACGAACTCGACCATCGAGTGCACGTCGGAGGTCGGGTGCACCACGACGGTGATGGCGTCGTAGTCGACGCCGTAGAGCAGGGCGGCCTCGATCAGCTCGAGGCCCTTGTTGACCAGGGTGGCCGAGTTGATGGTGATGACCCGGCCCATGTTCCAGGTGGGGTGCGCCATCGCCTGCTCGGGCGTGACGTCGACCAGCTCGGCGCGCGAGCGGCCGCGGAACGGCCCCCCGGACGCCGTGAGCACCAGCCGGCGGACCTCCTCGGCGCGGCCGGCGCGCAGCGCCTGGGCGAACGCCGAGTGCTCGGAGTCGACGGCGACCAGCTGGCCCGGGGCCGCGGCGTCGGTCACCAGGCGGCCGCCGATGACGAGGGACTCCTTGTTGGCCAGCGCCAGCGTCGTCCCGGCCTCGAGGGTGGCCAGCGTGGCCAGCAGGCCGGCGGCGCCGGTGATCGCGTTGAGCACGACGTCGCAGGGCATGCGGGCGGCGGTCGCGTTGCCGCCGTCGCCGAGGATCTCCACCTCGACGCCGGTCAGGAGCCCGCGCAGGGGCGCGACCGCGGCGTCCGGCACCGCGACGAGGCGGGGGGCGAAGGTGCGCACCTGCTCGGCCAGCAGCTCGAGCTGCGACCCGCCGGCGGTCAGCGCGACCACGGTGAACCGGTCGCGCCGGGACGCGATCACGTCCAGCGCCTGGGTGCCGATGGAACCGGTACTGCCGAGGATCACGACGTCACGCACGGGAGCTAGTCTCTCACCATGCGCGCCGAGATCGAGACCATCGAGGCCCTGGACGCCCACCTCCGCGCCGAGAAGTCCCTGGCCGGCTGCGTGGTGCACGCGCTGGACCTGCGCGGGCGCGGCGACGTGCTCGAGCGCGTCCCGGTGCAGAACGCGTTCTTCCTCGGCTGCCGGCTCAAGCACCGGGTGGCGGCCGACCTGGCCGGCCGCGGGGCGTCCATCTTCCCCCGCCTGCCGCAGTTGCCCTTCGACGCCTACCCGTCGCGGCTGTACGCGCCCGAGGACCTCTACGCCGGCCTCGCCGAGGGCTACGCGGGCACCCCGGATGCGCGCGTCTACGGCTGGACGCTGCGCGACCGCGCCCGGCTGCTGGACGCCACGCTGGCCCAGTCGCTCCACGACCACTTCATCAGCGACGCACTCAACGACGTCGTCACCGACCCCCGCAGCGGCGTCGGGGTGATGGGCGGCCACTCGGTGGTGCGCGGCGCGCCCGAGTTCGTCCAGGCCGCCCGGCTGGGCCACGGGCTGGCCGAGGCCGGCCACCTGGTGCTGACCGGCGGCGGCCCCGGCCTGATGGAGGCGGCCAACCTGGGCGCGAGCTTCCGCGACGGGCCGGAGGCCCTGGTCGAGGCCTGCGCGGCGCTCGCCGCGACGCCCTCCTTCACGCCCGACCCCGGCGTGTGGGCCGCGGCGGGATTCACCGTCCGCGAGCGCTGGGACTGCTCGCGGCTGTCTGTCGGAGTGCCCACCTGGTACTACGGCCACGAGCCGCCCAACGTGTTCGCCGGCGGCATCGCCAAGTACTTCGACAACGCGATCCGCGAGGACATCCTGCTGCGCCTGTGCGGGGCGGGGATCGTCTACTCCCCCGGGCGTGCGGGCACGACGCAGGAGATCTTCCAGGCGCTGACCCGCAACTACTACGCCCTGGAGGAGCTGGACCTGCGCCCGATGGTGCTGCTCGGGCACGACTACTGGACGCGGGTGGTGCCGGCCTGGCCGCTGCTGAAGGCGCTGGCGAAGGGCCGGATCATGGAGCCGCACATCCACCTGGTCGACTCGGTCGACGAGGTGCTCGCCCTGCTGGGGTGATCAGGCGTCGCGCCGGCGCGGGCGCCGTGCGCGCAGGGCGTCGGCGACCGCGAAGGGGGCGTACTCGGCGGCGAACACCGCCGCCGCCATCACCGCCAGGTACGGGATGTAGCCCGGCCAGGGCGGCAGCTTGTCGAGGATGCTGGCCGTGTCCGGCTTGCGCGTCACGAACATGTAGTTGCTGCCCAGCCTGCGGTTGACCGCGTGCGCCAGCGCGGCCTGGGCGAGCAGCATCCCGAACGCCCGGACGCCCCCGGCCGCGGTCGGCCGACGCCCCTCGACGAAGACCTGCCACAGCGGCACCGTCAGCAGGAAGCCGTGGCTGATGAAGAACTGGTGGAACCGGAAGTGCCGGTCGCCGAAGTCGGCCAGGTCGGGGGTGAGCAGCGCCTGGGGCGCGCCCGACAGCCCCCAGAACCAGGTGATGTCGTCGCCCAACTGCGTGGGACGGATGAGGTTGGTCCCGCCGGCCCACACCAGGACCGAGCACAGGTGGAGCGGGAGCATCTCCTGGAGGTTCCAGGCCCCGTGGCGGGCCTTCCACGCGTGGTAGGCCACCTCCTGGCCCCACAGCCCGGCGATGATGGCCGCCTTGGTGGCCCGGCGTCCGGCCTCGCCCTGGCGACGGCCCAGGGCGATGGTCCCGGCCACGCCGAGCCCGGTCCCCGCCAGCGCGAGGAGGTGGCGGGTCCCGAACAGCCTGAAGGGCGGCCCGACGGGGCGGGCGGAGAAGTAGCCCATCAGCGTTCCTTGGCCGCGAGCTGCCCGCAGGCGCCGTCGATCTCCTGACCCCGGGTGTCCCGGATCGTCGCCGCGATGCCCCGCGCGTTGAGGCGGCGCACGAACTCCTGCTCGTCGTGGCGGCGCGAGGCCGTCCACTTCGAGCCGGGCGTCGGGTTGAGCGGGATCGGGTTCACGTGGACCCAGCCCGCGCCGCGTCCGTTCTTGGTCAGGAGGTCGGCCAGGGCGTCGGAGCGCCAGGCCTGGTCGTTGACGTCGCGGATGAGCGCGTACTCGATCGAGACGCGTCGCCCGGTGGTCGTGAAGTAGTGGTGGGCCGCGTCGACGACCTCGTCGACCTTGTGGCGGGTGTTGATCGGCACCAGGGTGTCGCGGAGCTCGTCGTCGGGCGCGTGCAGGCTGACCGCGAGGGTCAGCGGCAGACCCTCGGTGGCCAGTTGCTCGATGCGGGGCACGAGCCCGACGGTGGAGACCGTGATCCCGCGCGCCGAGAGGCCCAAGTCGTCGGTCATCCGGCGGATGGCGCCCATGATCGCGTTGTAGTTCGCCATCGGCTCGCCCATGCCCATGAACACGATGTTGTTGAGCCGGACCCGCTGCATCGCCGCGACGACCTGCTCGACGATCTCGGCGGTCGACAGGTTGCGCTGCAGCCCGCCCTGGCCGGTCGCGCAGAACGGGCAGGCCATGCCGCAGCCCGCCTGGGACGAGATGCACAGCGTGGCGCGGTGCCGGCCGGTGCCGCTGGAGCGCTTGCCCGGGACGCCGTACTCCATGAGCACGCTCTCGACGAGGTTGCCGTCGTGCAGGCGCCACAGGGTCTTGACCGTCGTGCCCTCGTCGGCGGTCTGCACCCGCACCTCGGTCAGCAGGTCGGGGAAGAAGGTGACCTTCGCCTGCTCCCGCAGGGCGGCGGGCAGGTCGGTCCACGACGTGGGATCGGTGCTGGCCTGGCCGTAGTAGTGCGTGTCGAACTGGGAGGCCCGGAACCCGGGCAGCCCCGCCTCGACCGCCGCGGGCTTCCGCTCGGCGGGGGCGAGGTCGGCCCAGTGGCGCGGCGGCTTGCCGCGTCGGGGGGCGTCGAAGACGAGCGGGAGCACACGCCCGGCGCGGGCGTGGGCGTCCAGCTCGTCGGCGCGTGAGCGCTCGGCGTCGGTCAGTCCCTCGGTCATCGCACCGAAGGCTACCCGCCGGGGACGAAGAGGTACATGACCAGCCACGCGGGGGCGGCGGCCACGAGCATCGAGTCGAGGCGGTCCATCACGCCGCCGTGGCCCGGGAGGATCGAGCTCATGTCCTTGATGCCGACGTCGCGCTTGATCGACGACTCGATCAGGTCACCGCACGTGCCGAAGAACACGCAGGCCGCCCCCAGGAGGACGCCCACCCACCAGTCCACGTCCAGCACCCAGTGGGCCAGGGCGGCGCCGGTCGCCATCGCGAACAGCAGCGAACCGGCCAGGCCCTCCCACGTCTTCTTGGGGCTGATGGCCGGGGCCAGCGGCGTCCGGCCGAACAGGACGCCCACGGCGTAGCCGCCGGTGTCGTTGGCGACCACGCAGAGCAGGAAGGTGACCATGCGGGCGGCGCCGTGCTCGCCGGCGAGGATGAGCGCGGTGAAGGAGCCCAGCAGGGCGATGTAGCCGATGATGAAGACCGAGGCGGCGGCGTCCCGGACGAAGTTCTCGTGACCCTTGGGGAACCGCACGATGAGGGCGGCCAGCACGGTGGCGCCGAGGAACATCAGCAGCACCGAGTGCCACGGCATGCCGAAGTTGGTGCCGAGCTGGGCCTCCAGCTGCGTGCCGACGCCGGTGGCGGCGGCGTAGGTGCCCACGATCATGCCGATCGTCCCGATCACGATCGGCACCACGGCGGCGTTCATGCCGAGGCGCTTCAGCGCCTGGTGCACCTCGATGGCGCCCAGGCTGAGCATCAGCGCGACGAGCAGGATGAAGCCCCAGTGCCACCACGTCAGGGTGACGACGAGCAGGGCCAGCAGGCCCACGCCCACCGCGATCGCCGCGGGCAGGTCCCTGCCCGCGGACCGCTTCTTCTTGGGCGCGACGGCCGCCTGGTCGGTCACTCAGACCTCGAGGAGGTCGGCTTCCTTGGCCCTCAGCAACTCGTTGACCTGCTCCTCGTACTTCTTGGTGAGCGTGTCGAGCTGCTTCTCGCCGTGGCGGGCGTCGTCCTCGCCCACCTCCTTGTCCTTCTCCAGCTTCTTGATGGAGTCGACGGCGTGGCGGCGGTTGCTGCGCACGGCGATGCGGGCCTCCTCGGCCTTGTGCCGGGCGAGCTTGATGTACTCCTTGCGGCGCTCCTCGGTGAGCTGCGGCAGCACCAGGCGGATGTGCTGGCCGTCGTTGGCCGGGTTCACGCCGAGGTCGGAGTCGCGGATCGCCTTCTCGATGGCGTTCATCGAGCCCCGGTCGAAGGGGCTGATCAGCACGGTGCGGGCCTCGGGGACCTGGAACGTGGCCAGCTGCTGCAGCGGCGTGGGCGTGCCGTAGTAGTCGACCATGATCTTGTTGAACATGGCGGGGTGCGCGCGACCGGTCCGGATGCCGCCCAGCTCCTCCTTGACGTGCTCGATCGTGCCCTGCATCTTGCTCTCGGCGGTCTTCAGGATGTCGGCGATCATCGTCGAATGCTCCTTCGTCGTTTCGGTCTCGGTCGGGTCTCAGGCGTGGACGGTGGTACCGATCTTCTCACCATGGACGACCCGGGCGATGTTGCCACGGACGCCGAGGTCGAAGAAGACCATGGGCAGGCCGTTGTCGCGGGCCAGGCTGACGGCGGTCGCGTCGGCCACCTTCAGGTCCTGGGCGAGGAAGTCGGTGTAGCTGAGGTCGTCGTAGCGACGCGCGTCGGGGTTCGTGCGCGGGTCGGAGTCGTAGACGCCGTCGGTGCCGTTCTTGCTCATCAGCAGCACGTTCGCGCCGATCTCGAGGGCGCGCTGGGCGGCGACGGTATCGGTGGAGAAGAACGGCATGCCGGAGCCGGCGCCGAACAGGACCACGCGGCCCTTCTCGAGGTGGCGCACGGCGCGCAGCGGGATGTACGGCTCGGCGACCTGGCCCATCGTGATGGCGGTCTGCACGCGCGTGGGGACGCCGGCCTGCTCGAGGAAGTCCTGCAGGGCCAGGCAGTTCATGACGGTGCCGAGCATGCCCATGTAGTCGGCGCGGCGGCGGTCCATGCCCCGCTGCTGCAGCTGGGCGCCGCGGAAGAAGTTGCCGCCACCGGTCACGATCGCGACCTGCGTGCCGGCGGCCACGATCTCGGCGATCTCGCCGGCGATGCCCGCGATGATGTCGGGGTCGACACCCACCGATCCCCCGCCGAACGCCTCTCCCGACAGCTTGAGCAGGATGCGGTCGTACGCGGGCATGGGTTCTCCTTCGTCGGTGGCCGGGTGTGCGAAGTGGCGTGCACCGCGTCTCCGCGGCGCACGCCACTCTAGTGGATCGGCCCGAGGGCCGAGCCGGTCGTCGCTCAGGCGCCGGCCGACAGGCGCACGAAGCGCTTGACGGTCACGCCGTTCTCCTTGAGGAGCTGGCCGACGTTCTTCTTGTCGTCGGAGACGGACGCCTGCTCGAGCAGGGTCACCTCCTTGTAGAAGCCACCGAGACGACCCTCGACGATGCGGGGGATGATGTTCTCGGGCTTGCCCTCCTCCTTGGCGGTGAGCTCGGCCACGTGGCGCTCCTTCTCGATGACGTCGGCGGGGACGTCTTCGCGGGAGAGCCACTGCGGCTGCATGGCGGCGATCTGCATGCCGATGCCGCGCACGAACTCCTCGGTGCCGCCCTCGTACTCGACCATCACGCCGACCTGCGGGGGCAGGTCCTGGCTGCGGCGGTGGAGGTAGATCGCGACCGGGGCCTCGTAGTGGGCCACGGCGGCCAGCTCGAGCTTCTCGCCGATCTTGGCGGCCAGGGCCTGGACGGCCTCCTCGACGGTGCCCTCGCCGAGCTTGACGGCCTTGGCGGCCTCCAGGTCGGTGGCGCCCGCGGCGTCCACGGCGGCGACGATCTCGTTGGCCAGGGCGACGAACTCGTCGTTCTTGGCGACGAAGTCGGTCTCGGCGCCCAGCTGGACCAGCGTGGTGCCGGCGGCGGCCACGAGGCCGTTGGTGGCCTCGCGGTCGGAGCGGCTCGACACCTTGGCGGCACCGGTCACGCGGAGGATCTCGGTGGCGGCCTCGAAGTCGCCGTTCGCCTCCGTCAGGGCCTTCTTGGCGTCCATCATCCCGGCGCCCGTGGCGTCGCGGAGCTTCTTCACGTCAGCGGCAGTGATTGCCATGTGCTGTCTCGCTTCCTTGGTTGGTTCGCTTGGGGGTCAGGTCACTTGTCGTCGGACGCCGACGCCGGGCTGGCCGGCGACTCGGGCGAGTCCGCGGACTCCGGGGAGTCGGCCGACTCGGGCGACTCGACGGACGCCGGGCCCTCGGCCGGGTCCTGGGCGTGGACGCTCTCGGGGGCCGCGTCGACCGGCACCTCGGGGTCGGCCAGGGCGGCGACGCCCTCGGCGGCGGTCTCGGTGTGGACGCGCGGGGCCTCCTCGGTGGCACCCAGGAGCTCGCGCTCCCACTCGGCCATCGGCTCGGCCTCGGCCGCACCGGTGGCCACACCGCCGGAGCTGCGGGCCAGCAGGCCCTCGGCCGCGGCGTCCGCGATGATGCGGGTTAGCAGCGCGACGGAACGGATCGCGTCGTCGTTGCCCGGGATGGCGTAGTCGACCTCGTCGGGGTCGCAGTTGGTGTCGAGGATGCCGACGATCGGGATGCGCAGCTTGCGCGCCTCGTCGATCGCGAGGTGCTCCTTCTTGGTGTCGACGACCCACAGCGCCTGCGGCAGCTTGTGCATGTCGCGGATACCGCCGAGGGTCTTCTCGAGCTTCTCCTTCTTGCGCTCCTGCTGCAGGAGCTCCTTCTTGGTGAGGCCGGAGGCGGCGACGTTGGTGAAGTCGATCGCCTCGAGCTCCTTCATCTTCGCGGTGCGCTTGGAGATGGTGGCGTAGTTGGTGAGCATGCCGCCCAGCCAGCGCTGGTTCACGTAGGGCATGCCGACGCGGGTGGCCTGCTCGGCGATGGCCTCCTGGGCCTGCTTCTTGGTGCCGACGAACAGGATCTGGCCGCCGCGCGCGACGGTGTCGCGGACGAAGCCGTAGGCCTTGTCGATGTAGGTGAGGGACTGCTGCAGGTCGATGATGTAGATGCCGTTGCGCTCACCGAAGATGAAGCGCTTCATCTTGGGGTTCCAACGACGGGTCTGGTGCCCGAAGTGGACACCGCTCTCGAGCAGCTGACGCGTGGTCACGACGGCCATGGCCGTTCCTTTCTCGGCGGACGGGCCACGGCACGCTCACGCGCCCGGGCGAGACCGCCTGGTTCGGTTCGTGGGGCTGACGATCAGCCCCGCCTGGTGCAGCGCCGTTCCCCCACCCCGTCACCGGGGACCTGAAGGGGTTCGACGTGGCCTGCACGCGAAGTCGACCCGGATCTGCCGGGTCGCTGGGGCCATGCTACGGCCCCGTGCACCCGCCCGCCAAACCGGTTGACAGGCGCCGCCTAAACCTAAGAGGCATGACGAGGTCGGTGGCGTGGCTGGTGGTGCTCGGGGTCGTGCTGGCGGTGGCGGGGGCCCCGCCCGCGGGGGCGTCCGGCGGCGGTTGGCCGCTGCCCGGAGCGGTGGTGCGGGGCTTCGACCCGCCCGAGGTGCGCTGGGCGGCAGGGCACCGGGGCGTCGACCTGGCCGGCGAGCCGGGTGAGGTGGTGCGCGCCCCGGTCGCCGGGGTCGTGTCGTTCGCCGGCCAGGTCGGCGGCAAGCCGGTCGTGGTCGTCAGCCACGGGGCGGAGCGGACGACGCTGGAGCCCGTGCACGCGAACGTCGCGGTCGGGCAGGCGGTCGCCTCCGGCGACGAGGTCGGACGCCTCGCGGCCGGCCACGCGCCGTGCCCGGCCGCCGCGTGCCTGCACTGGGGCCTGCGGCGGGGCCAGGACTACCTCGACCCGTTGTCGCTGGTCGCCGCGTCCCTGCGGTTGCTGCCCGACAGCGCGGTGGCCGAGGTCGAGGAGCGGGCCGCCGGGCGCGAGCGAGCCGCGGCCGCACTGGGCACCGGCCCGGGTGGTCCGGGCGGGAGCGGCCCCCTGACCCGCCCGTCGGCCGGGCGGGTGACCAGCGTGTTCGGGATGCGGCTGCACCCGATCTTCAAGCAGTGGCGCATGCACAACGGCATCGACCTCTCCGCGCCGTGCGGCACCCCGCTGTACGCGGCCGCCGACGGGGTGGTGCGGCACATGGGGTTCGACGCCTCGGGCGGGTGGCGGCTGGTGCTGGCCCACGGGCCGGTGGACGGGGTCGGCCTCGAGACCGTGTACCTGCACGCGCAGGGCTACCGGGTCCGCACGGGCGAACGGGTGGCGCGCGGGCAGTTGGTGGGCACGATGGGCACGACCGGCTGGTCGACCGGCTGCCACCTGCACTTCGGCGTCAAGGCCGACGGGCGGCACGTCGACCCGCAGCGGTGGCTGGGGTGAGGCCGCGCCCCTCAGGCGTCGCGGCCGTCGAGCGGCTCGATGGTGACGCCGGGGTGGGAGGCCTCGAAGTCGTCCCCCTCGTTCCAGCCCCGGGTGACGAGCTCGCGCAGCACCTCGCGGTCGATCGCGTCCAAGTTGGTCAGGTAGAGGCAGCCCTTGCCGACGCGGTGCTTGCCGAGCCGCTCGAGCAGGTCGGCGTTGGAGCCGTAGAGGGTCATCCCGTACAGCGTGAGGGCCGCCTTGCGGGGGCTGAACCCCACCCGCATCATCTCGCCCGAGTGCCCGGTCGCATAGGTGTAGCGCAGGCGCCCGTACCCCACGATGGTGGGCCCCCACATCGCGGGCTCGACGCCGGTGACCTCGCTGAAGAGGTCGAGCAGTTGCAGGCCCTGGTCCCGGCGGCGGGCCGGTTCGACCGCGTTCAGGAACTCCAGCACGCCGCCCTCGCGCGGTGTGGTCCTCGTCTCGTACGCCATCCGCGCAGCCTCTCACGCCCGGGGGTGCGCCTGGCGGAAGGCGTCCCGGAGTCTTTCATTGGTGACGTGGGTGTAGATCTGCGTCGTGCCCAGCGAGGCGTGCCCGAGGATCTCCTGCACCGAGCGCAGGTCGGCGCCGCCCTCGAGCAGGTGGGTGGCCATCGCGTGGCGCAGTCCGTGTGGGCCCAGGTCGGGGGCGTCCGGCACAGCGTCGAGCGCGGCGTGCACGACCCGGCGCACCACGCGGGGGTCGATGCGCGCCCCACGCGAGCCCACGAACACGGCCGCCCCGGCGTCCGGCCCGGCGAGGAGGGACCGCACGCCGAGCCAGTCGGCCAGCGCCCGTCGTGCCGGGTCGCCGAGCGGGGTGGAGCGCTCCTTGTCGCCCTTGCCTCGCACGCGCAACAGCCCGCGGGCCTCGTCGATCCCGTCGCGGTCGAGCCCGCACAGCTCGGCGACGCGCAACCCCGAGGAGTACAGCACCTCGACCATGGCGAGGTCGCGCAGCGCGGTGGCGCGGGCGGCGGTGTCCTCGGCGGCCTCGACCCGGGCGGCGAGGTGGTCGAACACGGCGTCCACGACGCCCTGGTCGAGGGTGGGCGGCAGCGTGCGGGACGCCCGCGGTGCCTGCAGCGCGCTGCCCGGGTCGGTGGGGATGCGGCCCTCGGCGTGTGCCCAGGCGAGGAACACCCGCGCGGCGGTGGCCCGCCGGGCCATCGTGGTGCGCTCGGCCCCTCGGCGGTGCAGGTCGGCCAGCCAGGCCCGCAGGAGGCGGTGGTCGACCTGCCCCCAGGCCGAGACCCCCCGGGTCGCCACCCACGTGGCGAGGTCGAGCAGGTCGCCGGCGTAGGCACGCCGGGTGTGCGGGGACAGGTTGCGGCCCAGGCGCAGGTGCTCGACCCAGGCGTCGAGGTCGGCGAGGAGGCCGGCGTCGGGCTGGGCGGGGTCCATGTCGGCCAGCGTGCCAGAATGGACGGGTTGCCCGACGACCAGCCACGCGGACGGAGAAGACATGGCGATCGAGGACCTCATGACCGGCGGCACCGTGCTGCCCATCACCCGGTGGGGCACCCCGGTGATGCACGAGGAGACGAAGCCGGTCACGTCCTTCGACGACGAGCTGCACCAGCTGGTGCGCGACATGTTCGCCACGATGCGCGCCGCCCGCGGCGTGGGGCTGGCCGCGACGCAGGTCGGCCTGGGCATCTCGCTGTTCGTGTACGAGTGCCCCGACGCCGACGAGCGCATCCACGTGGGAGCGATCTGCAACCCGGTCGTGACCACCCCGACGGGCAAGGACCGCTCGCTGGACAAGTCCGAGGAGGGCTGCCTCTCCTTCCCCGGCGGCTACCAGCCGCTGGCGCGTCCCGACACCGCCACCTGCACCGGTCTGGACCCGTGGGGCAACGAGGTCACCGTGACCGGCGACGGCACGCTGGCCCGCTGCCTGCAGCACGAGACCGACCACCTCAACGGCATCGTCTTCGGCGACCGGCTGTCCTCGCGCAGCTACCGCCACCTCGAGCAGCAGAAGAACGACTTGGCCCACCTCTACCCCGAGGACTGGCCGGTCACCCCCAAGAAGAAGTTCGCCGACGAGGACTGA
>Ga0123333_10005209_pt1 | contig 11822 bp, 10 predicted proteins | sample BioC12SIPDNA_3_FD_89957 | JGI IMG/M metagenome (GOLD analysis project Ga0123333, IMG submission 89957) | Anaerobic biogas reactor microbial communites from Washington, USA - Biogas_R2_B C12 SIP DNA | ecosystem: Engineered > Bioreactor > Anaerobic > Unclassified | place: Washington, USA...
CATGGCGCTGTCATCTTTTTTGGCATCGTACAGCAGCACCACCCAGAAGCGCGTGCTATCCAGGCTGCGCAGGGTGGCGGCAGCCTTGTAGCTGTCCCTGTTGCCGTTGGCGGGGGCGTAGGCCGCCTCAAAGGCCTGCCATGCGCTGTCGATGGCTTGTTCCCTGGCGATGTCCCCCTCCCGCGGCTGAGCCGGGGCGCTCTCGTACATATACCAGGATATTTTATCATAGTAACCGGACCCTTCGGGCGTGATATCGGCTTGACGGACTTCGGTGACGCTGCCCGCCTTGTCCAGGAAAACGACATAGGTGTGCTGCCCCGTCAGCCCCCGGTAGCTGAACTGCCACGTGGGCGCGTCAGGCTGAGCCACCGTGGCGTAATAGAAGGTGAACACCTGGCCAAAGCTGTCCAGCGGCACGTCCCTGTCCGCCAGCGCCTTGTCGGCGATGGCCCGCGCCTCTGCCTCCTGCACGTCGCCCGCTGCCGGCATCAGATTGATCCACGTCATAGGGTCGTCGTCCAGGAAGCCCTCGTCGATTTCCCGCTGTGTCCAGGCAGCCCGCTGCGCCAGCGTCCAGCTGTTGATGTCGCCGCGTTTATCGGTCAGGGCCTGGTATTCCTCGGTCATGGCCCGGTACCTGTCCTCATAGCCGGGGCCGACGTTGGTGTAGTGGTTGGGCTCGGCGTTTCTCAGCCAGCGTTTGTTGCCCTTGGTGCCCAGCAGCTGCTCCTTGAGGACAAAGCCGTGCCGTCCCTCCGCCAGCACATGGTAGTGGGTTTTGGTAAAACCCAGCACCCTGACCCGGGTGCCGCCGGGCAGCGTGCCCAGCGTTTTTTCTGTCAGCCCGTTGTCCCGCCAGATGGTCACGTCGCCTTCCCCCGCCAGGTCGGCCAGGGGCTGGGGCGGTATCTCCTTCAAATCCTCCCTGGCGCGCAGGTAGATCGCGGGCGTATAGCCCGATATCACGGTTTCGCTGTCGTTGACACGCACGGCCACCTTGGCCCAGGTATCGGTGCCGTACTGGCTCTCCTTGTCGATGACCTCCATCACGTCCACCTGCGTGCCGTTGAAGTAGACGCTCTGGGGATAGTCATAGTCGGTGGGGATCATGCACAGGTTGACGGTGCCGGAAGGGGAAAACAGGTAAGCGGTGTTGCTGTAGGCGGATGCCGGGGCGTCCGGCGCGCCGGCGGCCGGCGCTGCCAGGCCGCCCAGGGCTGTAACCAGCAGCGCCAGCGCTGTCAGCGCGGCGCCGAAGCGCTTGACGCGCGGGTCCAGTATGCTTTCGATTCTCTTTTTCATGCCTTTCTTGCCTCCATAAAATGCTGTGGTGACGGGCGATGCCGCCTGCTTGCCCGGGCGGATCACCGAGAGGATGGTTTCGGAGTAAAATTGCCTTGTGCTGAAGGCTTCGCCCTGCAGCACGGCTTCGTCGCAGGCGGCTTCGCACAGTTCCTGGGCAGCGCGGCTCAGCAGGCGCGCCATGGGGTTCCACCAGTGCAGGCACAGGGCGGCGGCTTGCAGGGCTTTGGCCCACAGGTCGTGCCGCTGCCAATGCGTCAATTCGTGCCGGAACACGAAGCGCAGCTCGGCAGGGCTGAGCCGGTCGTCGGGCAGGAGGATCACGGGGCGGAACAGCCCGGTCAGCATGGGGCTGCGCACCGCGGCGCACTGGGCCAGCGCAATGTCCCGCCGGATGCCCATGCAGCGCCTGGTGTCCTCGAACTGGCGGAGAACAAGGGGGTCGGCAACCGGCCGCTGCCACCTGCGCACCACCTGCCGAAAGCGGCGGTGGCGCAGCAGCTGCAGGGCGGCTGTGGCGATAGCGCCCACCGCCCAGGCCATGAACAGCCCCTGCCGCGCTGTGATGCGGGGCGGCTGTGCCGGGGCGGGCGCTGAGGCGGCAGGCGCGCTTTGGGGCGGTGCCGCAGGCAGCGCGCGCTGTGCGGCGCTTTGTTCGGCATGCATTGCCGGCGGCGCAGCTGTGGTAAATGCCGTGCGCTGGCCCGCCGGCAAGCGGACGGGGATCACCTGCGGGCGGATGGGAATCAGCAGGCCCACCAACAGCACCAGGCTGGCCAGGTACAGGCTGCGCGCGCTGCATACCCTGCGCAGCAGCGGCAGCGCCAGCAGAAACGCCAGCGCGGCCAGGCAGGCCGGGATTAGCGCCAGCAGAAACCGCTCAGCCATGGCGTTCGCCTCCTTCCTTCGCCTGGCGGATCAGGCTCTGCAGCTCCTCTATGTCGTCCCGGGTCAGCTCGCCGTCGTTCAGCGAGGCGATCAGGCTGCCCAGGGACCGGCCGTGGTACCGGTCGAAGAAGGCGTTGGTTTCCATCTGTAAATAATCCTGCCTGGAGATCAGCGGCCGGTATTGGTGGCTGCGCCCCCTGCCCTTTTTAACGGCAAGGAAGCCCCGGCTCACCAGCCGGCCAAACAGCGTGACCACGGTTTGCGGCTTCCAGCCGCGCGCCCGGCCCAGGGTATCCATCACCATGCTGGTGGTGACGGGCGGCTCGCTGTCCCATATCAGGTTCATGATGTCAAATTCGGTGTCCGGCAGCCGTTGGTAAGTCAATGCAATCCCTCCAATCTGTAAGACAGGCCGTCTTGAAGTCATACTACAACCTGTCTTATGTGTTTGTCAACCCCTCATTTGTAAACAAATTCACTGTTTGTACAGCACCGGCTTTTGCGCTATAATCGGGGCAGTACGAAACCGCAGGAGGATCGCATGGACTGGGTAGAAATCAGCGTGTCCACCACGGCTATAGGCGCCGATCTGGTCAGCGGGGCGCTGATGGAGGCGGGGGCCAGGGGCACGCAGATCATCGACCGGGCCGATGTGCCCGACCCGCAGCAGGCTGGCTCCTGGGTTTTGGTCGATCCGGCGCTGAAGGCGTCCATGCCCGAGGATGTCATCGTCAAGGCGTGGTTTTCGTCGCCGGAGGAAGCGCTGGCGGCGCGGGCTGCCGTGGCGGGGCTGCGGCGCCGGCCCGGGGCGGACCTGGGCGCGCTGTCGCTGACCGGCAGCACCGTCCGCGAGGAGGACTGGGCTGAAAGCTGGAAGCGGTTTTACAAGCCCTTCCGCCTGGGCAGCCGGCTGGTGGTCAAGCCCAGCTGGGAAAGCTGGGAGGCGTCCCCGGATGATCTGGTCATCGAGTTGGACCCGGGCATGGCCTTTGGCACCGGCACGCACGAATCGACGGCGCTGTGCATGGAACTGATGGAAGCCCATAGGCCGCAGGGCGACGTGCTGGATGTGGGCACAGGCAGCGGCATTTTAGCCATTGCCGCCGCGCGCCTGGGCGCTGCCCGCGTGCTGGCGATCGACATCGACCCGGTGGCGGTGCAGGTGGCCGGCGACAACGTGCGCATCAACGGCCTGGCCGATCGGGTGTCGGTGCGCCGGGGCGATTTATTGGCCGGGATCGGCGAACGGTTTGACTTTGCCTGCGCGAACATACTGGCTGGCGTCATCATCCAGCTGGCGGAGCCGCTGAAGCGGCACCTGCGCCCGGGGGCGGTGTTCCTGTCCTCCGGCATCATCCGGGACAGGGAGGACGAGGTGGCGGCCGCGCTGGCGCAGGCCGGTTACCGGGTGATCGACGTGGCGCGCCGCGGCGAATGGGTGGCCTTTGCCGCCCGCCTGGACGAGGGAGGCAACGCATGAACTGCTTTTACAGCAACCGGATCGTGGGCGACCTGGCGCGGCTGAGCGACGAGGACGCACGGCACGCGCTGAAATCGCTGCGCCTGAAAACCGGCGACACCATCGTGCTGGTGGTGGACGGACAGCGCTATGCCGCCGTGCTGGAGGCGCGGGGCGGCGAGGTATTCGCGCGGACAACGGTGCCGCTGCCCGGCACCGAGCCCGGCGTGCGGGTGACGCTGTACCAGGGCTTGCCCAAGGGCGAGCGCATGGACGACATCGTCCGCCGCTGCACCGAAGCCGGCGTGTATGCCGTGGCGCCCTGCATCATGGCGCGCAGCGTGGCGCGCCCGGATGAGGCGGCCAGGCAGGCGCGGCGCACGCGCTGGCAAAAGGTGGCCCGGGAGGCCGCGATGCAGTCCGGTCGCACCATCGTGCCCGAAATCAGGGATTTTTTGGCTTCCGGCGACATCAGAACCGAGCTGCAGAAGCACGAGCAGGCGCTGGTCGCCTGGGAGGAAGCCACCGAAAACAGCCTCCGCAGGGTGTACCGGGGCGTCAAGGACGTGGCCATCGTCATCGGGCCCGAGGGCGGCATCTCCCGGGACGAAATCCTCGACATGCGCGCCACGCCGTTCACCCTGGGGCCGCGCATCTTCCGCACCGAAACGGCGGGGCTGGCGGCCATCGTGTCGCTGTTTACCCTGACAGGCGACACCGAGTACGGGCAGGACCGCGACTGATGCGCACGGTGGCATTCCAGACGCTGGGGTGCAAGGTGAACCAATACGACAGCCAGGCCATGTTAGAGCGTTTTGAGCAGGCGGGGTACAAGATCCTGGCTGCCCACGAGCGGGCTGACGTGCTGGTCATCAACACCTGCGTGGTAACCGGGGAGGGCGAGCGGAAAAGCCGCCAGGCCATCCGCCGCGCGCGGGCCATGCATCCGGATGCCGACATCGTGGTGGCCGGGTGCCTGGCGCAGAAGGAAGCCGGCGGGCTGTTGGCGGAGGGCGCGCGGCTGGTGATCGGCACGCAGCGCCGCGCCCGGGTGGTCGAACTGTTAGAGCAGGCGCAGCGGGAGGGCACCCGGCTGTCGGCAGTGGGCAGCCTCATGGGCATTCCGTTTGAAAACCTGCGGGTTTCGGGCCATGAGGGCCATACCCGCGCCGTGATGAAAATCCAGGAGGGGTGCGACCGGTACTGCGCCTACTGCATCATCCCCTCGGTGCGCGGCGCGGTGCGCTCCAGGCCGCTTGCCGACATCCGGGAGGAAGCCGGCGCGCTGGCCCGGGCCGGCTACCGCGAGGCGGTGCTGACGGGCATCCACCTGTCCAGCTTTGGCCGGGGGACGGGCCATGACCTGGCGGACGCCGCGCAGGCTGTGGCCGGCGCGGGCATGGGCCGCGTGCGCCTGGGCTCGCTGGAGCCGGTCATCGTGACGGAGGCGTTTGCCCGGCGTCTGGCGGGCATCCCCGGGCTTTGCCCGCAGTTTCACCTGTCGCTGCAGTCGGGCAGCGACGCGGTGCTGCAGCGCATGCGCCGCCGGTACACGGCGGCGGCATACCGGGAAGCCGCCGACACGCTGCGCCGCCATTTTCCCGGCTGCGCGCTGACCACCGATGTCATCGCCGGCTTTCCCGGCGAAACCGAGCGCGAGTTTGAGGAAACCTTCGCCTTCGTACAGTCGGTTGGGTTTGCCCGCCTGCACGTGTTTCCCTTCAGCGCCCGGGAAGGCACCGCGGCGGCCTCGATGCCCGGCCAATTGCCCCGGCAGGTGAAGAACGCCCGCGCGGCGGCTTTGATCGCGGCCGGTGACGCGGCTGCTGCCGCCTACCGGGCAGCGATGCTGGGCAGCGTGCGGGACGTGCTGTTTGAGGAACGGGCCGGGAATGCCTGGGCAGGCTATACGCCCGAGTACCTGCGCGTGCGCGCCCACGGCGCGGCGGCGGGCCAGGTGCGCCCGGTGCGCCTGACGGCGCTGGACGGAGAGTGTTTTGCCGGTGACATCATCGGCTGATGGCTGAAAGGAGTGGGAATATTATGACCAATTGCGTGTTTTGCGGCATCGTGAAGGGGGACATCCCTTCGACCAAAGTATACGAGGACGACCATGTCGTCGCCTTCCGCGACATCAACCCCCAGGCGCCGGTGCACGTGCTGATTGTGCCCCGGACGCATATCGGCGGGCTGGATGGGCTGGAGGGCGCGGCGGACGCCGCGCTGGCGGCCTGCCTGCGCGCGGCGCATATCATCGCCAAACAGGAGGGCATCGCGGGCAGCGGGTACCGCCTGGCGGCCAACTGCGGCGCGCATGCCTGCCAAACGGTGGGGCACCTGCACTTTCACCTGCTGGGCGGCCGGCAGCTGACGGGCGAAATGGGCTGACGGGAGGAGGATCGGTATGCTGCAATACGCTGGGGTTCCCGAGGACGCCGGCATTTCGTCGCTGGGCGTCCAGGCGTTTTTAGACGGCGTTGAACGTCAGAAATTGGATTTTCATTCGGTGATGCTGCTGCGGCAGGGCAAGGTGGCCTGCCGCCTGGTGTGGCAGCCCTATGCCTCCGACACGCCCCACACGCTGTTTTCGCTGAGCAAAAGCTTCTGCTCCTGCGCGGCGGGGCTGGCGGTGGCGGAGGGCCTGCTGCGCTATGACGACAAGGTGGCCGTGGCGCTGGCTGACAAGGTGCCGCCCGGCGCCGACGAGCGCATCGGGGACATCACGCTGCACCACCTGCTCAGCATGTCCAGCGGCCTGGCGCCGGAATCCGACAAGAAGCCGACCAAGGCGGACTGGTGCCGCAACGTGCTGTCCCATCCGGTTGTGCACGAGCCGGGCACGGTGTTTCACTACAACACGCTGGGCACCTACCTGGTGTCCGCCATGGTGCAGCGCGCCACGGGGCAGACCGTGCGCGACTACCTGATGCCGCGGCTGTTCGAGCCGCTGGGCATCCAAAAGCCGGCCTGGGACAGCTGCCCCATGGGCATCAGCGCCGGCGGCTACGGCCTGCACCTGAGCTGCGAGGACATCGCGAAGTTTGCGCTGCTGCTGAAAAACGACGGCATCTGGCAGGGCAAGCGCCTGCTGCCCGAGGGCTGGGTGGACAGGGCCACGGCCCGCATCATCAAAACGGCCGACCAGGAGGTGACGGACTGGGACCTGGGCTATGGCTACCAGTTCTGGCGCACCCGCGAGGACCGCTTCCGCGGCGACGGCATGTACGGGCAGCTCTGCCTGGTGGATCAAAAGAACGACCTGGCGCTGGCGGTCACTGCCGGCATCGACGACATGGGCGCCGAGCTGGACCTGCTGCGCGACACGCTGCTGAAGGCCTGGGACATGCCGCCGGCGCCCGCCGACGTGCAGTTGGCGGTGAAGCGGCGGTGCGGCAGCCTGGGCTACCCCTGGCCTGCAGATGACGGCACGGGGCGCGACATCACGGGCAGCTACATGGCGCCGGGCAGCAGGCGCCTGCGCATCGACCTGCGCCCCGACGGCAGCTACATGATGCACCATCAGGTGGGCGGGTTTGAAAACCGGCTGTGCTTCATCGTCAGCCGCGGCGCTGTGCACCGGGGCGAATGCCTGTCGCCCGTGCCCGGCGAGGGCCTGCAGCCCTACCTGGGCGCCTATGGCTGGCAACAAGGCAAGCTACTGGCCCGGGTGCGCATGCCCGAGGCGCCCTATGCCTGGCTGGCGGACATCGAGCCGGCGGCGGGCGGCCTGCGCGTTGTGACAGCCGGCGCCGGCGTCGACGCGGGCACGTATCTCTACAAAGAAATGCGCTGACTTCCGGGGAGGGATGTTGATGGACATTGTAAGGACGGCGGCAGCCGGCACGCTGGAATCCAACGACGTGCTGGTGACGGTATCGCCCCATGACGGGGGCATCCGCCTGACGGTGGATTCGGTGGTGATGGCGCAGTTTGGGGACGATATCAAAGCCTGCGTGCACGAGGTGCTGTCGGCAATGGGCGTCACGGACGCCGGCATCGACCTGACGGACCGGGGCGCCGTGCGCCCCGTCATCATGGCGCGGGTGGAGACGGCGCTGCGCCGCGCAGGAGGGACGCCATGAGGAGATCGATGCTGTTCATTCCCGGCAACAGCCCGGGCATGCTGCTGTCGGCTGGCATCCATCAGGCGGACGCCGTGATATTCGACTTGGAGGACGCCGTATCCCCCCTGGAGAAGGATGCCGCGCGCATCCTGGTGCGCAACGCCATCCGGGCGTTTGACTATCGGTCCGTGGAGATCATCGTCCGCATCAACCCGCTGGACAGCGGGTTTGTCGGGGACGACATCGCTGCCATGGTGCCGCTGCGCCCGTCGCTGCTGATGCCGGCGAAGGTGTCGGGCGCCGGTGACATCGGGGCCGTTTCCCGCCTGATGGCGCAGGCGGAGGCGGATGCCGGCCTGCCCGAGAATGCTGTGGGCATCATCGCGCTGTTAGAGACGGCGCTGGCCATTGAGCGCGCGTATGAAATCGCTTCGGCTGGCGCGCGCGTCCGGGCGCTGCTGCTGGGCGCTGAGGACCTCACCAGCGACCTGCAGGCCGTGCGCAGCAAGGAAGGCGCCGAAATCGCCTACGCCAGGGGGCGCGTGGTGATGGCGGGGCGCGCAGCCGGCGTGGACATCTACGACACGCCCTTCACCGACGTCAACGACCTGGAGGGGCTGGCGAAGGACGCCGCGCATGCCCGCGCGCTGGGCTTTACGGGCAAAGCCGTCATATCGCCGCGCCATGTGGCGGCGGTCAACGCCGCGTTTACGCCCTCTCCGGATGAAATCGAATACGCCCGCGAGGTCATGGCGGCCATTGCCGAGGGCAAGCGGCTGGGGCGCGGCGTCGTATCGCTGCGCGGCAAAATGGTGGACAAGCCCATTGTGGACAGGGCCAGGCGCGTGCTGGACACCGCGCGGGCGCTGGGGCTGGAGGGGGAGGAAGCATGAGTAAGCTGGCAGCAACCCTGCAGGACGCCCTGCGCGCCTGCGGCCTGCGGGACGGGATGACGGTGTCGTTCCACCACCACCTGCGAAACGGCGACCATGTGCTGAACATGGTGCTGGCCGAGGCGGCGCGGATGGGCATCCGCGGCCTGACCGTGCAGGCCAGCGCCATATTCGATGTGCATGCCCCGCTGATCGACCATATCAGGGCCGGCGTTGTCACCGGCATCGAAACCAACTACATGGGCAGCCGCGTGGGGCGGGCGGTGTCGGAGGGCATCTTGGACAAGCCCGTGGTGTTCCGCAGCCACGGCGGCCGGCCGGCAGCCATCGAAAGCGGCCGGGTATCCATCGACATCGCCTTCATCGCGGCGCCCGCGGCCGACCGCATGGGCAACGCCAACGGCCTGGAGGGGCCCGCGGCCTGCGGCTCGCTGGGCTACGCCATGCCGGACGCACGGCATGCCGGCCGCACCGTGGTCATCACCGACCATGTAGTGCCCTACCCCCTGGCGCCGGCGTCCATCGAGGAAACCGACGTGGACCAGGTTGTGCCGGTCGATTCCATCGGCGACCCCAAGGGCATCGTGTCGGGCACCACGCAGATCACCAGGGACCCGGTGGGCCTCGCCATCGCCCGGTACGCCGCGGCGGTGATCGAGCACAGCGGCCTGATGGCGGAGGGATTTTCGTTTCAAACCGGCGCCGGCGGCGCGTCGCTGGCGGTGACGGAGTTTTTAAAGCCCGCCATGAAGCGGGTGGGCGTCACAGGCAGCTTTGGCCTGGGCGGCATCACGGGCTACCTGGTGGACATGTTAGAGGAAGGGTATTTCAGCGCGCTGATGGACGTGCAGTGCTTTGATCTGCGCGCCGTGCGGTCCATCGCGCAGAACCCCCGGCATCAGGAGATATCGGCGTCCCGCTACGCCAGCCCGCTGGCCAAGTCCGCCGCCATCAACTCGCTGGACGTCGTGGTGCTGGGCGCCACGCAGATCGACACGGCGTTCAATGTCAACGTGCACACCGATTCCAACGGGTACATCATGGGCGGCTCGGGCGGGCACAGCGACACCGCGGCGGGCGCCAGGCTGGCCATGATCGTGGCGCCCCTGTTCCGGGCGCGGCTGCCCATCGTGGTGGACAAGGTGCTGTGCGTGTCGACGCCGGGCAGCACGGTGGACGTGCTGGTAACCCAGCGGGGCATCGCCGTGAACCCGGCCAGGCCTGATTTGCGCGACAGGCTGCGGGCAGCCGGCCTGCCGGTATACGCCATTGAGGATTTGAAGCGGATGGCCGAAAAGGTAACCGGCGTGCCGCGGGACATCCCGCCCCTGGGCCGCGCCGTCGCCGACGTGGAATACCGCGACGGCGCCATCATCGACCGGATCGGCTGCGTGGCGGGCGCCGGCTGAGAGGGCACAGCGAAAAATATAACCTGATACGAAACGAGTTATACCTCCTGGGGGAAAGGTGCTGCCTGTGTGCCGATGGATGCGCCGATGCTTTTCAGCTCCGCGTATGTTTTCTCATTGACGGGGATGCCCTTTTCGCGCCTGATGATCCTTGAAAGGTATTCCTTTTCGCCATGGGTGTATATGCGGGGCTGCCCCGCGGCTTTCGGCGATGCGCGCAGCCTGACTAAATAGGCGGAAAACTCCGCCCGGATGGCGGCTTTGTCGCCGAACAGGCCATAGTCCGCCGCCATGAAGGCCTGGCAGATGCCCGAGCCGCTGTCGGTTTTATAGATCTGCTCGGCGGTGACGCCGCCTGCTAAAATGCCCGTGAACAGCTCGCAGATCACCCCCAGGCCGTAGCCCTTGTGCCCGCCCAGCGCTTCGGAGGAGCCGCCCAGCGGCAGGATGCCGCCGCCTTTTTTATGGATGATGTTGTCCAGGATGCGCGCCGAGTCATCGGAGTCCGCGCCGTTTTCGTCGATGCCCCAGCCAATGGGCACCGGGTCGCCGCGCTTGCAGTACACCTCAAACTTGCCGCGGGGCACCACGGTGGTGGAGCAGTCGAACGTGAAGGGGATGGGGTCCGCCGGCATGGACAGCGCGATCGGGTTGGTGCCGATCATGGGCTGTTTGCCGTAGGTGGGCACCATGATGGCCTCGGTGTTGGTCATGGACAGGCCCATCAGGTCCTCCTCGATGGCCAAATTGGTGTAGAAGCCCGCGATGCCGTAGTGGTTGGAGTTGCGCACCGTCACCATGCCGCACCCGACAGCCCTGGCTTTGTCGATAGCCAGCCGCATGGCCTGCTGCCCCACCACCTGCCCCATGGCGTTATCGGCGTCGATCACGGCGGACATGGGCGTTTCGTGGACGATTCGCGGCGCGGCATGCACGTTCACCATGCCGCTGAGCACTTCCTTTTCGTAGCGCACCATGCGCTGCACGCCGTGGGATTCGATGCCGTTCAGGTCCGCCGCCAAGATAACCGCGGCGATCTGGCGGCTTTCCTCCTCCCTGAAGCCGTAGGCTTCAAACACCGACTCGCAGAAACGAACCAGTTCCTCATAATGCAGGTATCGGTAGGGCATGGGGACCTCCTGTCATGGTTGCATGGGGAGCTTTTCAGCGCTGCCTGTGCGCCGGCAAGCGCCTGCTCCCGTCGGCGCCCTGGCTTGACGCAGCCGGGCAGCCCCATCCTCATGTGAAAATGATATGCAATGCGCGGAGGCGTGTCAACAGCGCAGCGGCGGTGCCTGTTCTGCGTTTTTTGCTGGCCAGGGAGGCGGTTGTGATGATTTGGGTAGTTTATTGGTTGCGACGATGCGCGTTTGACTCCTGCCCTGCAAGTTGACCGACACCACCGGCACCACCGACACCACGCACGCTGCTGATGATGTGCCTGTTGATGTTGTGTTTTCAACAGGTTCGGGCCTTGCGCTGCTGCCGGGCAGCGTGCAAAGGCGTATCAAGCATCGTCACCAGCCCCACCCTGCAAGTTGACCGACACCACCGACACCACCGACACCACGCATTGCTGATGATGAAGTTTTCTTTTTTATATTTTTGATGGTTTTCAGCTTTTGCTTTTGCCTGGTCAGCAGCCCTACATGCAATTGACCCCCATTCACCTCAATTGATTGGGCACATTGTAAGCACAAATTCGTGTTGAGGTTTCTGACGAACAGGCAAAATGCAACAGTTCCGACAATCCTCAACTGCGAACACATGCAAATCTGGCTTTTTGCAACAGTTCGTGTCATAA
>Ga0123333_10005212_pt1 | contig 11815 bp, 5 predicted proteins | sample BioC12SIPDNA_3_FD_89957 | JGI IMG/M metagenome (GOLD analysis project Ga0123333, IMG submission 89957) | Anaerobic biogas reactor microbial communites from Washington, USA - Biogas_R2_B C12 SIP DNA | ecosystem: Engineered > Bioreactor > Anaerobic > Unclassified | place: Washington, USA...
ACTTGAGAGCTTTGCCTTATATAAACCAAAGTTCAGTTTTCAAACGAGCGAGGAATATAACAGAAGGCTTGCTGCTTGTAGAGAAATGCAGAAACAATTAATCAAGGCCGGACAGGCTGTGCAAATAAACGAGAACTGGACTGTTAATAACAGTAAATCTGAAGGCAAAAAAATGGTCAACGACATGAAGAAGTTGCTTCTTCGGTCTTTTAACAATGAATGTGACTATTGTGTGGATCATGTAAGATTCAACAACATGGAAGTCAATGAAAAAAGAATAGAAGGATCTTTTGATACTTTGAACAGACTTGGCAGAATAATGCAGGCAAGGATAACAGATGCCTATAAAAAACTGAAGTATGAAGAATTATATCTTGCCTTCGAGTATCAACAGAAAAAACAAGAGGAAAAGGAAGCCCAGAAACAAGCGCGAGAAGAGCTTCGTGAGCAACAAAGGCTTGAGCAGGAAATAAGACAAGCCAGAGAGAGAATTGCTAAAGAGAAGAAACACTATGCGCAAGCGATCAGGGAACTGGAATTACGATTAAATGAGTCGACAAACGACTCTGACAAAGCATTGATATTGGGGAAGCTTGAAGAAGTAAAGAGCCAGTATTCAGAATTGGAAAAAGAAGAAAAGGTAATTGACTATAGAGAACAAAATGCAAAAGCAGGCTATGTCTATATCATCTCTAATATAGGAGCCTTTGGTGAGAATGTGTATAAAATTGGGATGACTAGACGTTTGGTGCCAATGGATCGAATAGATGAGCTTGGCGATGCCTCCGTTCCCTTCCCATTTGATGTTCACGCGTTAATATTTTCTGATAATGCTCCTGCACTGGAAGCAAAACTCCACGAGCATTTTCGGAACAACAGAATCAACAAACTAAATGATAGAAAAGAATTTTATAGGGCTGACATTGATGACATAGAACGAGTGGTGAGAGAAAACTACGACAAGGTTGCAGATGTGATGAAAGAGGCACCAGCGGAACAATATAGAGAAAGTCTGCTGATAAAGTGAAATCTGTAGGCTGTTGAGCTGTTTAGCAACTGCTTCAACAGCCTCGACTTCCGGCGATTGCCGCGCCGTAGTGGGCCATAGCATACCACACCCGCCCCCGCGCGTCAATGCGGCTCAGAAGCCGCCGCCGGGGGCGTATTCGTGGAGGAGCCTATGCCAGCGATCCCATCCGCACTGATCCAACGCCTGCGCGACACCCTCGCGCGCTGCCCCGCCCTGGAAAGCGACCGCGCCCTGCGCGCCATCTTCGTCCACGAACACCTTGCCCCCTGGCGTAACCGTGCTCCCGAAAACACCACCGACCGTGCCGACCGTGTCAACGCTCTCATTGCCGCTCTCTGCGACCAGACCAACACCCACGGCGAAAATGCCCTCCTCCTTTTCCTGCGCGTGCTGGCCGAGCAGACCCCACAGGATGACGCCTTGCGCGCCGACCTGGCCCAATTGGCCGATGAGTTCAACGCTTACCCCCTCGCCGACTTGGCCGCCCTCAAGCCCCCGACCCCGGCAAGCGGCATAACGATCACCGGCGACCGCAACATCGTCGGGGACGGCAACATCGTCACCAAGATCACCTACCACCACGCCCGCCCCCAGGAAACCGACCCCGCCACCCTCGCCCAGGCCCAGGCCCTGCTGGCCGCCCTCCCCCTCGACACCATCCCCGCGCCCGCTGCCCTCCCTCCCACCTCGCGCATGCCCTTCGCCGCCAACCCCCTCTTCGTCGGCCGCGCGCGCGACCTCCAACACCTCGCCCGCGCGCTCAAAGGCGAGGAAGGTGGAACCGTCGCTATCTGCCAGATCGCCGCGGCGACCGGGCTAGGTGGCATCGGCAAGACCCAACTGGCCAGCGAGTTCGCCCACCGCTATGGCCCTTACTTCGCCGGTGGCGTTTTCTGGCTCAGCTTCGCCGATCCGCAGGCCATCCCCGCGGAAATCGCATCGTGCGGCGGCCCGGGCGGCCTCGACCTGCGCCCCGACTTCGGCACGCTCTCCCTGGACGACCAGGTGCGCCTCGTCCTCAGCGCCTGGCAGAGTCCCCTGCCGCGCCTGCTCATCTTCGACAACTGCGAGGACGAACAACTCCTGGCCCAATGGCGGCCTCCCACCGGCAGCGCGCGCGTCCTCATCACCAGCCGCCGCGCGCGCTGGAACTCCGAACTCGGAGTGCAAGCTCTACCCCTCGACGTCCTGGAACGCTCCGCGAGCATCGCCCTGCTGCGCAAACACCGCCCCGACCTCTCCGCGGAGCAGGCCGGTGCCATCGCCAGCGAACTCGGCGACCTGCCCCTGGCCCTGCACCTGGCGGGCGGCTTCCTGGCCGCCTACCGCCACGCCACTTTCGGCGCGCCCGGCGCCTACCTGGAAGCCTTGCGCGCCGCGGGCCTGGAACACCCCTCCCTGGCGGAAGAAGGCGCGACCCTCACCACCGCCCACGCGAAACACGTCGGGCAAACCTTCACCCTCAGCTACAAGCGCCTGAAGGCGGACAACCCCACCGACGCTCTCGCCCTGGCCTTGCTGGCGCGCGCGGCCTGCTTCGCCCCCGGCGAGACCATCCCCCGCCCCCTCCTCCTCGCCACCCTCGCCCTGCCGGACGAGGACATCGCGGCCCAACGCCGGGCCGCGGATGCCCTATCCCGCCTGACCGCCCTGGGCCTGCTGGACGAAGAGGTCGGAAGCGGCCTGCGCCTCCACCGCCTGCTCGTCGCCTTTGTGCGTAGAACCCTGCCCGACGACGCGGCTCAAGCCGCGGTGGAAGCGACCGTACTGACCGAAGCCCGCCGCCTCAACCAGGCCGGCATTCCCGCCCCGCTGCTGGCCTGGCAGCCCCACCTGCGCCACATCACCGACGCCAGCACGACCCGCGCGGATGAACGCGCGGCGGGGCTGTGTAACGAAATGGGTTGCCACTTGAATACGATTGGCGACTATCCCAGGGCGCGGCCCTACTACGAGCGCGCCCTGGCCATCTTTAAAGAGGCCCTGGGCCCCGCGCACCCCGACACCGCCCAAAGCCTCAACAACCTGGGCTATCTCTTGCAAGCGCAGGGCGACTTGGCGGGGGCGCGGCCCTACTACGAGCGTGCCCTGGCCATCCGCGAAGCCGCCCTGGACCCCGCGCACCCCGACACCGCCCAAAGCCTCAACAACCTGGGCTATCTCTTGCAAGCGCAAGGCGATCTGGCGGGGGCGCGGCCCTACTACGAGCGCGCCCTGGCCATCCGCGAAGCCGCCCTGGACCCCGCGCACCCCGACACCGCCCGCAGCCTCAACAGCCTGGGCTATCTCTTGCAAGCGCAAGGCGACCTGGCGGGGGCGCGGCCCTACTTCGAGCGCGCCCTGGCCATCAATGAACAGGCCCTGGGCCCCGCGCACCCCGACACCGCCATCAGCTTCAACAACCTGGGCTATCTCTTGCAAGCGCAAGGCGATCTGGCGGGGGCGCGGCCCTACTACGAGCGCGCCCTGGCCATCACTGAACAGGCCCTGGGCCCCGCGCACCCCGACACCGCCGGCAGCCTCAACAACCTGGGTATGCTCTTGCAGGATCAAGGCGACTTGGCGGGGGCGCGGCCCTACTTCGAGCGCGCCCTGGCCATCTTTGAAGAGGCCCTGGGCCCCGCGCACCCCGACACCGCCCTCAGCCTCAACAACCTGGGCGGGCTGTTGTCTTCGATGGGCGACCTGGCGGGGGCGTGGCCCTACTACGAGCGCGCCCTGGCCAGCCGCGAGGCCGCCCTGGGCCCCGCGCACCCCGACACCGCCCTCAGCCTCAACAACCTGGGCTATCTCTTGCACGCGCAAGGCGACCTGGCGGGGGCGCGGCCCTACTACGAGCGCGCCCTGGCCAGCCGCGAGGCCGCCCTGGGCCCTGCGCACCCCGACACCGCCCGCAGCCTCAACAACCTGGGTATGCTCTTGAAGGATCAGGGTGACCTGGCGGGGGCGCGGCCCTACTTCGAGCGCGCCCTGGCCATCTTTGAAGAGGCCCTGGGCCCCGCACACCCCGACATCGCCACCAGTCTCAACAACCTGGGCTATCTCTTGCAAGCGCAAGGCGACCTGGCGGGGGCGCGGCCCTACTACGAGCGCGCCCTGGCCATCCGCGAGGCCGCTCTGGGCCTCGCGCACCCCGACACCGCCCGCAGCCTCAACAACCTGGCCATCCTGTGTTACTATGAAGGAAAATTGGAAGAATGTGCCGCGTTGCTGCGCTGCGCCCTCGCCATCTGCGAAGCCAAACTCGGCCCCCAGCACCCTAATACCCAATCCATCCGCCAAAGCCTCGCCATCGTCGAGGAAGCGCTGCACCAACCCTAACCCTGCCTCGTGCCCACCGGCTTCAGCCGGCCAAAAGGCCCCCGCCTCGCCAGGCAGGGGCCTTCTCCATAACTCCTCCCGTCCACCGCCCCAGCCCCCTTCCAGGGGGCTTCGCCCTCTCGGCCCTGCGGCTTCAGCCCTGGGCTACTTGCCCTTTCCCCATCCCGACCTATACTATCCCTGGACACAAAAAAACGCCCCACAGTGCTGCAAACACCTGGGGCTTCGACCAACGGCGATGACGCGCCGTTGTGGGCATAAACATACCACACCCGCCCTCGTGCGTCAATGCGGTTCAGAAGCCGACGCCGAGGGCCATACACTACCCACCATATGGCACAATTGTAGTTGGGCGGCTATCTGCAAATAGATCCATACTACGGTACAACACAGTAACATTAGTCACCAAATTTGAACATCTCTATCCGTCCGTAGGAGACAGACAATGCACACCCACCGAAAAAAGCCTGAATTTGGCAAAGTAAATCCTGAATTCGGCAAAGTAAATAACGGAAATTCCTTACCAGCCCATTCGAAGTCCGATGATGCCAGGTTTTGTCTGTGGGCTCCATTGAGTATTGTTGTATCGTATTTCGTATTATCCGCGATCGTTCGAGTAACATCCAACTCAGGGAGTAAGTTGGATCAAATTATCTGCTATGGAGCATTGATTTGTTTTGTGATACTAATGCTCCCGGGAGCACGAGACTCGTATCGGAAAAGTAAAGCAAGGAAAATTGAAAAGGAAGGGTGGATAAAGGGCTGTAAAACACCATTACTGAAGATTGTGAGCCGCCGTGAAGCAAAATCCTGGTGGGATAATTATGATGGTCGTTTTCATGGTTGGCCTGATTCACTAGATCTAGAGATGAATTCTGATCAAAAAGCGGTTTCTCCAAACCAAACGATTGTAAAAGTTGAGGTTAGTCAATATGTTTATGAACGTTTGAAAGAGCGCAACACAGTTCGTGTTTATTATATGCCAGAATCTCCGCTGACATTTCTACTCGAAGAAGAACTTTAATTCAAGGAAACCGCCTACTGATGTATGCCGTTGTCAAGGGGTAGAACCTTAAAATGCTCAAAATCGAGAGTGCTGGCGTGGTCGTCGCCGCTGCACTGAAAGACGAGAAGAGCGCCTGGCAACCAGAGCGCCCCTCCCGCCTTCCTTCTTGGGGTAAAACCAGTATAGCGCAGAACGCGAGAAAGGACAAGACGGGTGGTGAGAGCGTCGGTTAAGGCGCCAAGCACGACGCACTTATCCCCCTGGCTGAGTTGTTGCAGCCGGGGTGAGACGGCGGTATGCAGCTAACGGCGCGCGCTGGCGGCTCAGGTCACGGTCGCCGTCAGGGTAGCCAGTTCCTCAACAGAGGGCAGCGAGCGCAATTGACCGCCGAAACGGATCTGAATCAAGTCTGCGCCGAGGCCGAGTTGCATCAACTGCCAGCGCACGAACTGGCGTGGCGTGAACGGCCCGCGAGCGGTTTTGCCGAGGCGGCCAGACCAGACGAAGAACTTGGCGGCCACCTTGTCCACTTGGGCATTCTGGTCAACTTCGTGGTCGTGGAGGACGTGCCAGACGACGACCAGCAGCTTGCGGGCGATGGCGACAATGGCCTGGTTGGCGGGCATACGCTTGGCGAGCCGCTCGAATTCGGCTTGCCAGTGCGGATGCGTGCGTGCGGCCACCCAGGCGGCTTCGACCATGGCGTGGCGCAGATCGGCGCGGCCGTGCTTGGTGATACCGCCGTGGCGGTGGGTCTTGCCGCTGTCGTGGACGTAAGTGCCCAAGCCCGTATAGCCCACCAGGTGCTTGGCGTGGGGGAAGCGCGTGATGTCGCCCACCGCCGCCAGGATGACCATCGCCGTGAGCAGGCCGATGCCGGGCAACTGGATGAGGAAGGGGACGTGCGCGGCCCAGGGGCTGACGGTGCTGAGGCGCGCCAGTTCTTGCTCCACCTCGGCGATCTGGGTGGTGAGGTGATCGCGGGTGGCCAGGTCTTGGCGCACGTGCAGCTTTTCGGTGGCCGAGAGGTCCAGACTGTTCCACCAGGCGCGGTGTTGCGCGGCAAACGGATCGCCGGGCGGGGCGGCCAGATTGTGGCGCTGCAACATACTATGCAAGCGATTGGTGGTCTGCGTGCGGGCGCGCGTCAAACGTTCGCGGTGCGCCACCAACTCGCGCAATTCGCGCACGGGCTGCGGCGGCACCCAGACCTCCGGGATGAGGTTGAGGGCCAAGAGCTTGGCCAGCACCTGCACATCGCGCTTGTCGGTCTTGACGAGCGCCGCGCCGATCAGCTTGATGTGCGGCGGGTGGGCCACCACGACCGCGCCGGCGTAGCGCGCGGCCTGGTCATAGAGCGTCCAGGTATTGGTGGTGGCTTCGATGACCACTTTGTCGGTGGGCAAGAGGTGGGCGTGAAACCACGCTTCCAGCTCGGCCCAGTCGAGACGGCGCGGCGGCAGCACGAGTTCACACGCCGCGTTGACGCCGCCGATGACCACGTAGTGCTTGTGGGCATCCAGCGCCAGATAGCGGAGAAAGACGGGGTTTGTATCCATAGTGACTCCTTTCACAGCAAGATTGCGCCATTGAGCGGGCGCACGCTAGGACGCGGATGGGAGGCGCAGAGTTTCACCAACTGATGCGGGCTCGGTGCGCACACCGGCCCAAAGTAGAATCCGACGGGCAGCCACAAAACATCACGGGCTTACTGGTGGTATCCCATGGGCGGCAACGGCTGGCCCTCACGCTCCGCGTCCCGGGGCGTTCCCGTCCTACTTGGGGACCAGGATAGCACGCTCCGCGTCCTAGCGCAATTACATTCTACTAACATCACATACCTATCGGCCCGCGTAGCATCGGCGCTCCTGCGTTTGCAGGTAGTCTTGTAGTGAAGTTGGCCTTGCATAACCCGGCGGGTTATGCTAACCGTTACTCGCCCTCCAAACCCCAAACTCCCCCGCTCCCTCGTGGACCGGGGGATTCCCTTTCCCACCTCGCCTGCCTTCCCTCCCCCAGCCCGCAGGGCTTCGCCCTGTTGGCCCTGTGGCTTCAGCCCTGGGCCATCCCCGCTTGACCCTTTCCCCATCCTGCCTATACTTACCCCTGTAACACAAAAAGCGCCCCCGCTCGCAACGAGGGCGCCTAAACCCGATCAGGTGACGCAACCACCCAACCGGTACGCACAGCATAACACACACGCGCCGCCTGGTCAAGCCAGGCGGCGTTTTGTATCCAACCTTACCGAGGTCAACATAAATCATGCCAATCAAAAAATCCGAACTCTACAGCTCCCTCTGGGCCAGTTGCGACGAACTGCGCGGGGGGATGGACGCCAGCCAGTACAAGGACTACGTCCTCGTGATGCTCTTCATCAAGTACGTCAGCGACAAATACGCCGGCGTGCCCTATGCGCCCCTCACCATCCCGCGCGGCGCGAGCTTCAAGGATATGGTTGCCCTTAAAGGCAAGTCTGACATCGGTGACCAGATCAACAAGAAGATCGTTGCCCCGCTCGCCGCCGCCAACCAGCAGCTTTCTCTGTCCGACTTCCCCGACTTCAACGATCCCGTCAAACTCGGCAGCGATAAGGAGATGGTCGAACGCCTCACCAACCTCATCGCCATCTTCGAAAGCCCCGCCCTCGACTTCTCCAAGAACCGCGCCGAGGGCGATGACATCCTCGGCGACGCCTACGAATACCTGATGCGCCACTTCGCCACCGAGAGCGGTAAAAGCAAGGGCCAGTTCTACACCCCCGCCGAAGTCAGCCTGGTGATGGCCCAACTGCTCGGCGTCCGCGACGCCCCCACCAGCGCCGACACCACCGTCTCGGACCCGACGTGCGGCTCCGGCTCGCTCCTGCTCAAAGTTGGCGCGCAGGCTCGCACGCCGGTCACGCTCTACGGCCAGGAGAAAGACGCCGCCACCAGCGGCCTGGCGCGGATGAACATGATCCTCCACAACAACCCCACCGCCCTCATCGCTCAGGGCAACACCCTCACCGATCCCAAATTCAAGGACGGCGAGGTGCTCAAAACCTTCGACTACGTCGTCGCCAACCCGCCCTTCAGCGACAAGCGCTGGAGCACCGGCCTCGATCCCGAAGAAGACCCCCACGAGCGGTTCAAGCCTTTCGGCATTCCCCCGGCCCGGCAAGGCGACTACGCCTATCTGCTGCACATCATCCGCACCCTCAAGAGCACGGGCAAAGGCGCGTGCATCCTGCCGCACGGCGTCCTCTTCCGGGGCAACGCCGAGGCCGACATCCGCCGCGCCCTCGTGCGCCGGGGCTACATCAAGGGCATCATCGGCCTGCCCGCCAACCTGTTTTATGGGACGGGCATCCCGGCCTGCATCGTCGTCATCGACAAAGAGCACGCCCACACGCGCGCCGGGATTTTTATGATCGACGCCAGCCAGGGCTACATGAAGGACGGCCCCAAGAACCGCCTGCGCGCCCAGGACATCCACAAAATCGTTGATGTCTTCACCCGCCAGCTCGAACTCCCCAAGTATTCGCGCATGGTCTCCTTCGCCGAAATAGAAGGGAACGACTACAATCTCAACCTCCCGCGTTACCTCGACACCCAGGAGACTGAGGACATCCAGGACATCGCCGGGCATCTCTACGGCGGCATCCCCCAGCACGACATCGACGCGCTCGACCGCTATTGGGACGTCTTCCCCGGCCTCCGCAGCGCCCTGTTCCGCCCGCTCCGGCCCGGCTATGCCGAACTCGCCGTTCCCCAGGCGCAGCTCAAGCCGACGATTTACGGCCACCCCGAATTCGCCGCCTTCACCACCCGGATGCAGGCGCACTTCGATGCCTGGCGGCAAACCACCGCCTCGACGCTCAAAGCCTTGCGACCCGGCTTCGCGCCCAAGGAACGCATCACCGACCTCGCCGAGAGCCTGCTCGCTTACTACACCGCTCAGCCGCTCATCGACAAATACGACATCTACCAGCACCTGATGGACTATTGGGCCGAGACGATGCAGGACGACGCCTACCTCATCGCCGACGACGGCTGGAAAGCGGAGACCACCCGCGTCATCGAAACCGACAGCCGGGGCCGCGAGCGCGACAAAGGCTGGGCCTGCGATCTCGTCCCCAAGGCCCTCATCGTGGCCCAGTATTTCGCCAAAGAACAGACCGCCCTCGACCAACTCGCGGCGGAACTGGAAAACGCGACCGCGCAACTGGCCGAACTGGAAGAGGAGGAGGGCAGCGAGGAAGGCGCGTTTGCCGAACTCGACAAGATCAACAAGAGCAGCGTGACCACGCGGGTGCGCGAGGCGCGGGTGGCGTACAAGACGGGTGACGATACCGGCTCGGAGATCGCCGCGCTCGACCAATGGCTGGAACTCTACAACCGCCAAGCCGACCTCAAACGCCAGCTCAAAGACGCCGAGGCCGCCCTCGACGCCCAGGCCTACGCCCACTATCCCACCCTTACCCTTGCCGACATCCAAACCCTCGTCGTCGATCACAAATGGCTCGCGGCGCTCGAAACCGCCGTCCACGGCGAAATGGAGCGCATTAGCCAGACCCTTACGCAGCGGGTGAAGGAGTTGGCCGAACGCTATGCCGCGCCGATGCCGGAGATCACCGCGCGCGTGGCGGCGTTGGAGGCGAAGGTGGGTGAGCATTTGGAGAATATGGGGTTTGCATGGAAGTAAAGCCGGGCTACAAACAGACCGAAGTGGGGGTGATCCCGGAGGATTGGGACGTCGAACCGCTCGGTCGATTGGTTTCCTCAGTTGAATACGGTTCCTCCGCGAAATCAAGTATGCAAGGCCATATTCCCGTTCTTCGGATGGGAAACCTACAGGGAGGAAAAATCGACTGGACCGATTTGGTTTATACAAATGATGAATCAGAGATCAGAAAATACAAACTAAGTCCAGGTGATGTTCTTTTCAATCGAACCAATACAGTTGAACTTGTAGGGAAGACTTCAATTTACAAGGGTGAACATCCAGCCATTTTCGCTGGGTATCTTATACGAATTAAAGTAGACGCGTCATTGCTAGAATCCAGGTTCCTCAATTACGTTCTAAATGCAGAATTTTCAAGAGGTTATAGTGCCAAGGTTCTTAGCATTGCCGTTGGGCAGGCAAATATTAACAGTCAAAAGCTAAAAACGTACCCTATTCCCCTCCCTCCCACCCGTGCCGAACAAGAAGCCATCGCCGCAGCCCTGAGCGACGCCGACGCCCTCATCGAGAGCCTGGAACACCTCATCGCCAAGAAACGCCAGGTCAAGCAGGGCGCAATGCAGGAATTGCTCACCGGGAAGAAGCGCCTGCCGGGGTTCAGTGGAGAGTGGGAGGTGAAGAGGCTAGGAGAACTTGCTGAAATTCATAGTGGAGGCACTCCAAGTACGATACGACCCGAATATTGGGACGGCGATATTCTTTGGTGTACACCAACAGACATCACAGCGTTGAGAGGATTCAAATACCTTTCAGACACAAGTCGAAAAATTTCTACCCTGGGGTTGAAAAGCAGTTCTGCGGAGATGATCCCCGCCAATTCGATTGTAATGACTTCACGAGCCACAATAGGGGAGTGCGCAATTAATCAAGTTCCTGTTTCCACTAACCAGGGCTTCAAGAACTTTATCCCATTTGACAATGTGGATGTTGAGTTCCTATACTATCTGCTGGTGACGAAAAAACAAGATTTTATTAGCCTTTGTGGTGGCAGCACTTTCTTGGAAGTAGGCAAAACCCAGCTTGCGAGCTTTGAGATTCAATTACCGGCAGTGAAAGCCGAACAAACCGCCATCGCCGCCATCCTCAGCGATATGGACGCCGAACTCTTCGCCCTCGAAGCCAAACTCGCCAAAGCCCGCCAGGTCAAGCAGGGCATGATGCAAGAACTCTTAACCGGGAGGATTCGGTTGGTATGATAAGCGTGGCACTGACCAAGAAGCAATTCTCTCCGACGCTAAATGGTACGGTTTATCTTTCTGTATCCAAAAGAGAACTGATTCATGCGGTCATAGCTGCTGGCATCAATCCAGAAGCTACTCCGAAAGCATCGGCGGCCAAATCACTAATTGCCATGCGTGTCAACGCGTTGAAAGGCGCAGTGGATATGTCCGGGGATTGGTTGATACCCACTGTGGAGTATCTTGCTGCTGGGAGTACAGACAAAAAGGACCTATCATTCTGGGTGGGAAATGCCCTATGCGCGCACGCGGCCTTTTCGCAGCTAAAAATCCCCTGGTTGGTTAACGTGGAAACTTTAGCCTCTAATCCCGAAATTAGTGCAAACTTTGTGCAGCGGAGGGAGCGCCCCGATTATTTGGGAAGAGATGTGCTGGGCAATTGGTACGTGTTTGAGTCCAAAGGCCGATCCCGAAACCCAACGAAAAGTCAATTAGCCACCTGGAAAAAGCAAGCTATGGCTATTGATAAAGTCGATGATCAAAAGGTGAGTCACAACA
>Ga0123333_10005215_pt1 | contig 11812 bp, 9 predicted proteins | sample BioC12SIPDNA_3_FD_89957 | JGI IMG/M metagenome (GOLD analysis project Ga0123333, IMG submission 89957) | Anaerobic biogas reactor microbial communites from Washington, USA - Biogas_R2_B C12 SIP DNA | ecosystem: Engineered > Bioreactor > Anaerobic > Unclassified | place: Washington, USA...
CGGTGCGCTCGGCACGCCGACGTCGCTCTGGGCAAAGGACAGCGCCCGGTCGACCTGGTTTTTGACTTCATCACTTGCCAGGCACTCACTGAAGGCCGCTTCATTGAGCCCCAGGCCCTTCGCGAAGCCCTGCATGGCCGCATCGTCGCCTTCGGTCCACTCGGCCTGCTGGGTATACAACTGCTCGCGGAACTCCCAGAATTTGTTTTGCTGGCCGGCGCACAGCGCAGCTGCAGCCGCACGGGGAGCCGTCAACGGGAACAGTTGGACCGAGTAACGCAGCTGCCCCTTGTCGATATAGTTCGTCTTCAGCGTGGGTTCCGACGATTTCAGGTGCTCGGCTGAATCCGCGCTCTTGAAGTCTTCGAAAGCCAATACGATGATGGGTGCAGTGGCATCGCCGAGGTAATAGCCGCCGCCGTAGTCGCGACCGGCGCGCTGCGGATCGGGCTGCCAGAACTCGACGCCTGCAGGCAGCGGGGTCGGGGTGGGCGGAGGCTTCTGCCCTGCCTTTGCCTTTTCGATCTTGTCCTTGAACTCATCGAAGCCCACTGCTCCGCTGATGAACCACTCATTCACGAAGAAAGCAGGTGTTCCCTGGACGCCCAACATCATCCCTTCCTGCAGCTCCGCTTCAATTCGTGCGGTCGACGCGGGGTCCTGGATGCACTTGTCGTAATCGGCTTCTGCGACCCCGAGGGCCAGCGCCTGCTTCTTGAACTGATCTGCCCCGTCGGTTGCCTCCGACCATGCGGCCTGGTTCTCAAAGAGCCAGTCGTGTAGCTCCCAGAAGTATAACGGGTCCTGCTGGCCCGCGCAGTAGGTTGCCAGTGCTGCAGGCATTGCGTTCTGGTGGAAGTCCAGTGGAAAGTGGCGGAAGGTGTGCTGGACCTGACCGGTGGCAATGTAAGTTTGTATGATCAACGGATCTGTTTGCAGAACATGCCGGGCACAGTAGGGACACTGGAACTCTGACCACTCTACAAGTTTTACCGGTGCGTTCGGGTCTCCCCTGTAGAAGTTACCTTCTGCATCGACGCCCATGGGGATATCTTTTATGGCGGCGGCCGGTGGCGCAGCAGCAGATGTGGCATCTGGTTGCTGCACGGCCTGTTCGGCCGGTGGCGGTGTGCCGGCCTGGGGCGCTGGCATGGGCACAGGCGCCGAAATGCCCACGCATCCGGCGACGGCCAGCGTCACTGCCAGGAGCACCACCCAGACCGGGGTGCGCCCAAGGCTGAATTGGCGTTTTCTCATTGAGTCCTTCCTTCAATAGATCGAGCCGCAGGGCGAGGCAAGCTGGCTGCCGGGCTGCGATGGTCAGTACACGAATTCACGGATGTCATAGCGCGATATCTGCGCAGCACCCTTACGGGATTGCTCCGCCTGTCCTGAGGCGCCGGTTGACAGGCCCGCTCGCAACGCCGCTTCCTGCATGGCAACCTGATCTGGCGACAGCGGCGTGATGCCTGCGCTTGCCGCCAATCCGGCATACGCCGAGCCTGGTTGCTCGAAGAACGGCGAGAAGTAGATGATATCTCCTTCGCCCAGCGGCATTGCATTGAGCGCAGCGACGGTGTTGGCAACATGGCTCTCGGCGTACTGCTGGCCGCCGGCGCCAGTCATGATGATGACACTGACTGCCACGTTGCCTGCCTTGAGCGTCCGTACCGCATCGACGACATCGTTTGCAGTCCCTGGCTTGGCCAGAAACCGGAGCAGGGCATCGTCTCCGCTTTCCATGCCGATGTATACCCGGCGCAAGCCCCGGCTTCCCAGCTCCGCCCATTCGGCAGCTGACTTGCGGCCCACATCAAACGCATCGATGAAGGAGAAGATACCTCCAGGGCGGCGCACCCCGGCTTCATCGATTTGATCCAGCCATGCGCGTATGCGCGGCATGGGCGCGACCAGCGCGTTCGCATCGGCCAGGAAGAGCGATTTTCGCAGCCCGAGGGCTGCTCCGAAAAATGCCTGCACCTCCTCGATGTGCGCTCGCAGCTCTGCCGGGCTTTTGATCCGAAACGGGCGGTCCCGGTAGAAGTCACAGAACGTGCAGCGATTGTAAGAGCAGCCTTCGGTCGCCTGGATCACCAACGCCAGGTATTGATCGGGCGGCAGAATGCTGACGGGACGATAGATGCGGCTGAACCATGCAACATCCGCGGCCAGGCGCTCCGCAGTCCATCCGCACAATACCTCGACCCGGGCATCGCCAAGGGTGTCTGCGACCTCCTGGGCAAAGGTATGGACCCGCGCCGCAAAGGCACTGCTTTCTTCGGCCGAGAGCCACTGCCGCCTGCGGCCGTCCGGGCCAGCCCATTTGCGCAGCACGCGACCATCGAGCGCCCGACGGTAGTTGCAGCCATCTTCGAACGCGCCGATCAGCCTTCCCGCCGGGTCGAACGAGTAACTCGGCTGTTCGTTGCCGACGAGGATGTTGATGGCCATCGGTCGCACGCGCACTGCAACCGGCCCGGCGCCTGGTAAGGTACACTCAAGTATCTCTGTCGCCATCACCCGACCGAACGATAAACAAGTCAAACCATTATAAACCAGCGCAGGCCAGCACGCTAACAGCGAGCAATCGCGTTGGCGGGCGATGCTTTTCGCAATCGGCCCGGCCCTCATGGTATAATATGGGCTTGTTGGAGTATCGTTAGCCATGTCTCTCTTAGTCGCAACCGCCCTGGCCAAGTCCTTCGGTGCGCTGGATGTTTTCAGGGGCATCGATCTGCGCATCGAGGCGGGCGACCGGATCGGCTTCGTTGGCGCAAACGGGGCAGGCAAGACAACTGTCCTGCGCATTCTCGCTGGTGTAGACGAGCAGACCAGCGGAGATGTCGCGCGCAAGCGAGGCCTGATGGTGGGTTTCCTGCCCCAGGATCCGCCGCCCGCGCGGGATCTTACTCTCCATGCCGCCATGCTCGAGGTCTTTGGCCCTGTGCTGGAGCAGGCCGCTGCGTTGCGAGAGATGGAACATCGTCTTGCTGATGCGGCGGCTGCGGCGGCAGCCGAGGCTGCCGGGGATGACTATGAGGCGCTGCTCGAAGAGTACGGGCATGCCCAGGCCCAGTTCGAGGTGGCCGGTGGCTATGACTATGAGACGCGCATTCGCCAGGTGTTGGGTGGCCTCGGATTCAACGAGGATGAGCACGACAAACCCCTCGCGCATCTCAGCGGCGGCGAGCGCACGCGCGCACTTCTGGCCCAGCTTTTGCTGCAGGAGCCGGATTTGCTCCTGCTGGATGAACCGACCAATCATCTGGACCTTGAGGCTGTTGAATGGCTGGAAGAGGTCCTGCTGCGCTGGAAGGGTGGGCTGGTCGTCGTCGCACACGATCGCTATTTTCTCGACAAGGTTGCGAACCGCATCTGGGATATGAACTTCGGCCGTCTTGAGGCTTACCGGGGCAATTATTCGGCTTTCCGCCTTCAAAGGGAGATGCGCCTCGATCGCCAACGGCAGGAGTGGGAGTCGCAACAGGAGTTTGTCGAGAAGACAGAGGAGTTCATCCGTCGCAACCTGGCTGGCCAACGGACCAAGGAGGCCCAGGGACGGCGCACGCGGCTGGAACGGTTCCTGCGCGACGAGGCCATCGAACGGCCCCAGGATCAACAGCAGATCCGCTTGGGTCTGACGACACAAATCCGATCAGGCGACCTGGTGTTAGCCACCAAGGATCTGTCGGTCGGCTACGACCGGCCGCTGTTCTACGCGGAGGATGCTGAGATTCGCCGGGGCGATCGCGTGGCCCTGATCGGTCCAAATGGTGCGGGCAAGACGACGCTGCTGAAGACGATCCTGGGCGACCTGCCGCCGCTGCAGGGTCGGGTGCGCATCGGCGCCAGCGTGGAGCCGGGCTACCTTGCCCAGGCGCAGGCCGGGCTGGACCCCGATGAAACCGTGCTCGACGCCATCCTGGATGTGCGTAACCTGCCCCTGGCACAGGCGCGTAACTTCCTGGGCCAGTTTCTTTTTCGCGGGGATGACGTCTTCCGCACGATCGGCACGCTGAGCGGCGGGCAGCGCAGCCGGGTGGCGCTTGCGCGGCTCACGCTGAAGGGCGCGAATTTCCTCCTGTTGGATGAGCCGACGAACCATCTCGACCTGGAGACGCAGGAGATTCTGGAGCAGGTGCTCAAGCAGTTTCCTGGCACCGTGCTGCTGGTGACCCACGATCGGTGGCTGGTGCAGGCGCTCGCCACGCAGGTCTGGCGGGTCGATGGCGATGAGCTGCGCGCCTACAAGGGCAATTACGAGGAGTATCTGAAGCTGCGCGGCCTGGAGATGGAGGGCGCAGGAAAGCCTGACGGCGATGACCTGGAACGCCAGGTGCAACTCGAAGCGGATCGTGAGCGTGCCAGGGAGGAGCGCCGGCAGCGCAAGGCTGCAGAACGGCGGGCTGAGGCTGCCGCGGCTATGGAAGGTCAGATCCACAGCCTGGAGGCGCGGCTGGCAGGACTGAGCACGCAGCTGGAAGCCGCGAGCCTCGCAGGCGATGTGGCCAGAGTTCAGCGTTTGGGCATCGAGTATCAGCAAACTGATTCAGAGCTGCACCGGATCATGGCCGAGTGGGCGGAGCTGGCATGAAAGCGCGAATCCACAGGTTGGGACAGCATTCCCCAAGGGTGGCTCCGCTGGTCATCGGCATTACCGGGAGCATCGGCTGCGGCAAGAGCCACGTGCGGGAGACGCTGGCCGAATTGGGCGCGGATGGCATCGACGCAGATGTCGTCGCTCATCACGTCATGGCTCCAGGCGGCCCGGCTTACGAGCCATTGGTGGCTGCCTTTGGACCGGACGTGCTGCGACCTGATGGGGTTGTGGATCGAGGCCAGCTGGGTGCGCGGGTCTTTTCAGATCCGGCTGCGCTCGCGCAGCTGGAGTCCATCGTTCACCCCGCGGTCGTCCAGGCGATCAGGGCGCGGGTCGCCGCCAGCGCGGCTCCTGCCGTCGCAATAGAAGCCATCAAGCTGCTCGAAGCCGGGTTGAGCGCCAGCCTGTGTGACGAGGTGTGGGTGGTTACCTGCAGCGAGGAAGAGCAGTTGGAGCGGCTGGGTCGCACGCGAGGCATGTCTGGCGCCGAGTTGCTCCGCCGCCGGAGCAACCAGATGGCGCAGCAGCAGATGGTCGAGGCGGCCGATCGGATCATCCCAACTCATGGCACGCTGGTCGAAACGGAGCGCTGCGTGCTGAGTGCCTGGCTCGAGATTGGTCTGCCGCTAGCGGGCGCGTGGGTGGCGGGCAGGCGGGGAAATCAGCTGTTGATCGCCGTGCGCATGGATGCGCCCGAGGCTCGCGCATTTTATGAACGGCTCGGTTTCACCGAGTGTGGGCGTCTCACGGAAGAGATCGCCGGTCGCTACGTCGACCAGATCATGGTCGAGTTTCCGCTCTAGTGCCGCCCGGCTTAGCTGCAGGACTCGGTGTGGCCGAGTATGTCGGCTTCACCGAGTGAGGGGAATGGGGTGTATCAATGCATAGACTGTGGAACGAGCATCCGAACCTTGTTTCGTGGCTTGTGCTGGCCATCGGCATGGTGATCATTGTGATCTTTGCAGCGCGGGACGTGGGTTTCGAGCCCGGCCAGTGGGCTGCTGTGATCGCGGCGACGATAGGGTTGGCCGGGTTGTGTGTCTGGATCATCAGCTGGGAGGATTCTTCTTCCCAGGACTCAACTGCGGGTAAGGAGCAGGACGCTGCGTCGGAATAGGTCGCGGCGATAAGTTATGAGCAAGCGTGATTACTACGAAGTATTGGGCGTGCCGCGCGATGCGGACGATAACGCCATCAAAGGCGCCTACCGGCGCCTGGCGCGCCAGTATCACCCGGACGTAAACAAGGCGGCCGATGCCGAGGAACGTTTCAAGGAGATCAATGAAGCGTACGAAATCCTGAGCGATGCCGACCGCCGAGCCGCGTATGACCGCTATGGCCATGCGGGCACCCAGGGCTTCCCCGGGGGGACCGGCGGATTCGGCGGGGCCGGTTTCCCGGGCTTCAACGACATCTTCGAGGAGTTCTTCGGCGGCTTCGGCGGGATGCGCACCGCCGCGCAGCGAGGCCCGGCTCGAGGTGCGGATCTGCGCTACGATCTGGAGATTACCTTTCAAGAGGCGGTCTTCGGAACGGAGAAAGAGATCGAGATCATCCGGCAGGAGCCATGCCCGACCTGTGGCGGTTCGGGCGCGGAGCCGGGGACCAAGCCCATCCGGTGCCCGCAGTGTAATGGCACCGGCGAGGTCCGTCGTGCGCAGCAAACCATCCTGGGGCAGTTTGTCAGCGTGACGACATGCCCGCGCTGCAACGGCGAGCGGGAGATCGCAACGTCTCCCTGCGCCGAGTGCCGCGGGCAGAAGCGCGTGCGCGCCACCCGCAAGCTGATGGTCAATATCCCAGCCGGCGTCGATGATGGCATGCGCATCCGGCTGGCGAACGAAGGCGAACCAGGCGAACGTGGCGGCCCGAGCGGAAGCTTGTTTGTCGTCCTGTCCGTCAAGCCGCATCCGGTGTTCCAGCGCCAGGAGAACGATATCGTCCTGGAGCTGCCCGTGAACATCGTGCAGGCAGCGTTGGGCGCGGAGATCGAAGTGCCGACCGTGGATGGCACCGAACGGATCAATCTTAAGGCCGGGACCCAGCATGGAGAGGTGCTCCGGATCAAGGGTAAAGGCGTGCCGATCCTGCGCACCAGCCGTAGGGGCGATCAGCTTGTGGTTGTCAAGGTTGTCGTGCCCGAAAAACTCAACGACAAGCAGCGAAAACTGCTGCACGAGTTGGGCGACTCGTTGGGTCTCGAGTCCCTGGGCAAGGACAACAGGAGCCTGTTCGAGAAGATCATCGACTCGGTCGGCAACGCGTTGGGGTGAGCATGGACTGGATCGAGATCAGCGTGGCGGCTGACGGTGAAGCGGCCGAGGCGGTCAGCGAGTTGTTCAACCGGCTGAATGCCCGGCCCGACGGGCAGGGCGGAGCGGTGACCGAAGTCGGTGGCTTCGACCCGGTAGGCGAGGACCATCACCCGACCGTCGTCGTCAAAACGTATCTGCACTCGAACGACCCGGCGGTTGGCGAGACGCAGCGCCAGATCGAGGAAGGGCTCTGGTTCCTGGGCCGCCTGTATCCGCTCGGTGAGCCTCACGTACGTCCTCTTAAAGAGGAGGATTGGGCCAACGCGTGGAAGGCAAGCTACAAGCCGCTGCGCGTGGGCCGGTTCCTGATCATCCCTTCGTGGGAGCGGGAGACGGTCACTCCGTCACCTCGTGAGATGCCCATCATCCTGGACCCTGGGATGGCCTTCGGCACCGGTCTGCACCCCAGCACGCAGCTCTGCCTCCTGGGCATGGACGGCGTGATCGAGCCTGGACAGCGCGTGCTCGATGCCGGGTGCGGCTCGGGCATCTTGAGCATCGCCGCAGCCAGGCTCGGTGCGACTCAAATCGATGGTTTCGACATCGATCCCATCGCCATGGCCGCGACGAAAGAAAACGCCGCCCTCAATGATCTCCCCACCGAGATCAATGTCGTGACGAGCGCAGGGCCGGATGATAGCTCGCCCTTTTGGGCGCAGAACGGTGTGCGCCGCACGTGGGATGTCATCCTGGTCAATATCCTGCCGCACATCATCGTAGCCCTGCTAGACCAGGGACTGGCGAACTACCTGGCGCCCGGCGGCCGGATGATCCTGGCCGGCATCATCGAAGAGCGTGAGGCTGGCGTGAGCAGTTGCCTGGACGACCGCGGGCTGGCTGTCACTCGCCGCCTGGCCCAGGGCGACTGGGTCTCGCTGACCGTCCAGGGGGATCCGCTGCTCCCCGGGATCAGTTGATGAGGGATCAGTTGATCCCTGAGCGATCCATGCACCGCTTTTTTGTCTCTCCCGTTCTCCTTGCGCAGAAGCCCGTGATCCTGACCGGCGACCAGGCGCACCAGATCCGCCGCGTGCTCCGGCTGCGGCCCGGTGACCGGGTCACCCTTCTGGACGGCGAGGGCTGGGTCTATGAGGCCGAGCTGATCGCAGTCTCTGCCAGGGATGTACGGCTGGCGCTCGTCCGCCGCACGCAGGCAGGAGGCGAGCCGCCCGTGCACATTACCTTGTACCAGGCCGTGTTGAAGGGCGAGCGTTTCACCTGGGCCCTGCAAAAAGGCACCGAGGCCGGAGCCAGTGCGTTTGTGCCCCTTGTGTGCGAGCGCAGCGTCATCGATGACCTGCAGGTTGTGGAGGCTAAGCGGGATCGCTGGCGGCGCATCATCCAGGAAGCCGCGGAGCAGTGCGGGCGGGGATACGTGCCGGACCTTCTGCCTGCGCAGCTGCTGCGCCAGGCAGTCAAGACGCCCAGCCAGCAAGGCGCCCTGCGTCTCATCCCCTGGGAGGGCGAACGTGCCACGTCCCTGCGCGCAGCATTGAGCGGGTGTAACCTTAAAGAGGGCATGCACATCGAATTGTTTGTCGGCCCGGAAGGTGGCTTCACGGATGTCGAAGTCGATTGGGCGCGGCGGCACGGGGTGCAACCGGTGACGCTGGGCCCGCGCATTCTACGGGCAGAGACGGCCGGCCTGGTCGCCATAGCGGCCATACTTTATCAGGCCGGTGAATTTTAGCATCAGGGGCGGCTGGTGCCGCCAGGGTGGAGAGAGGAACAAGATGTTGGATGGATTGAGCTTCAACCTGAATATGAGCGGTGCTGAGGAGCCCCAGCCGGAACTGGTGGAGACCAGTCAGGAGCCACGGCCCGAGATCGAAAACGTTATCATCATCGGCAGCGGCCCAGCGGGTTGGTCTGCTGCCATCTATACTGCCCGCGCGAATCTGCGACCGCTTCTGATCACCGGGAACGAGCTCGGCGGCCAGATCGCGACGACTACTGAGGTCGAGAATTTTCCGGGCTTCGAGCAGATCCAGGGACCCGAGCTGGTCGAGCGTATGCAGCGCCAGGCGGAACGCTTTGGCACTGAAGTCTTGATCGACCTGGTCACCGAGATCGATGTGAACGGGCCGCCCTTCACAGTGCGTACTGCCGCCGGCAAAGAGTTCAAGACCAAGGGAATCATCGCTGCGACGGGCGCGACGGCCCGGCGCATGGGCGTGCCAGGGGAGGAGCGTCTCACCGGCCGCGGCGTCAGCTACTGCGCCACCTGCGATGGTTTCTTCTTCCGGAACAAGGATGTGGTTGTGGTCGGCGGTGGCGACAGCGCGCTGCAGGAGGCGTTGTTCCTGACCAAGTTCGCAGCGAGGGTGCGCATCGTTCATCGCCGCGATCAGTTGCGCGGGGGCGCGGTGCTGCAACGGCGGGCCAGGGAGAACCCGAAGGTGGAGTTCGTCTGGAACACCGTGGTGGAAAGCGTTAACGGGCAGGATAAGGTGGAGAGCCTGTCAGTGCGCAACGTGCAGACCGGGGAAACCAGCGAGCTCAAGACGGATGGCGTGTTTGTCTACATCGGCCACCTTCCGAACAATGCACTGTTCATCGACAAGCTGGCCATGGATGAAGAGGGTTACCTGATCACGGATAAGCTGATGCGGACGAGTGTGCCGGGCATCTTCGCCGCCGGCGAGATCCAGGATCATCGCTTCAAGCAGGCAGCGACTTCTGCGGGCCAGGGCGTGGCTGCTGCCATGGAGGTCGAAAAGTACCTGGCCGATCTGGAAGACCGGACGTATCCTGGGCGTGAAGAGACCTACAAGGAAGTGGAACTAGCGGCCTAGCTGACCGGTTACCCGACAACGCCTGGCGTCCGCCAGCGATCAGACGAGCCGGCCTTTCCAACCGGCGGATGCAAGATACAAACAGAGCAGGCTCCCCGCATCCGGGAGCCTGCTGTCGTTCAGGGTGCATGCCACTCATGCGGGATGCCCTTCGCATCCAGCGCCACCTCATAGTCCTTCAGGTTAGCAGCCGTGACCACGTCAACACCGGTGTCTATGACGCCGTCGACCGCGCCCATCTCGGCCAGTGCAGCCTCGACGCCCTTCTCGGTCATCAGTTTGAGGAGTTGGACCGATTTGTAGCCCATATCGTACTCGCGCTGAGCGATCGTGGCGTCAATTAGGCCCTCGAGAATTCCGCTGATGGTGTCACGGTTCGTGTCAAAGCAGACGACTCGGATCCTACGAGCAGCGCTTGTCTCCTTGATAGCAGTGGTCCAAGTCAATCCATTATATCCATAGACACCAAATGCGCCGGCCAGGTCAGGGTGAGCGGCTAATAATGCACCTGTCAACTGTAGCGAAGTGGCCACATCGGCTTCATCGTTCAAGGGAGGCAGTGCCTGGATAGCCGTCCCCTCGATAGCCGCAAGAAACCCTTCGGTCCGCTGTAGTGCATTTAGCGCCGTGTCTGAACCGCGTACGATGCCAACCTTGCCGCCCTGGGGCAGCAGTTTCGACATCGTCTCGCCCGCAATTTTCCCTGCCTGATAGTTGTCGGTTCCGATGTAGACCCTTGCTACGCTGTTGTTGATGGGAGGCGTATCTAGCGTGATCACGTCGATTCCGGCCGTTACGGCCTTCTCCATCACGCGTTCCAGTGCCTGAGGGTCTGACGGGGCGATGGCGATGCCTGCGACGCCCTGCGCGATGTATGTCTCGATGGTCTCGATCTGTGCCGCAGCGTCTTCTTTCGTCGGTACGAAGAAGACGGTCTTGACACCGAAGTCTTTTCCTGCTGCGATCACGCCAGCCTCCGCGCCGGACCAATAGGGATCGACGGACTTACCTATGACGACGATCGTCATAGGTTGGGGAGTCGTTGCGGGGTCTGTCGCAGTGCAGGCCGAGACAGATAGCAGGCACAGAGTTGCCAGGGCCGCTCTGATCAGGGATCGTTTCATTGTCCTCCTTAATGTGTCATGCCATGATACCATAGCCTGTGGCCAAGGACACCCGCTTGCCAAGGGGGATTTCCCCTAATCACTCTACGGGTTATTTCCCAAAACCGCTGATTGGACATCATTGGTCGGTCGGTGGGGAGATGCTATAATCTCGAACATGGACGAAATGACAGAAGTCGAAGTGCGCGCGCTCCTGGCTGATGATCATGCTGTGGTGCGCGCCGGCATCGGCAACGCGCTGCGAGATGTACAGGGCCTTCGAGTGATTGGCGAAGCGTATGACGGCCCGTCTCTCTTTTCTGCCCTTGAAGCGTTACGTCCCGATTTCCTCGTCATCGATGTCACGATGCCGGATTTTGAGCCGTTGTCTGCCATCCGCCTGATCCGCAACACTTACCCGGCCATGAAGATTTTGGTCGTCAGCGCCTTCGACGACGACGCCTACGTGCAGGGATTGCTCGCCGTCGGGGTCAATGGGTACCATTTGAAGGACCGCTCGTTGGGCGAGCTCAAGCTGGCCGTCCAGCGTGTCCTTAGCGGCGAGCGCTGGATTTCCAGTAACTTGATTGACAAGTTATTCAGCCTCGGCGAGACTCATTCTGCCACTTCTGTACTTACACCTCGCCAGCAGGAACTGTTGGCACTCCTGCTACAGGGCATGGATAACCAGACCCTGGCCCGCGAGACCGGTCTGAGTGTCAAGACCATCGAGAATCACTTGACCCGCATCTACCGGCTACTGAACGTGCAGAGCCGGCTTGAGGCGGTACGCTACGTCCGGGAGCACCCAGAGGTTCTCAGCGCTGTTGCTTCCGCAGGAGCTGCGAATGCCCAGTGGCTTCCTCACGATCAGTTTACGGTGCTTCTGGTTGACGACAATGCCCGCTACCGCGGCCAGTTACATCGCATGATCAACAGGCTGTATCCACACGCCGTCATCTGCGAGGCGGATGCCACGGCTAAAGCGCTCCAGGTCGC
>Ga0123333_10005218_pt1 | contig 11810 bp, 6 predicted proteins | sample BioC12SIPDNA_3_FD_89957 | JGI IMG/M metagenome (GOLD analysis project Ga0123333, IMG submission 89957) | Anaerobic biogas reactor microbial communites from Washington, USA - Biogas_R2_B C12 SIP DNA | ecosystem: Engineered > Bioreactor > Anaerobic > Unclassified | place: Washington, USA...
AAAACAGCCGATGCGGCAGTCGGCCACGATATTCGAGACCAGCACATTCTTCAGGTAGACCTGCGCTTCGTTGTCTGTCTCGTTGCCCATCCAGAAGAAGAGAGCCCGATTGACGTTCCGCATCGTGATGTTGTTGAACACGATGTGTTCACAGCGGCTGCCCTTCTGGATCCGCGGTACATCCGGCAGGATGCTGATGATATCCAGTCCGATATCGGTGTCGTAGATCGTCAGGTTGCTGAAGGTGCAGTTGCGGATGATCGAGTCCCCCTCGTAGCCGATCCGCACCCCGCAGGCGGGCACCGAGCAGAGTACGCAGTTGGTGACTGTGATATCCTCGCACGGCTTGTCCGCGCCCAGCAGCCCCCCATCGCTCTTGATCGCGATCGCGTCGTCGCCGCCATCGATCAGGCAGTTGGCGATGCGCACCCGGCTGCAACAATCAATGTCAATGCCGTCCGTGTTCGGCCCGTCGTGCGGGTTCCGGATCACGATGCCATCGATGTTGACGTCGTCGCACCCGATGAGCCAGAGCGTGTAGCAGGGGGAGTTGACCAGCGACACGTCGCGCACCAGCAGGCTGTTGCTCTGCACCAGGCAGACCAGCGCCCGGGGCCGGCTGGGGAGCGGTTTCCGGACGTGTGCATTGATCATCTCGTCGAGCCAAAATGCCGGCCCCTGGCCATCAATCGTACCGCGCCCTTCGATCGCCACGCGCTGAAGCCCCTCGCCATAAAGCAGGAATCCGGTTTTGAAAGCGGGCGCACCCAGCGCGTTCTGGCGCGGAATAGCCGGATAGTCTTGCGGCCGCGGGCTGCCGCGCAGGACCGCCTGCGTGTCGAGGAACAGGCGGACGTTATCTTTGAGAAAGACAGTGCCGGAGAGGAAGATGCCGGGCGGGAACAGTACTGTTCCACCCCCCGCCGCATGACAGGCATCGACAGCCTGCTGGATTGCCGCCGTGTCGAGCGCGGTACCGTCCCCCACGGCTCCATACTGCGTGACCGAAAACACTTGTCCGGGCGGAGCCTCCGCAAAGCAAGCTCGCGCGCTGACCGTTGCCAGGATCACTGCCAGGATCTTTGCCAGGATCTTTGCCAGGATCAGGGCCGCGATGACTATGCTGGAATTCTGCTGGCGATTCACGGTTGCTCCTTCATCGGTGGTTGACCATCAGAGATGCGGCTGCGACGAGGCCGGCACACACCGGACCGATTTGCCGGCCGCACACCCGTCACTTTGGCGAGACGGTGACCTTGCGGCGATACAGCGTGTCGATGCCGTAGTTCGCGGCGCTCTTGTGGTTGATCAATACGTAGAATTCCCCGCCGACGGTGCTCATGTCGTTTGTCTCCCGGTCTTGTTCGTGGGCCACGAACGTCGAATAGGGCATCCATTGCGCGGGCTCTTCGTCGAGAAGATACTGCGACTCGAACTGCACACCGTCCGGAGACAGGTGCAGATACAGGCGGCCGACCCCTTCCTGGTAGCACCAGCGGGTGATCATGTACTGGCCGACGGCGCGATTGTACGCCGCGTCGGCATGCAGGTCCGCCGGGTGCCCGCCACGGGCCGTGCAGTCTGGCAGGACGGCGGAACCGAAACCTGTCAGCCCATCCTCGTCCCAGGACCCGTCGCGGTACTTGTGCCACGGTGTCACGGTGTGGTTGCGTGCAGCGGCCAGCACGTCGGAGATCCGAGCCCGCGCCACAGCCAAACGCCTTCCCCCCGGGCCGTGCTCGTTGAAATAGACATGGAAGAAGAACCAACGCGTGTCGTCCCGCCTCAACGTTGGCAGTGAGGCGTCCATCACGAACGGCATCTGGTCGCGTGCCCGGATCAACTCGCGCGGACCGATCGTCACGTCAAACGCTTGCCGGGCCGTTTCTTCCGCCGGCGCTGCGTCTGCTGCCGGCTGGTCGGCCTGTTGTGCTTGCGCGACAGCCCATTGCAGTGCCACAACGGCGATACACATGCCACAAGCTGACGGCAGCCGTGTGCGATTCGATCGGGCAGGCATTTCGTGCTCCTCCTGGTGTTCCGGGATCATCGTGCTCCACACACGCCTGAAGATCGGCGCGCGAGGCAGGTCAATACACTCACTTCACACTCACTTCGCGGCGGTACTGGTACTCGCCTGGGCAATCCGCGGGAACTCCGTGATGCGGATGTTGGTACACCCGTAAGGGATGAGCGTCACTTGCTCGAGCGGTTCGTTCGAATCCTGGGGTTCGGGTGGTACTTCTGCCGCCCAACCGTGCGCGAGTGTCCATCCCGGCAGCCTGCGCCCTTGGGCAGTTGCGACAACCCCCGCGCCGTCGGGCGAGAACGGTCGCGCGCCCACCGGCTGTTCTTGGAACGTGACGCTGGCCTCAGGGTCGGCTTCGTCGATCAGCAGCCCGTAGTTCCAGGGTGTCGTGGGATGGACTTCGAAATCGCCGTGCGGCAGCTCCCGGTGCGGTTTGTCGGCATTCACCCGTTTCCAGGTCTCGCCGATCTTCAGCGAATAGACGAGCGGACCGCGTTCCAATGTCAGCGCCTGGTTGTAGCGCCGGCAGGCCTTTGCGCGCATCGGAAACCGCAGACGCACTTCGGCGGTGTCCTCCCACGTACGCTCGACGCGGTGAAACGAGCCGGGTGCGAGCGGTTCTTCCGGGCCGCCGGCAAGTCGTATGGTAGCGCCGTGAGCCCAGGCCGGGACGCGCAGCACCAGCGGGAAACGAGTGGGCTTCTCCGCCGTCACCGTCACCGCGAGCGTGTCGCGGAACGGGTAGTCGGTGTCGAGCACCACGCGGACCGGCACGCCATGCACGTCACACTGAACGCTGCTCGGCGCGTATGCTACCGCCGCCAGGCCTTCGTCCGGCGTGCGCATCCAGAGGTGAGCGGCGAACTTCGGCCAGCCCTGGTGCATGTTCGCCGTGCAGCAGCCGTAGTTGGGCTGCAGGCCGAAGAGGTTCGAGTCCGGGCCGTTGGTGCTCCACATGTGGTCCGGGTTGATCGTGCATTGGACCTGATTCACCTGCTGGTCGTACTGGTGCGACCACATGTCGGGCGCAAAGGTGGCCGGCAGCGCGTTGAAGGCGACCCGTTCCAGCCGATCACCCCAGGCCGCGTCGCCCGTGACGGCAAGAAGATGCTCCAGTGAATACATGGCCTCGACCACTGCGCACAGTTCAGTGCCTTGGACGGGATTCTTCCCCGAGAGGCACTCGTCACCGGTGAACAGGCCGTGGACCTGGCCGTGATAGCGGTCCAGGACCTCGAACATGCGGGTGGCGAAATCCCGTTCCGCCTCCTGGTGCGTGATCCGCCAGGAGAGTGCGTAGGCCTTCAGCGCCATGCCGGTGTTGACAACGTGCTTGTCCCACCGCCAGAGGCCACGGCGCGGCGTTGGTGTCGTCACGTCGTCACTGCTGTAGAATGCCATGTAGTCGAAGCTCTGTGCGCGCAGCTTGTGCGCCAGGTCCAGGAGCCAGGCTTCGCCCGTCCTGTCGTAGGCGTAGTAGACGGAGATGAGTCCTTCGAACCAGCGGAACCGGCCCCAACCGAACAGCGGCGTCCGCTCCAGCGTCTCCAGAACTGCACGCAGATTACGGACTACGGCGTCGAGCACCGCCGTGTCACCCGTCGCTTCGTGGTATTGAACGAGCGCCTTGTTCGCCAGCAGAATGGCCCACAAGTCATACGGCTTGGTCCGAGCGTCCGCCGGATAAGGCGCATACCAGCCATCCGGCCGCTGAGCGGCCACGATCTGGTCGACATACCGCTTGACCTTGGCCTGCAGGGCCGCGTCTTCCAGCAGCCAGGCCAGCGGGATCACGCCGTCCAGCCAGTACGGCGCGCGCTCCCACCCTTCGGCGCTGCCGCCAAACCACTGGCTCTGGCCGACATCAGGCCAGAACTCGTCGAGGTGACCGCTCAGGCCGTCCGCCTGCAGACGCAGCTGACGCTGAAGCCACCCTGCGGGGCTGACGCACCCGAGCGGCAGAGGGCGGAATGCAAGTTCCGCCAGGCCTGATGACTGCCCGTTGTGGTGCGGTGCGCCTGCACCGGGATCGGGCAGTGGCGCTGCGGCTCCGCCGGCGCAGGGTGACACGGCAATGGCAGCGGCCCCGGTAGCAAGGTTCGTAAGAAATCTGCGGCGTGCGATGGGCAAGGTGTTCATGGGTTTCTCGTGTGCCTCTTCATGGAGGATCATGTGGCAATCCGACTTTATTATCGCTATCATCGCGTATGACGAGGTCCATGGCTACATGCCTGCGGGACCCGGGCCGCTGTGGCTTGCTGTGGCTGGTGTTCCAGTTTCGGGAGAGATAAGGATGACGGTCAAGGCACTTTCGCGACGCGGTTTTCTCCAGCTCGGCACGGTGACCGGTGCAGCGGTACTGCAGGCACGAACACCAGTGCATGCAGGCGGATCCGACGTGCTGAAAATCGGACTGGTGGGCTGCGGCAATCGTGGCCGTGGTTCGCTGTTCGATTCCCTGACGGCCATGCCGAACGTCCGCGTCGTGGCGCTCGGCGACCTGTTTCGGGAGAAGGCCCTCCTGGCACGCGACGCGATCGCCGCCTCGGATGTCGGCCAGGGGCGGATCGACGTGCCCGAGGAACGGATCTTCACCGGATTCGACAGTTACCAGGGGGTGATCGCCGAGAGCGACATCGTGCACATCGCGCTGCCCTCGCGATTTCATCCGCTGTACAACCTCGCCGCGGTGCAGGCGGGAAAACACGCTTTCACCGAAAAACCGAATGGCATCGACGCGGATGGCGTGCATATCACGATCGAAGCGGCGAAGATTGCTCAGCAGAAGAAGCTCGCCAATGTCTCGGGGCTCTGCTACCGCTACGACCTGCTCCGCATGCAGGCGATTGACCGCATCCGTAACGGGGAAATCGGCGAGATTCTGGCCGCACAGTCCGACTACCTGCGGACGCCGTACAACCTCATTCCAAAACAGCCGGAATGGTCGGAAACCGAGTATCAGATCCGCAACTGGGAGCACTTCACCTGGCTCAACGGAGATGAGATCCAGCAGTCACTGCTGCACAATCTCGACTCGGTCCTGTGGGCACTCGATGACCAGTTGCCCGAAACCTGCTACGCGCTCGGCGGCCGATCCAGCGTCTTCAGCCCGGCGCTCGGCGATCTGTTTGATCACGCGTCGGTCATCTACGATTACGCCGATGGCAAACGGATCTATGGTGCGACACGGGTCGCCGAGAATTGTCACACGAGCAACATCGACGTCCTGCACGGGACCCGAGGACGCATGGTCTTCAACGCGACCGGAATCCCGTTCATGACCGATACGCGCGGGAACGAACGCTGGCGCCCCAATCCCGACGACCGGATCCGTTCGATGTACGTCCAGGAGCATTACGCCCTCATCAATTCCATCATGGAAGGTCAGCCGATCAACGATGGGTTTCGCATGGCCCAGTCGACCATGGTCGGCGTCCTCGGGATGATCGCCAGTTTCACAGGCAAACGGGAGTCGTACCAGGAGCTGTTCGACAGCCGGTTCAAGATCGAGCCGAATGTGGACCATCCATCATTCGAGATGCCGGTCACTCCGCCGGAGGCCAGCGGGCTCTACAAGATCCCGATCCCGGGAGAGTATCGGATATAGAGCCGGTGCCAGCGGCAGGTCGAGCTGCCTGGCTGTCCGCCGGGCCGCCGGTGACAGCCACGATGTGGGCCGGACCGGGACGCCGCTGCCGGGGATGCGTGTCATTGAATTCCGCCATGCCGCCTGATACAAACGGGATGTATCACGTATTAGAGAGAACAGGAGCGACAATGAGATTCTCCGTACTTGTTCTTGTTTGCTCATGGGCAATGAGTTTGCTGGTCGGCTTGGGCGGGTCTGCCGCTGCCCAGCAGGCCGAGACGATCAGACAGTGGACCTTCAACACGGACGGTGACAACGAAGGTTGGACCGAATGGAACGGTCTGAGGGATGTGGTTGTCCAGGATGGCGTTCTGCGCGGCGTCGTGGCTGGGCGCGATCCGTTCATTGTCATTTCTGATCTGGACCTCCCGGCCCGCCCCTGGAACGTATTCCGGGCACGGCTGCGTATCGTCCAGGACGAACCGCTGCTTGGACGCCGGGGGGAGCTGTTCTACACCAACACCAGTGAAGGGCCGTATGGAGGGTTTTCCCAGGCCAAGACGGGCCAGTGGACTGCGCCTGAAGCCAATACATGGGACGTGGTGAGTATCTATCCGTTCTGGAGCAAGGAAGGGAAGATCATCAAATTGCGGCTCGATTTCCCGGCGCCGGCTGAGAACCAGGTGAACAAAGCAATGGTCGAGGTCGACTGGATCGAAATCGCCGATCTCAAGCTGGAGACCCAATCGGAGATCGAGCCTGCCTGGAGCATCGAGGACGGCACTCAGGACACATGGGAGTCGCCCATGTTCACCCTGGACACGCAGCAGATCGGCAACTGGCTGACAATCGGTGCTTCGACGGACGAGCCCCGATCTGTTGAGTTCGCCTGGATGAACGATCAGGGAAGGTTCCACTCGACTGCTATTGAGCTCGAGCCGAACGCGACGGGGCTGTATAACGTCGATCTGACCCGCAGCAGGTACTGGACAGGACGCGTGCATCAATTCAAGTTGCAGGTGCTGCCCGACGCCGCATCGGAGGGCGCTGTCGCATTCCGGACGGTTGCGGTGAATCCCCGCCCGCAGGGGCCGGCGCAGATCGACGTGCTGTTCTGCGGTATTGAAGACGCGATCCTCCGCGCCGGTTACGACACGGAGTTCTTCCTGGACATGGTCAACTGCGGTGGCGAGGATACGCCCGCGCTGGCGCTCGACAACGTGAAGCTGCCGGACGGCGTGTCGCTCGGGGCCGCGGACAACGTCCGCAACATCGAGCCGCTCGAGACCGGAGAACGCCGGCGCATGCTGTTTCCGCTGAAGGTCAACACGCCTGTGGAAGGCGCGATCTCCCTGGACCTGGTTGCCCGTGCAGGTGGGAAACTGCAGAGCGTTCCAGTGGAGATCCCCATCACCGTGCTGCCGTCGTTGAACCTGCCGAAGGCGGACTATGTGCCGGAACCGGAGCCAGTGAAATCCAATTACGAAATCGGTGCGCTCTATTTCCCCGGCTGGTATCACGGGCATTCCTGGTCCCGAGTCTGGAACCGCTGTCCGGATCGGCGCCCCTTGCTCGGCTGGTACAACGAGTCCAGTCCCGAAGTGATCGACTGGCAGATCAAATGGTCGGTCGAGAACGGCATTCAGTTCTATCTTGTGGACTGGTACTGGAATAAAGGCAACCGGTCTCTGGAACACTGGGTGAAAGGGTTTCAGCAGGCGAAGTACCGGTCGTATCTGAAATGGGCCATGATGTGGGCCAATCACAACGGCCCGGGCAGCCACAGTGTCGAAGACCAGGCCGACGTGACTCGCTACTGGATCGACAACTACTTCAAGACGCCCGAGTACTACTGTATCGACGGGCGGCCGGTCGTCATGATCTGGTCCGCGGCGGGCATGGACAACGACGTTATTGCGATCGAAAGGAAGAAGGGGAACGAACTGCGGAAAGGGGAGGGGGTCAAGAAGCTGCTCGACCTGTCGCAGCAGATGGCGAAAGAGGCCGGACTCAAAGGGATCTACTTCGTGGCCATGAAGTGGCCGGAAGCGTCGACCAACGCGGCGGACATCCAGTGGCTGGCCGACGCCGGATTTGAAATGACCTCCATCTATCATTTCATGGACGACGGCGGCAAGGCCGTCACGCGGCGGAAGTTCAACTTCGACCTGGTCGTCGAAGCCTCCAAACCGTTCTGGGAGCAGCGGCATCAGACGGGGATCCTGCCGTTCCTGCCGAACCTGTCCACTGGCTGGGACGACCGCCCCTGGAACGACCACTGCTGGATCGCGGAACGGACGCCGGCCAAGTTCGGCGAGATCTGCCGGCAGTTCAAGGAGTTCTCCAAAGAGACGGGAATCAAGCGAGCGGTGCTGGCGCCGGTCAACGAGTGGGGTGAAGGTTCGTATGCCGAGCCCTGCCGCGAATTCGGATTCGGCATGTACGAGGCCGTGCGCGACAACCTGTGCGAGAAGCCGGCATCCGGCTGGCCACTGAACTACGGCCCCAAAGACGTCGGATTGGGGCCGTATGAGTACACCGAAGGGGCGAAGTATTGAGGACCAGGAGGCCGGTGCGGCCGGCTGCGTCTGGAGCATGGCGCGGGCCGCTGCGGATCGCTTCCGTAGCGGCCGCCGCAACGGGTGGTCCTGTTGCGGAGCACGCCGGCGCGAAGCAGGGGACGAATGATTGCTCGAGCAAGGAGTTCTGATATGTCGCAGTCCGTCGCGGACACACGTGCGCCGCACAGACCATCCTGGTGGAGGACCATTGGTCCGGCGCTGATCACCGCCTGTGTCGTGTTTGGCCCGGGCAGCCTGATCATCAATGCGAATGTGGGCGCCACGTACGGCTACCAGCTGCTCTGGCTGCTGGTGCTGGCCGGGCTGTTCATGGGCACGTACATGACGATGTCAGCGCGGGCCGGCGTCACGGCCGGGGCTACGCACTTCGCGGTCCTGGCCCGCGACGTGGGGAGGCCGGCAGCGGCCTTCGTGGGGCTCGTGCTCTGCCTCACGTGCGCTGCGTTCCAGTTCTCCAACAACCTGGCGATCGCGCTGGCTGTCGGGGCCCTCGCGCCGGAAGGACACGCCCTGACGCTGCAGATGATTGCCATGGTCGGGCTGAACGCCGTCCTGATCCTGTTCCTGTTCCGAGCGCGGCACGTCTTCAAGACGATTGAAAGCGTCATGAAGGTCATGGTGGGCATCGTGCTCATGTCGTTCCTGTTGAATCTGCTCGTGGTGCGTCCCTCCCTGACCGGCGTGCTCGGCGGACTGGTCCCGCGGATACCCGAAGGACTGTCGCTGGGGATCCCCCAGATCGTCGAAGGTGCGATCGAAGACCCGCTGGTCCTGCTGGCGTCGCTCATGGGGACCACCTTTTCCGTGGCCGGCGCGTTCTTTCAGGGAAACCTGGTGCGGGAAAAAGGCTGGGGGCCGGACGACTACGATCGTGGGGTCGGCGATTCCATCACGGGCGTGTGCGTCCTGACCCTCGTCAGCGCCATGATCATGATCACGGCGGGGACAGTCATCCCCGGTGCCCGTCCCGATAACCTGGCCACCCTCGCGATGACCTTGGGACCGTTGCTCGGACCTACCGCCTTCTACGTGTTCTGTATCGGCCTGATTCCGGTAGCGCTCAATCCGTTTCTGATCAACGCCATGATCGGCGGCACCGCGCTTGCCGACGGGCTTGGGATGCCGGCGACCTTCAACGACCGGTGGCCACGCATCCTCACGGTCGTCGTGCTGCTGATCGGTCTGGTCGTCGCGGCGATCGGGTTGTGGTACGAGATCCCGCCGGTCAATCTGATGATCGCCGGCCAGGCGATGACCGTCATCGGCAACCCGATCATGGCGGCCACCCTGTTGTGGCTGGCAAACCGCAAGAGCACGATGGGCGAGCGCCGCAACCGGGCGGCAAGCAACATCCTGGGCACGCTGGGGCTGGTCGTCGTACTGCTCCTCGCGCTGCGGATGCTCTGGTTTGTCTATCTGCGAATCAGCCTGCTCCTGGCCGGCTGACGGAGGTCTTTTTCCCCCGCGCGTGCAGTAGGAATATCACAACGGCGATTGAGAAACAGGACTGCTCATGACACGTTGGTAATAGGCTTGGTACTGCTTGTAAGCGGCTCGCGATGCCTCGGCTTCCTCACCGAACTCGCCGCCACTGGCCCCCTGGCCCCCCTCGTTGCGATACGGATCCATGAACGGGAAATAGCCCCAGTTGATGATGTTGTCGGAGTACTTCGCGGCCAGCAGCAGTTTCTGCTCGAGCCATTCGATGGGAGTGAACCGCCAGGGTACCTTCCGCTGCGCCTCGAGCGGCAGGAACTCGTCCCAGCTCCGCACGTCGGCTTCCCCCGTTTCGACGTTCAGCCAGAACTGTGCCCCTGCCTCCCGCGCGGCCCGGGCTGTCGCAGCCCAGTACGGCTCGCGCTGTTCGAGCGTGAAGAACGCGAGGTGCTCACCGCTGTCCTGCAACATGATCACGTCGATGCCGGTCTCTTTGAGCGTTGCGCCCCACCAGTCGGCATATTGCTGCGGCGTGAGATAGATGAAACCGCGGCGGCTGGTATCGTCGAGCAGGAAGAACGGTGAGATGGTCACTAGCGAACCGGGCGCGACGCGATGGCACTCGGCCGCTATCGACTTCCACACGTGACGCCAGAACGCCGTTTCTTCGGTGTCGCCCGGACGAATCGGGTTGATCTCGTAGTTCAGATACCACGCATGGAACGACGAATGATGGCCGTACCGCCCATGAAGATCACGGACGGCCTCGGTTACCAGAGCGATCAAATCCTCGGCTGACGCCTTGCGGTACCAGCCACCCTGGGGCAAGTCGATGATCACCTTCATGTTCTTCTGGTCGGCCAGGCTGTAGATGCGCTCCAGCAGATCAGCTCCGCCGTCTTGCGCCAGAACGCCTGCCGCGTTGAGCAGCCACAGCAGGTCAAACCCGACGTCGCGTTGCGCCTGGATGGCTTTCTCCAGTTGCTCGTCGCTCCAATCCACGACCTGTGGCTGAATCCACCACAGCGCCCCGCGGATCAGCGGCTGGACCTGCGGCCGCATCTCGTCCCCCCGTGCCGCTTCGTCCTCTGCCGCACACGCCGGCGGACCCGTCATCCCCATCAAGACTCCCAGGATCCCTGACGTCAACACGAAGGATTTCCACACGTTCATTTCCTCCCCAGACGGTTCCCACCTGCAACCGTGGCTTTCGCGCCGCGACTGTTCCCCCCAGCATACCATGTCTGGACGACATATGAGGAGATGGTCCAACGGATCCACGACGATACCATCATCGAGCCGCACGTACAGAACCTGAACGTCTGCAACTGGAGTAAAGGCACGTACCCGGGCTGGTTGGAGCACAGGACTCGGACGATTCGTGCCGTGTCGCGAGCGGGCTCTTCTGGAGGCAATTGAGCCGCGGGATTGCCGTCGCCACCCTGGGGGCCTTTGTTGCCCCGGCGATGCAGACGCGCGGTGCGATGGAGCGAATCACAGTCGGCTCGATAGGTTGTTCCGACAGGGGAATCGCCATCGGCGGGCAATTGCGTACACTGGACGTGCGAATGATCTGAGCCTGCGATCCCGCTCAACATCGGGTGGAGAACGCGAAGAAGCGTCTGGAGGCGGATCGAGCCGTGGGCGACGGCGGAAGCTCGGTGATCGCCTTGAAACCCGATTGCGAAATATCGACACCGTGTGGTGCGCGATCCGCATCCAGGCAGTCAACACCTCGTCGCCAGGACTGGAGACAAGCTATGCAGCAACGAAAGGTCTTTGCGTTAACGCTCGCCCTGCTGACCGTGCCGGTGGGCGATCCGCAGGGCGGGCTCCGCCGCGAACTGCCGACCATCGCCGTCAGCCGTCCCGGCCCGCAGCAGTTCTCGCTGCTGTGGACGCTGAGCGACGGCGCTGATCCGGCGGTTCAGGCGACCGGTCCTCAAGTCCCGGCAGGTCACGGCCCGACAACGGAGGGAATTCCGCGGGCCGTCGAACGAGAAATCGCGGCCGGCCTGTTTCCCGGCGTCGTGCTCCTGGTCGGACGACCGGGACGCGTGCTCTATCACGAAGCGTTCGGCCATGCCCGGATCGTTCCCGAGAAAGTGCCGATGCAGAAAGACTGCATCTTCGATTTGGCCAGCGTGACCAAAGTCGTGGCCACCGCCACCGC
>Ga0123333_10005219_pt1 | contig 11809 bp, 10 predicted proteins | sample BioC12SIPDNA_3_FD_89957 | JGI IMG/M metagenome (GOLD analysis project Ga0123333, IMG submission 89957) | Anaerobic biogas reactor microbial communites from Washington, USA - Biogas_R2_B C12 SIP DNA | ecosystem: Engineered > Bioreactor > Anaerobic > Unclassified | place: Washington, USA...
CGAGTCGTTGCGGACCCAGAGCCGACCGTCCTGCATGCTCACCGTCGCGGCGGTGCGGCTGACGCCGAGGTCCTCGGGGCCGCCGTCGGCGCCGGAGCCGACCTGCACGTCGCACACCGAGCTGCGTCCGATCCGCACCCGTTGGCCCTCCTCGATGGTGGCCTGGTGGTCGCCGTGGGTCACGGTCGCTTTCGGCATGGCGCCCATCCTTCCACGATCCGCCGTCGCACCGGGTCGATCCGGCGCCGGACCAGGGAGCGTCAGAGGGCGAGGAGGTGGCGGAGCTCGGCGGCGATGCGGTCGGCGTCGACGGTCAGGGCGTCCTCGAGCGGCGGCGCGAACGGGAACGCCGGGACGTCGGCGGTGGCCAGGCGGCGGACCGGCGCGTCGAGGTCGTAGAACGCCTCCTCGGCGACCACGGCGGCGACCTCGGCGCCGACGCCGAAGCTGACGTTGTCCTCGTGCACGACCAGGCACCGGCCGGTGCGACGCACCGAGTCGAGGACGGTGTCGGTGTCGAGCGGGGCGATCGTGCGCAGGTCGATCACCTCGACGTCGCCGACCCCCTCCGCGGCGAGCCGGTCGGCGGCCTCGACCGCGAGGTGACGGTGGAGGCCGTAGGTGACGACCGTGGCGTCGCCGCCGGGCCGGGCCACGGCGGCGACGCCCATCGGGACCCGCCAGGTCGGGTCGTCGGGCACCGGCCCCTTGACGAGCCGGTAGGTCTTCTTGTGTTCGAGGAACAGCACCGGGTCGGGGTCGGCCAGCGCCTCGCGGAGCAGTCCGGCCACGTCGGCCGGGGTCGACGGGGCCACTACCTTGAGGCCCGGTACGTGGCCGTACGTCGCCTCGATCGACTGCGAGTGGTACAGCGCGCCGTGCACCCCGCCGCCCCACGGCGCCCGGATGACCAGCGGCACCGCGTAGTCGCCGTCGGAGCGGTAGTGGATGCGCGCCGCCTCGCTCGCGATCTGGTCGTAGGCGGAGTGGATGAAGTCGGCGAACTGGATCTCGCAGATCGGCCGGAGCCCGGCGAGCGCCAGGCCGATGCCGATGCCGACGATCGACGACTCGGCGAGCGGCGTGTCGAGGACGCGGGCGGACCCGAACTCCTCGGCCAGGCCGGCGGTGGCCCGGAACACGCCGCCGCGGGGCCCGACGTCCTCACCGAGCACGACCACCCGCGGGTCGTCCGCGAGGAGCTGTTGCTGGACGTGGCGCACGGTGTCGATCACGTTGCGTTCGGTCGCGGGTCCGGCGTCGTCGAGCGGCTTCTCGGCGTCGACCGCGACCGGCTGGTCGCCGAGCCCGTCGGGCGCGCCGCGCAGCGGACGCAGCGGGCGGGCGAACACCCGGCTCGCCGCGGTGGCGGGATCGGGGAAGGCGGCGGCCTCGGCCCGCCCAGCGGCCTCCTCGACCTCGGCGGTGACCTCGGCGGTGATCTCGTCCTCCCGCTCCTCGGTCAGCAGCCGCTGCTCGATCAGGTACTGGCGGATCTGGCGCAGCGGGTCCTTCTTCCGCCACGCCTCGACCTCGTCGGGGCTGCGGTAGGTGCGGTCGTCGTCGTCGGAGGTGTGGGCCCGGAAGCGGTAGGTCTTGCACTCGATCAGCGTCGGCCCGTCGCCGGCACCGGCCCGACGGATCGCCTGGTGCGTCGCGGCGTACACGTCGAGCGGGTCGTTGCCGTCGACGATGACCCCGCCGAAGCCGTACGCGTGGGCCCGGTCGGCGACGTCGTCGACCGCGCTCTCCTTCGTCAGCGGCACCGAGATCGCGTAGCCGTTGTTCTCGCACACGAACACGCACGGCAGCGAGTGGATGCCGGCGAAGTTGAGCGCCTCGTGGAAGTCGCCCTTCGACGTGGCCCCCTCGCCGAAGTAGGCCACCGCGACCTGGTCGTCGCCGCGCCGCCGGGCGGCGTAGGCGAGGCCGGTGGCGTGGGGGAGCTGGGTGGCGATCGGCGACGAGCCGGTGACGATGCCGCGGGCCGCGCTGCTCCAGTGGTTCGGCATCTGGCGGCCGCCCGAGCAGGGGTCGTCGCCGCGGCCGAATACGCCGAGCAGCACGTCCTCGGCGCTCATCCCCAGCGTCAGCACGACGCCGGTGTCGCGGTAGTAGGGGAGGACGACGTCGTGCCCGGCCCGGATCGCCCACGCCGAGCCGACCTGGGCGCCCTCGTGGCCCTGGCACGACACGACGAACGGGGCCTTGCCCATGCGGTTGAGCGACCAGATCCGCTGGTCGAGCGTGCGGGCCAGCAGGATCGTGCGGTAGATGCCGAGCAGGTCGGCCTCGGTCAGCCCCAGGGCGGTGTGGCGGTCCGGGATGTGCAGCGTCGAGCGGTCGTCCCCGAGCGGAGCGTGCATCGTGCGGGCCATCGGGTGCCTCCGGTGCGGTGGTTCAGGCCGAGGGGCGGGGCGATCCTCGGAGTCGGGCGACCGCCGAGATCGCGGCGAGCCGGTCCTCGGCGGTGCGGTCGGCGGCCTCGCCGGGCGGGATGCCGTCGGCATCGGCGCGGGCGAGGACGGTGCGCAACGTGTCGGCGATGCCCGCCACCCGGGCGTGGGCCCGGTCGCGGTCGTACGGTGCGCCGGACGGGTGTCGTTCCTCGGCGATGTTGATCACTCCGCCGGCGTTCACGACGTAGTCGGGCGCGTACAGCACACCCCGATCGACGATCGCCTGCCCATCCGTCGACGTGGTGAGCTGGTTGTTGGCCGATCCGCACACTGCCGCGCAGCGTAGTTCCGGGATCGTGACCCCGCTCAGCACCCCGCCGAGCGCACACGGGCTGAACACGTCGCATTCGGTGCGGTGCGCCTCGGCCGGGTCGACGACGGTGACGTCGGGGTGGCGCACCCGGACCGCGGCGATCGCGGCGGGGGAGACGTCGGCGATCGTGACCCGGGCCCCCGCCTCGATCAGGTGGTCGACCAGGGCGGAGCCGACCTTGCCGACCCCCGACACGACGACGTGGCGGCCGCCGAGGTCGGCGATGCCCCAGAGCCGCTCGGCGACGGCGTCGAGCGCGCACCGCACGCCCCACGCGGTGGCGGGGGACGGGTCGCCCGAGCCGCCGAGCGACTCGCTGACGCCGGTGACGTACGGCGTCTCGCGGCGGATGAGGTCCATGTCGGCCTGGGTCGTGCCGACGTCCTCGGCGGTGAGGTAGCGGCCCGCGAGCCCGTCGATGAACCGGGCGTAGGCCCGGATCAGGGCCTCGCTGCGGGTGGTCGCCGGGTCGCCGATGATCACCGCCTTGCCACCACCGGCGTCGAGACCCGACACCGCGTGCTTGTAGGTCATGCCGCGGGCGAGGCGGCACACGTCGGCGAGGGCGTCGGCCTCGGTGGCGTAGGGCAGGAACCGGGTGCCGCCGACGGCCGGGCCGAGCGCGGTCGAGTGGACGGCGACGATCGCCCGCAGCCCCGACGGGGCGTGGTGGCAGAACGCGACCTGCTCGAACCCCTCCTGCTCGGCGTGGGCGAAGACGGACGGTGCCTGCATGGTCACGCCCAGGGTAGGCACGCGCCTCCGGTGCTCACCGGGGGACGCCTGGGGCCACAGGGGATCGGCCCCGGGCGTCACACCGGCCCGCCGCGCCGGCCCGGGCATCACTCCGGACCGGCGCGGCGGTGGGCGTACTGGCCGCGGGGACCGCGGCCATCGCCATTCCTCCCGGTCCCCCGCTCGACGGGAGGAGGAGGTTGGTCCGGGGTCAGCCGGTGGTGTCGCGCACGACCACCTGGCCGCCGGTGGGCCAGGTGACGTGACGGCCGTCGGCACTGATCACCGGTGCGGTCGGGTTGCCGCCCCCGAGCTTCACGATCGTGCTCTCCAACCGGTCGAAGTGGATGATGCCCCTGCCGGCGTTGTTGAACGGGATGTTCGTCGCCGAGGTGTAGTACGCGACGTAGCGGCCGTCGTAGCTGATCGTCGGGTAGTAGGAGGAGCCGTTCGCCTGCGCTCCGCTCGAGCTGACCGACACGCGGACCGTCGTCCCTCCCACCCGGTCGTGCACGAAGATGTCGCCCATCAGGTTGGAGTCGAAGGAGACCAGGTTCGTCGCGTTCGAGAGGAACGCGACATTGGTGCCGTCCCCGCTGATGGCCGGCATGTGGGAGTCCGAGTTCGCCTGGCCTCCGCCGGTGGGGACCGAGACGCGGGTGGTCGTCGACGTGAGGAGGTCGTGCACGAAGATGTCCTCCCGGGCGTTGGTGTCGTTGGGTACCAGGTTCGTGGCCGCCGACTGGAACACGACCTGGTGTCCCTCGCTGCTCAGGGCCGGCGGGCTCGACGAGCCGGCGAAGTTGGCCTGCGCACCGCTCGACGAGACCGAGGCGCGGACGGTGGTGCCCAACAGGCGGTCGTGCACGAAGACATCACGGATCCCGTTCGTGTCGCCGTCCACCAGGTTGGTCGCGAACGACCAGAAGGCGACGACCCGCCCGTTGCCGCTGATCGCCACCTCGCCGCTGCTCTCGCCGTTCCCCTGCGTTCCGTCGGTGGCGACCGAGACGCGGGTGGTCTCGCCGGTCTCCCGGTCGTAGACGAACACGTCCCATTCGCCGTTGGTGTCGTCGTCCACCAGGTTCGACGCGTTCGAGCTGTACGCCACCACCTGGCCCGACGCGCTGATGGCCCCGTAGGCGGCGCCGCTGTCCGGGTGCCCACCGTCGGGAGTCCGCGAGACCCGCTCCGTGGTCCCGTTCCGACGATCGCGGACGTACACGCCGCCGATGGCGCCCTCGTCACCCGGGACGAGGTTGGTCGAGTTCGAAGCGAACACGGCATACCGCCCGTCGGCGGAGAACCCCCCGCCGTAGGAGGAGCCATTGCCCGGCGTGCCGTCGCCGGCGACCGAGATCGTCGAGGTGAACGCCCCCACCCGGTGGAGGCCGACCTCCTTGTCGGTCGGCTCGTCGTCCGCGGGCAGGCTGGCGTCGAGCACGATCTCGCCCGGCACGTAGCCGTCGGACGGGACCAGCGCGTACTGATCCTCGGTCAGCGTCACGATCACGGTGTCCTCCGTCTGGGACGGCACGGCGTAGGCGGCGGGTTCGCTGTCGTGGACCCCGATGCGGACGAGGACCGTTCCGACGCAGTCGGAGGTCTGGTGGTCGCATCGGATCTCGATCGGGACCGTGCGGTCGTCGCCGACCGTCAGCAGCGTCGATCCCTCGATGCGGGGCCAGCAGCCGGCGAGGGTCGTCGCGACGAGCGCGGCCACGACGAGGGTGCGACCGCGGGCTCGCCGGGTCGTGGTGGTCCTGGTCGAGGTCATGGGTGTTCCTCCCATCAGAGGGTCTCGAACCACTTCAACGTCCGAGCCGCCCTCGATCCGTCGCGCGGATTCGAGACGCCGCGGCGCGGCGGCGTCGCGTGGTCCGGGTCGCCGCCGACGTTGGGGGTGGTCCGCCGCCAGCCGGTACCGTCGCGAAATGGCCCTCCCCACCGCCGCCTACTCGGTGCGCCTCCGCGTGCGCCTCGACAACGTCCCCGGCGCCCTGGGACGGCTGGCGGTAGCCATCGGCGAGGGGGGCGCGAACATCGTCGCCCTCCACGGGTTCGAGGCCAAGGGGCCGTTCCTCGACGAGGACGTCGTCATCAACTGCGCCGACGCCTCCCACATCGAGCGCGTTCGCGAGCTGATCACCGGGCTCGACGGCGTCGAGATCCTCGAGTTCGCCGACCGCACGTTCGAGATGCACGCCGGCGGCAAGATCCACGTGCTCGCGACCGTGCCGATCATCGACCGCGACGACCTCTCGATGGCCTACACGCCCGGCGTGGCGCGGGTGTGCACGGCGATCGCGGTCGACAAGGAGCGCGTCCACGACCTGACGATCAAGAAGAACACGGTCGCCATCGTCACCGACGGCACCGCCGTGCTCGGCCTGGGCGACATCGGCCCCGAGGCCTCGCTGCCGGTCATGGAGGGCAAGGCGCTGCTGTTCAAGAGCTTCGCCGACGTCGACGCCTTCCCCGTGTGCATCGACACCTCCGCCGACGAGACGCCCGACGACAAGGTCCGGGCCATCGTCGAGACGGTGTGCCGCATCGCCCCGGTGTACGGGGGGATCAACCTCGAGGACATCGCCGCGCCGGCCTGCTTCGAGGTCGAGGCCCAGCTCCGCGAGCGGCTCGACATCCCCGTGTTCCACGACGACCAGCACGGCACCGCGGTCGTCACGCTTGCCGCCCTCCAGAACTCGCTGAAGCTGGTCGGCAAGCGGATGGAGGACCTCACCGTCGTGATCTCCGGGGCGGGCGCCGCGGGCGTGGCGATCGCCAAGATCCTGATGGCCGCGGGCGTCCAGGACGTCGTGGCCTGCGACAGCCGCGGAGCGATCACCGGCGACCGCGACGACCTCAACTCCGCCAAGCGCGAGTTCGCCGCCGTCACCAACCCGCGGGGGATCTCGGGCGCCCTCGCCGACGTGTTGCCGGGCGCCGACGTGTTCGTCGGGGTGTCGGGTCCGGACCTGCTCACCGCGGACGACCTCCGCAAGATGGCGAGCGACCCGATCGTGTTCGCCATGGCCAACCCCGATCCGGAGATCCGGCCCGAGGAGGCCGAGGGGCTCGCCGCGGTGATGGCCACCGGCCGCAGCGACTACCCGAACCAGATCAACAACGTGCTCGCCTTCCCGGGCATCTTCCGGGGCGCGCTCGACGCCGGGGCCACCGAGATCACCGAGGGCATGAAGGTCGCCGCCGCCGAGGCGATCGCCGCCGCGGTGCCCGCCGACGAGCTGACGCCGGAGAACATCGTCCCGTCGGTGTTCGACCGCACGGTCGTGGAGCTGGTCGCCGCCGCGGTCGCCGGCGCCGCGGTCACCGACGGCGTCTGCCGCTGACCGTTCCACCAGCGGTCGCGTCGTGATCGGCCGCGCCGGGGCCGGTTGACCCGACGCGCCCGCGGGCGCGCGACCGGCTGACACCGCGCTCAGTCCTCGTCGTCGATCGGGACCGACCCGACGACCTCGGGCTCGGACGGCGCGGCGTCGTAGCGGTTCTCCCGCACCGCCACCGACTGGATGGCGCCCCCCTCGTAGGCGGCGACCCGTAGCGTCCGGGCGACGCGGACGTACTCGTTGCCGGCGATCGAGACCTCGCCGATCGCGTCCCCGCGTGCCGAGATCGAGATGGCCGTGGCGCGGGGCGAGTCGGCCAGCCGGTTGCCCGTGATCTCGGCGTGCTCGGTGTCGCCCTCGTCGAGGGTTCGCACGACGACCAGCGGCCCGTCGGTGTCGAGGCCCTCCAGGCGGTTGTCGGTGATCCGCACCCGGGCCCGGCGGTCGACGACGATCCCGCGCCGGGGCCGTCCGCCGGTGATCCGGTTGCCGGTGACGACGATGGTGTCGTCGGACGGCTCGGACTGGATCGACACGACGTCGGTCCCGGCCGGAGCGTCGACGATGGTGTTGGCCCGCACCTCGCCGCCGACGCCCTCCATGCGGATGCCGGAACCGGCCTGCGACACCCGGAACGTGACGTGGTTGTCGACGACGAGCGCGGCGTCGCCCTTCACCGTGATCTGCCCCTGCGAACGGCCGGCGTCGGTGAGCCGGTTGCCCCGGATCTCGATGTCGTGGCCCTTCACGTAGATGCCCTCGGTGTCGGTGCGCCCGATCGGCCCCCCGTCGCCGGACGCGACCGACTCGATGCGGTTCCCCTCGATCCGCATCCCGCTGCCCTGGGCGATGATGCCGTAGGCGCGGTCGCTGCCCCAGACCTCGGAGATGTGGTTCCCCGAGCACACGAGGCCGGTCCGGTCGGCGTAGTGGAGGTTCCCGCGCTCCTGGTCGCCGATGCGGAGCCCGTGGGCGCGGACCGAGCGGATCGTGTTGTCGCGCACCGACGCCTCCCCCCACCGGTGGAACGCGAGGAAGAAGCCGCCGCCGCCCGAGCCGCCCGGTCCGGCGCCGCCGTCGACCTGGTTGCCCTCGACGATCAGGCGGTCGGGTCCGTGGTCGAGGACGCCGCCCTCCCAGGCGTGGACGGGGTGGGACACCCGCTCGAACCGGCAGTCGACGAAGCGGAGCAGTCCGAAGTCGGCCTCGATCGCGTTGAAGTCGAACCAGCGGACGCCGCCCCGGAAGCCAACGCCCTCGACGTCGACCGACGCCGTGCACCGGAGGATCGACGACGTATCGAGGCCGGTGGCGTCGAGGAACGAGTCGGCCTCGCCCCGCAGGGCGAGTGGGGAGTCGACCGCGACGGTGGTGAGCGTCGGGCACCGCCACGTGCCCGCCGGGACGTGCAGCGTGGCGAAGCTCTCCTGGTCGCTCCCGGCGTTGATCTCCCGGGAGCGGGCGAGCGCCGCGTCGAGCGCGGCGGCGAGCGCCTCGCTGTCGTCCGCTCCGCCGCCGCGGGCGCCGAAGTCGAGCAGGTCGAACCGGTCCGGATCGGGTTCCGAGGGTCGTGTCGTCGGCGCCGAGGAGCTCGGTGCCGCGGGAGTCCCCGGGGCGCTCGTGGCCGACGGGGAGCCGGTCCGCGGTCGGCGGCGTTCCTGCTGGTCGAGCGCGATCGCGACGGCTGCCGCGCCCGTCGCCGCCGCGAGCCCGGCCACGAGCAGGCCCCGCCTCGACACCCGGCGGGGCGTGGTCGGATCGTCCCCGGCAGGGGAGTCGATGTCGGTGCCCGGGTCGGGTTCGTCGGCGTCCATGGCGTCGCCCCGACGCTACGACCCCCCGGCCCCCACCCCCGGTCGGTTCGGGACCGGCTCGTGTCCGGCACCGACCGGTCCGACGCTCGGGCCCGCCGCACCCGACGCCGCCGCGCCGCCGCGCGCGTGCTGGTGGCTGGAACCGGCGTCGATCCGGTGACCTCACGCTTTTCAGGTGGTCCGGGCCGAGCGATGCCGAACAAGCGGGGACGAGGTGCCACGCGAGATCCCTGGTCACGGGGTCGGCCGCATGACACGGACGACGACGGACGAGCGGGCACGCGGGATGGAGGGCCGCTACGCGGAAGGGAACCGGTGGCGCTCACCGCCGCCGGTGTGCGGCCGATGGTTCCCGATGGGGAGGAAGGGAAACCGCGTCGCGCGACGAGTGGTGACGGTGGTCGCGTTCGTCGTCGCGCTGGCCGGGCTCGCGTCGTGCGCCCAGTACAAGACGACGTGCAGGCCGGAGCCGATCATCAAGGGCTGACCCAATCTGGCTCAGCCCTGGATCCGCGCCGTCGCGGCCAAGTGAGCCATGAACAGCATGTAGGTGTCGGTCCCCTTACGAGACGTCAGTAGGCGAATCGCCGTCTCGGCCGACTCAACACGCGTGAGTACCGCCGGCTTCGTGAACGGCTCGAGGTGGTCGTAGTCGGCCGCGTGTCGGGCCTCTATGAGCTGCACGAACGTGCCGGCGACATCGCGCAGGTCGGTGTCGTCACGTACGGCCATCAGTGCGTCGAACACCCGCGGTGGTGGTCGGTCCGGCCCGGAGACCCAAGCGCACACGCTCTTGACGCCTTGGTGTGGGATCAAACGAACGAAGCGGTGTCGAGCTTCGTCCGTGCATGGTGGCTCGGGCACTACGTGGCGAGCGACCTGCAGCGTGATCTCATGGAACAGCGCGTAGTACGCGGCTGAAACGGCGCGACGAAGATTCGCGTTTCGCGGTTGGCCAGCCCCTCGCCCCGCCCCCGCCAGCTCGTTCGCCTGGCGGATCAGCCAGTCCGGCCGAATCGGCCGCTGCACCTACTCAGCCGGCAGCGGCAACTCGTCGTCCTCCGCTGGGGGATCGTCCGATACGGGATCGAAGCGGAGATACAGCGGCCAGTGCAGCTTCAGCCGGTCGGCGGCATCGGCCAGTTCGCGATGCAGGGTGAGCATGTCCGTACTGCTCCACCTGTCTCCGACGGGATTCGTGAGCACAAGCCGAAGAAACACGGCCACTGCGTCGTCTCCGTCACGCCCGAGCGCGGCGCTGGCCTCCTCCACCCGCACTGAGCCAACCTGCAAGGAGCGTGCCTTCCTGGCCAGCGCGTCAAGCGCTTCGATCGGGGATTGTGTGTCGATTGCGAGATCCGTCATGTGGCGCCCCCGTGTCGATGTGTATCAAGGTACGCCATTCCGCGCGCGGCCGCGCGCGCCACTTCTCCACGCGCCGAACCGGCTGTTCATGCGGCGGATCCGTGGCGAGTCGACCGCCAGTAGGGCTCGACGGTGGGAACAGGTGTTGCCGCCACCTCAGGCCCGGCCAGGCCGAGGCGGTCGCGGACCGGCTCGACGCGCTGCGCGCGTCGGCGCGGAAGGACGCCTAGTCCGTGTGGCGAACGAGCTTCGCGGGATGGACGCGGGATGGGGCCGCGATCCGCGCCCTTCGCGAATGCCGATCGCTCGTCAGAAACCGCCGCTGACCTGCGGCGCGTGCTGGTGGCTGGAACCGGCGTCGATCCGGTGACCTCACGCTTTTCAGGCGTGCGCTCTGCCAACTGAGCTATCCAGCCCTGACGCCGGGCTCTCAGGGCGAGCCCGGTGTGGCGGTCCCGACGGGATTTGAACCCGCGACCTCCGGCTTGACAGGCCGGCGTGCACTCCAAACTGCACCACGGGACCAGCACCCCCTGGGGGGCCGGAGCAAACTAGCACCGGCCCCCCGGGGCACCGCCAAACGCGACCGGCTCGGCGCCGTCGACGACGGCCCGTCACGGGTCGCTCCGCACCACCCCTACCCGGTGGGGTCCGGGTGGTCAGGCCGTCCGGCGGACGACGACCTCGGCCAGGGAGTCCGGCACGGGGATCTGGGGGAGCTGGTCCTCGGGCCGGGCGACCTTCGGGGGTCGGCCCCGACGGCGCTTAGTAGCGAGGATGCGACCGTTGCGGAACAGCTGGCCGCCCCAGACGCCCCAGGGCTCGCGCCGGACGAGGGCACCGGCGAGGCAGTCCTCGATGACCGGGCACTCGCCGCAGAGGCGCTTGGCGGCGGCGATGTCCTGGAGCTCCTCGGAGAAGAACAGCGCGGACAGCGAGCCGGCGGCGTCGTTGCAGCGCGCGTCGGCCCACCAGGACTGGTCCTCGGCGGCCTCCTGCAGGTCGGTGAGGGCGATCACGTTGCGCTCCTGTCTCTCTCTGACGGTGGGGGTGGTGGCGGGTGGATGGGCGGGCGGATGGTTCGGGGTGGGATTCCGGGGCCGAAAACCAGAAAGGCCGCCGGGAGATCCCGACGGCCTTCGGAGGGTTCTGGCTGGTGTCCCTATGGGGATACCGCCTCCTCGGGCCGTCGGAGGGAGGTGAGGTCGTGCCGCTTGGCGGTGGCGGCGACCGTCACGACCGGGTTGGCGTTCCAACGCTTGGTCGCGTGCGGAGCGGTCGCGCCGGCGGGCATCGAGCCCACCCCGGCGATCGTCGGCACGAACGGACCGAACGGCGCCACGGCGCGCGCGCCACCGCAGGCGGCGAAGCGCTCGACCTGGTAGGTGGTGGTGGCCATTGCGTGCCTTCTCGGGTGGGGATCGCCCCAGCGGGGGCGGCGCGGGCAGTCCGCGCGCCGGGCCATCGAACCGCACGCTGGTCGCGGCGTCAAGCGAATTTCCCGATCCATCCCCCTAGTGGCGCGCGATTCGCGCCCTCCGGGGCGGGTTTCCCGCGCCACTTCGGGGTCCCGGCGGAGTCCGGGCCGCGCGGACGCGGCTCGCCGCGGAGCGACGGGATCAGGCGATCGGCTCGTCGCGGAAGACCCGGCGCCGGTAGGTGCGCAGCTCGTCGATGCTCTCGCGGATGTCGTCGAGGGCCCGGTGGGCGCCCTGCTTCCACCCTCGCTTCGCCAACACGTCGGGGTACCACCGCCGCACCAGCTCTTTGATC
>Ga0123333_10005220_pt1 | contig 11809 bp, 10 predicted proteins | sample BioC12SIPDNA_3_FD_89957 | JGI IMG/M metagenome (GOLD analysis project Ga0123333, IMG submission 89957) | Anaerobic biogas reactor microbial communites from Washington, USA - Biogas_R2_B C12 SIP DNA | ecosystem: Engineered > Bioreactor > Anaerobic > Unclassified | place: Washington, USA...
CCGGCCGGGCATGACTGAATTGCATTTGGTAGGCATTGCGCAGAAGACGATTTACGAACACGGCGCGGAGTACGAGGGTTTACCGATGTACGTCTTCAGCGAGAAGTCCACTCGACACGCTATCTCCCGGTCCACCTATCGGGAAATCCAGCCGGGCGACATCGTGCAGTTGAACCTGTCGGCGAAGGTGGACGGCTACTCGCCGAGCATCGGTATGCCAATCAGCATGGGCAAGCTTGCCGGCCGCAAGCGGGAGATCGTCGAGTTCGGCCTCGAGGCCCATCGCTGGACATACGATCAATTGCGGGCCGGCGTGTTGGCAGCCGACGTTGCCAACAGCTACATCGAGTTGTTCCAACACCGGGGCTATTACGACAACTATCTGTACGGTCCCTGCCACGGGACGGGGCTGATCGAGGTCGAGGCCCCGTGGATGGAAAGCGTCTCGAATTACCGTCTCGCCGAGAACATGACGTTCCAGGTTGATACCTTCGTCTCGACCGAGGACTTCGGCATCCGCTGGGAAACCGGCGTGGCGATCAGGAAGGACCGCGCGGAAGTTCTTTCAAAACCGATCGGAAATATAGTGGAAATTGGCATATAAATCACAGACCTACCGGATTTCGAAAAGGGAGCATCAAACACAATGAGTAAATCGAGAACAAGCGGCAAGTCCGCCGACGGCCATCCGTTTGACGTTGTATTCGGATTCGACATGGAGACCGATGTAGGTTCGTTTACGCCGTTCTATGAGGGCGTGAAACACGGCACTCCGGAAATTCTGAAGCTGATGAAGAAGCACGGCATTCGGGCCACGTTTTTCTGGACCGGTCACGCTGCGGAGAACAACCCGGGTATGGTCCGGCGGGTCCGCGACGCGGGGCACGAAATAGGCTGCCACAGCCTCTATCACGAAACGCTCGGCGATCCGATCTTTCCGTTGCCGAACAATTGGCCGATCCTGCCGTCCGAGGTGGAAGGCCGTCTGCGCGAGGCCACGCGTATCGTGCGTGAAGTCGGCGGAGTGCGGCCGGTCAGTTTCCGCTGCCCGCGGCTTTGGGGCAGCACGAAGGTAATTAACATCCTGGAAAAACTTGGGTACATAGCCGACGCTTCGTTTCCGTTGTATTTCTTCCGCAAGCCTTTCGTGCCGTATCACCCTTCAGCAAAGGACTGGACGCGGCCCGGCCGGTTGCGAATCGTGGAGATACCCAATTTCTGCGACCTGAGCATGGAGAGCAACGATCCATACCAGCGCGACCGCGATCAGTGGCCGGTCTACCGGACCAAGTCCGCCCGGTTTCTAATGGCGAAGGCCGACAGTTTCATCGGGTACGTCGCGGCGCGGGGAAAACGGCCAGTACTCTGCTTCTACTTGCACCCCTGGGAGTTTCATCCCATGCCGCAAGGCACTCTCGATTTCGGCGAGAGCAGCGTCCGGCCGCTGCCCTTTATCGTGAAAAATTGCGGCCCCAAGGCGGTCAAACAACTCGATAAAGTTTGCTCGATGCTAATCGCCCGCGGAGGCCGGTTCGTCACCGCGAAACAACTCGCCGAGGAGTATTGATGAAAGCTAATGATTTATTGAGGGCCTTTACGCGGGCCGGCAAGCGCGCGCATCTGGTCGGCGGTCTCGATGCCGGGGCCATCGTCGGCCTCGACCTGGAGGGACGCTGGTTCGCCGTCCACAATGGCGAAGTCCTGAACCGCGTCAACCTCGAAGCGATTGACGGCCGGAGCACTCGCGAGCGTTATCTCAATCCCGGCGGCGACGGACTATGGCCGGCGCCGGAGGGGACCGCGCTGGGCTATCAGTACTCCACCGGCGCTTGGCGAGTGCCGCCGGGGCTATGCGCCGCCCGCTTCCGCGCGTTGCAGACAGCGCGGCGAAGCGTCTTGATATCCGCGGAGGTCGATCTGGTCAACAATCGGGGGCTGGGAATCCCCGCGGTATTTTCCCGCCGGATCGCCGTCTCCGCCGCCCGCAACGCGGTTGCGGTTCGCGTCGTCGACGCCATCAGGTACGTCGGCCGCAAGCCGCTTCGCCGGTCGGAGTGCCTGCTGGCCCCTTGGTCGCTCTGCCAGTTCGACTGCGGACCGGGATGCGAGGCGGCGTTTCCCTGCCGGCGCAAGTCGTCGATATGGGACCTCTACGACGATCCGAGCGATGCAAAGCGGACGTGGCGGGATGGGATGTGCCGCACGCGGACCGACGGCATCCAGCGTTATCAAATCGCCCTCGGCGCGGAGACGCCGTGGATCGAGTTCCGCGATCCTACCCGCCGTCTGACGGTCCGGCGCAAGGCCGATCCGCTCCCCGCCGGCCGCGCGTACATCGACATCAGCGACTCCGGGCCGGATGTTTTGCCGAAAAAAAAAGGCGTCCGCTATAGCATTTACAGCGACGCAAACAAGTTCATGGAAATCGAGGCCGTCGGCGGCAGCGCCGCCGTTCTGCGCCCTGGCGACGAAACTCGCGTGACCGTAAGCACGCGTTTTACTCGCACCAATTCATAGGTATATCATGGAACAAATTCTTGGAATCATGCTGGTATCGCTGGGCGGACTTTCCGCGGCCAGTTTCTATGTCCCTTCCTATAAGATAAAGAACTGGTCGTGGAGCACATATTGGATTTCACTCGGCTTCGTGGCCTGGCTTATCATGCCCACGATCGGCGGCCTGTTGACCACGCCGGACCTAGCGGGCATCATCCGGTCTAGCAGCGTCGGCGGCATGATTTGGTCGTATGTCTTTGGCGCGGGGTGGGGATTCGGCGGATTGATGTGCGGCCTGGGGTTGCGATACCTCGGCCTCTCGCTCGGGCAATCAATCTCGCTGGGAGTCTGCGCGATCGTCGGCACGCTTGTGCCCGCCGCGCTCGACAAGAAAATCGGCCTGCTGGTCTCCACGCTTCCCGGACACGTGGTTTTGCTGGGGTTTATCATCTGCCTGGCCGGCATCGCGCTCTGCGGTTATGCGGGAATGCGAAAAGAAAAAACCCTTACGGATGAGCAAAAGAAGCAGTCGGTGAAGGATTTTGCCTTGGGAAAGGGCATTACGTATGCAGTTTTCGGCGGCATTATGAGTTCCTGCATGGCGCTGGCTTTCACTATGGGAAGGCCGATAGCCGAGGCAGCGGTCGCCGCCGGCACGCCGGAGGTCTTCAAAAACATGCCGCTGTTGGTGCTGGCTCTGGCGGGCGGATTCACCACCAATTTCATCTCCACCATGATTCTCACCGCAAAAAACAAAACGTTCGGCGATTTTACCACCCGCCCGCGAAGCATCTTGCTGTGGAACTATTTTCTCGCTGCAGTCAGCGGAGTGATGTGGTACGGGCAATTCTTCGGCTTCGGGACCGGTGCCGCGAAAATGAGTCAATACAGTTTTGCCAGTTGGAGCGTGTTCATGGCGGCAATCATCATCTTTAGCAACCTCTGGGGAGTCGTGCTGAAGGAATGGAAACTCGTCGACGGACGGACACGGCTATATTTGTGGTTGGGAATTGTGCTGCTGATCGTTTCGGTGATAATGATCGGCGTGGGAGACGGTTTTGCCAGACAGGGTTAAACTACAAAGGGCGAGAAAATATGAACGATAGAAAATGGTTGCCTGCCGCATTGACGTGCCTCTTCATATTCTATCAGTACATCGTAGTATGCGCCGGCGAAGTTGCTTTGCCTCAGAGCGGCATGCAGTCGGTCGTCGCCCGGCATTTTCCCGACCGCGTGCATGAGTTCGTCTGGCGGAACTGGGACGTAGTCGAGCCTGCCCGGCTGGCGAAGCTCCTGGGGGCGTCGGCGGCGGAAGTGAACGCGATCGCTGAATCAATGGGTCTGCCGCCGGCAAACGACGTTCCACCGGAAATGAAATCCCGCGGATATATTACGCTCATCCGCCGCAATTGGCACCTCTTGCCATACAATCAATTGCTGGAATTATTGGAGATGACCCCCGAGCAGTTGGCTTTCACTCTGCGGGAGGACGACTTCTTATGGACCAAGCTGGGTTCTCTCAAGCCCCAGTGCGAGCCGCTGCGCTACGCCGCTCCCGATGAGGCGGCGCGGCACCGGGCGGCCGAGATCAAGCAGGTCGTCGAGACCGAGTTCGGCGCTGAACTGCGTAAGCCCGCCGAACCGCGCTTCGATTTCGTGCGGCAACTCGGCTCGATCTCTCCTCCCGTTTTGATAGAGGGACAAGGGGGGAAGGCGACCGTGCCGCCGGAGCCGCTTCCGGCCGGCGACGAGCAACCCCGCTTCATTTATTCCTATTTCGCTCTCTACGGCGATTCCCTCTTGCATCCCGAACTCGATCCTTACCCGGACGGTCTTTTGAAACGCTATTCCGACTTGGGCATAAACGGCGTTTGGTTGCAGGGGATTCTTCGTTGCCTTGCGCCGGGAGGAGAGACATTTCCGGAGTTCGGCGCGGACCACGAACGCCGCCTGGCCAACCTTCGGGACCTCGTTCAGCGGGCGAAAAAGTACGGCATTGGCGTGTATCTGTACATCAACGAGCCGCGGGCGATGCCGCCCGAGTTCTTCAATGTCGAAGGGCGTTCCGAGATGGCCGGCGTCGGGGAAGGCGGTTTTACCGCCCTTTGCACGTCGCATCCCGCGGTGCGGCAGTGGATGAGCGACGCCCTGGCCTACGTGTTCCGCGAAGTGCCCGACTTGGCCGGCGCGTTCACAATCACCGCCTCGGAGAACTTGACCAACTGTGCCTCTCATTACCAACAGAAGTCCTGCCCCGGCTGTAAGAACCGCACCGACGCCGAAATCATCGCGGAGGTGAACGCCGTGATCGCCGACGGAGTGCATCACGGCAATCCCAATGCCAAAGTGCTCGCTTGGGACTGGGGTTGGCGGCGCCACGGGGACGCGCGGGACATCTGCGCCAAGTTGCCGGAATCGGTGTGGCTGATGTCGGTCAGCGAATGGGATTTACTCATCGACCGCGGCGGAATTAAGCTCAAGGTGGGCGAATACTCGATGTCCGCCGTCGGTCCCGGCCCTCGGGCAAACCGCCATTGGAAATCGGCCAAGGAATCGGGCCTGAAAACCGCCGCCAAAGTGCAAGTCAACAACACCTGGGAGCTTTCCACCGTCCCCTACCTGCCGGTGATGGATCTGGTGGCCGAGCATTGCCGCAATCTTGCCTCGGCAGGCGTGGACGGAATGATGCTCAGTTGGACGCTGGGCGGATACCCATCTCCGAATCTGGAAATCGCCGCCTGCTTCAAGGCGAATCCGACGCCGGATATCGACGAAGTTCTGGACGCCGTGGCACTTGAACGATATGGCCCTGACGGCGCCCCCTTTGCGCGAAAGGCCTGGACCGCTTTCAGCACGGCTTATAGGCAATACCCGTTCGATGCGTCCGTTCTGTATTACAGCCCGATCCAGGTCGGGCCGGCCAACCCGCTGTATCCCGAAAAAACCGGCTATCGGGCGACGATGACCGGAATCCCCTTCGACGACTTAAAAACGTGGCGCGGACCGTATCCGGCCGGCGTGTTCGTCGCGCAGTTTGAGAAGGTCGCCGCCGGCTGGCTGCAGGGCATCCCGGATTTGCAGGCCGCCGTGGAAAAGGCCCCGCCGAACCGCTGCCAAGAGGCGCAAGCCGACTTGCGATATGCTCAAGCGGCATACGCACATTTCCAGTCGGCGGCCAATCAGGCGCGTTTTGTTATGGCTCGCGATGCCCTGGCCGGTCATTCGGACAAACTATCGCCCGATGAGCGCCGTCGCTTGCTGAACGAAATCAAACGCTGCCTGGAATCCGAGATTGCCTTGGCCCACCGGCTATGCAGACTCGCCCGCGAGGATTCCCGAATCGGCTTTGAAGCCGCCAATCAGTATTTTTATCTGCCTCTGGACTTGGTCGAAAAGGTCATCAACTGCCGCTGGCTGCTAGTACATTATGAAAAAATCTAGCCCAATCCTGTTCGGGGATGCGGTGCTGCGAACGCCGAAAAAGCGCTGGAAATTGGGCCGGGGTATCCGCTACAATTAACATTGGCATATTCTAATGTATATCATACAGCGTGGAGAAGACAGCGTGGAGAAGAATCCATGCTCGACTCAAAAACGCCCGAAACTCGCAGAGCCTTCCCGGCAACAACCGGCACCGCCCGCGCCGAATATACCCCATCTTTCGCCGCCTTCGCCTTTTGCCCAATCGACCGGGGCGGATTAAAATGGAAATCCGCAATCCTGCTGACCAACTGGTGCGTGACGGTTTTTTCACCGTTGCGGAACGTCGGAATAGCGGGTTTACAGGCAGGGCCTTGGAATCAGAACCAAAGCGGCGCAAGTTTTGTAGGTCAGGTACCCCGCACCTGAAAATTCAGTCGGATGTCAGGTACGGGGTACCTGACCTACAAAACTTCTTGCATGAAGAACGGCGAAAGGGACCGTTCCCGGGCCGCGACAGTGGGGGACAGCCCCATTTTCGCGGCAAACCGCGAAAATTTGGACCGTCCTCTGCGAATGCTTACGTTCCCACAAAATTATGCCGGGCGTAGCGCGTCAGCGCCCGCACGTTTTCCTCCGCCGTGTCGCGGGGGATTTCGCAGCCGGCGGCCACGATGTAGGGGATTCCGGCGAGACGGTGGCACTCTGCAATCGCCGCGGTTACGGACTCGGGCGTGCCGTTGCGGAGGGTTTTCACCGGGTCGATGTTGCCGGCCAAGGCGGTAGCCGGTCCCATGTCGCGTCGGGCCTCGTCCATCGGGACCATCCAGTCGATGTCGGCCATATCGCAGCCCAGGCTGCCCGCCCCGGCGAGGCTGCGGCGGATGTTGCCGCAGATGTGCAGTCGCACCCGCGCGCCCATCGCGTGTAGTGCCTCGACCAGTTTTCGCTCGAATGGCAAGACGAACTCCTCGTAGATTCGCGGACCGACCAGCGAGGCGGCGGCGTCGCCAACGCCGATCAACTCGGCGCCGGCTTCAAACTGCGCCCGGGCGAACTCCAACTCCATGCCGATGATGAAGCCGAACAGGTCGCGGACGAAGGCGGGGTCGTCGTAGAAGTCGGTCATCAGGCGGTTGATGCCGCGGAGGTCGGCGGCTTCGGCGCAGGGGCCTTCGATCCAGCCCTCGACGAGTTTGTCGTTGCCCACCCGCTCGCGCAGCAGTGCCGCCGCCCGGACGCGGTCGTGCATCCGCCCGCCGCCGAGCGGATCGGGCGTTGCGAGCCGGGCGAGCACGCGCTTGTCCGCCAGCAGCGCGTGGACCTCGTCGATCGCCGGCGGCTGGTTGTCGAAGAACTGGACTTTCGCCCCGCAGTCGGCGGCTTCGCGGGTCGGGTCGGAGACGCAGGAGACGTGGTCGAAGTCGAATTTTTCGGCGGTGCGGAGTTGCCCTTCGGCCAGCGCGCGATAATCGGCGGCGTATTGCCCGTACGGCGCGCCGATTTGGTCGGCGGCGAACATCATCGTAATCGGCATCAGCGGCAACGAATCGGCGAGCCGCCCCGCAAAAGCGGCCAAAATTCTCTCGCGTCCGGTCATGGAAGCATCCTTTTATCCGTGGGGATCAATTTTCACGATTTGTTCATCGAAACTCGCCGCCACGCGGCAGCCGGGCGGCACGACCAGAAATCGCCCTCCGTCCCAGGGACCGTCGACCAACGTCTGAATCAACGACATGTCGCCGGCGAGTTTCTCGAAGGTCCAGCCGCGCTCGGTCGCCTCGCTCCGGGCGCGCCTCTCGAAGCGGTCGTCCGGCTCGACGCCCATCTCGATGAAGGTCAACCGGCTGTAGTTTTTCGTAATGTCGCCGAGTTGAGCGTGCAGGAATCGGGCGTTGTCCTCGCCGTATTTAGCGGCCAGCTCCTCGAAGCTCGCCATCATGCCAGAAAGATGTTGCAGCGAATCCCGGCCGAACTGGACGAGGCCCTCGCCGCGTTCGATCCAGCCGCTGGTCTTGAAGTAAGCGCCGGGATGGCTTTGGAAGTATGCGAGATACCGGTCGCGGTCGCCGAGGAACAGCGTGATGCAATCGTGGGCGCGGGGGACGACCAGGGGTATTTTCCGGGCGGCAAGCCCCACCACGCCGTTGCTGCACAACGCATAGCCGAGCAGCACCGCCTCGTATTGCGATTCGTCCACCCCGGCCAGGGCCTCGGCCAGCCGGGCCGACATCCGCTCCTGCCCGATGTCGTGCAACCCCTTCGGCAAAAACTCGACGTCCACCTGATTGACCGATCGGGCCACGGCGGCGCACAGCTCGCGGTAGAATATCTCGCAGGCAATCAGTTTAAGTCGCAAGGTCGAATCCCACGAGGTTAGTTGGCCGGATCGTCGCCGAGTTCCTTGATTTTGACGTTGCGGAAGTAGATCGGCGCGCCGGCGTGCTTGCCTTGCAGGCCGACGAGTCCCTTGGTGGGCATTTTGGCCAGCGGCTTGCTGAGCCACCGGGGCAGATCGCTGCCGTCGGGGTTCTTCGTCGCCGAGGTCCATTTCCGCATGTCCATCTCGGTGACCAACTCGCCGTTGAGCACGACGTAAATCATCGGGCCGCGGCAGGTGATCGTCATGCGGTTCCACTCGCCGGGTTTTTTCACCGCCGATTTCTTCGCCGCCAGGCGGCCGAAGATTGCCCCGCATTGCCAGGTCTTCGGCGAGTTCGCCCATTTCTCCGCATAGTCGTCGGCAATCTGTATCTCGACGGAGTTGGCCACCCAATTCACCGGATCGGCGCCGTAGACGAAGACGCCGCTGTTCGTGCCGGGCGCGGTTTTGAACTCCAGGTCGAGCACGAAGTTTTCGTACTGCTCCTTCGTCCAGATGCACTTGTCCGCGGTGGCCGTGAGCACGCCGTCCTCGACCGACCAAATGCCTTCGGGGAACGAGGCGTCGGACAGGTCGCCGGTGAAGAGCGTTTTCCAGCCGGTAGTGTCGGGGTGCCCCGCCGGCGGCGCCTGATCGGCGGCAATCGCCGCCACGGCCAACAATAAACAGCACGCTAGCACGGAAGTCGTTTTACGCATGATCGTCTCCTTGGCGAAAAATGAATATGGGTGCAAAAATTCCGCGGCGCGCGTCAGTCGGAACCGAATCACATTCGGACCTTGGGTTGATCGCGCGCTCTCTTCGACCGAAGGCTGTTAGCCTCCGGCCATTATATCATCCGCGCCGGGCGTCGAAAACTCCTGTTGCGGCAATTCGAACGTCCGTTTCCAGGGCAGGCGGCCCGGGATATTACGCTTCCTCGACAAACTTGAACCTCAGCGCGGCGGCGAGTTCCTTTACCGGCTCCAGCAGGTCGCCGTAGAAGGTCACTCGGTGCCAGCCGTACCGGTCCCAGAAGGTGAAGAGTTTTTCGAAGTCGCCCTGAACTTCGCAGGCCAGCTTGGTGCGGCAGGCGAGGTCGTTGACCACGTTTTCCACGGCCTTGCCCCGGTGGCAGAGGATTTCCTCGCGCCACGGGTGGATTTCCAGGGTGGTGAGCATATATCCTTCGGGCAGGAAAGAGCGGACCGACGCGCCGCGGCGGTCTTCGCTGTGGGTGTGGATTTCGTACTTGTTCGCCCGCGTCTCCGGCCCCAGCGGTTTCGTGGTCGCCACGCAGTGGGCATAGATGATCTGCCGCTTCGATGTGTCCAGCACCGGGTCGGAAATGAAACCGGGGCGGCCCGCCAAATGGTTCACGGCGATCATCGAGACGCTGGAGATCAGATCGGCCTCGCAGGCGCCGATCAGGCCGTCGTTCAACAGCTCGACGAAACCCAGGCAGGGGTAGCCTTTGAGATGTCCGCCGTAGAAGCCGCCCAGGCAATTGATCGTGATCGCTTCGGCCCCGTGCTGTTTCATCACCGCTTTTTGGGCGAGATAATTTTGCGCGGATTTCAGCAGCGTGTCGTCCGCGTCTGCCAGGTCGATGGCGGCCGCCGTGGATTGCCAGCGCTCGACGATCTCGCGGGCTTGGGCTTCGTCCACGGCTTCGGCCGCCGCGGCGATTTCGTCGTAGCCGGTGAGGATTACTTCGATGCCCAACTTTTCACGGATGCTTCTCACCGGGGTTTTTTGCATCGGAGGGCCGACGACCAGCAGTTTGGACCGCTTCATCGCTTCGAGACAATCGCCGACGTCGGCGAACCGGAGCGGGTCTTCGAGGCACTCCAAGGGCCGCTCGCGCATCGTGCGCTCGCGGCGGAGTCGGTCGCAAGCGGCGACGAATTCGGCCGTCGTGCCGCCCCGGCCAAGCAGCTCAAAACATTTGATCGCTTCGGCCAGATCGTCGAGGCTCGACGAGGAGATGAAGGAGAAGTTGTCGTGTTTGCGTTTCAGGCCGGCGGTGAAGACCAGAAACCCGCCGCTGCCGGCGTAGTTGTAGTCGGCCACCAGCGTCGGCTTACCCGAGACCACGATCGGCTGCATCGCCCGAACCCAATTGTTCATCTGATAAATGACGTAGCCGTCGATGCGGTCGGTTTCGCCGGCGGCCAGCAGTTTTTCGGCATCATCGGGGGAGTGGGCAAGAGCGGGCAGCAACTCCACGCCCGGACACGCGCGCCGCAACTTCGCCTCCACTTCTTTGATCCGCGGCGCGAAATCGTGACCGATGTGCGGCCAAGTGGCCACCGGCTGTTTCACGCCCCAGCAGGCGAAGATCAACCGCACGCGCGGCCGTGCGGTTTGCCCCTCGGCCGCCAAAGACCGCCCGAGCGAAAACGGCGACAGCGAGGCGGCGCAGGCTCCGCATCCGGCCGCTAAAAAACGTCGGCGGCTCGCACAACAACCGCAAATCGACGCTTGAGAAAGAATCTCGTTCATAAGTTTGTCCCTTTCGTGTGCCGACGAAGGTAAGGTATGGCATGCCAAAGATAGTTGTGATACGGCGTAAGGCGGGAAACGCAACAACCTCCAATTTACCACGTTTCGACGAGGCCCGCAATACTCCGCATGGAAGGGATGCGGCAAGCGTCCGCCGGCGAATCGCGCGGCCTTTCAGCGCTTGAAGCTCGCCGTTCGCCGCTCCGCTATCAGGTGGCATGGCGGCTTACTCGCTGCCGAACGACAAACGGAACCATGAACGGCGTAAAACTTGCGGATATGGACGGCCGCATGGCGCCGGCGACCGGGACCGCGCGATCCGCGCGCCGTCGGAAGAAAAGAATTCGCGGTTTTTGTAGTATTCGTTGCGGAAACAAAAAAGTAGGGTGCGTGCGAGCACGCACCCTACCGTAAGCTGACTTTCCGCACGAGAAGGCCTTAGTTGGTCGTGCCGTACTCGACGTACTCACGATCGTAATTGGTCTGCTTCTTCGTGGTGTTGGTGGGCGTGGTCGTATACTCGGTTACCCACTCATAGGCGTTGTTGACGGTGTCGGCGGGGAAGCATTTCACCTCGCCGTTCATAATCAGCTTGGCGAGCTTGGTTCCCCACTCGATTGCCTTGGTTCCGCCGACGATGGCCATCCGCTCGAAGCTGTTGCGGTGCGCCACGCCGAAGCGGACGTCGTCCCACAGGGCCGAGATGTTCCAACCATGGAAGTTGGTGCTAAAGTCGATAATGAACCTTACGCGGCCATACTCATGGATGATCGCTTCCATGCGGGGGATCAACACGTCCTTGTAATCCTGGTTGGTCAGCTTCTCGGTGGCTCTGACGGCTAAGACATTGCCTTCGCTTTGCGGAAGAACTTCGATCATGGTAATTCTCCAATTTGGTTAAGTACCGGTTAATCGTATTTTGAGCTTGGAACACCCGGTGGTCGTTCGAACGAACGCGGGTTGGGGCGTGAGTGGCTCAAAACACGCATCAACGCCCCACGACGAGGCGTTTTTTAATTCTAAGTC
>Ga0123333_10005227_pt1 | contig 11798 bp, 14 predicted proteins | sample BioC12SIPDNA_3_FD_89957 | JGI IMG/M metagenome (GOLD analysis project Ga0123333, IMG submission 89957) | Anaerobic biogas reactor microbial communites from Washington, USA - Biogas_R2_B C12 SIP DNA | ecosystem: Engineered > Bioreactor > Anaerobic > Unclassified | place: Washington, USA...
CAGGTCGGCGGCCACGCCGCCGGGACGGATGAAGTTGTGGTTCATCCGCAGGCCGGTGATCAGCTCGAGCACCCGGAGCGTCTCCTCGCGCTCGCGCCAGCCGTAGATCATCATCGACACCGCGCCGACGTCCATGCCGTTGGTGGCGATGAACAGCAGGTGCGAGCTGAGCCGGTTGAGCTCGCACAGGAGCATGCGGATCCACGTGGCCCGCTCGGGGACCTCGATGCCGAGCAGCTTCTCGGTGGCCAGCGAGAAGACCAGCTCGTTGAAGAGCGGCGCCGCGTAGTCCATCCGCGTGACGTTGGTGGGGCCCTGGAGGTAGGTGAGCTGCTCACCGGTCTTCTCCATGCCGGTGTGGAGGTAGCCGACCACCGGCTTGGTGCGCAGGACCTCCTCGCCGTCGAGCTCGAGCATCAGGCGCAGCACGCCGTGGGTCGACGGGTGCTGCGGCCCCATGTTCATGATCGTGGTGGTGGCGTCGTCGTCGTCGACGTCGCCGAGCGCGGCGACCTCGGCCTCCGACAGGCGCAGCACGCACCCCATCTCGCGGAGCACCTCGGTGCCCCCCGCGATGTCGCGGGGCTGGAGCTCCTGGGCGCCCTCGGAGGTCAGGGCCACGCCCTTCTCGTGGATGTCGGTGGTGGTCATGGTGCTACCTCGGTCCCGGGTCGCCCTTGAACTGCACCGGGATGCGGCCGACGGCGTAGTCCTTGCGGAGCGGGTGGCCCTCCCAGTCCTCGGGCATCAGGATGCGCGTGAGGTCGGGGTGACCGTCGAACCCGATGCCGAACATGTCGAACACCTCGCGCTCGAGCGCCTCGGCGCCGGGGTGCAGCGCGAACAGCGAGGGCACGGTCGGGTCGTCCTCGGGCACCTGGACCTTGAGGGTGAGGCGGGAGGCCTCGCGGTGGCTCATCAGGAGCACGTGGAGCTCGAAGCGCTCCGGTGCGACGCCCTCGGGCAGCGGGGCCCGGTTCGCGTTGGTGAGCTGGTCGACGGCGGTGACGTCGAGGAGCATCAGCCAGCCCTCGTCGCGCAGCGCCTTCACGAGGTCGAGGAGCCCGTCGCGCGCCACGTGGGCGGTGCGGTGGCCGCGGTGCTCGGTGACCGGCGCGCCGTGGATCGGCTCCGGCCCCTCGGTCGCCTCGGTTGCGCCCTCGTCGCCGTCGGGGGTGTCGGCGTCAGCGTCGGTCACGGTCAGTCCCGTCCGGCGAGGACGACGGGCTCGCTCTGCCCGTCGCGCTGCTCGATGTGGATCTCGGCCCCGGCACCGGTCTCGTCCCGGCGACGCAGGATCTCGCCGGTGAGGATCTTCCCGTGCAGGGTGTTGATGGCGTGGATGAGGGTCTCGGGGCCCGGTGGGCAGCCCGGTGCGTACACGTCGACGGGGACGATCTGGTCGACCCCCTGGACGATGGCGTAGTTGTTGAACATGCCGCCGGAGCTGGCGCAGACGCCCATCGAGATGACCCACTTGGGCTCCATCATCTGGTCGTAGACCTGGCGGAGCACCGGGGCCATCTTCTGCGAGACCCGGCCGGCGACGATCATGAGGTCGGCCTGGCGGGGCGAGGCGCGGAAGACCTCCATGCCGAAGCGGGCCAGGTCGTAGTGGGCGCCGCCGGCGCCCATCATCTCGATCGCGCAGCACGCCAGGCCGAAGGTCGCCGGCATGAGCGAGGACTTGCGAGCCCAGCGGACGAGGTCCTCGACGCGCCCGGTGAGGACGTTGTGGTCGAGCCCGGCGAGGCCGTCGTCGAGGTCCCAGCCCATCAGGCGGCCTCCCCCTCGGTGGGCCGGCCCTCGGTGCCGACCCGTCGGATGGTCGTGGCGGTGGTGCGGCCGGCCGACACGATGCCCGGCGCGTGGACGCCCTGCGACCGCTCGGCCCGGCGCGGACCCCAGTCGAGCCCGCCGTTGGCGATCTCGTACACGAACGAGGCGAACACGGGGATCGTGAACAGCACGATCGCGACCAGGCCGCCGACGCCGAGGGTGCCGTGGGACACCGCGTACGGGTAGAGGAAGGCGATCTCGACGTCGAAGATGATGAACAGCATCGCCACGAAGTAGAAGCGCACCGGGAAGCGCTCCGGTGGCTCGCGCGACGGCACGATGCCGCACTCGTAGGGCGCCTGCTTGGCGGGGTTGGGACGGCTGGGGGCGAGCAGGCCCGACGCGAACCGGCTGATCACCGCGAAGACCACGGCGAGCAGGGCCAGGACGACGATGGGCAGGTACTGGCCCACGGGTCAGCCCTCCGCAGCGCGGGCGGCGGCGACCAGCTTGTCGCGGCGGTGCAGCGAGTTGCAGCAGATCGCGAACACGACGGCCGAGGCGGCCATGGTGAAGAACGCCGGGCCGCGTCGGGTGCCGAGGTCGCGGACCATCACGACCGACACGACCGGCTGGGTCTCGTCGGCGACCGGCGTGGGCGGGGGCGCGCCGTCGACCGACTCGGTGGGCACGACCGCCTGGACGCGCACCACCGCGTGGTGCGTCGGGTGGCCGAGGGGCCAGGTGACGATGCGCTTCACCTTGAACCCGGCCCGTCCGAGCAGCGAGTCGTCGGAGCGGGAGTCCTTGCCGCCCCGGCTCCAGGCGTCGAGCACGACGAAGTCCGAGGACGACTCGAAGAGGGCGCGCTCCTCGGTGAGGTAGGCGCTGGCGGAGGCGACGGCCTCACCGGTCTGGCCGTCGGCGGAGCCGAGCAGGTGCCAGCCGTCGACGTCGAGCAGCGACGCGATCAGCGGGTCCTCGGCGACGGCGGGGTCGACGCTGATCAGGTCGCCGACCTGCGGGGCGCGGCGGGTGGGGTCGTCGGGGAACTGGGCCAGCAGGGCGTCGTTGCCGTCGATCAGGGCGCGGATCTCCTCCGCGGACGGCATGTCGGATCGGTCCGGGATCGCCTCGACGCCGTCGGTGCCCGAGGCATCGAGGTCGCCGTAGACGATCTCCTCGATCTTCCACTCGGCCACCCGGCCCTGGTAGCCGATGCCGTACATCGACCAGACCAGGCCCATGATCGTCATCCAGCCCGCGAGGGCGGTGAGCGTGAGGAGGAAGCCGAGGCGGGGGCCGCTGTTGGTGGCGAGGATCAGGTACACCGACCCGGCGAGGATGCACGCGCCCAGGACGACGGTGAGGAAGCCGCGGAACCCCGGGTCCCAGGAGATGGCGGCGATCAAGAGGTCCACTGGGTCACAGGCTCCTGACGTAGCGGACGATCTCTTGGACGTCCTCCAGGCTGTACATGCCGCCGACGGTCGCCGGGTCGGAGGCCTCGCGTGCCTCGACGCCGACCTCGCCGGTCTCGGCGGGGTTCGGGGCCTCGGCGGGCGTCTGGCAGAAGCCCGGCATGCGGCCGGTGCCCTGCCCGTTCTGGCCGTAGCGGACGCCGTGCTCGCTGCCGGTGCAGACGAACTCGACCTGCTGGTCGAAGCCGACGACCGGGCCGGGGAAGCGCGTGGTGCTCACGTCGCCGCGCAGCGACGGGCCGAGGGCGCCGTTGCCGTCGGGCCCCTTCTCGTCGTAGGACCAGCCGGTCGTGTGGCAGCGGCCGCAGGCGAAGGCGCCGCCGGCGTAGTTCGAGTAGTAGCCGAGGTTGAACATCGCCTCGCCGCGGGTGGCGTAGGGGACCCCCGCCTCCTCGGCCAGCCGCATCTCGTTCTCGACGGCGGCCTCGATCTCGGCGCGGAACTCCTCGCGGACGTCGGGGTCGTTGATGTCGATCTGGATCGACTCCATGTAGTCGATGAGGTTCTGGAGCTGCTGCTCGTTGAGGGGGCCACCGCCGGCCACGCCCCACGCCGGCATGGGCGAGAACGTGCGGCCGTAGATCAGGATGTCGCGGACCTCGGCGCGGGTGTAGCGGAGCATCACCGTGTTCAGCGCCGGGGCCTTCCACTGCACCGTCGCCACGAACTGACCGTTGGCGTCGGTGATGGTGTAGGGCACGACGTTGCCCTCGGCGGTCATGCCGCCGTGGCAGAAGGCGCAGTTGTAGCCACCGTTCTCCGTGGTGTCGAAGAGGGCGGCGCCGCGGTTGACGAACGTGCGGCGGAAGTCCTGGCGGGCTCCCTCCTGCCGGCCCGGCTCGTTGAGCCAGTAGAGCGGCAGCGTGATCGCCACGACGAACAGGCCGACGAGTCCCAGGGCGAGCACGCGGTCGAGCCGGGGCCCCTCGAGCTCCTCGTCGGTGTAGTACGGCTTGCGGTTCGGCGCGAGCTCGATCTCCGAGCCGACCTCGGCACGCGACTGGCGGATGTTGATCCACGCGTACGAGACGACGATGACGATCGACGCGAAGAGTGCGACCAGCCCGATGCTGGCCTGGGCGCTGGCGATGAGCATCAGTGCGAAGCCCCTCCGGAGATGCAGTGGGGACCCTCGGCCTCCTGGCCGGTGGTGTTGGTGCCGATCGGCGGCCCCTGGATCACGAGGCCGGTGTCGACGGTGAAGATGTCACCCGACACCGTCATGGCGAAGCGGTCGAGCCCGCGGGGGGCGGGGCCGGCCTTCTTCTCGCCGACCCGGTTGTACTGCGAGCCGTGGCAGCCGCACTCGAACCACTGCGACGTGGCGCACTCCGGCACCCGGCAGCCGAGGTGCGGGCACTTCTGGTAGAGGGCGATCAGGCCCGCCTCCATGCCGGTGAGCTCGGACGGGGAGTACACCTTGCGGGCGTTGTCGAGCGACGCCGCGGGGTACTCGGTGATCCACATGCGGCCCTCGGGGTAGTAGAAGAACCCGTTGCCCGCCTGCACCTGGGCCTTGATCTCGGCGATCTTGCCGACCGAGATCTTCGAGCCGAAGCCGGAGGTCGACTGCGGCCAGAGGAAGGCGAGGGCGGCCGGTGCGAAGCCGCCGATGCCGAGGGCGAAGCCGGCGACGATGCCGCGGTTCATGAACTGGCGGCGGGTGACGCCCATCTGCTCCTCGTCGGGCGGCACCCACGGGGCGGGGGCCGACGGTCCGGCGGGGGCGAGCGCCTTCTCGCGCTCGGCGACGGTGGCCAGCTCGACGTCCTTGCCGGAGCTGGGGGCGGGCTCGTCCGCGGCGTCGGCCTCGGCGGCGGGGGCGTCCCGCCTGGCGCGGGCCGCGTCGCGGGAGCGGGTCTCGCGGGCCAGGTACCCGACGGCGCGGGTGGCGTCGCGGTTGCGCTGGATCGCGAACACGGCGGCGGCCGCGCCCAGGACCAGCAGGGCGATGGCGAGGATGACGACGACGGGCACCGGAACCTCCTACAGCTCGAAGAAGAGGCCGTCGTTCCAGGGGAACACGAAGTTCTGGCCTGGCCCCCGGAAGAACGAGCCGATCATGACCAGGACCGTCCAGAACATGAGGAAGACCGTGAACAGCGAGATCGCGAACTTGCGGTCCTCGGGCTTGTTGGACGGGTTGCGGTCGGTGTACGGGGCGAGGATCAGGGCGAAGATGCCCATGCCCGGGATGGTCACGCCGGCGACCATCGGGTGGAACATGGTGAGCAGCTCCTGGAGGCCGAGGAAGTACCACGGCGCCTTCGACTGGTTCGGCGTCTGGTTGGGGTTCGCCAGGGGCAGCAGCGGGGCGTTCACGAAGATCGAGAAGATCAGGAGGAACGCGGTGCAGAGCAGGGCGGCGACGAACTCGACGGCCAGCAGGTGGGGCCACGTGTGGACCTTGTCCTGCGGCATCGCCTTGACGTCCTGGATCGACCCCGCCTTGACGACGGTCAGCAGCCGCTGGGTGTGACCGCCCGGTCCGGCGGCGAGCGGCGGCCCGGCCGAGACCACCGAGCCGCCGGCGGGCGGCGCGGTGGCGACCGCGGTGCCGCCGCCGCCCTCGGGGGCGTCGCCGGACGCCTTGCCGCGCGCGGCCTTGGCCCGCTCGAGCAGGTGGGCGGGGATCCGGCTGTCGCCGGCGGCCGCCTCGGACCCTCCGGACGCGGCGGGCGCGTCGGCCGGGGCGTCGGCCGCGGGGGCGTCGGAGGCCGCCTTCTCCCGGGCGGCCTGGGCCCGCTTGCGGAGGTGTTCGGGGATCTCGGTCATTCCTCGCTCCCTACAGCGGCCCGCTGATGCCGCCGTCCTTGCGGACCCGCCAGAAGTGGATCGCCATGAAGATGACGATCACGAACGGGAGCATCAGGACGTGCAGCACGTACCAGCGCAACAGGGTGTCGGTGCCGATCTCCGCGCCGCCGAGGAGGGCGAAGCGGACCTGGTTACCGAACACCGGGGTGTAGCCCATCATGTTCGTGCCCACCGCCACGGCCCAGAGCGCCAGCTGGTCCCACGGCAGCAGGTAGCCGGTGAAGCTGAGCAGCAGGGTCAGGGTCAGCAGGATCACGCCGATCACCCAGTTGAACTCCCGGGGCGGCTTGTAGGCGCCGTGGTAGAAGACCCGCGCCATGTGCAGGAACACCGAGATCACCATCAGGTGGGCGGCCCACCGGTGCATGTTCCGCACGAGCAGGCCGAACGCCACGTTGGTCTGGAGGGCGTAGATGTCGTTCCACGCCTGGGCCGCGGTGGGCCGGTAGAAGAACATCAGGAAGATGCCGGTGACCGTCAGCAGGATGAAGAGGAAGAAGCTGAGGCCGCCGAGGCACAGCGTGTAGGACACCTTGACCGCGTGCCGCTTCACCTTGACCGGGTGCAGGTGGTACAGCACCGAGTTCATGATCACGTAGGACCGGTTGCGCGGGCTGTCGGTGTAGCCCTTGCGGAAGATCGACCCGGGCCGGAAGATCGAGTTCCACGCCTGCGACGACTGCACCTTGTCGGTGAGGTCGCTCATGGCGCGGGCGGGCGCGCTCTTCTGCTGCATCGCCTTGGCCATCGCTACCGACCTTCCTTCTCGAGCCGGGGGTGGGTGGGGTTCATCCGAGCCTCATGCCGTAGCCGTAGCCGTGGGTGTTGGTGCGCTGGTGGGCGTCGCCGTCGGCCGCGGCCTCACCGACCTTGCCGAGGATGATGACGCCGGTGGGGCACCGGTCGACGCACAGCGCGCAGCGGGTGCACACGTCGTCGTCGATCGTGAAGATCACGTGGTCGCTGGGGTCGATGCCCGGGCGCTCGGTGCCCTCCGCCTCCGCGATGGCGTCGGGGCGCACCATGTGGATGCACTTCCACGGGCAGATGTCGACGCAGCCCTCGCACATGATGCACTCGGACTGGTCGATGTGGATGAACTGCTTGGGCTTGACCGCCTTGGCCAGGTAGTCGGCGTCGACCTCGTGCAGGACGTAGTCGTCGCGGAACTCCGGCATGGGGGGGTTGGCGTCGGTGCGGGCCATCGTTCAGGCCTTTCGGACGAGGGGTCGGCCGTAGGCGGTGGTCTTCTCCTCGATCGCCTTGCGGCGACGCTCCGCCTTGTCGCCCCGGCCCTGCCACACGGCCCAGAGCGCGATGTGGGCGCCGAGGTACACCCCGTAGATCAGGACGGCGACGAGGTGCGAGATCGTCTCCTTCGACACGTTGAACGGGAGGTCCTGGGCGAAGCCGCCGGTGGAGCTGGGCCCGGCGATGTAGGCGTCGGGACGCATCCCCAACTCGCTCTCGGCGTAGGTGAGCCACTGGTGCGGGACGACGCCGTAGACCCAGAAGAGGCCGAAGAACACGTAGGTGGCGGCGGCCATCGCCTCGCCCCAGGACAGGGTCGAGCCGACCGGACGGCGCTTGACGTACCAGAAGAAGGGCACGAGCAGCAGGATCGAGATGATCACGGAACCGACGAACGCGACCACGTCCTACGCACCTCCTGCTTGGTGAAAACGCTCACAATGGGGACCCGCCGGTTCCGACGTGGGGGACCGGCTCGTGAACGGTGGTCTAGCACCTGGCACCGGCGACCGGCACATTGGCCCGGGGGGTCGTGACCACGGCGGTTCGCGTGCCCCTCCCACTTGGTCATCGGCGCCGGGGCCGACCTAGAGTGCGGCCGTTCTCCGGGCCCCGCCACGGCCCCCGGCTTCCTGTCCGCCTGCGGAGGCGCTCCTGTGACCGAGATCCCCGAACACCTGCTGAAGCGGTCCAAGGAGCGGCGCTCCGCCCTCGGGCTTCCCGGCGGTGAGGGCGACGACGGTGGTTCCGGCGGGGCCGCCGAGGAGGCCAAGCCCGCGGCCGCCCCGGCGACGGCCGCCCCCGCGCCCGCCCCGGCGAAGGTCGAGGAGAAGCCGCCGCCCCCGCCGAAGCCGAAGCCCGCCTACGTCCAGGCCGCCGAGAAGCGCCGCCGCATCCCCTACTGGGCGATGCCGGTGATCGCCCTGCTGCCGGTGTGGGCCTTCGTCTACGCCCAGGGCATGAAGACCCCCGAGGTGCAGGACGAGCAGCTCGCCCTCGGCGCCGAGGTGTACGGCTCGTGCAGCGGCTGCCACGGCCCGGCCGGCGAGGGCGCGACCGGGCCGCAGCTGAGCGACGGCGAGGTCCTAGCGACCTGGCCCGACCCGGTCGGGATGATGGAGTGGATCCACGTCGGCGGCGAGGCGTGGACCGGCACGGTCGGTGGCTCCGACTACGGCGACCCCGAGCGCGAGGGCGGCGCCCACAACGTCGACACCCACTCGGGCCCGATGCCCGCCTTCGGGGCGCTGACGGCCGACGAGCTGGCCGCCGTCACCCGCTACGTCCGCGAGTCGCTCGGCGGGGCGCCGCCCGCCACGCCCGAGCTCCAGGCGCTGTACCACGAGTGGGCCGAACTGGCGATCACCAACGCCGAGGCGGGCGACCTCGTCTACGGCACCACCGAGCCCGACCCCGACCGCATCGCCCAGGCGGCGGGCGAGGGCTGAGCCCACCCGCCGGCCGGGCCGTCGGGCCCGGATCCCGACGGCCGCGCCGAGGCGCGGTTGGCGGGAGGGACGGCCGGGCCGCAGACTGCGCCGGTGACCTCCCCGATCGCTGACGTCGAGCGCGCCGACGTGCTCGTCGTGGGCGGCGGGCCCGCGGGGGCGGCCACCGCCCACTGGCTGGCCAAGGCCGGCCGCCACGTCGTCGTCGTCGAGAAGAAGACGTTCCCGCGGGACAAGACCTGTGGCGACGGCCTCACCCCCCGGGCGGTCCGGCAGCTCGACGACATGGGGATGACCCCGGTCCTCGAGGGCCACCACCGCTACGACGGGCTGCGCGCCGTCGCCCACGGCGTCACCCTCGAGCTCGAGTGGCCCGAGCACCCCGAGTACCCCTCGCACGGCTACGTCGTGCGCCGTCGCGACCTCGACGCCGCCGTCGCCGACCGTGCCGTCGAGCTGGGCGCCACCCTGCACACCGGCACCGAGGCGGTCCGCCCGATCCAGCGCGACGGGCTCGTCACCGGCGCGGTGGTCCGTCAGGACGGCGTCGAGCGCGAGGTGCACGCCCGCTACGTCGTGGTCGCCGACGGGGCGAACTCACGCTTCGGTCGGGCGCTCGGCACCGCCCGCAACCGCAGCTACCCGATGGGCATCGCGATCCGCACGTACTTCGAGAGCCCGCGCCACGACGACCCGTGGATCGAGTCCGCCCTCGACGTCCGCGACCGCCAGGGCCGTTCGCTCCCGGGCTACGGCTGGATCTTCCCGGTCGGCGACGGGACGATCAACGTCGGCATCGGGCTGCTGTCGACGTTCAAGGGCTACCGCGAGGTCAACACCAGCCACCTGATGGAGGAGTTCGCGGCGACCGCGCCGTCGTACTGGGGGATCGACCCCTCCTCTCCCACCCAGGCGCCGACCGGCGGCCGCATCCCGATGGCCCAGTCGGTCAACCCGAAGATCGGCCCGACGTGGGTCGCGGTCGGCGACGCCGCCGGATCGGTCAACCCGTTCAACGGCGAGGGCATCGACTACGCGTACGAGACCGGGCGCATCGTCGCCGGGCTGCTCGACGAGGCGATCGGCACCGGCGACGGCATGGCCCTCCAGCGGTACCCGGCGATCATCGCCGAGCGGTACGGGCTCTACTTCCGGGTGGCCCGGCTGTTCAGCACGATCATCGGCAACCCGGCGGCGATGCGGGAGCTCACCCGCGTCGGGATGCAGTCGCGCACGCTGATGGAGTGGGTGCTGCGGATCATGGCCAACCTGCTCCGCGACGACGAGCTGGGCCCGGCCGAGGCGGCCTACCGGATGGTCGCCACGATCGTCCGCGCCGTCCCCGAACCCGCCTCCTGACACACCACCGCCTCCACGGGGTTCCGCCTCCCCCGAACTGGCGCCACTACGAAGGGGTCCGCCGCGCCCTACATGAACCGGCGCGTGGATCCCGCCGCCGGGGGCGGGAACGGCGCGCCACTACGGGGGACGCCCGGCGAGAGTGCACGGGTGTTCACGAAAGTGGAACCGAAGTGCAACCCGGTCGGAGCCGGTTCGCAACACGGGTGACGTAGACAGGGCGCCACCGACCGCCGGCCCCCACCGTCCGATCGGAGCCCGACCGTGTTGCCGTTCCGCCGCCACCAGCCCGAGCCCACCCCCTGGACCCAGGCCCCGGTGTGCGCCGAGTACCACGCGTCGGGCCTCGAGCTACGCCTGATCGACCTCGTCGACCAGCGCGAGCAGGCGATCCGGGCCGGCCGCGACGTCGTCCGCCTCGACGTGGAGATCGCAGAGGTGAACGACGAGCTGGCCCGGGTCGCCGTCGACCCCCTCTACTCGACCTACTCCTCGGCGGCCTGAGCCGCTCCGCCGCCTCCCCCGCGTGACGCCACCGGCGTCGCGCGAGGGAGGCGGCGGGGCGCGGTCGGGATCGCGCGGTCAGGGTCGCGCCGTCGGGGTCGGCCGGCCCGACGGTCAGCGGTGTCGGCGCTCCCACCGGTCGAGCGCCCACCCGTACAGCTCCACGTCCGCCGGGTTGTCGCGCTCGATGCGGGCGCGCAGCGCGGGCGGGGCCGGCCCGTCCGACGCGCTCGATCCGTGACGGATGTGGCGCTCGACCGGGAAGCGCCAGCCGTACCGGGTGCCGAGCTCGTCGAGCACCTCGGGCATGCGCTCGTGGATGCCGACCACCGACAGCGACTCGAGGACCCGCTTCGCCGCCTCGACCCGGGCGCCATCGACCGGCAGGTTGATCAGGTGCGGCCGGTCGGAGACGGTGGCGTCGGCTCCGGGCCCGAAGGCTCGCACCGCGAGGTCGGCGGCCTGCCGGACGTCCTCGGCGGTCAGCGCGAACTGCTTCGACTGGTAGTCCTGCAGGAGCATCGACCGCACGATCGCGTCGTCGTAGATGCGCTCGAGCGGCCAGCCCCGCTTCCGGGGGTCGTTGCGCTCGGTCTGGCGCAGCATCGAGACCGTGCGGTCGACCGGTTCGCGGAGCAGCGTGATCACCTCGTCGACCTCGACCATCGCCGCCACGTAGGCCGGGTAGTGGCCCGAGTAGACCCGCACCCGGGCGCGGCGCTCGGGTGCGAGGTCGCGGAGCCTCGACACCGAGGCGTAGGCGGGTGGCGCGACCTCCCCCACGAACGCGCTCCGCACGTCCGGCTCGACCGCCTCGGGTGGGAAGGTGTCGCCGAGGTGGGTCAGCAGCGACGTCCCGCCGGTCTTCATGACGTGCACGAAGAAGAAGCGCCGCGCGTCGTCCGCCACCGGGTGCCTCAGCCGTCGCCGGGGTCGCCGGGGTCGCCGTCGTCCCCGACCTCGTCGTCCGCCTCACCCGCCGCGTCGCCGTCCGTCCCCACGCCGGTGTCCTCCGTCTCGTCGTCCCCGTCGGCGCCCGTCTCGACGTCGGTGTCGGTGTCGGTGTCGACGTCGGTCGCGGTGGCGGTCGAGCGGGCGTGGGCGGGACGGCCGGTGCCGGGGCGTCGCTTGCGGGTCGCGACCTCGCGGCCGTCGCCCG
>Ga0123333_10005229_pt1 | contig 11797 bp, 7 predicted proteins | sample BioC12SIPDNA_3_FD_89957 | JGI IMG/M metagenome (GOLD analysis project Ga0123333, IMG submission 89957) | Anaerobic biogas reactor microbial communites from Washington, USA - Biogas_R2_B C12 SIP DNA | ecosystem: Engineered > Bioreactor > Anaerobic > Unclassified | place: Washington, USA...
CTGCTCATGGCCACGGGCGTCAAGCGCGAGGACTTCTCCAAGCCCTTCATCGGCGTCTGCAACTCCTACACCGACATCGTGCCCGGCCACTGCCACCTCAACAAGGTCGGCGAGTTCATCAAGGCCTGCATCCGCGAGGCCGGCGGCGTGCCCTTCGAGTTCAACACCATCGCCATCTGCGACGGCATCGCCATGGGACACGACGGCATGAACTACTCGCTGCCGAGCCGCGAGCTGATCGCCGACTCGGTCGAATCCATGATCAAGGCCCACTGCTTCGACGCCGTCATCTGCATTCCCAACTGCGACAAGGTCGTCCCCGGCATGCTGCTCGGCACCCTGCGCGCCAACGTTCCGACAATCTTCGCCAGCGGCGGCCCCATGGCGGCAGGCAGCATTCCCGGCTCGAAGCGCGCCTACGACCTGATCTCGGTCTTCGAGGCCGTCTCGGCCTTCAAGAGCGGCAAGATCGACGCCGACGAGCTGAACGCCGTCGAGTGCGCCGCCTGTCCCGGCGCCGGCTCCTGCTCGGGCATGTTCACGGCCAACTCGATGAACTGCCTATGCGAGGCGATCGGCCTTGCGCTGCCGGGCAACGGCACCATCCTGGCGACCGACATGCGGCGCCGCAAGCTCTGGCGCGAGGCGGCCAAGCGCATCGTGGCCATGGCCCGGGACGGCACACCGCGCCCGCGCGACATCGTCACCACCGCCGCCATCGACAACGCCTTCGCCCTCGACATGGCCATGGGCGGCAGCTCGAATACCGTGCTGCACACCCTCGCGCTGGCGCATGAGGCGGGGCTGGAATACAACCTCGACCGCATCAACGAAATCTCCAACAAGTGCCCCAACGTCTGCAAGGTCTCGCCCTCCAGCGAGTACCACATGCACGACGTACACAACGCCGGCGGCGTCTTCGGCATCCTCAAGCGCATTGCCGGGATTCCGGGACTCCTCGATCTCTCGTGCCTGACCGTCTCCGGCAAGACGCTTGGCGAGCTGATCGAACAGGCCAGGATCAAGGACGAGGCGATTATCCGCCCGCTGGATCAGGCCTACTCGGCGGACGGTGGTCTCGCGATCCTGCGCGGCAACCTGGCCGAACAGGGTGCCGTCGTCAAGAAGGCCGGCGTCTCGGAAGCCATGCTGCAGTTCGAGGGTAGCGCCATCTGCTTCGACTCGGAAGAGGAGGCCTGCGAGGGCATCCTAGCCGGCATGGTCAAGCCGGGGCATGTCGTCGTGATCCGCTACGAGGGTCCGCGGGGCGGGCCCGGTATGCAGGAGATGCTCGGCCCCACCTCGTACATCATGGGCGCGGGGCTCGGCGACTCGGTGGCGCTGATCACCGACGGCCGCTTCTCGGGCGGCACCCGCGGCGCCTGCATCGGCCACGTCTCGCCCGAGGCGGCCGAGGGCGGCCTCATCGGCCTGCTGCGCGACGGCGACCGCATCAGGCTCGACATCCCCGGGCGCAGCCTGGAGGCGCTGCTAGACGAGGCCGAGATCGCCCGCCGCCGCGCCGACGCCAAGCCCTGGAAACCGCAGGAGACTACCGGCTGGCTGCGCCGCTACGCGCAGTTCGTCGGCAACGCCAGCACCGGCGCGGCACTGATGTAGGCGGATGGATGTATCGGTGGCTGTCGATAGCCATCGAGTGCTATCGAGTGCTGTCGAGTGCTATCGCTGCCACTGCCTACTGCCACTGCCACTGCCTACTGTCCCCTGTCCCCTGTCTCCCGCCATGCGCGTCGCCTTCCAGACCCTCGGCTGCCGCCTGAACCGGGCCGAGGAGGGGCGCTTGGCGGCCGACTTCCTGGCCGCCGGCTTCGGGATCGTCACCGACCCTGCGCAGGCCGATGTCTATGTGCTGCATAGTTGCGCCATCACGCGCCGAGCGGAGCGCGAATCGCTGCGGCTCGTGCGTACGCTCAGCCAGTCGCGGACGGGCGGACGGCCACTGATAGTACTTTCGGGCTGTGTCGTCGCCAGCCAGGAGGCCGACCGCCTGCGGGCGGCCGGTGCCGATCTGCTGGTTCGCAAGGCTGACTTCGCTACGCTCGTGACGCAGGTGCTCGCGCGCCTGGGGCGGACGGTGCCCGGGGTAGTGCCGTCCCCCACCCCGCCGCACTTCCGTACCAGGCGCGCCCTGCTGCGCGTGCAGGACGGCTGCGATTTCCACTGCGCCTACTGCATCGTGCCGCACACGCGCGGTGCGCCCGTAAGCCGGCCGTGGAGCGCGGTGCTCGACGAGGCGCGGGCACTGCTGGACAGGGGACACCGCGAGCTGGTCGTGACGGGCTGCAATCTGGCCTGCTACCGTGACGGCACACGCGGACTGCCGGAACTGGCCGACGCCCTCTGCCGCATGGCACCGGAAGGACGCATACGCCTCGGCTCCGTCGAGCCCGGCATGATCGAGCTTGAACTGGCCGATGTGATGCGGCGCCACCGCAACCTGTGCCGCTTTCTCCACCTGCCGATCCAGACCGGCGACGACGCACTGCTCCGGCGCATGGGACGCCGCTATAGTACCGACCTGTTGCGCGCCACGCTGGCCGCGCTCCTGCAGCGCGTGCCCGGGCTGGCACTGGGTACCGACCTGATCACGGGACTGCCCGGCGAGGACGAGGCGGCCTTCGGGCGCACGCGCGAGCTGCTGCAGGCCTTTCCATTCGCCAACCTGCACGTCTTCCCCTACAGTCCGCGTCCCGGCACACGCGCCGCCACCATGTCCGCGCGACCGCCCGCCGCCGTCGCCCGCGCGCGGGCGCGGCAGTTGCGCGCGATCGGCGACACCCTGCGCCGGCAATTCGCCGCCGCCAGCGTCGGCCAGCCGATCGAGGTGCTGATTGAGGGGCGTGACGACACCGGCCTCGTCCACGGCTGGAGCGACACCTACCTGCCCTGCCGCTTCACGGATCACAACACCCCCATCGGCCACCTCGCCACCTTCACGCCGGTACGAAGCGAAGGGGAGCTGCTGGTCGGCGGGTGATGGGTTCCACTCGTCCTCGTCCTCGTCCTCGTCCTCGAAAATCATAACGCAGAGGCGCAGAGATGCGGCTTTGGCATGATCCCTCGCTGCCTCAGTTTCAAACAGCCCCCTACTCAATATGCCGGCAGCGCGGATAGTTGCTGCAGCCCCAGAACTGGTTTCCGGCATTACTACCGCGCCTGGCTGTGCGTAGCACCATCTCCGCACCGCATTTGGGACAGAGCCTGGCCGATTGTGGAGCTTCTGCGGGTGCGGGGGTGGGTGTTTCAATGGCGACCTCGTCCGCAACAGCCTTAGACTCCTGCCGGGCGGGATGCAGGCTCTGCACGTATGCCTTGTGCTGACGGGCGGTGCGCCAGCCGGGCGTGAGGCGATTCTCACGGATCGCGGCCTCGATCGCGGCCACCGCCTCCGCATCAAAGAGAACCTCCTGATGGCTCTTGATGTAGCGCACGCAACTGCCCGTATAGGTGACGTGCGGCGGGAGCTTATCCCGGGTCTTCAAGGTGCAATTACCCGAGAAAACCACGACGGACTTGACCTGCTCCTTGGTTAGTCCCAGCAACTCCCGTAGACACTCGATATGCTTGTAGTTCTGCAGCAGCGGATTCTGGAACTTCTGGCTGTGGCGGGCATGGATCTTCTGCGTCCATTGCCGGTCGCGTTCGCCGCCGAATATCCAGCCTTTGTAGTGCTTGGTCTCAACCACGAAGACACCGTATGGCGAGACAACGATGTGGTCAATCTGCGTGGTGCCGCCCTGCCCATCGGGAATCGTCACGTTGTTGATCACCCGGTAAACATCCTTCGGCAAAAACTTCCTGAATCCAATACGCATCAGTGTCTCGCCAAACCAGCCCTTCACACTGGGAAAACGGCTAATTACCGCAAGAATCAGTATCAGACCGACGACGGTAAACAAGAATGGTTGCCGGGCCCACGCATCCAATATCGCCTTCACCAGAGATCCTGCCAGATTTTGATCCATGTGTTCCTACTTGGAGTGTCGTGTCAAACAATCAATATGCAGTTGGCATAACGGAAGAATAGCGCGCCGCGCTTCCGAAGACAAGCACACGAGCGCGAAGCACCCACTTAATCCCACTCTTAAACGGCACGCTTCATCCACCCGCTTACTCTATTATCCGTGCATTCGTGCATTCGCGGCAATTTCACCTTCTCTTTCGTGGTTCCATTTGCTTTCGACAAAGCTCCCGGCAAAGCTCGCGACAAAGTGGCGTCTCCGACCCATTCCAACTGTCTACTGCCACTGCCTACTGCCAACTGCCTACTGCCACTGTCTACTGCCACTGCCTACTGCGACCGGGGCTCGCCGCGCAGGCGGCCGCTGGCGCGCTCGCGGCGGAAATCCTCCACGGTGCGCGCGATGCCTTCCTCGAGGGAGATCGTCGGATGCCAGCCGAGCTGGTGCAGCAGCGAGCAGTCGAGCAGCTTGCGCGGCATGCCGTCGGGATGCGCGGCATCCCATCTGATCTCGCACGACGCGCCGCAGGCCTCGCGCACCATTTCGGCCAGGCGCCAGATCGAGACCTCGCTGCCCGAGCCGATATTCACCCAGTCCGGCGGCTCGTCCAGACGCAGCAGGAAGAGCAGCGCATCGGCCAGGTCGTCCACATGCAGGAACTCGCGCAGCGCCACCCCCGTGCCCCAGAGCGTCACGGCCGGCGTGCCCGCGAGGCGCGCCTCCTCGAACCGGCGCAACAGGGCCGGCAGCACGTGCGAGCCTTGCGGATCGTAGTTGTCGCCCGGGCCGTAGAGATTGGTCGGCATCGCCGAATGGAAGCAGACGCCATACTGGCGGCGGTACATCTGGCAGAGCTTCATGCCGGCGATCTTGGCGACCGCATACCCCTCGTTGGTGGGCTCGAGCGGCCCGGTCATCAGCGCCGACTCGCCCATCGGCTGCGGCGCCAGCCGCGGATAGATGCAGGAGCTGCCCAGATAGAGCAGCCGCGGCACGCCGCAGCGGTAGGCGGCATCGATCAGATGCGTGGCGATCGCCAGATTATGGTAGAGGAATTCGGCGGGCTTTGTGCGGTTGGCCTCGATTCCCCCCACCTTCGCTGCCGCGACGATGATCGCCGAGGGACGCTTCTGTTCCAGAAACGCGCGCACGTCCGCCTGCTCGCGCAAATCCAGCTCCGCACGCGTGGCCGTGATCGGTTCGGGCAGGCCCAGCGCCTTCATGCGGCGCACAATGGCCGATCCCACCATGCCGGCATGTCCGGCAACATAGACCCGGTCGAATTTCCCATCATGTGTGCTCATAACTCTTCCTTCCCCGTCATTCAGCCGCGCTTCTGGCCATCGCCAGCTCGCGCCGCGCCATTCGCATATCGGCTTCCACCATCATCCGCACCAGCGCGCGGAAGGTGACCCTGGGGCGCCACTGCAGCACCTTCCGCGCCTTGGAGGGATCACCCTGCAGCAGGTCAACCTCGCTCGGACGCTCGTAGCGCGGGTCATGGCGGACGTACTGACGCCAGTCGAGATCCAGCAGGCCGAAGGCCTCCTCGCAGAACTCCTGCACGCTGTGCGTCTCGCCCGTGGCGATCACGTAGTCGCCGGGCTCGTCCTGCTGCAGCATACGCCACATCGCCTCGACATAGTCGCCGGCAAAGCCCCAGTCGCGCCGCGCCTCCAGGTTGCCGAGGAAGAGCTTGTCCTGGATGCCCAGCTTGATGCGCGCCGCCGCCTGCGTGATCTTGCGCGTCACGAAGGTCGGCCCGCGGCGCGGCGACTCGTGGTTGAAGAGGATGCCGTTGGAGGCGTGCAGGCCGTACGCCTCGCGGTAGTTGACCGTGATCCAGTAGGCATAGAGCTTGGCCACCCCGTATGGGGAGCGCGGCTGAAAGGGCGTCCGCTCATTCTGCGGCGTCTCGGCCACCTTGCCGTAGAGCTCGGACGAGGAGGCCTGATAGAAGCGCACCTGCTTCTGGATGCCCGCCTCGCGGAGCGCGTCCAGTATGCGCACGGTACCGAGCCCCGTCACATCGCCGGTATATTCGGGCATGTCGAACGACACACGCACATGGCTCTGCGCCCCGAGATGATAGACCTCGCCCGGCTTGAGCTCGTAGAGCAGCCTGGTCAGGCGCACCGAGTCGGAAAGGTCGCCATAGTGCAGGAAGAGCCGCACCCCCATGATATGCGGATCCTGATAGAGATGATCTATGCGCTCGGTGTTGAAGCTCGATGAGCGGCGGATCATGCCGTGCACCTCGTAGCCCTTTTCCAGCAGCAACTCGGCGAGGTAGGAGCCATCCTGTCCCGTGATCCCCGTGATGAACGCGCGTTTCATAAGCAAGAGTATGCCACAACGGGGCCAAAACCGCATTGCGCAAATGCGCAATAATCTGTTACGATTTTGCGCAATGAGCGAACGCGACCACCATATCCTCAGGATCGCCGTGCTGCTGGACACCGACCTCGAGTTCGGCATGCGGATACTGCGGGGAGTCCAGACCTATGCGCGCAGGCAGGCCGAGTGGCAGTTGCTGACCCTGCACTACACCCAGGAGTCGGTTTTCAATGCCCTGCTGCACCAGGGGCGACTGTCGGGGGTGCTCGGCCCCGTGCTGAGCGACCGCTGGCAGGCGGGGCTGCCGGGAGCGCCGGTGCCGATGGTTAACATCTCCGACCATTCGGAAATCCATTCCGTCCCCTCGGTCATCACCGACAACCTTCAGGCCGGCCGGCTGGCGGCGCGGCACCTGCTGCAGCAGGGGTACCGCAACTTCGGCATCCTGCATGAGAAGGCCTCGTCCGGCGCGGTACGCCGGGCGGAAGGTTTCCTGCAGACGCTGGCCGCCGCCGGACATGCGGCGCGCCGGCCGCCCGAGACCGACAGCTATGCCCCGGGGACCGCCTGGCCGGAGTGGCTGCGGCAGTTGCCGCGTCCCTGCGGTCTCTTCTGCACCAGCGATTATCTGGCGCGGCGGATTCTGTCCCGCCTCGCCGCGCTGGGTGCGGCGGTGCCGGATGACTTTGGCGTCGTCGGTGTCGGCGACTCCCCGCTCGACAACCTGCTCTCCGAGACGCCCCTGACCTCGATCCAACTGGACGGACAGCGCATCGGCGAGCGTGCCGCGCGCCAACTGGCCGTGCTGCTGGCGAATCCGGGCCAGAAACCAGCCGTGGAACTGATCGCCCCGTCAAAGCTCGTGCCGCGCGCCTCCTCGGCCAGGCAGACCAGCGGTGATCCGCTGATTGCCCGCGCCATCGCCCGCCAGTCGCTCGCGCAGCCGCTGACGGGCGACCGGCTGGCGGCGCTCTGCGGCGCCTCGCGCCGGACACTGGAATTGCGCTTCCGGCAGACGATGGGCTGCGGTCCGGCCACCGCCCTGCGCCGGCGGCGTCTGGAACATGCGGCCCTCCTCTTGCGCGAGACGCCGCTGAAACTGGCCTCCATCGCCGAGGCCACGGGCTATGCCAGCAGCGCGGCCTTCTCCGCCGCCTTCCGCAAGGCCTACGGCCAGCCGCCGGGTGCCTGGCGCCGGCAGGCTCAGACGATCAGCATGCAGTCGCCATAGCTGAAGAAGCGGTAGCGAGCGGCGACGGCCTCGCGGTACGCCTCCAGGATGCGTTCGCGTCCCGCCAGCGCCGACACCATCATCAGCAGCGTCGAGCGCGGCAGATGGAAGTTGGTGAGCATCATGTCGGTAAAGTGAAAGCGGTACGGCTCATGGATGAAGAGCCGGCTGCGTCCGCGGCATGCCACCGCTGCGCCGTTGTGCTCGGCGGCCATGGTCTCCAGCGTGCGTACCGAGGTGCTGCCGACAGCCAGGATGCGCCGGCCGCGTCGGCGGCAGTCGCGGATCGCCGCGGCGGTGGCCTCCGGCACGTTGTAGCGCTCGGCGTGCATCACATGATCCTCGAGGCGCTCGGCCTGCACGGGCCGGAAGGTACCGAGGCCGACGTGCAGCGTGACCGTGGCAATCTCGACCCCCTGACGGCGCAGGGTGTCGAGCACGGCGGGGGTGAAGTGCAAGCCGGCGGTGGGCGCGGCCACGGCTCCCGTCTCGCGCGCGTAGATCGTCTGGTAGCGCGCCGAATCCTCGGCGCGCTGCTCCGCCCCGGGAGTTTCGGGGCGGGCAATGTAGGGCGGCAGGGGTGTGCGGCCGTGCTGGTCGAACAACTCCCAGAGCGAAGCCTGTCCGGTGAGCCGTACCTGTACCGTGCCATCTTCCGAACCGGCGGTCTCGATCTCGGCCGCAATCGTACCGTCGCACATGGTGGCGCGCAGACCGGGACGCCTGGGCCGGCCGCTGCCGCAGAGCGCCTCCCAGCGCATGGTGCAGGCATCCTGCCCTTGCGATACATCTTGCGCCGGTTCGAGCGGCTCCAGCAGCAGGAGCTCGACCTTGCCGCCGGTGTCGCTCCAGTGTCCCTGGAGGCGCGCGGGAAAGACCCGCGTGTCGTTGACGATCACGAGATCGCCCGCGCGCAGATAGGAGGGCAGATCGGTGAAAGCGCCATGCCGGAGCGTACCGCCGCGGCGGTCGAGCACCAGCATGCGCGCCGCGGCGCGTTCGGCGGGAGGATGCTGCGCGATCAGCTCGGTCGGCAGGTGGTAGTCGTAGTCGGAGGTCAGCAGGGCCGCTGCCCCTGCGGGGCGGCGGCAGTCGGCAGTGGCAGTCGGCAGTCGGCAGTTGGAGCAGGTCGGAGAACCCACTTTATCCCCGCACTTTATCTCCACGCTTTGTCGGCTACGCTTAGTCTCCACACTTAGTCTCTACACTTTGTCAATAGCTAAAGAGGGGCGGATGGGGGTGTCACAGACCGGCATGGGCGGACTAGTGCGCATCGAGCCAGGTACGTCCGCTGCCGAGCTGGACCTCCAGCGGCACGCCGAGGTCGAGCGCGCCGGACATCGCCTCGCGCACCAGCTTGCGCAGCGCGGGCTCCTCGTCGCGCGGCACGTCGAAGAGCAGCTCGTCGTGGATCTGCAGCACCAGACGCGACTTCATGCCGGCGGCCTTGATCTCGCGCGCCACGCGCACCATCGCCAGCTTGATCAGGTCGGCTGCCGTGCCCTGCACCGGTGTGTTGATGGCGAAGCGCTCGGCCGCCTGGCGCGCCGTGGCATTGCGCGAGTTGATGTCGCGCAGGTAGCGCCGCCGCCCCAGCACGGTCCTGGCATAGCCCCTTGCGCGGGCATCGTCAATGCTTTGCTCCATATAGCGCCTGATGCCGGGATAGCGTTCGAAATAGGCTTCTATCAGCTCGCCGGCCTGCTTGCGCGGCAAGTTGAGCCGCTGGGCCAGACCGAAGGCCGACATGCCGTAGATGATGCCGAAATTGACCATCTTGCAGCGTTCACGCATCTCCGGGGTCACGAAGAGCGGCTCGACATCGTACACCCGCGCTGCCGTTGCCGCATGGATGTCGGCCCCGGCGGCAAAGGCATCAAGCATGGCCTTGTCGCGGCTCAGCGAGGCGGCGACGCGCAGCTCGACCTGCGAATAGTCGGCCGAGACCAGCACATGGTTATCATCGCGTGCCACGAAGGAGGCGCGGATGCGCCGTCCGCGCTCGGTGCGGATGGGGATGTTCTGCAGGTTGGGATCGGATGAGGCCAGACGACCCGTCTCGGTGACCGCCTGGCTGAAAGTGGTATGCACGCGCCCGGTGGCGGAATTGATGCACTCGGGCAGCTTGTCGACGTAGGTCGATTTGAGCTTGCTGGCGGCGCGGTAGTCGAGAATCTTCTCGATGATCGGATGGCGCCCGACCAGCTTCTGCAACACGTCCTCGTTGGTGGCATACTGTCCGGTGCTGGTGCGTGCGGCATCGGGATCGAGCTTGAGGCGGTCGAAGAGCACCTCGCCGAGTTGCTTGGGCGAATTGAGGTTGAAGCCGCCGCCGGCCAGTTCGCGGATCGACAACTCCAGTTGCAGCAGCTCGCGGTCGAGCTCCTTGCTGTACTCATCGAGCACGCTACGGTCGATCCGCACGCCCTCGGCCTCCATCTCGATCAGCACGGGCACGAGCGGCTCCTCGCTATCCTCGAGTGCCTTCAGCAGCCCGGCGCGCGTGGCCTCGGGCCGCAGATGCTCGTAGAGCCGCAAGGTCACGTCGGCATCCTCGCAGGCGTAGTCCGAGACCGCCCCGGGCGCCAGATCGCCCATGGTAGGGCCGTCGCCCCCCTTGCCGTCGCCGATCAGGCTCGATATGGGGATCGTGTCGTAGTTGAGCAACTGCCGCGCCAGGTAGTCAAGACTATGGCGTTCGGAGGCATCCAGCACATAGTGCGTCAGCATCGTATCATGGCAGATGCCGCCCACGGGCACGCCATGCTGCCGCAGTACCGTGAGGTCGAACTTGGCATTGTGGGCAATCCTGATGGGACGCGGATCATCGAAACGCGGGCGCAGCCACTGCAGCACACGCTCGCGCTCCTTGCCACCGACCGGCACGGGGACATACCAGGCCTTCCCGGGCGCGGTGGCGAACGAGACACCCACAAGCCGGGAGTTCCAGGGGTCGAGCCCCGTCGTCTCGGTATCGAAGGCCCAGCGCGTGGCGCGGCCCAGCTCGTCGGCCAGCGCCGCGAGCCCGGCCTCGTCCGTGACGCAGGTGTAGGTGTGGGGGCGGGTGGCGATGCTCTCGACATCCGGCGTCTGCGACTCCAGCGTGAAGTCGTCGCCCAGCAGCCGCCGTCCCATCTTGAGCAGCTCATATTTCGACAACACCTGACGCAGCGCCTCGCGGTCTGGCGGTTGAGCCTTGAGATCGTCAATCGTGCAGGGCAGCGGCACATCCTGGCGGATGGTGGCCAACTGGTAGCTCATGCGGGCCGCCTCGGCACTTTCGGCGACCTTCTCCGCCAGCTTGCCCTTGAGCTCGCCGGCGTGCGCCAGCACCTCCTCAAGGCTGCCGTATTGCGCCAGCAGCGCCTGCGCCGTCTTCTCCCCCACCCCGCGGATGCCGGGAATGTTGTCCGAGGAGTCGCCGGCCATGGCCAGCAGGTCGATCATCTGGCCCGGTTCACGCACACCCCAGCGGCGGCTCACCTCGTCGCGTCCGTAGATCTCCGCCGCGTCGGCCTGCTTGCCGGGACGGTAGAGGAAGGTGGTGGCGGTCACCAACTGGGCAATATCCTTGTCGGGCGTCACCAGGAACGTGGTCATGCCCGCCTCGCCGGCCTGGCGCGCCAGCGTCCCCATCAGGTCGTCGGCCTCGTAGCCGTCCACCCGTAGCGACGGGATACGCAGGGCATCGGCCAGCTCCTTTGCCATGGGAATCGAGGCCGCCAGATCCTCGGGCATCTTCTGGCGCTGCGCCTTGTATTCGGGATAGAGCTCGTGGCGGAAGGTGGGCGTGGTGGAGTCGAAGACGAGGACGATGTGCGACGGCTGGCGCGTCTCGATCAGTTGCAGCACGCTGCCGGCAAAGGCCGTCAGCGCCGAGGTGTTGATGCCCGTGGTAGTCAGGCGTGGTTTCTTAAGAAAGACGAAGTGACCGCGGTAGAGCAGCGGCATGGCGTCGATCACATACAGGGCCGACTCGGCCTGCGGCGTTTGCAGTTCCTGTTCCATGATTCGTAGAGTGACACAGAGGGCGGGATGTGTCAAGCCTGGAGCCGCGTAAGCGGTTAGTGCCAGTGGAGGCGCCTGAAGAGCGGATGGGATGCGGATGAATCGTCCTCGTCCTCGTCCTCGTCCTCGTCCTCGATTCAGTAGACAAAGTGTGGAGACAAGGTGTGGAGACAAGGTGTGGAGACAAGGTGTGGGGACAAGGTGTAAGCGCGCAGCACCCACTTAAACCCACTCTTAA
>Ga0123333_10005230_pt1 | contig 11796 bp, 5 predicted proteins | sample BioC12SIPDNA_3_FD_89957 | JGI IMG/M metagenome (GOLD analysis project Ga0123333, IMG submission 89957) | Anaerobic biogas reactor microbial communites from Washington, USA - Biogas_R2_B C12 SIP DNA | ecosystem: Engineered > Bioreactor > Anaerobic > Unclassified | place: Washington, USA...
CGCCAGGCCTCGGAGGACGCGTACGTGGACTGGCAGGCAACCAGCGAGGACGGCGGAGACGCGGAATCGGATGGCGCGACCGAGGAGCCTGCCACAGAGATGCTTCCGTTGGAGAACCCGTGAGGCCGGGGGTCCTGGCCTTGGGCTGAGACTCAATTCCTAACCAAAGGGGCGGAGGCGCTGAGTGCACTCCGCCCCTTTTTTGTTCTCTGCGATACGCCGCGGCTTGCGCTGGGTGCGGGCAGGCCAAAGGAACGCGGCTTACGACGCCCCATACCCGGTGTGCTATAATCTTCATAGGATCGTAGTGATATCGATGCTGAGCGCCAGTTGAAGCAAGCGAGATAAGGATGACACGCCCCCTGTGGCGTGAAGGATGAGAATTATGTCGGACAAACTTGACCGATTTACTAAGCATGCACGTCAGGTGCTGCAGATAGCCCAGGAAGAAGCCATCCGTATGAACCACAACTACGTGGGTACGGAGCATCTTCTGCTGGGCCTGGCAAAGGAAGAGAACGGGCTGGCGTCCAGGGTCTTGAGGGAGGCCGGGGCAACGCCGGCCGAGGTGGCTCACCAGGTGGAGCACATGGCGCCCCACAATCCTCGCCCGCCTTTTGGCAAGCCGACGTTGACGCCGCGAACCAAGCGGGTGATCGAGCTGGCGGTTGAGGAAGCGCGCCAGATGGGTCACCCGTACATCGGCACCGAGCATCTGCTGTTGGGCCTGTTGCGCGAGAATGAGGGCATCGCGGCTGAAGTGCTGCGCAACGTCAATGTCAGCATCGATGCGCTGCGCCAGCAGACGACCCGGGCGATGCTCGAGAGCCAGATACAGGAGACCTCTACCAAGAAACGGGAGAGCAACACGCCGCTCACGGATCAGCTGGGCTTCGACCTCACCGCGCGCGCGGAGGAAGGCCGGCTGGACCCGGTGATCGGGCGCGAGAAGGAAATCGAGCGCGTGATCCAGATTTTGAGCCGGCGGACGAAAAATAATCCTGCGCTGATCGGCGAGCCGGGTGTCGGCAAGACCGCCATCGTAGAGGGTCTGGCTCAGCGCATCATCGACGGAGACGTGCCAGAGACACTGATCGATAAGCGCGTGCTCATGCTCGACGTGGGCTCACTCGTCGCGGGCACGATGTACCGGGGCCAGTTCGAGGAGCGCCTGAAGAAGGTGATCGAGGAGATCACCAACTCGGATGCGATCCTCTTCATCGACGAGGTGCACATGCTGGTCGGCGCAGGCTCGGCCGGCAGCAGCATGGATGCGGCGAACCTGCTTAAGCCCGCACTGGCGCGCGGGGAACTGCAGTGCATCGGCGCGACCACCCTGGATGAGTACCGCAAGTACATCGAGGGCGACGCGGCCCTGGAGCGTCGGTTCCAGCCCGTGCTGGTGGACGAGCCCACGATCGAGGAGACAATCGACATCCTCAAGGGCGTGCGCAAGATGTACGAGGCGCACCACCAGCTTCAGATCAGCGATGACGCGCTCACCGCGGCCGCGCGGCTGTCCGCGCGCTACGTGCCCGACCGGTTCCTGCCCGATAAGGCCATCGACCTGATGGACGAGGCAGCCAGCCGCGTGCGCATGTACAAGGCGCCGTATGCCAACACGCTTAGGGAGACGTTTCGCGAGCTGAAGAGCACGCAGAAGGCCAAGGAGCAGGCTGTCGAATCCAAGCGCTTCGACGACGCGCTGGATCTGCGGCACCAGGAGCTCGACCTGGAGCGCAAGCTGGAGCAACTGCGCAAGGGGTGGCAGGAAGCGGTGCCCCAGCCGCTTGTGGGTGAAGAGGATATCGCCGAGGTCGTCGGCATGTGGACGGGCATCCCGATGGTGCGCCTGGTGGGCGAAGAGACCGCGCGGCTGCTCGAGATGGAGGGCTATCTCCACAAGCGCGTCGTCGGCCAGGATGAGCCGGTGAAGGCGATCTCCCGCGCGGTGCGCCGCGCGCGCACGGGCCTGAAGGATCCCAAGCGGCCCATCGGTACGTTCATGTTCCTCGGGCCCACGGGCGTCGGAAAGACGCTGCTGGCCAAGAGCCTGGCGGAATTCCTCTTCGGCTCCGAGGACGCACTCATCAAGATCGACATGAGCGAATTCATGGAGCGACATAACGTCAGCCGGCTGGTCGGGGCTCCTCCGGGCTACGTGGGATACGATGAAGGCGGCCAGCTGAGCGAGGCGGTCCGGCGGCGGCCGTACTCCGTCGTCCTGCTGGACGAGGTCGAGAAGGCTCACCCCGAGGTCTTCAACATGCTGTTGCAGATCATGGAAGACGGCAATCTGAGCGATGCCAAGGGCCGGAGGGTCGATTTCCGAAACGCCATCCTCATCATGACGTCCAACGTGGGCGCGAACCTGCTGAAGCACGGCGGTTCACTGGGCTTTGCTACCACCCGGGACGAGCTCGCGCGGCAGGAAGACGAGTACCAGGTGATGAAGGACAAGGTGACCGAGGCGCTGAAGCGGACGTTCCGCCCGGAGTTCCTAAATCGCCTGGACGGCATCATGGTGTTCCGCAGCCTGACCAAGGAGCAGATCAAGGAGATCGTGGATCTTGAGCTGCACCGTGTCGGCGACCAGCTCATCGAGCAGGGCGTGAGCCTCGAGCTCGATGACGAGGTCAAGAGCTACCTGGCCGACGAGGGCTACGATGCGGAGTACGGCGCGCGGCCGCTGCGGCGCATCATCCAGGACAAACTGGAAGATCGCCTGAGCGAGGCGCTGCTGGGTGGCGAGATCAAGGCCGGCGATCGGGTCAGGATCGTGTTGGACGACAATAAGACGCTGCAACTCATCGTCGAGCCCGCGCCCTCGGTCACGGCACCTGAGGTGACCGAAACGACCGAACAGACCGAAGCGACCGGGCAGCTGTTCAACTAGGCCGGCTGCTCGACAGGGATGCCAACAGCCGCGTGCGTTCGCACGTGGCTGTTTTTCTTTACGACCGTATGGGAGATGCCCCATGGCCCTTCACCGCGCCTGGCTGCGCTGCCGGCTGCCCGGATTGCTCGCAGCCCTGACCTTGCTCCTCGTGGCGACCGCTGCCTCCGCACAGGTGCAGCCCTCCGATCCGCCCTACGTGCCCGGGGAGGTTCTCATCGGCTGGACGCCCGGCAGCGGCCCGCTGCCCCTCGTCACGCCGGTGAAGGAAGGATTCGAGAGCGACCGTCGCGATGCTGCCGCCCTGGCGGCCCGCGGCGAGCTGGCGAGCCTGACCGGCCTGCAGGTCCTTTCCGCCCTGCCCGCCCACGGGGTGGCCCGGCTGGCCGTCGCCGAAGGGCGCGAGGCGGAGGAGATCGCGCGGCTCGGGGCGCTGCCGTGGGTGCGCTACGCGGAGCCCAACTACTACGCGTATGCAGCCGTGGATGCGATCTATCCCAACGACCCGGACTTCCCGCGGCAGTGGCACGCGCATCGCGTGGCCGCGCCCCAGGCGTGGGCCGCCACGCCGGGCAGCCTCAGCTTCGTCGTCGCGGTGCTCGACACCGGCGTGGCCCGCAGCCACCCCGAGTTCGCGTTCAAATTGCTCGCGGGCAAGAACTACATCGATCCCGCGCTGCCGCCCGAAGACGATGATACTCAGTTGAGCCATGGGACGCACGTAACCGGCATCATCGCGGCGGGTTTCGATAACGGCACCGGGGTCTCGGGCCTGGCGCCGAACATCAAGATCCTGCCTCTCAAGGTGCTGAACGCCCAGCGGGTCGGTGCGTTCGGCGCGATCACGGAGGCAGTCTACGATGCGATCAACCTCCAGGCGCAGGTGATCAACCTGAGCCTGGCCAGCACCTATCATTCGCAGGCGCTCGAGGACGCACTGCGGTACGCCAATCTCAGCGGCGTGCTGGCAGTGGCCGCCGCGGGCAACTGCGCGAACGATATCTACAACTGCGGTTCGATCAACCCGAACATGTACCCCGCCGCGTACGACGAGGTATTGGCCGTGGCTGCCAGCGACCGGTTCGACCGGACGACCACCTATTCCAGCTATAAGCCGTACATCGATCTGGCCGCGCCCGGCGGCACCAACGATCAACCCGTCTGGAGCACGACGCGCACCGGCTACGGTCCCCTGTCCGGCACCTCCATGAGCGCGCCCATGGTGTCCGCGGCTGCGGCGCTGGTCTGGGCGATGAGGCCGGGGGCAGGCCCGCAGGAGATCGCGGATATCCTGATGAGCACCGCGGACAAGGTGGGATCGAGTCCCTACACCGGCGAGCCGCTCTCCTATGCCACCGGGCGCAACGACTACTTCGGCACGGGGCGACTGAACATGGGCCAGGCGGTGCGTTGGGCGTATCCGCCTTCGTTGACGCGCGTGACGGAGAGGCAGTCCTTCCTGCTCGGCGCGCCGGCCATGACCCAGTCACGCACCATCCAACTCGCCAACCCGAGCAGCCAGGGCGTGATCTGGCAAGCGACGGTCACCAGCGGTGCAGATTGGCTGTCCGTGTCGCCACCCAGCGGCGCGAGTGTCTTCAGCACGCCCGCCTCACTGGCCCTGACGGCCAGCCGGGGTGGGTTGGCGCCGGGGATGTATTGGGCGACCGTGCGGGTCGAGCCGCTGTACCCCGCCGGACTGGAGGGCTTCGACGTGACCGCCTCGTTGCTGATCGTTTCCTCCCTTCGTTCGGCGCACCTGCCGATGGCTGTCAACAACGCCGGCCCTTCCTGGCTGGATCCGGACGCGCCCGGCGTGCTCTATCGCAGCCCGCTGAGCCTGGGGAACGATGTCCTGCAGAACGTCGCCCTGCCCTTCGGGCTTGCCTTCTACGGCGCAACTTACGGCTCGCTTCTCGTGTCGGACAACGGCACGGTCATCTTCGGGTCGACGGGTTCAGCCAACATGCGGGCGCCGGCCTTCTGCCCGGGCAACGGCATGGCGCCCAACAACGCGGTGTTCGTGTATGCGGTGGACTGGGACCCGGCATTGGGCGGCGAGATCGTGGTGCACCAGCCCAATGCGGAAACGTTCGTCGTCACCTGGCAGGGGATGCGCCGCGCAGCCAGCCCACTCGCGCAGTCGTTCCAGCTGGTCGTGCAGAGCAGCGGATCGATGCATGCCAACTACCGGGCCGTCGAGGGCCCGACGCCTGGCATCATCGGAACCGAGAGCTTCGACGCGGCGTTTTCACAGCAGGTCCTGTGCAACGGCGCGGGCCGCCAGGTGCGGAGCGGCGACACGGTCCACTTTGTGACGCACCTGCCATGGATGCACCCGTAGAAGACGCGTGCATTTCTTCCCGACCAGTTACGGCGTTCGGACGGAGATGCGGTATAATCGGGCTCATACACTATGAAACACAGCTTCACCCTTTCCAAACCAGGCACTCGTCTGCGCCCATTCACGGGGCTGTTCTACGTTCTCCTTGTGGGCGTGCTCCTGGCAGGTTGCGGCGGCGGCGCGACGTCGACGCCTCCTGCCCAGAGCCAGGCCACACCGTCGACGGCGGCCAGTCCCACGCCCGTGGCAACCGCGACGGTCACGCCTGTCGCCGGCCCGTTGACGCTCACCTGGTGGACGCCCGAGTTTCTGAGCCCGCAGGCGCCGCAGGGCACCGGCGCGCTGCTGACCGAGCAGCTCGAAGCGTTCAGCGCGGCGCAGGGCGACCTGGTCCGGGTCGAGACGGTCGTCAAGGCGCGCTACGGCAAGGGCGGCCTGTTGGACTTCCTCCTCACTTCGCAGACGGTCGCGCCGGGCGTGCTTCCCGACCTGATCATGCTCGACGTCGTCGAGTTGGAGAAGGCCGTCGATGCCGGCGCGCTGCAGGCGCTCGATCTGCTCATCGACCCGAGCGTGACCGACGCGCTGTACCCATTTGCGCGGGAGGCGGGCCGTTTCGGCGAGCGTCTCGATGCAGTGCAGTATCTGGCGGACATCGGCCACCTGGCGTACCTGACCGCGCAGGTGCCCCAACCCCCGGTCTCGACTGGGGAGATCCTCCAAGGCGGGACGGCCTACCTCTTCCCCCTGGCCAAGCCCCAGGCCGGCACGAGCGCGCGACCCGTCGAGGGTCTATCGCGTGCTGTGCTGTCGCAGTACCTGTCGGCCGGCGGCATCATGGACGAGGCGCGCAATCTCACGGCCGAAAAGGCGCCGCTCGAGCAACTCCTTTCGTTCTACGAACGGGGTGCGAAAGCGGGCCTGCTGCCGCCCAACGCGATCGAGATGGCGGACGGCGAAGAGACGTGGAGCGTCTTTGCACAGGGGCAGGCGCCACTGGCCTACGTCAGCGCGCGGCGCTTTGCGGCCGAGCGCGCGACGCTACAGCCCGGCTTCGGCCCCGCGCCCGCGTTGAGCATACCGGCCGACCCGATCGCGGGCGGGTGGGCGTTTGCGATCGTCACGCCCGACCCGCAGCGCCAGCAGGTGGCGGCCGAGCTGATCGCCTGGCTGATGGACCCGGAGCGGTCGGCCGCCATCGCGCGGGTTGCCGGCTGGCTGCCGGTCATGCCGCAGGCGCTGGCAGGCCAGGCTGACGACCCGTACTTCGCGTTTCTCGACAGTCAGCTGTCCGCGGCGCGCAGCGTGCCGGTCGGGCCGGATTACGAGGACGCGGCCGCACGGATCCAGACGGCCGTACTGGCCGTGGTCAAGGGCGAATTGACTGCTGCGGCGGCCGCCGCGGCGGCGCTGACCGCGCCGTAGCCGCAACCGGCGGCCCCGCCTCCTCGCTCGATCCGAGAAGGAGCCATCCCATGTCTTCATCCCTGCCTGAGCAGCTTCGGAACGATGTGCTGACCGTGCTGGACGCAGGGATCCGCGCCGTCGATCCCCACGAGGCCATGCTGGCCAACCTCGCCCTGCAGGATGACGTGCTGCGCATCGGCCCGCAGACGTACCCCCTGGACAACATCGATCGCATCGTCGTCGTGGGTGGCGGCAAGGCGTGCACGCCCATGGCCGCGGCCGTCTATGAGGTCCTCGGGGATCGCCTGGCCGCGGGATCGGTCAACGTCAAGTACGGCCACACGGCCGCCGGCGGCGCGTGGCGCCTGCGCTACGGCCGCGGCGGCGAGCCTGCCCCCGCGCCCCGGCCCGCCCCCACCGGCCCCATCCGCCTCGTCGAGGCGGGCCACCCGGTTCCCGATGCGGCAGGGCTGGCCGGCTCGGAACAGATCGCGACGTTGCTGGGCGATCTCACCGAACGGGACCTGGCGATCGTGCTGATCTCCGGCGGCGGCTCCGCGCTGCTGCCCCTGCCCGCTCCTTCGATCTCACTCGCGGACTACCGGCAACTGACCGACCTGCTGCTGCGCTCGGGCGCGGACATCACCGAGATCAACACGGTGCGCAAGCACTGCTCGGGGCTGCAGGGCGGCCAGCTGGCGCGCCTGGCTGCGCCCGCGCAGGTGGCCACGCTGATCCTCTCCGACGTGGTCGGGACGCCGCTCGACGCCATCGCGTCCGGCCCGACCGTGCCCGATCGCAGCACCTTCCGCGACGCGTGGGACATCCTGGCGCGCTACGGCATCGCGGACGAAGTCCCGGAGAGCGTGCGCGGCCACCTGGCCAGGGGTGCGGCCGGCGACCTGCCCGACACGCCGAAGGCCGGCGATCCCATCTTCGGGCGGGTGAACAACGTCATCATCGGGGACAACGCGATTGCGGGCCGGGCAGCCGTCGCGGAGGCGCAACGCCTGGGATTCCACGCCACCCTGCTGACGACGTTCGTGCAGGGCGAGGCCCGCGAGGTGGGCCGCGCGGTGGCGGGCCTGGCGCAGGGCATCGCGACCGGGCAGTCCGACCTCCGGCCTCCGGTGTGCCTGGTGTTGGGCGGGGAGACGACGGTCACCATCCGCGGCGGGGGCATGGGCGGCCGGAACCAGGAGCTGGCGCTCAGCGCCGCGATCGCGCTCGCGGGCCACGCGCTGCCCGAGGGGTGCCAGGTCATCGTCGGCAGCCTGGGCACCGACGGCACCGATGGGCCGACCAGCGCGGCCGGGGGCATCGCGACGCCCGACACGCTGCGCCGCGCAGCAGCTGCGGGCATCGATGCCCGCACCGCGCTGGCCGGCAACGACAGCTATCACTTCCTCGGCGCGCTGGGAGACCTGCTGATCACGGGTCCCACGCAGACCAACGTCAACGACCTGATCTTCGTGTTCGTCCGGTAGGAAATCGAAGACCTCCGGGATCGCAGGCCAACCCAAGGCTGGCGCGATCCCGGAGGTCCGCGTTCTGTCGGGCGGCGAGACGAGACTCGCCGCCCGGTTACGCCTGCTGGCTCATGCTGTACGCCAGCACCGACTCCGTGCGCTGCAGGCCGCGCAAGTCCTCGTAGCTGACCTCCCAGCTCGGCGCCCACGCGAGCGAGACGAGGTGCACGTCAATGTCGCTCTTCTTCGGCGCGACCTTGACCTCCTCGACCTTCTCGGAGGCCTCGGTCCACGACTCCGTCAACGCGCTCAGTTCCTCTTCCATGTCTGCCTGGAGCGTCGCGACTTCCTGGTCGATGCGCTCGATCTCGGCCTTGGACTCGTCGATGTCGGCCTGGGCCTGCGCAGTCATGCGGCGCTTCGTGGCCGCCTTTGACAGGCTGCTGAGGCTCTTGCGCTTGCTGGTGCCGAAGAGACCGAACAGGCCCGCGACGCTGTCGAGGCCCGAGAGGATCTCTTCGCCGACGCGGCCCGTCCGTTGGGCCTTGTTCTCGGCCAGCTCCAGCTCCTCCTTCTCCTTCCGATCCGCAAGCCGTTTCAGTTTCACCTCGTACTTGGCCCGCACCTTGTCGACCTCTTCGTCGCGCAGCTCGCGTGCGGCCTGCTGGCAGCGCGCCCGGAAGTCACGCTCGGTTTCGCCGGGATCGGCATAGAGCTTGAGGGTCGGATTGTAGAGCAGCGTGAAGGCCTGGCTGCGATAGAGGTAATCGGCCAGTGAGGTCTTCATTTGGGACAAAGCGCGTGCACCATTGATGCTCGCAGGGACGCCACCGGCGAACAACGCGTCGGACGGCGTGCGCGTCTCCAGGTCGCGCTCGTTCACCTCCACCGGCTGTGCCGCGCGCCAGTCGAGCGTCCGCGCGTCGGGGTCCAGAGGTAGCACCAGCGACAATTCCTGGACCTCGTCCAGGCCCGTCTTGCGATCCGAATACGCGACGCTTGCCAGGCCCACGAGCGCGGGCTGGTAGATCAGCTGCTGGCCCGTCGGCGTGATCTGGCCTCCGAGCTTATCCTCAACGATGCGGAGCGTCTCCCGCTCGCGGACCATGACGGGCAGGAAGACCTGGCTGACGCCGGGCGGCGCGACGGGCGGCATGCTCGCGAGCCCCTGGCCAACGGCCGGCACCACGCCAACCACGCTGGAGGAGGCGGGCTCTTCCACCCGCGCCGTGCCCGGCGAAGCAGCATCCCGGCGGCGCGCCGGCTCCGACGGGGCGGCCGGCTTCCGGTCGGCCATCAGCTCCTTGACCTGCTGCCGCGTGAGCGGGCCGCGCAGGTAACTCATGGCCCAGCGCGTGTTGAACACGACCGGGACGTCCTCGTTGACGTTATGCAACAGGAAGACACGGCTGTCCAGGGAGGAGATCAGCTTGTCCAGCACCCGCGTGTCGGACAGGGATCCTGCCTCCGCCATCGCACTCTCCAGGCCGGCGAGCAGGCGCGCCTTGTCCCGCTCGGCCTGCAGCTTGCCGATGAACCACGTGCCCGCGTTAGTGAGGCCCTTGTAGTCCAGGTCGACGGGGTTCTGGGTGGTCAGCATGACGCCGCAACCGAATGCGCGCGCCTGCTTGAGCAGGGTCAGCATCGGGCGCTTGCTGGGCGGGTTCGCGGAGGGCGGGAAGTAGCCGAAGACCTCGTCCATGTAGACGAGCGCGCGCAGGCTGGTCGTGCCCGGCTGGCTGCGCATCCAGCTGATGAACGTCTCCAGCAGGATGGTCACGAAGAACATGCGCTCGGCCTCGCTCAGGTGCGCGATATAGAAGATGCTGTGCCGCGGCTTGCCCTCGGGCGTGTAGAGGAGGCTTGGGATGTCGAGGGGCTCGCCCTTGAGCCACGATGCGAAGCTCGGCGACGCGATGATGTTGTTGAGCGCCATCGCGAGCCCGAAGCGATCCTTTTCGGGGAAGAAGGCCTCCAGGTTGAGGACGCCGACCTGCTGGAAGGGCGGCTTCTGCACGTTCTGGATCAGCCTGGCCAGGTCCATGTTCTCGTGCCTGCGCCATGCATCCTCGAGGATGGTGGACAGGAGGATGTGTTCCCGGCTGCGCACTGGATCCGCGTCGATGCCGGCCAGTCCCAGCAGGGCGGAGACGGTGCCCTGGATGCGCTCCCGCAGCGTTTCGCTCTCGGTCTCCCAGTCCAGGTTGGGCGCATCGAAGCTGCTGATGATGCTCAGGGGCAGGCCGGCTTCGGAGCCGGGCGTGTAGATGGCGAAATCGGCCGAGTCTTTCAGCGCACGGATGCGCTCTGGCCCCTGATCCCAGCTGGCCAGGCCCTCCCGCCACTGCTTGGCCTGCGCGGCCGCGAATTCTTCGGGCGTCTGCCCCTTGCGCCTGGCATCGTCGGCGTTGATCCAGGGCAGGAAATCCTCCATCTGTAGCTCGGGAAACGTCAGGAGCAGGTTCGTGATGTCGCCCTTCGGGTCGATGAGCAGCGCGGGGACGCCGTCGAGCGCCGCTTCCTCGATCAGGTCGAGGCAGAGGCCTGTCTTGCCGCTGCCGGTCATCCCGACGCAGACCGCGTGGGTGGTCAGGTCGCGCGCATCATAGTTGACGGCTGCATCCTGCAACGTCTTGGTGGCAAGATCGTACTCCTTGCCGAGATAGAAGCTTCCCAGTTTTTCGATCAGGGCCATTGCGTGTCTCCTTCAGTCTCTAACAAGCATCGCGTCGATCGTTTCGATGGGCGTCGTGCGCCCTTCTTGTACAGGTTGGCGCCACTTCAGCACGCGGGGCAGGCCCAGCAGGCCGGCCGCCTGGCCGCGCAGGCGGGCCCGCGCAGCCGCGCCGCGCCATGCCCTCAGGGCATCGCGCGTCACGCGCCACTGCGCGGCCACGATGCGCCCGAGGTGCTTGCGGATGAGCGGCGCAGGCATGTCCTTGGCGATGACCCAGAGCGTGTTCCGCCCCGTGTAGTAGCTCGCCAACACGCCGCCGCCCGTGGCGCTCAGATGATGATAGAGCCGGGCCTCCGGCGCAAATATGGCCCGCCACCCCAGCAGCTGCAGCCGCCAGGCCAGGTCCACGTCTTCCAGGTACATGAACAGCCGCTCGTCGAAGCCGCCGGCTGCTTCCCACGCGGCGCGGCGATAGGCCACGCCGCCACCGCACCCGCCGAACACCTCCTCGTGCGCGTCATACTGCCCCTCGTCGACCTCCCACACTCCCCGATTGCGGGGGATGCCGTCCGCACCCATCAGGTCGCCCGCATTGTGCAGCACCTCCCGGCGGTCGAACAGGAGCATCTTGCTCGCGATCGCGCCGGCCTCAGGATGCGCGGACGCGGCTTCGACCAGCGCGGCCAGCCAGCCCGGCTCGGCCTCGGTGTCGTTGTTCAGCATGACCAGCAGGTCGCCCGTGGCCGCGCGTGCGCCGGCGTTACATCCTGCTGCGAGGCCGCTGTTACTGGCCAGCGCGACGATCTTTACGCCTTCGTAGTGCTCTCGCACCCAGGCCACCGAATCATCGGTCGACGCGTCGTCCACCAGGACGACCTCCAGGAGTTCCGGCGGATAGGTCTGCCGGAACAGCGCGCCCAGGCACGTGTCGAGGAAGCGCCGGCCGTTGTAGTTCGGGACGATCACGCTGGCGCGCATCACGGCGCCACACGCAGAAGGGCCA
>Ga0123333_10005232_pt1 | contig 11793 bp, 7 predicted proteins | sample BioC12SIPDNA_3_FD_89957 | JGI IMG/M metagenome (GOLD analysis project Ga0123333, IMG submission 89957) | Anaerobic biogas reactor microbial communites from Washington, USA - Biogas_R2_B C12 SIP DNA | ecosystem: Engineered > Bioreactor > Anaerobic > Unclassified | place: Washington, USA...
CATTCGTCATCCGTCATTCGTCATTCGTCATTCGTCATCCGTCATCCACCCCCCATCTTTCCCTCACACGTTTCGCGTCCCATCCAGAACGGCGTCACGGCAAACCAGATCAGGGTGGCGATCAGCATGATGCCCTGGCACTGGTCGAGCGGCAGCGTGCCGATCAGGAACAGGAGTGGCGGGATGATTGTTCCGAGCAACATGCACCACGACACGCATTGCAGCAGGGTTCTCATTTCTCACGCGGTTTCCGCGCCCCCCGTCGGCCCGACGACTTTCCGCTGGTACAGCTTGCTCAACAGCACGTAGAGCACAGCGGCGACGAACCAGCCGGGCAGACTCACGAAGAAGATCTGCAGTTCGATCCCCGGACACTGGTTCAGGAACAGGCAGGTGGCCAGCGTCAGAAACCAGGTCAGCCCGGCCGCCCAGTTGAAGTGGATCTGGCTCTGCTCGGCGTAATTGCTCTGCAGGCCGAATTTGCGGATCAGCCAGAAGTCCACGAAGATCACCGCGCCCATCGGCATCAGGACCATGCCGTAGATGGCGACGAAGTCGAGCAGTTTCATTGCGATGCCGGGGAACATACCGGCGATCGTAGCCAGAGCGCCGGCGAGCAGCGTGGCGGCGAAGCGCGAAGTGCGCGGCATAATTCCCTGGAAGGCCAGCCCCGCACGATAGATCGTCGGATTGGCCGTCGTCCATCCGGCGAAGATCACGCACAGCAAGCCGGCGATCCCGCACGCGCCGTAGGCCAGATCGCCGGGGACGGGGGTGGGTACGCGGACGCGCATCTCGGAGGCGGAGATCGTGCCGGCGGCCACCAGATCCTGTTCGATCTGCATGGCGTCCTGCAGCAGTTCGGCGGAGATCGGCAACGCACTGAGTTCGGCCGCCGTCAGGGCCGCGTACCGCGCCGAATGATCTTGCAGCAGCTGGACCATATACGGGTCGGGATGCGTTTCGTACAGCTGAAACGCGAACAGCATCGAGGCCGAGATCCAGGCCATGAAATGCCCGACATACATGCCGGCGCCGGTCGCAAGCGCGTGATACGACTTGCGCGCGAACCGGAACACGCTCAGATCCGACATCCCGATGTGCATCGCCATGTTGCAGAACCAGGCGAAGAAGATCACGTGCCAGATCGTGAACTTTGTCTGGCCCGGCAACGGGTCACCACCACGCCAGACGACCGTGTTGGCCATCTGCCAGACATCGTGCACCGACCGGATTTCCGTGCCGGTGGCGTCGAGAAACCGCCGGGCTGTGATCAGACCGAACGCCAGAAACACCAGCACCATCCAGGGAACCGCGATATTGGCGAACTTCGCTACGCTCCGATACCCCCACGCCGCCACCACGGAAATCGCCACCCCGACGACCGCCGCTGCCACCACCCATTGCCAGCTCGTAGGATAGCGGTCCAGCAGGCTGGGCATCGGCACCTGGAAGATCGGCCCGAGTGCTGTGGCCGAGACGGTGACCATCGCCCCGGCCAGGAAGCAGAACATCACGCCGTTGGCCAGATTGTACAGCGTGACCAGGTGGCGGCCGCAGATCTTCTCCAGCTGGTAGTAGAGGGTGAGCCGCGCCCGCGTCGCGATGGGGGCTGTAAAGCACAGCCAGCTGAGCACGGCCAGCAGGTTGCCCAGCAGCAGCCCCACCAGCAGATCGAAGGCACTCACGCCTGAGGCGATGAACAGGGGGCCGATCATCAGCTCCGTCCCCGCCACATGCTCCCCCGCGTACATGCCCACAAAGCTCTTGAACCCCAGCTGGGCATGTGGCGGCACCGGCTCGCGTTCGAATTCATCCGACGAAGTAGGCTGCTCGTCCGTCATCGTCTGGTTACTCACAAATCACCTGAGCCACTTGCGGCCCGTCCGCCGCCTGCTTCTCGTCCATCGCACACTTGTTGCCATAGCCAACGACCACGGTCGAGGTGATGAGCACGGCCAGTCCGATGGGAACCAGCAACCAGGCCAGCACCGCCGGGCAATGATCCAGCTGAAGAAGCTCCCCACCAGCAAGTACGTCTCCCACGACCACTTCCGCACGCCCCGGTAGGGAATGTAGAAACTCGCCGAGGCCAGACCGCCCAGCCAGTGAAAGAAGACGCTCAGGAACGGATTTGCGTTCATGCGATTGGTTCACTCTGTAGCGGTGTGCCTACGCGACCGACCCGGTGCGTTGTGCCAGGACCGTCGATTCGTAGTGGCGGACCTGGTCCAGCCAGTCCAGTCCTACCGGAACCCCCTTGCTCAGGCAGTACTGGTCCCACACCGCGCCCAGCGGGAGCGTCTTGACCTCTTCGAGCAGGGCCAGCCGTCCGGTGTAGTCCCCCGCCTGTTCCAGTTGCCGCAGCTGATCGATCGGCTCGAGCAGCGCCGCCAGCAGCGCCTTGATCATGGCCCGCGTCCCGATCACCCAGGCCGCCACCCGGTTGATGCTCGCATCGAAGTAGTCCAGCCCAATATGGACCCGCTGCAGGAACCCGCCGCGCACAAGCTCCTCCGCGATCGACCGCAGGTCATCGTTCCAGATCACCACGTGGTCACTGTCCCAACGGATGCCCCGACTGACGTGCAGCAGGATCTCGTCCACGTACAGCATGACGGCTGAGATCTTGTCCGCAATCGTCTCCGTGGGATGGAAGTGACCGGCATCCAGGCAGATCAGCTTGTTGTTCTGTATCGCATAGCCCAGGTAGAACTCGTGCGAGCCAGGCACGTACGTCTCCGAACCGATGCCGAAGAGCTTGGCTTCAACCGCGTCCAGGTTGTGAGCCGGGTCAAGTGATTCGCTGAAGATCTCATCCAATGCCTGCTTGAGCCGTTCGCGAGGCCCCTTCCGATCCACCGTCACATCCTTCATGCCGTCGGGAATCCAGATGTTCGTGACACAGGTCGAACCGAGCGCCTGCCCCATCGCCGCGCCGATCCGCCGGCACGCGATGCCATGGTCAATCCAGAACTGCCGGATCCCCGCATCCTGATGCGTGAGCGTGAAACCGTCGGCCGCGTGGGGATGCGAGAAGTAGGTGGGATTGAAGTCGATACCCAACTGCTTGTCGCGCGCCCAGTCGATCCAGCGCTGGAAATGGGCCGGGGTCAGTTCGTTGCGATCCACACGCTGGCCCGCGAACTCGGCATAGCAGGCGTGCAGGTTGATGCGGTGGCGGCCCGGAATGAGCGACGTGGCCAGTTCGAAATCCGACCGCAATTCGTCCGGCGTGCGGGCCTTCCCGGGATAGTTGCCGGTCACGGCCAACCCGCCCCCCAACTCGTCCGAAACACGCTCAAACCCGCCAACGTCGTCCCCTTGCCAGCAGTGGAGCGAGATCGAGACGGCCGCCAGACGTTCGAGCGCCTGTGCCACATCCACTCCCAACGCGCCATATTGTTCTTGTGCTCGTGCGTACGCCTGCTCAATCTGCTGCTGTTGCTTGGCCATGGCTCTCTCAATTCGCCCCAATGGAGTCGTAAACACCGGCTGCATTTCGCGCTACTGCCGTTCCCCGCCTGACCTGGACCCCACCAGGACCGGTGGCAGTCAGCGCGAAGCACCCGTGTGGAAGGTCTGCATTAGTGCGAACGTAGCAACTATCGTTCAGAAATCAACTAGCCATGCCGGGCAAGAAAGGTTGCGGATCACGGTTCCGGCAGCGAGGGCTACTCGTCCTTGATGCCCAGGCGGGCGAGCCAGCGGCGGGAGGATTTGGGCTTGTCGGCTTCCGGCGGGGTATCGGCCGGGGCGGCATGTACTTTTTCCTGCTCGAGGACCCGCAGTTTCTCGTCGAGGTTGGAGCGTTCCCGCGCGAGGCGTGCACGTTCGAGTGACGCTTCGATTTCAAACTGTCTGAGTTTCTCGCGCAACTCCTCTTGGAGCCGCGCCAGGGTAGCGCGTTCCTCCTGGATCAGTTCGTCTTGGTCGAGGACTTCGGCGATGGCGGAGGCGCCGACGGCGCAGCTGCCGATGGTATCTGCCTGCTGTTGCAGCAGTTCCTTCAGTTCGGAGATTTCCTGGTCTTTGGCCGCGACCACTTCGTCGGTGATCCGGATGGTGCCTTCGATCGTGAGGCGGTTCTTGACCTGTTCCTGATCGTTTTCATCCACCACATCGTCTTCGAGCTGCGCGAGCAGCCGCTGTTTCTGCGTCTCCCAGTCGAACTCGGAGGAGGACGCGGCATTGGTCCCGCCATGCTGCTGCGCTTCGGCCAGCTGCTTGGTGAGACGCTCCTTGTCGCTGCGGAGATCGCGTACGTCCTGCAGCGCCATGTTGTACCGCTGCTGCAGATCGTCGAAGTCGCTGGTGTTGACTGCGGAGCCGCTGGCCAGCTGCTCTTTGAGTTCCGCCAGCTCGCGGTCGTGCTGCGCGCGGAGCTGGGCGAGCTGTTCGTCCTGCTCGGTGCGCAGGCGGGCCAGTTCCTCAGCATGTTGCTGTGCGGACTGATCATCCGCCTGCAGTTGCTGGAGGCGGGCCTGCCACTGCGCCTCACGTTGCGTCCCGCGGGCTTGTTCGTCCGCGAGGGCCTGCTGTGTCTGATCCAGCTGCTGGGTCAGGTCCTGCCCCTGCTGTTCCAGCGTGCGTACGGTCTCCTCCGCCAGCTGCCGCTGTTCCAGTGCCGCGTCGAGGTCCCCCTGCAGCCGCTCGGCGCGCGCATTGACGTCGGCCAGCTGTGCGGCCCATTGGGCGTTGTCGTTGGCGGCCAGCGTCATCAGTTCGGCCCGCCGCTGATCGAGTTCCGAGGCCAGTTCCGCCCGTTGCGCGCGCAGCTGGTCGGCGATGTGTTTGCGCTGGTCGCGTGTGTCCTGTTCGCGCTGCTGCAGCTGATCGCGTTTCGCCTCCAGCTGCGCCTGTTGCCGTTCCAGCTGCGTGGTGCGATCGGTCAGTTCGGTTTGCTGCTGCGCGAGCTGCTCGCTGTGTTGGGCCAGCTCCTGCTGCTGCTGGTCGAGCTGCGTGCGGCGCTGCGCCAGTTCCGCCTGCTGGTCGGCCAGCGCTGCAGCCTGGTCGGTCTGCTGGCCGGCCGTCGCGTCCAGCGCCGCCTGGCGGGCGTCCAGCGCCGCGGTCTGTTGCTCGAGCGTGTGGCGCTCGGCAGCCACCGCCTCCACCTGCTGCTGCAGGTCCTGTTTCTGCTGCTGGAATTCCCGGCGGTCGTCCGCCAGAGTCTGGCGGTCCTGCTCGAGTGTCGCCTGCAGCTGTTGATAATCCCCCCGCTGCTGATTGACCACGGCGCGCGTCTCAGCCAGCTGTGCCGCTTCCTGTTCCAACTCCTGCACGCGGGCCGCCAACTGCTGAGCCTCTGCCTGCAGCTCCGACTCCCGCTCCGCCAGCTCCGCCTGCTGGGTCTCCAACGCCGTCTGCTGCGCTGCCAACTCCGCCTGCTGTGTCTCGAGTGCGGTCTGTTGGGTCTCCAGCGCGGTCTGCTGTGTGGCGAGTGCCGCTTCGCGTTCGGAGAGAGAGGCGGCCGTCGACTCGGCGGCCTGCTGTTGTTCGTCACGGGACGCCGCGGCGGCTTGCAGTTCGGCAGCGCGTTGATCGAGCGTCGCGCGCAGCTGTTCGAGCTCTGCCGTACGCTGGGCGAGTTCGCCGGTGCGGGCTTCCAGCTCCTGGCTGTGGGACTGGTGGTCTGCTTGGCAGCGTTCGAGTTCCTCCTGCTGCTGCCGGAGTGCCCCGGCCTTCTCTTCCAGCTCTGTGGCCTGGCGGGTCAGTTCGAGGTCACGCTGTTCGACGTCTGAGATGTCCTGGCGCAGCTCGCCAGTTACTTTGTGCAGCTGCTCGGCCAGTGCACGCTCGATGCGCTGGATCCGCTCGCATTCGGCCTGCAGCAGCTGTTGCGCGCGCTCGCGCTGTTCCTCCAGCGCGTGTGTAAAACGCGTGCTCCACTGATTGGTGTCAGCAGCGGTGGGGAGTTGGTCTTCCATGTCGATCCCGTTCAGGCAGAGCCCGGCAGTGCAAAGGCGAGGCATCGACGCCCCGGGGGCCGGCGGCCTGTCAAGACAATCCCGCCCGAGCACGTCGCTGCGCGTAAGTTGCTACCATTCCTATAGGTCAGAACCACGCGGTGGTCAAAAAGCGACCGTGCAGCGGGGGGCCGGTCGTAACACAAATGCCGCCGGTGCACTGGATGCGGGTCGTGCCGCATGTGCGGGAGGCGGCAGCGCCGTGTCGACTTGGCAGCCGGCCGGCCGACCGTCATGATGGGGGCGGGCGGTGACGACACAACCTGGGATGACGCTGCGCGGGCAGGAGAATCAGCACGGTGAACATCGGCGCGACTCACATCGTCGACACCTTCGCGGAAGCGTTTGGCATGCGGTTCTGCCGGCTGATCGTCACGGCGCTGGACGATTACTGGCTGGATGCGGCGCTGCGCGAATTCACCGGTTATTCGGCGTCGGTGATCGCCTGCGACGCGGAAACCGGTGTGGAACAGACGCTTCCCGCCGCCGAGACCCCCGACGGTCGCCCCGGTGCTGCCGTGCTGGTATTCGGCTTCTCGGTCGACAAGCTGGCTCAGGCCGTCACCAACCGCACGGGCCAGTGCTTCATGACGTGCCCGACGACCGCGGTGTTCGATGGTCTGCCGGACAGCGAGGAACGCGTGGCATTGGGCAAGCATCTGCGGTTTTTCGGCGACGGCTACCAGAAGAGCAAGGTGCTGGCAGGCACCCGCTACTGGCGGATCCCCGTGATGGACGGCGAGTTCGTGGTGGTCGACACGGTGGGGGTGGGCAAGGGGGTGGCCGGCGGCAACCTTCTGCTGATGGGCCAGGATCTGCCCACCACGCTTGCCGCGGCCCGGCAGGCGGTGGCCGCGATCAGCGCCGTGCCCGGCACCATTACACCCTTTCCGGGCGGTGTGGTGCGCAGCGGCAGCAAGGTCGGATCGCGCTACAAGGCGCTCAAGGCATCCACATACGAGGCGTATTGCCCCACGCTGCGCGGTCGCGTCGCGAGCCAGGTGGTGCCGGACGCTCAGTGCGTGTACGAGATCGTCATTGACGGCGAGAACGCGGGGGCGGTCGAGCGGGCCATGGCCGCCGCGATCCGCGCTGCGGCCACCGCTGGCGTGGTGGCCATCTCCGCCGGCAACTACGGCGGAAAACTCGGCAAATACCACTTCCACCTGCGACAGTTGGCCCCGCAGCCTGAGCCGCCCGGCAATCAAGAAGCAGACACACCGTGCCGGTGACCGGCACGGTGGTCAAGTTGCCTGCGATGGCCTGCAATCCGTTGCTTGCGGCCGTTCACGTTCCGCGCGACGCGGATGGCCCTCCCGCGAAACCGGCCCGCAGCGCCACGTGCCCCTATTGCCCCGGCACCTGCCCCTGCGCATGCAGATCAGCATTGTAGGCCTTCATCAAGGCCGCCTCTTCTGACAACTTGAATTCTGGTCCTGGCGGGAAGTACTGCACATCATCATGGATGTAATAGGGACTCGGCAGTGTCTGCCCGTTCATGCTTACCTGGCAGCCGGTCGCGGTCACGGCGGCCGCCAGCACGACGCCGCACAGCATCGCGTGCATCCAGCCTCGGGAGTGATTTGACTTCATGGACGTAATCTCCAGGTTTCCACCGTGATGACGACGGGCCCTACGACGAACTCGCACAACCGGCACAACCGTCACCTCCAATATCGACCGCAGAGCCGCGCCACTTTCGCCGAATTGACAAAAAAACAGACGATCCGCAGCGCAGTCCGCTATCATAAAAGTGGAGGCGGCAAAGGGCTCATCGGCCGGACGCGGCAAAGAGGAGGAACCAGACCATGACGTACGCCAGCCGTCACTGGAGGGTATCGGCTGCAGCGCTTGCGCAACCGCAACGCGGGACCACTCAGCGCGCCGCGCGGCTGGGGCTGCTAGCACTGCTGGCCTGGGTCGGCTGTGCCCCGGCCGGAGCACAGATGATGTTCAAACGGGGGTTGCCGAGCGACGCCCATTTCGAGTCGTTTCCCGCCCTGCTCAACGGCGACTATGTTTCGGCCGGGCGTCTGTTCACTTCGGTACCGCGGATCAAGAGCACGGAGGGGGTCTACATCGACTCCATTGCCTATCACGCGATGATCGGCGAGTGCAAGTACCAGATGGGGGATCTGGCCGGTGCGTTGGAGCAGTATTCGGCCGCTCTGCAGGTGCTTCTGAGCTATCCGGATTGGCTGCTGTACCTGGAATACAACAAGACGGTGACGCCTTCCACCAGCGTGGTTCGCACTCCGCCAACGTGGGGTACTCCCACGCGTCCGATCCGCCTGGCGAATGTGCCGGAGCGGCTGGCCGTCGTGGTCGGAAACACGCCGGCCATGAACGAGCAGGCGATACAGCAGGGAGGGGTGGTGAGCACGCAGCAGGCGGTGATGATTAACGCCAAGGAGATCGTCCGCTGCACGGTCCTGGCGCTGCGCCGTCGGGCGGAGATTCTGGGCCCGACTGGGGAGCACGATCCGCTCACGAACAAGCTGGTGACCGTGCTCTCGCAACGCCCGGCACCGCCCAACCACTGGTCGCAGGCCTGGATCAGCATCGAGCTGGGGTTGGCCAACGTGGCCAAGGGCAAGACGGCGGATGCGGTCAACGAGCTGCAGCAAGGGCTGGCCATGGCGGGGATGGATCATCATCTGACGTCGACCGTGTTACTGGAACTGGGCAAGCTGGCGTTCCGCTCGGGAGACTTCGCTGCGGCCGGGACGTTGTTCCTCGACGCGACCTATTCAGGCGCGATGTTCTCGGGGGACGACTACATGCAATACGAGGTAATGGCCGAGGCGTTCCGCTGGGCGATGGTGACGCACCTGGTTCTGGGCAGACAGGATTTCTATGCGCCGCTGGCGATGGCCAACGAGTGGGCTCAGCGGTCGCGCATCAACGTACTGCAGGCGTCGGTCGCGTTAAGTGCCGCCGAGAACTACGCGGCGATAGGGGACGCCCAGCGGGCCGGCGCCATGCTGGACCTGGCTGCCACCTCGATGCGGCGCCGCGAATGCAACCTGGGCGAACTCGGCACGCGTCTGCAGTACACGTCGGCGCAGCTGGCGTTCCTTCAGGGGGACCCGAAGCGCGGTACCAAGGCACTCGGCGCCGCTATGCAGTACCAGAAGAAAGGCGGCTCCCGGCGGCTGTTCCAGATCCTGCTGGTCGATCGGCTCTTCACCTCCGGCAATATCACGACCCGGCAAGCCGATCTGCTGTTCGCGGACGTGCTGCGCGATCCGACCCCCCTGGACTGGGCCACGGATCCGCTCGAGTCGCTGGCCGTACTGACGACGCCCCACCTGCCGCCTTACGAGCACTGGATGATGCTGGCCCTGGACCGCAAGGAAAAGGACGTTGCGCTGCGCATCAGCGACGCGATGCGGCGGCACCGGTTCTACTGTTCGATACCGCCGCTTGGCGCCCGCACACTCAACCTGCGGTGGACGCTCGAAGCCCCGCCCGAAACACTGACTCAGACCGCCACGCTGCACCGGCAGGAACTGCTGCAGCGTTACCCGGCCTACGCTCCGTTGTCACAGGAGGCGCAGCAGCTGCGCACCGAGCTGGCCGGCATGCCGCCGGTGCCTGAGACCGAGGACCAGCGGCAGCAAGCGACGCGCGTGCAGGCGCGTCTGGCCGAGGTCGGACAATTGCAGGAACGCCTCCTCTGGTCGATCGGCCTGGGACGGGAACGGGGCGAGTTCGTCTTTCCACCTGCCACCGACGTGACGGTTGTCCAGCAGCAGCTCGATCCGCGTCAGCGCATTCTTGCGTGCGTCGACACGTCCAAAGGCACCTACGGGTTCATGCTGGGGCAGGAAACCTATACCTCCTGGCAGCTGGAAGCCCCGGCCAAGATCAAGGCCAATCTGGTGAAGCTGCTGCGCGACATCGGCCATTATGACCGCAACCAACCGCTGGGAATCAAGGAACTCGGCAACACCAGCTGGAAAGACACGGCCGCCACGCTGCTGCAACAGCTCACCGGCAACGCGCCCCCCGAAGCGTGGGACGAATTCGACGAGCTGATCGTGGTGCCGGACGGCCTGCTCTGGTTCCTGCCGTTCGAAATACTGCAGATCCAGAAGGGCGATCAGAAAACGGCGCTCATCGACAAGGTGCGGATCCGCTACGCCCCGACCATCTCGCTCGCAGTCCCCGACAAAACGCCGCGGAAACGTGACGCGCGAACGGTGGTAGTCACGGGGGAGCTGTTCCCCAAGACCGGCACAGCCGCCAGCCAGGACCTGGTCACCCAGCTGCGCGAGAACGACCCGAACGTGTTCGCCCTGCCCATCACGCCGGAACCACCCTCCGCCTGGATAGCCCGGTCCGGCGATCGCCTGGTCGTGCTGCACGACCTCGACAACGACTTGAAAACGTCCTACGACTGGGCCCCCGTGGCGACCGAAAAGGGGAAACCGTCGATGAATCTGGCCCAGTGGATGCTCTCACCCTGGGGCAGCCCCGACCAGATCGTGCTGCCCGGATTCCATACAGCGGCGGAAACCGCACTCAAACGGGACGCCTCCGGCGAGCAACTGTTCCTGGCCGTCTGCGGACTCATGTCCACCGGCGCCCGGACTGTCATGCTCAGCCGCTGGCGCGACGGAGGCCACACCAGCTACGAACTGATGCGCGAGTTCGTCCGCGAACTGCCGCATCGGTCAGCTGCAGCGGCCTGGCAGCGCAGCGTGCACCTGGCAGCCCAATCCGAACTGGACGTGGAACGCGAACCACGCGTCAAGCGGCCCGCTACCGACACGACGCTGACCGCCGATCATCCGTTTTTCTGGGGAAGTTATATGCTCGTGGATACCGGCATCGAACCGAACTGATCCGGCACCGGTACCGCCCTCGACTCGCTTGTCCGCGTCCCGCCCGGCCCTCAGGCGTGCCCGGCCCTCAGGCGTAACGGCCCTGCTCCCGCGCGTGATCGCAAACGAAGATCCTGCAGCCCCGGGGCGCTTCTCTGTCCCGTTGTCCTCTCTGTCCCGTTGTCCAACGTCAGTTGTCCAACGTCAGGGCGCCGTCGCCGCCCAGTAATCAGCTTGCATCGCCTTCTCGTCGACGCTGGTCCACACGCGGATTGTGTTTCCCTCGTGAACGATCTCGACGGACCGGGCCAGGTCCGGGCGCAGGAAGGCTTCGAAGATGGCGATATCCCACAAGATCCGGTCGTCCGAGTCTGGGGCCCATGTCTCCCAGCGCCGGACCAGATAGTCCGGCAGGCCCCCCTTGCCCTTGAAATGCCTGTCCACGTCGACCTTGGTCCAGAGAAAACCGTACAGCGTGCTGGCCGGCATGACATGCAGCTCGACACCACTTGCGGGCAGATACGCGGCTGCGTTCAGGTCCCCCTCGCAGTTGAACTCACCCGTCTGCAGTTGCTTGCCGTCAAAGATGTATCCCATGACATAGACGGCAATCCGATCTTTGATCGCGGGTTCGAGCAGCAGGGCGGAAGCGATGTTCGTGTACGCGCCAAGTACGAAGACATGGAGCTTCTGGCCGGCCGGAGTTTCCTGGGCCTTGGCAATGATATCGCGAGCAGCCGGCGAATCGACCGGAGTGGTCTGATCCGGCAGGGGCTGGTGGGCACCCAGTGGATGAGACACACGCTCGATCTGACCCATCAACGTCAGGATCTCTTCATTCATCGCCTGGCTCTCACGCGTCCCCGTAATGAACTCGTGTTTGTCTTTCCAACTCATCGAGGACAGGCCGACGACAGAGAATTCCGGAGCCACCAGCGCGCGGAATACCGCGTACGGGTCGTCCACCTCGTTGGCAGTGTCCGTATCGATGTAGACGC
>Ga0123333_10005247_pt1 | contig 11770 bp, 9 predicted proteins | sample BioC12SIPDNA_3_FD_89957 | JGI IMG/M metagenome (GOLD analysis project Ga0123333, IMG submission 89957) | Anaerobic biogas reactor microbial communites from Washington, USA - Biogas_R2_B C12 SIP DNA | ecosystem: Engineered > Bioreactor > Anaerobic > Unclassified | place: Washington, USA...
CCCAACAGTTGCCGGAATGTTCTACCCGGCAGACGCGGAAACGCTGCTCGCCACGATTCGACAGTATCTGGAACAGGCAGACCCTCCCGAGATCTCGCCCGTTCACGCGATCATCGTGCCCCACGCTGGCTACATCTACTCGGGACCCGTCGCCGCCTTCGCCTACCGGTTACTTCAGTCGCAACCGTCCCTTCCCGGACGCATCTTCTTGCTTGGCCCCTCACATCGCGCGTGGTTTCCCGGCGTTGCGATTGCCGATGTCGACGGGTTCGCTACGCCGCTAGGCATACAACCGGTAGACCGAGCCTTTGCGAGGGCTCTTGCCAGCACGCACCGCGAGTTTAGCGCCATCAACTCACCCCACATACCAGAGCACTGCCTCGAAGTTCAGATCCCATTCATCTATACCTTTGCCCCTGACGCGCCGATCGTGCCAATGCTCTTCGGTGAGACCAACCCGGCAAGGATTGCAGAACTTATCGAGGCGAGCCTGGAGCCTGACGACCTCATCATCGTCAGCTCGGATTTGAGCCACTACCACAGCAATGAGCAAGCCCACCGCCTCGACAGCCACGTCGTGCAAGCAGTCCTGGAGGGGGACGCGCGAACCGTTGCGACCGGTGAAGCGTGTGGGCAAGCGCCGATTCTGACACTGATGAAGATCGCCCAATCCCGTGGATGGCAGCCCAACCTGCTAGACTATCGCACATCAGGCGACATCGCAGGTGACACGTCCCAAGTCGTCGGCTATGCCGCGATCGCCTATACCGAGGGAGGCTGAAATGCCGGAACGTCCGCTTACCGAGGAAGAAGGGCGGTATCTCGTCAACCTGGCCCGGAGGACCCTACAGGCGGAGCTCGGTGTTCCGGCACTTGCGCTGGAAGAACCGCCCGATCCGGAACGAGTCCGGCAGCCAGGCGCGGCCTTCGTCACCTTGCACACACGCGGCGGCGCCCTGCGAGGGTGCATCGGCTCTCTGATTGCACGGCGAGCCCTGATCGAGGATGTCGAGGCCAATGCGCTGGCAGCGGCTCTCGAGGATCCTCGCTTCCCTCCCCTAACCAGCGATGAGTTACCCAATGTGCTCGTAGAGGTGTCGGTCTTGAGCAAGCCCGAACCTCTGCACTACGCGACGGCTTCCGAGCTGGTGCAGAGCCTGCGTCCAGGCGTGGATGGCGTCGTGATTGAGCGTGGATGGCACCGCGCGACCTTCTTGCCCCAGGTATGGGAACAGCTCTCGCTGCCCGAGGACTTCCTGGCTCACCTATGCTACAAGGCTGGACTCCCATCTCTGGCCTGGCGCGAAGGCGATTTGAAGGTCTCCATTTATCAGGTTCAGGAATTCCACGAGACTCGCTAGCGCTAAGGCTAAGCTGCTGTGGGGCCCGAGGTGGATTCGGTGCAACCTCCTCCCGCGATCCACGTAATGAAATGTAGAACAGCGATCCTGGGAGGAACTATGAACACAGAAAACGAAGTCCGTGAAGAACATGTAGAAGCCTCGGCCGTGCAGCCGAGTTCGGCACCCAGCATCACGCCGAACGCAGCCCCCGTCTCCCCAACCCCCCAGCCACTTTCGCCCGGCGATGAACGCACGTGGGCAATGTTGGCGCATCTCAGCGTCCTCCTCAACTTGGTGACGGGGTTCCTCGGCGTCGCCGCAGCGCTGGTGATCCACCTGGTCTACAAAGACCGGTCTCGCTACGTGGCCTACCAGTCGATGCAGGCCTTTCTCTTCCAGCTTATCTTCTGGGCGGGCGGTGGCCTCTTGATTGGCGTGATGTGGGCCGTGGTCGGTGCGCTAAGCGCGGTGCTTATCGGGATCCTGCTGATCCCCTTCGCGGTGATACTCACGCTGGTCTTCCTGATGATGCCGCTCTTGGCGTTGATCTACGGCGTCGTAGGCGCCGTCCAGGCTTCGAATGGTGAGGATTTCCGCTACTGGCTCGTCGGCGACTGGGCCTTGAACCTCATCTAGCTCCGCATCATCAAGTCGCAGGGGACATGATGGGCGAATCGTCACCCCGGGCCCGCTCGTATGAGACTCGAGTGGGCCCGGGCTCCTGTATTCCGGAGGCAAGAATGGCGCAGCCGCCTATCGCCGTGCATCTCATGGGCGTTCCAATCCACGGCGTTACGACAGAGGAGACGGTCGGATGGATCGCGCACTGGATCGCCGAGGGAAGCGCTCACCAAGTCGCGACTGTCAATCCCGAATTCCTCATGAAGGCGCGGGAGGATGCCCAGTTCCGTCACGTGTTGCACGAAGCCGCGCTCTGCATCCCCGATGGGATCGGCGTGCTGTGGGCGGCACGCCTCCGTGGAATCCGCCTGCCCGAGCGCGTAGCAGGCTCAGACTTGGTGCCACGACTGGCCGAGGAAGCGGCAAAGCGCGGATGGCGTCTGTTCTTCCTTGGGGCAGCGCCGGGAGTAGCAGAGCAGGCAGCGGACGTTCTTGAGCGCAGTCACCCGGGTCTGTCGGTCGCCGGCTGTTACGCCGGTTCGCCTGCTCCGGAAGAAGAGGCAACCATTGTAGATCGCATCCAGTGCGCACAGACCGATCTCCTACTGGTCGCGTATGGCGCACCGAAGCAGGACTTGTGGCTGGCCCGGAACCTGGCTCGCACAGGTGCCGCCGTGGGTATCGGCGTCGGCGGGTCATTCGACTTCATCGCAGGCACGTCGCGCCGAGCGCCCCGTTGGGTGCAGCGTCTCGGGCTCGAATGGCTGCACCGGCTCGTAAGGGAGCCGTGGCGCTGGCGCCGCCAGCTAGCCTTGCCCCTTTTCGCGTGGCTCGTTCTCGTTGGCCGCGATCGACCGACCGACTCCCTATCCTGAACCCAGCTGCGTTCCTCGGTCCCCCCAATTGTGGTAAGATTGGCACGCGGCGACCACGGTCAACAGACCGCGACCTCGCCGATCACGGGACAAAGGAGTCAGCTCATGCACAACCCCAACGAAACCACCGGCGCACTGCTGGCAGCGGCGGAACCTCTCATCTCCTTGGCCATCGAGGAAGACATCGGGTCGGGTGATGCCACAAGCCTCTCCACCCTGGAACCCGATGTCATCCTTCAAGGTCGAATCATCGCCAAGGCACGGGGTGTCATCGCTGGCCTACCGGTGGCCGAGGCGGTGTTCTGTCGTGTGGATCCCGAGCTGCAGTTCGTCACGCACGTCAGCGAAGGCCAGGCTGTGGAAGCTGGAGAGGTCGTGGCCGTAGTCACCGGCCCCGGCCGCAGCCTCCTGGCGGCTGAGCGTACCGCACTGAACTTCTTGCAGCGGCTGTCGGGAATAGCCACACAGACGCGCAAGTTCGCAGCAGCCGTGGCGACAACGCAGGCCACGATCCTGGATACGCGCAAGACGCTCCCAGGCTATCGGGTGCTCGACAAGTATGCCGTGAGGATGGGCGGCGGGAGCAACCACCGCATGTCGCTAGCTGACATGGTCCTGATAAAGGACAATCACATCGATGGATCGGGTGGCATCGCTCAGGCCGTGCACCGGGCACGAGAGCGGTATCCTGATCTAGCTATCGAGGTAGAGGTGCGCGACCTCCACGAACTTCGCGAAGCAATCGACTGCGAGCCTCCGCTCGACCGCATCTTGCTGGACAACATGACCCCCGATCAGATGCGCGAGGCCGTCGCTCTGGCCGGCGGTCGCGTGCCCTTGGAGGCATCGGGGAATGTGACATATGAGCGCGTTCTCGACATCGCAGGGACTGGCGTGGATTTCATCTCGGTCGGGGGCCTGACGCACTCGGTAACGGCGCTTGACCTGAGTATGAAGATCGGCTCTAGGGCCGTACACAGCGATGCTGACCAGGCAGCGAGAATCCGCCACATGAAGGCAGCCTTCGGCGAGCGACTGCTCATCTTGGGACATCACTACCAGCGCGACGAGATCATCGAATTCGCCGACTTCCGCGGGGATTCCCTCGAACTCTCGCGCAAGGCCTCTCAGACAGATGCCGAGACCATCGTCTTCTGCGGCGTGCACTTCATGGCCGAAGTCGCGGCAATCCTGGCACGGCCGGGACAGCACGTCCTCATTCCGGATATGACCGCTGGCTGCTACCTGGCCGATACTGCCGATGCCGAAAGCGTCTCGACTGCCTGGGCAGCGCTCGACGCAGCCTTGGATAACGTCGAGGCCGAGGTCACGCCCATTACCTACGTGAACTCGTCGGCCGAGCTCAAAGCCTTCTGCGGTCGCCACGGCGGCATCGTATGCACATCGGGCAACGCTGAACGTGTCGTCCGTTGGGCCTTGGGCCAGCGTCCCCGTGTCTTCTTCTTCCCAGACCAGCACCTTGGCCGCAACACGGCGCTCGAACTTGGGCTTGCGCCAGCCGACATGGTTGTTTGGAGCCCTCGCACGCCGCCGGCTCCTCGGACGCTCAGATCGTGCAAGGTGATTCTGTGGCCGGGGGTCTGCAATGTACACCAGCGTTTCCGACCCGAGCACGTCCACAGGATACGCAACCAGTATCCTGGTATACGCGTGATCGTGCACCCGGAGTCAAAGGCCGAAGTGGTGGCCCTAGCGGACGACAGCGGCTCCACCTCCAAGATCATCCGCGTAGTTGAGGCATCCGGACCTGGCGCACAGTGGGCCATCGGAACCGAAAGCCGGCTTGTGAATCGACTACAGCACGAGCACCCAGAGCAACTCATCCTATCCCTGGCCGATGTGCCACCCTTCTGCGCCTCTATGAGCCAGATTACACTGAGCAATCTGGTCGGCGTTCTGGAGGCCCTGCAAGCGGGACGCCTCGAGAACGAGGTCACGGTTGCGCCCGACACAGCCCACTGGGCGCGCGTGGCACTGGAGCGCATGCTGGCACTCTAGCATGAAACTACAGCAAAGGGACATCTATGCCAATTGAGACCGACGTACTGATCATCGGCTGCGGGATCGCGGGTGCAACGGCGGCCCTGCGGCTCGCACAGGACTCGCAGCGCCAGATCCTGATCGTCACGCGCACCTACGAACCGGAGGAATGCAACACCCGCTACGCCCAGGGCGGTATCGTGGCACGCGGCCACCAAGATACCCCTGACCTCCTCACCGAGGACATCCTCCGCGCCGGTGCTGGCCTCAGCCTCCCCGAGGCATCGCGGATGCTGGCCGAGCAAGGCCCTCCACTCGTTGAGCAAGTGCTTGTGGAGCAACTCGGCGTGCCGTTCAACAGAGACGCAGAAGGCCGGTTGGCCTATACCCGTGAGGGTGGACATTCGGTCTCGCGCATCCTCCATGTGGAGGATGCAACCGGGCACGCGATTGAGAGGGCCTTCATCGAGCGGCTCAACGCTCTCCCCAACGTGCAGTTACGCGCGGGCCTAACTGCAGTCGACCTTATCACCTCATCGCACCACAGCAATGATCCTCTGGCTGTGTATGATCCGATCACGTGCCACGGCGCCTACATCCTCGACCGCGCGGCGAACAAGGTCGATCGAGTGTTGGCCAAGGCCACAGTGCTCGCCACCGGCGGCGTTGGCCGCATCTACCGGCACACCACGAACCCGCCCAGCGCGCGGGGCGACGGGTTAGCAATGGCTTACCGCGCCGGCGCGCGGGTGATCAACGCCGAGTTCATCCAGTTCCACCCCACAACCCTGGCGGTTCCCGGTGCGGACAACTTCCTGATCTCCGAAGCCGTGCGTGGTGAAGGGGCCCGCCTCTACACGCCGGATGGCCGGCACTTCATGGACACCTATGCGCCCAAATGGGGCGACCTTGCGCCACGCGATGTGGTAGCGCGCGCCATTCACCAGGAGATGCTGCTTCACAGCTACCCTTACGTGCTGCTCGACCTGGCGAGCGCTATGGATCGATCGAGAATCCCGGAGCGCTTTCCCACGATCTATGAGACGTGCCAGCGAGTCGGGGTTGACATCACGAGTGAGCCCATACCGGTCGTGCCGGCAGCCCACTACTTCTGCGGCGGCGTGCATGTAGACCGCAGAGGACGCAGCACGATCAAGGGCCTCTACGCGGTGGGCGAAGTGAGCTGCACAGGCGTCCACGGCGCCAACCGCCTGGCCAGTACATCCCTGCTTGAGGGACTGGTCTGGGGCCACGCCGCGGGAAACGACCTGGCACAGCGAGCCGACCTCCACCTGGTCGACCAAGGCAGCATCCCGCAATGGCGCGATGTGAGCGAGGGGGACGGCGCTGACCCGGTTCTGGCCTACCGGGACTTGCGGACGATCCAGAACATCATGTGGCTGTACGTGGGGTTGGCTCGCAATACGCACCGGCTCGCCCGTGCGCTGAGGGATCTGAACCACATTTGGGAAGTGATCGACGACTTCTACCGGTCGACGCGCCTGAATGACCAACTGATTGGTCTGCGCAACACGGCGCAAGCCGCCTGGATCGTCACGCGGGCGGCTTGGCACAATCGCCACTCACGGGGCGCACACTATCGCGAGGATGCCGAATCAGCTCACTTTGTCAGCCGGCACGATGCAGAAGGACCATTCCTGAGCGGCGTTTCAGAGAGCTGACCTGCGCTCAGCAAGCTACCGTCCCGCCGGGCCCGTAAAGCGAATGTCGCGCCAGATAGCGGGCGACCGATGGGATGAGCAGGCCCTGCTGTTCCAGGGTCTGCGGCGACACACCTGCGCGCATCTGGTTGCGCAGATCCGTCGCCGAGATATCAGGAGTCTCGACCTCCGGCAACACGATCACGTGGGCCCCGCGCTCGACGAGACTGCCTACGAAGTCGTTGTTGAGGGCATAACCGGGCCTGGGACAGATTGTCAAGGCTGCTACGTTCAGTATCGTGTCCACCTGATACCAATGGCCAAACTGTGGATCGACGCCCGATACAAGCTCGCTGCTGATCAGGAAGACGAGTTCGGCACCTGGCTCGGAACGCGCCTTTAGCAGCGACAGTGTCTCCGCCGTGTAGTTGGGGGCCTCGCGACCCCGGGCCAGTTCAGCTTCAATGCTGGAAACAGCGAAACTCCCCTTCGGAAGCGCAAGCCTGCGGTTGATGTAGCGAGCAGCCAACTGGCACATAATGCACCTGTGGTGGAAAGTCTCGGGCAGTCGCTCTTTGGAGGCCCCAACGGGGTTACGCCGGTAGACGGGTATCAGAAGCGCCCCCGCGATTCGATATCCTCGGTCGCGGAGGCACTGATAGGCCTGAGACAGCATCTCGATGTGTCCCATGTGGATGGGGTCCGCCGACAGACCCAAGATGAGCCGATATGCGACCGTTAGTCGATCCTGGACCATGGTCTGCAGCTTCAGCGCTCCCCCGAATGGAAGCCGGCAAGGGCAAGTTCACGCATCACCATGTGTGCCATCTCACGCGCCCGTTTGGGTGCATCTCCGATGTGTCCGCGAGCGTCGAAGAGAGCCAACACACGGTCTTCGGAGAGGTGCGCCCGCACCCGCGGGTCGCTGGCCAGACGTTCGGGCAGAGGGTTCTCAAGATCCCCGGCGTGCACTGCCTGCCAGGCAGCCATCGCGTGCTCCCGAATCACCTCGTGCATCTCCTGGCGATCCGCTCCCGCGGCGACCAGCACCATCAACAGCCGCTCGGTCGCCGCAAATACGCCGTACTTCGTCAGGTTGCGCTCGATCGCTTCGTCGTGAATGCGCAGATCCCTCATAATGCGCAGAGCAGTTGCCAGCAGTTCGTCGACCGCAAGGAACGCTGAAGGCAGGACCTCGCGGCGGTTACCGGAGTCATCCAGCGTTCGCTCAAGGAGCGAGTGAGCGGCGTTGTCCCAGGCAACCCGGGGCAGGGCGGCCACATATCGGGCGAGTGAGTCGATGTTCTCCGAGCGCACCGGGTTGCGCTTGAAGGGCATGGCCGACGAACCAACCTGGCGCTTCCCGAACGGCTCGCTCCACTCCCCAATGGGCGGCGATTGCAGTAGCCTTAGGTCGAACGCGAACTTGTACAGCGACCCGGACAGGCCCGCAAGAGCGTTGAGCACGAGCCAGTCCTGTTTGCGGGGATACGTTTGGGTCGCTACCGGAAAGGCCTCAAGGCCCAGCGCGGTCATGACCCGGTGCTCCAGTTGCGCCGGCGTCATGCTAGTGCCCTCCAACAGGGCTGCGTAAGAAGCCGACGTACCGACAGCACCCTTGATTCCCTTTCCTCGCAGGTTCCGTCGCACGTCGACCAACTCACGGTAGTCGATGAGCAGATCCTGGGCATACTGCGCCAGCCGATAGCCAACCGTCGTTGGCTCGGCAGGCTGGATATGCGTGAAGGCCATACAGACCTGATCCGCACGCATTTCCATCATGGTAGCGAGAGTATCCAACAGCGTCTGCAACCCGGTGATAAGCAAGTCCAGTGACTCAGCCAGCCTCAGCACTTCGACATTATCGGAGATGTCCATACTCGTGGCGCCAAGATGGATGATGCCCCCGCCCACAGGGCACTGCTCGGCGAAGGTCTTTACCTCTGCCATCAAGTCGTGGTGGATCTCCTGTTCGATCTCCGCTGCTCGCGCGATGTCCACGTCGTCGACATGAGCGCTGAGATCCGCAAGCTGTGCCGCGGTCACCAGTCCGGCCTCGTGCTGCGCGCCAGCCAATGCCACCCACACGCGCCTGAGCAAGTGACGCTTGTAGACTTCCGACCATATCACCTGCATCGCCTCGCTGCCGTAACGCCAGGTAAACGGCGAGAGATAGTCCTCGTGCGTAAACACCAGCTTTGCCATCACGTGCCCCCTCGCCCTCACATAACGATGATTTGGTCGCGTTCCGGGCCCACCGAGATGAAGCGCACCGGAGCCCCCGCCAGTTCGCCAATGCGCCTGACGTAGGCTTGGGCATTTCGGGGCAGCGCATCCCACTCGCGCACGCCGCTCGTGTCCGAAAGCCAGCCCGGCCAGGTCTCATAGACCGGCTCCACCTGCTCCTGCACCACCGTGTCCGGCACGTGGTCGAGAAGCCGGTCCCCCAGGCGATAGCCCACACAGATCTTGAGGACCTCCAGCTCGTCCAAGACATCCAGTTTCGTAACAGCGACGCCGGTGAAACCGTTGAGCCAACTGGCATACCCGATGGCGACACCGTCGAACCAGCCACAGCGGCGCGGACGGCCCGTGGTGGCGCCGTATTCCTCACCGATAGCTCGAAGTCTATCACCCACGGCGTCGGTCAATTCGGTCGGGAACGGTCCGCCCCCTACGGAAGTCGAGTAGGCTTTGACAATGCCCAGGACCTCGTCGATAGCTCGCGGGGGAACGCCCGCACCGACACAGCCCCCGCCAGCGGTTGGCGACGACGAGGTTGTATAAGGGTAGATGCCCCAGTCCAAGTCCCGCATGACGCCCAGTTGTCCCTCCAACAGGATACGCTTACCTGAACGCACAGCATCGCGGACCAGGGGCAACCCATCGACGATGCGCTCTCCAAACTGGTCCCGCCAGCCCTCGCAAAGCGCCACGAGTTCATCAACCGACACCTCTTGGAGGCCGAAGTACGCCAGTTCGCGGTTCTTGCGGGGCACCAGCATCGTCAGACGAACCCGCAACCGATCGATGTCGAGGATGTCACCGATGCGGATTCCCTGCCGTGCAGCCTTATCGGCGTAGACGGGGCCGATCCCACGCTTTGTCGTGCCCACCTCCCAACCTTCGATCCGCGCGGCCTCCTCGGCACCATCTAGCTGTCTGTGAAACGGGAGAATCAGATGCGCACGACAATCGACCACCAGTCTGCTGACATCCACCCCAGCCTTGGTCAGGGTGCCAAGCTCGTCGGCCAAGGTGTCCAGGTTTACAACGGTCCCCGCCCCAATCAAGCACTGCGTGACGGGGCTGAAGATCCCCGACGGAACAAGATGCAGCGCGAACTTGCCCCGCTCGTTGACGACTGTGTGACCGGCGTTATCGCCCCCCTGAAAGCGGATGACCAGATCGGCACGCTGTGCCATATAGTCAACGATACGGCCCTTTCCTTCATCCCCCCACTGCGCTCCCACAACCGCCGTTACTGGCATCCCAATCCTCCTCCATGCACGGAAAACCTACGAGCTGCGCGCGGTAATGAACATCCCCGGGAGCCCATTATAGCCGATAACAGACGAAGCTGAATCGCGGTGAGGCCGGAAACAGCAGTTCGCCGCCTCGGGAGAGCCTTCCTGTTCCGGCAGAACGGGAGGTGCGTGCCACAAGCAGTCACAACACGGGTATGCACCGGCATTGCAGAAACCGCCGGGCCACGAACGAGGACATCGCGCACCGGAGATGAAGCTGGCGGCTAGTCGGGGTTCACGGCATCTAGTTCCGTCCCAGAAACCGGCGCAGCCAAGACACATGCTGGCGCTCCGGCGCAGGACACTGATCGGGTTCTTGGGCTACGTCCTGTTCGCCCATCAGAGGCTGACAGTTAGCCAGGGCGCGCTCGGCCGCGATGGCCACGTGGCGCACCTTGTCATCCTGAAGCCGCCGCAACGCATCGATGACAGCAGGCGTCTGACCGTCGAGCGTACTCAATGCGTGGGCGAGTGCGGCACGGAGATAGGCGTTACTGTCATCAACGAAGGGCAGCAGCTTCTCGATTGTTCGTCGATCTCCGATCAGGCCCAAGGCCTCCACCGCCGCAGGCCTAACCAGGGGACTGTCATCGTCGCGAGCCATTCTCAGAAGCCTCGCAACGGAATCCCTATCTCGGAGATTCCCGAGCGTCATCGCAGCAGTCCGTCTCATACGGGGATCTGGCGCATCGAGGAAAGGGCGGATCGCTGGTACCGCTTTATGATAGCGCAACTGCCCCAGGCTTTTCAGAGCCGACAACTGGAGACTCTTGCTCTTGTCGTCTTTCAGCGCCTCCATCAGGGCGCCGGCAGCTTGGGCGTCGCCGATTCTGCCCAGTGACTTGGCTGCCAGCGAGCGCACGCCCACGTAACCTCGCATAACGCGAACCAGGGTGGGCACGGCTTCGCCAGCTCTGAGTTCGCCAAGAGTGACGACGAGTGTCTTCACCACCGGGAGATCACGCTGATTTGGATTCAGCAGGTAGGACTCGAGGATCTCGACCATCCTCGGGATTCCGTCATGGCTCTCCAGGCGGCGCAGCGCGATGATCGCCGTGCGCCGGATCCTGGGATCGGGAGTGTCGAGCGAGGGCAGGAGCATTGCCGCATGATCGGCAACCCCTAGCTTGCCGACAGCGTTGATCGCGGCCCGCCGCACGTAGAAATTGGGATCCTCGAGCGCTCTGAGGAGTGCGCCCTGCGCCTCCTTGGCCTGCATCTGTCCCAGAGCGATAGCTGCAGCTCGGCGGACAAAGGAGCAAGAGTCGCGCAGCGCGTCCATTAGCGGGAATATCCCGCGAACATCGCCGATGCGCCCCAGAGCCTCCGCGGACGCACTGCGAACGTAGGTGTTCACATCTTCCTGGAGGCGTTCGATGAGTGCCGGAACTGCTTCGTGCGCAGCCAACTTGCCGAGGTCCTCCACTGCCTGGGAGCGCATCCTCGGGTTAGGGCTCTCAAGGTTCTCCACATGCTGCTCGACAACGGCGCTTCTATCGGGTGAAGTGTCGGTAAAGCCCACGTGATCCGCCTTTTTCTCTTTGTGATGCCCGACCCATAGTCAGGCGTGCCTAGTATAGCACAACGGACATGAGAAAACAACGGCTGGGGCCACTCGTCCAGGAGCACAGGTTTTAGGTATTGCCCTCGGTGAGGCGGAGTGCCATAAGAAGTTGCTCGCGGTTGGCTTGCCAGGCATCCATATGCTCCAAGATGATCGTGACGAGCTGGCTGGGAAACAG
>Ga0123333_10005253_pt1 | contig 11766 bp, 10 predicted proteins | sample BioC12SIPDNA_3_FD_89957 | JGI IMG/M metagenome (GOLD analysis project Ga0123333, IMG submission 89957) | Anaerobic biogas reactor microbial communites from Washington, USA - Biogas_R2_B C12 SIP DNA | ecosystem: Engineered > Bioreactor > Anaerobic > Unclassified | place: Washington, USA...
GGTCAGCGAAAGCAGAACGCACGCAAGTGGCAGCAATGAACGGGAGTTACGTTGCATGGCGTAAGTGGTAGCATGCCGGGAACGGCTTGGCAACCGGCGGCGAGCGATCTCCTGGATCAAGGGGACATTGGAGGCCTCTTTGGTGACTGCATCGAGTGAAACGCCTGTGAACCGCAAGGCCGAACGTTGTCCGCGGTGCAAATACCCGTACCACGGCTTGCCCGCGGACCGCGCCTGTCCGGAGTGCGGCATGCAGGTTCGCGCCGGTGCCCTGGTCTTCTATGGACCGCGGCGCCCGTTCGCGGTGCTTGACGTCCTCTATCTCTTCCTTGCCGGCTGGTCTGCCCTGGCCGTGGCGGGCAGCATATTGCGGCAGGACATGATCTTTGTTCCGTGCAACGCCGTGGCCGCGTTGCTTGTAGCGGTGCTGTGGCGGAATAGCCGGCGTCGAAGATACTGCTATGTGGTTGTGGACGGAGACAGGGTGCTTTACGGGTGCGGGGGAGACGCCTACCGAGTTGGGCTTGCACGGGGTATGGCGCGCCGAGTACTCCGCCCTGGCAAGAGAGGTGTGTCTGCGCGATGCGCGCGGGCGCACCATCGCAACGGTGCCCTGCCCCTACGACAGTGGAGCCACCGGCCACCAGATTTGTGAGGCTCTGAACCGCGAGATTGAGCGAAGCACAAGCAGCCCAGACGGCTGATGGGGCTAAACGGCGCCGCAGCCAGAAGTCGAAACGGGGACGCAGACGCAGCCGGTGTTGGCGCCGACATGAGCGCGTTGTTCGCCGATTATGCAGCCGCCCGGCAAACCCGGATTCTGTGCAGCAACGGCACGAAGGTCTGGCGCGACGCATAGCCATAATATGACTACACTTACGTTCATCCGAGAGCCCGTTGGTGACGTTTGCCGGCAGTTGTTGGCCAGCGCCTGCGTGCGGTGCGTACAGTTCCAGTGGGTCGTTCGGCACGGAATGGGTGCGCCAGCTTCACAGCACGTGCGCACTGGCGGCGAGTTGTCAGTATGATGACCGGCGGTGGCTGCTGCGCGAAACCGCTACTAACGCCGCCGAACAGATTGTGTATGATCTGCGAGTTCTGGACCGGTTCGGCCTGGCAGGTCGGCGGACCATTGCCGCAAGGCTACCCACGCTGCGGAAAACCGCGTCCCCAAGGGATTTGAAATGGAAGCGCTTCTGGTCTTCGTGGCCGTCGTCGTCATCTTCGGACTGCCGATCCTCGCCATCATCATTGCGGGACGAACCAGTTCGCGGCTGTACGACCTCGAGCAGCAACTGAAGCAACTGCGGAGCGACCTGCGCTCCTCCGCTGCGCGCAGCGAGCGGTCCGCCCCCACGACTATCTGCCCTGCTGACCAGCATGCTCAAACGATTGGCGCGCAGCCGCTAGCTCCGGAGCCGGCGCTTTCCGTCATGGACGCGCCGTCACCCTGCGAAGCCTCCTTCCCCGAGGAGGAATTCACCGCGCCGCCTTCCGCGCCGGACACACTGCACACCGACACCGGCGAACCAATGCCGACTGGCGCGGCCCGGCCTGCCGCAAGCCGCAGATTTGAGGAACAGGTGGGAACACGCCTACCGGTTTGGATCGGTTCAGTGGCCCTGTTCCTGGCGGGCGCGTTCCTTGTCAAATATACCTTTGAAGCCGGCCTGCTCACCCCGAAAACCAGAGTCATTCTTGGCGGCGTCTTCGGCCTCGCCCTCCTGGCCGCCGGCGAGTGGCTGCGCACCCGGAACGCCCGCATCGCCCAGGGAGTCACGGCCGCCGGCGTAGCCGACCTCTTCGCCAGCCTGCTCGCGACTTACAACCTCTACCACCTGCTGGGCCCCACTACCGGTTTCACCCTGTTCGCCATGAACACCGGCCTGGCAGTCCTGCTCTCTCTCCGCCAGGGCCCGTTCGTGGCGTTGCTTGGCCTGATCGGCGGCTTCATGACCCCGGCGCTGATCGGCTCAGTTGAACCGCGGCCCGGCCCGCTCTTCGGCTATTTGTTCGCGCTGCAACTCGGCTTGCTGGCTGTTATTCGCCGCCGCCGCTGGTGGCCGCTAGCGGCTTTGACCATGCTGGCAAGCCCGGCGTGGGTAGCGGTCTGGCTGGCGATGAACTACCGGCCCGAGCACAGCATCTGGATCGGACCGTTCCTCATTGGCAGCGTGGTGTTGTTCGTGGGTTCACTTTACCGAACGGCCGGTGAGTCGGCTGCCGAGGCAAAACTCGAGCGCAGCCTGTCCTGCGCGGGAGTCCTGGCCGGCCTGCTCATGCTTGCGCTGCTCGTCAATGCCGGCAACTTCTCAAATACCGACTGGCTGTTCCTGGGACTGCTCGGCGCGGGGCTTATGGTGCTGGGCTGCCTTGATGCGCGGTATGAGCTACTGCCTTGGCTTGCGGCCGCCGCCGGAGTAGCGCTCCTGATCGCTTGGCGAATACTGTCCGACCCGTGGAACACGGCCCGTTTTGCGGGCGTGACGCTCGGCCTCGGCACGCTCTACGCGCTGGGCGCCTACGCGGCCATGTGGGCAGCCAAACGGCCGGGCCTGTGGGCGGGCCTTTCGGGCGCCGCAGCGATCGCGCATTTCCTGCTGGCATACTGGGCATTGCCCGAGCCGCTGTTTGCCTCGTCGTGGGGTGTGAGCTGCGTATTGCTGGCCGCAATCTACGTTGCTCTTAGTGCACCAGTCATCTGGAGGCGTGAAACCGCTGCTGCCTACGATGCAGCCCTGGGGGCATTGCTGGCGGCCGCCACCGTCTTTGTCAGTCTGGCGATGCCGATCGAGCTAGAACGCGCGTGGATCGCGGTAGCCTGGGCCCTGGAGATTCCGGCCCTGGCGCTCATCGCCGGCCGGCTGCGCGTGCCGGTCCTGCGCGTGTTGGCGGCCGGACTGGCGGTATTGACCACCATCTGGCTCTTCCAGCCGGGCGCGCTGCGCTACCCGCTTGAACCCGGCTCCTTCTTCGACTGGATTCTCTATGGCTACGGCATTTCTGCGCTGGCACTCGCTGCGGGCGCGTGGCTCTTCCGGCGGCAGGACGCCACACTCCTCGCGGGCGCCCTGCAAGGCGGCGCTTTGCTGTTCGTGTTCGCGCTGGTCACACTCAAGATTCGCCACTTCTTCAGCCCCGCCGGCCTTATCGCCGAAAGGCCCGATTTGCGCGAGTGGTCGACATACGTCAGCGCCTGGATCGTGCTAGGTACGGCGTTTCTCTGCTTCAGCCGTGGTCCGCAGGGGAAGGTGCTCCGGGCGGCCGCGAATATCGCGCTGTTTCTGGCCGGGCTGGCCGCCGTTCTTGCCCTGTGCCTGGCGTACAATCCGCTCTGGCACCGCGAGTCAGTCGGCGCGCAGCGGATAGTGAACTGGCTGCTCTATATGTATGGCTTGCCGGCAACGCTCGCCGCCGTGTCGGCCGGCGTCGCGCTGCGCCTCGGCGATCGCCCACTGGCCCGGGCCGCGGGCGCCGGCGGACTGCTGCTGCTTTTCGTGTTGGTCAGTCTTGAGGTAACCCAGTGGTTCCGTGGAGAATACCTGCAGACCGGCGCGTGCTCCGCCGCGGAGTCCTATTCCTACTCCGCGGCCTGGGTCGCATTGGGCACTCTGCTACTTCTGGTAGGGATTCTGACGCGGGGCGTCGTACTGCGCTGGGCGTCACTGGCCGTCATGCTGCTGGCGGTAGGCAAGGTCTTCTTGTACGACACGGCGCACCTGCGCGACCTCTACCGCGTCTTCTCTTTCCTGGGTCTGGGGCTGAGCCTGCTGCTTCTGGCGTTTCTCTACCAGCGCTTTGTCTTCGCCCGAGAGCCCCGATCACCGGGGTACCCGTGACCCGTATTGTCGCAGGTCTGAACCTGTGGTATCACATTGAAAGGCTTCGGACGCGCTACTCGGACTGAAAGGCGACGCGATGAACCTGAACAACCCGCTATATCGACCGTTGGCTGCTGGGGATCATGGGCGCTGATGAACTTCCTGCGCCTGCGCGCCGCCAACTGCGCATCGTTGGTTACATCACGGCTGCCCTGATGCTTGGAGGGATCCTGGCGTCCTCTGTCGCGCATATCGTGGGCCTACAGACCGGAAGGTGGCTTTTGAAGGGTTGGATGGTCTGGCTCTGCGTAGGCGTGTTCCCGCTATGGATGTTCGTGGCGCCGCACCTGGCGTTGCGCTCCTTCTTGAGGAAGCTGCGCGAGGCGCAGTACTTGATCTGTCTCACCTGCGGGCAGAACTTGACCGGCTTGCCAGAAGACCACAAATGCCCGGAGTGCGGTACGGCATTCAATGCAGCCACATTGGCTGACAGATGGACGGCATGGCTGCGGACGATCAACAGGAAGCCTGAGTGAGCAGAGCAATAGGCGCCGCAGTAAAAGCGTGGCCTGCCCTCTCAGCAGTTCGGCAATGATTCGGCAACTGCGCTCGATCAAAGACCCGGAAGTGATCCGAGCAATAAAACGCGCTTGTGCGGCGCGCTGCAAGAACGTAACGCCATGGCATCTGGGCATGATTGCCCTGAGCGCCGTAAGTACTGGCGCCCTAGCTGGGGCCATCGTGCTGCTATTCGGGCTTCGGGGGGCAGCGGCTTGGGTTGTGACCTTCTTCTGTGTAGCGTTGAGCGTGACGGTGTTCGTCAATGCGATGATCAGGCGCTCCTACCGCGTGGCCCTGCCGGAAATCCTGCGATCGCTCGGGCGTTGCGCCGAGTGTGGATATGACTTGACCGGATTACAGTCTGACACTTGCCCCGAATGCGGCACACACATAGGCCCCAACGCCGTTGGCTAGCACCACCGGCGCGGTGCTTGTGAACGTGGCCGCTCAGCGTTCCGGGTGCCGCGTCTTTCGAGCAGACCCACAGGGCAGGCATCGAAACGGGGACGGGACGGGCTTGGCTGTTTGGTATTGCCAGGAAGCTGCGCTGACGGCGCTTCGACGGCGTCGCCGCCGGACATTCGAGTTGACGTGCGAGGTTGTGGATGTACGGGCCCAAGCCGACCCGAGGCTCGAGTCGATGCGAGCACCGATCAACCGCCTGCCGCTGCCGCTGCGCGAAGTGCTCGCAATGCGCCTTCAGAGCGAGCTGAGTTACGCGGAAATTGCGGCGGTTCTGCAGCTCCCGCTGAGCACCGTACGCTCGCGTCTGCACGAAGCAATACGCCGGCTGCGGCGTGATTTGGTGGCTGAGGACGAGTCATGAACCGCGATGCTATCGAACGACTCCTGATCGACCGTGCGCTGGGCTCATTAGACCCGGATACCCGTGAATTGCTGGAAGCGTATCTGGAGCACGACAAGGCAGCGGCTGCTTCGGCGCGTGTCCTGATGGCTGTGGCCGATTTGGCGCGACAAGCCATGCCTGCGTCCGGAGCTGAGCCGGTCCCGCTGCCGTTTCCGCGAAGCATCCTGGCGCAAGCGTACCTTGGCCCCCGTCGTATTCGCCTCGTCCGCCTGGTGGCCAGCATGGCGGCTTGTCTGCTGCTGGGCATAGGCGTAGGGGCATGGATCGCACGACCCGCTCGGACAGTCGTCGAAAGACCGCAGGCAAGCGCTGCAATGGTGGCAAATCCACCTCAAGCCCGTCTAACGAAGCACGGCTGTACCGGCCTCTGGTCCCTGAAACGCCTATACGAGGAAAGGCGCGAGAGCGAACCTTCCGAACGTGTGCAGGTCAAATGGATATCCCCCCTGCGCGCGCCTCGCTTTGGAGAATCGACATGAGAGCTTGCATAATTGGACTCACTTTGATCGTGGCGGTTGGTTCAACCGGTTGCTTTCCCAGGAAACGTGTGATCTGGTCACCCGATGGAAACAGGGCGGCCATACTTGGTGGCGACGGTCTGCGTATGTGTGACCCGCACGGGAACGTGTCCGTCCCTGTTCCCGATGTCTCGGATGCAGCATGGTTTCCGGACTCGCAGCGCTTAATAATCGTCCGCGCAGGAGAGCCCGTGACGTGCTGGTCAGAAGCGGCCGCTCTGTTGGCGCCAGATCGTCGCGAGCTAGTCGAGTCGACCGCTAGACGCGTGGCTTGTGAGGCTCAAGCGTACACCGGTGACTGGGTGGACTTCAGTCCTTTCATCAGCTCAGGGCTCACACTAGGTGAGCAAACTGCGGCGATGGTTTTCATTCGCGACAACCTGCCACAGGCCTTACCGTCACCATTACAGGAAGCGTGGGACGTTGAACGGCTCACACGGGCAGTCCGTTACTTGCAGTGTGCACAGGTGAGCGACCAGGGCGTGACCTTGGGCCAGGTCCTTGATCGTTCGTTGGACGAATCCTTCGAACCGCGCGTGTCACCGGACGGGAAGAACGTGGCATTCATACGACTGATCAACGGGGACCACAAGCTCTGGCGCATCGAGGAACTGCCCACGCGATTATATGTGATGCCCATCGGCAGTTCTGCCCCACCCCTGGAAGTAGCCGACTACGTTGGCAGATTCCCCGATTGGTCTCCCGACGGTCAATATGTCGTCTTCGCCAGGACGGCTAATTGGCCTTTAGACGATCAACTCGTGCTGGGCACGATCTCACGTCGCCAAGTGTGCGGCGCTGACGGCCTGTTGCTGCAGGAGTTTCACGATGTATATGACCTTGCCGGTGTAGTATTCCAGAGAGACTTCAAGGTTAGATGCACGGCAGATGGGCGAATTATTTTCGTCACCATGGACGTTCATCTTCCGGCCACCGTCGGCGACATGCCGGAAGAACTGCTTATGTTCGCAATCCATCCGCAGCGAAGCCCTACTGTGACCCGTCTGATTTCGCGCAACTCGGAGGAAAAGGTGCCGGCTTACGCCTACGCCTTCGAATTAAGTCCCGATGGCCGCTTCGCGAGCCTGCCAGGTGAGTCGGGAATCGTGGACATATTGGATTTGTCAAGGGGCTACACTGCGCGCGTAATGCAACCATTTAACGTCCCCAAAGAGATACTGATGACGCCTGCCTGGAAATCAGGCGATGAACTCTGCTGCCTGGGCCCGCCAGAAGCGGGAAGCACGCGCCGGACAGTCAAGCTGCTCAAGATCGATTTCCCCATGGCCACGGTGACCCAAGTGCTGAGTACTAACTGGCCCACGTCAATGGCGCGCGGCCTTCTGGAACCTTGGACGACGCCGGAGGATGGGGTGCCAACTACGCAGGAGTCCCAGTAGCGTCGCCTGGCGCCGCGACGGCGGGTTACGGCCATAATGCCGCCACTGGGCAGTTGACGAGTATTGACTACAGCGATGCGACGCCGGATATTACAATCAGCTACCGATGGCGTGCGGCACAAGTACCAGGGAACCGACGCGGCCGGCACGCGGACGTTCCTTTAAATCAGGCGGAAGTGAGATGAGGGCAAGTGACATTAGGCGAAGAGCGTTGTTGGGACTTACCGGCTTTTTGCTCGTGCTTGGGGCGTGCACGATCGACGTACCGTTTGATGGGCCCGAGTGGGGCGATCCGTTCAGCGAACTGCAGTCGCGACTGGAGGATTTGTTCCAGGATCCGCTGAAAACCCGCCCCTTCCCCGTGCTGGCTGGCGGCGACAATGAACACATTTATTACGCCACCAGCCTGATTGACATTCGCATCAACTTCCGCGGCCCGACGAACGACCTGGTTATCCCGAGCTTTCTGGGCCCGAGCAACCTGTATGTGTACCAGAATGGCAAACGCGAGCTCGTGCAGCCGTCGATTCCCGCCGGGGCGGCCACCGGGCTGAAGACCGACGGACGCTTCCTCGTGTACTTCCGCTTCACCGGTCTGGATCTGGCATTTCCCGAGTACCAGGTGGTCGCGTGCGATCTCAGCGATGGCACTCAGAACGTCATATTAGACTCGGCCGATGGCGCGAACGAAACGCTCCCGCCCAGGCTGACGGTGCTGGCCGGCGGGCGACTCGCGCTGGCGCTCTCACGTACTGACACCGCGGCGTCGACCATTCGCGTAATCGACCTGACCGGCCTGGAGGCAGTTCGCGAGATAGAATTGCCCGGCCTGTATGTAGATTCGCTGGCGTTTACAAGCGACTACCTGGCTTACGCCGGCACGGATGGCCGGCTCACCAACGTCGTCCTCTACGACCTGCGGAACGAGGCATCGCTGACGGTCGCCTCCGACATTCGCGATTGCTACGGCGTGCGAGTGTTTCTGACCGCCAACGAGCTCGTCTGGAGCGAGCCGCCGGAGGCCGCCCCGGCCCCCGTAAAGGCGTACGACCCGGCGACGGGCGCAACGCGCACCTGGCTTGAATCGACGGCCGGCGAACTGGCCGGGGCGACCGACTCATGGCTCGTGACCGAGGAGCGGCTGTACAACGAGAGAACCGGGGTCGAGCGCATTGCCGTGCATCGTTACGACCAGGCGGGCCAGCACCGGAAGCTGGCCGAGTTCCGTGCGGACGGGCTGGCCGGGCAGACGTGCATCATTGGCGGCTACGCGGCTTGGGTGAACCCCGACCGCCAGGTCGTACTGGCCCCGCTGGCGGGCGGCGCGCGGACCATTTTCTGACCATTCTGAAACTGAAGCTCGCGGCGCGGCTAATCCGCGGACGAGCATGACGACTCCGTGGAAATGGGAGCTAACTTGATGATGAATCGCGGCAAAACGTTAAAGCTCCTCCTGGGCCAGGCCATGCTCGTGTCCTGGCTGATTGTGCTGCCCGGATGCCCCGTTGAATACTGTTTCGATGCCAAGTGGGACGTGGTCATCAAAATAACGTCGCATACCAGCGGCGCTGTGGTTGCAGATGCTTTGGTGTATTACCAGGCAGCCGTGCCAGACTATCAGTACCAGCCAGTCCTCACTGCGGACGCAGACCCGGCGCTCTTTGCCGGCAATTCGGCATCCACTGATGGCGGTGGGTTAGCCCGGCTGCACATTGTGGAAGGGTTTTGCGGCCCGCCTCCCTGGACGGCTGACAGCTTTCCAACGGAACCGACCTATGAGTACCGCGTCCGCGTCGACGCCGGTGAAGCGCGGGAGGTGTTAACGCTGCCCATTTTTGCTGGTGGGACTGCAACAGGCACCCAGTTTGACGTCGAAGTGGTGTCGGTGGAAGCGCCCGACATCACGTGGGCGTGGCAGTAATTGTGCCGCAGGAATGACGTATCGGGAATCGTAAACCTTTTAGTGACATGCCCCGGCCGGGGCGGGGAATGGAAGATTTTTGGCGGCATTCCGGGGCGGCACGCCCCGGCCCCGCTACTCGTTCGCCAGGCTCATTTGTTGCGCGGCCACTTTCAGTGCGCTGTCTATTCGCTCTTGCCAGGCGTCGCGTTGCTCGGCCACCACCTTCAGCAGCAAATCAGCGAATTGCGGATCAAATTGTTTCCCCGCCTGAGCTTTGACTTCCGCCAGGGCCGCGTCCAGCGTGCGCCGCTGCCGATATGCCCGATCGCTGGTGAGCGCGTCGAAGGCTTCGGCGATGGCCAACATGCGCGAGCCCAGCGGAATTGTCGGACCAGCCAACCCGGCCGGATAGCCCGTACCGTCCCAACGCTCGCGCAAATGCCGCACGATCAGCATCTCCGTCTCGAAGATGCGCAGCGGCTCCAGAATCTTGCAGGTTATCAGCGGCACCTGCCGCATGACGCGCGCCTCGGCCGGTGTCAGCACATCCGGCTTCTGCAGGATTCGGTCGGGCACGCCGATTTTCCCCAGGTTGTGCAGCATGGCCGCGTTGCCCGCGGCGCAGGCCAGCGATTCCGGCCAGCCGGCGCTTTTCACCAGGCAGCCCACGTAAAAGGTGACGTTGCGCGATTGGCAGGCCGTCAGCGGATCGCGCGCCTCCAGCGCCTGCACCAGCGACCAGATGCTTTGCAGGCACAAATTCTTGGCCTGCATGCTCAGCACCATCACCTGCTTGCGCAGTCGTTCAACCTCGCCGGCCTCAATGGCCGGTTCGCCCGGTTGCGCCATTTGCTCGGCGCGCACCACGCGGTCGCGGCCCTGCGCTTTCCCCGCGTAGAGGGCCTGGTCAGCGCGGTTGATCAGATCGATGACCGAGCCGATCTCGGGGTCCGACGAACATACGACGCCCAGGGTGGCCGTGACCCGCAGTTGCAGACACTCCGGTACGCGCACTTCCTCGGCAAAGCCGCGCCGGATGCGCAGGGCCAGGTGGGCCGCGTCGTCCGCCCGGGTCTGCGGGCAGATGATGGCGAATTCCTCGCCCCCGTAGCGCGCCACCAGGTCAGTATCGCGCACCATGCGTTCCAGGTAGCGCGCCGTGGCCTGCAACACGCGATTGCCCACTTCGTGCCCGTACGTATCGTTGACGGCCTTGAAGTGGTCCAGGTCCAGCATGATCAGCGCCACCTCCCCGCCGTAACGCCGGGTGCGGGCGAACTCGCGATCCAACAAGCTCCGGAAATGGGCATGGTTCCACAGCCCCGTGAGGCCGTCCGTCAGCGCCGCCCGCCGCAAACGCTCCTGCAACTGCCGGACGCGCAGCCCGTTCCGTACGCGCGCCACCAGCTCGACCAGATCGCACGGCTTGACCAGAAAATCGTCCGCCCCGGCGTGCAGCAACCGGTGTCGTACTTCGCGCGACTCGGACGAAGTGACCACGATCAGGTAAGTGTCGTCGATCGAGCCGTCGGAACGCACCTGGCGCGAAAGCTCAAAGCCGTTTACCCCCGGCATGTCCAGGTCCGAGATTACCACGCGCGGGTGGTGGCGCCGGATCTGCTCCAGCCCCTCCCGGCCGTCGTGAGCCTCAATGACGCTGAGCTGCTCGCGCAGCAGGCGGCGTAGCAACAGCTCGCGCTGGGCGGGGTCGTCTTCGATAATGCAAACATCTATCGGGGCTTCTTCCATAGTTTTCCGGACAAAAGTCCGTCGGCGCTTTCGACATACCGGGCCCAGCCTGTGGACTTGGCTTCCAGCCGGCCGCGGTTATCAGCCGTCGCGCATGTTCAGGGGCATTCTCCTATCGGCCATATCGGCCACCGCTCCGTTTTGGTTACGTTCTGAGCGGCCGGAATTTCGCAAACGCGCAAACCGGCCCGTGGACGGCTCATGCGCACGGCGGGCCGCTTTTATCGCCCCACCACAAGGCCGTCCTCGAAGGCGACCCGAGCCGTATGATTAAGGATGCTTTTGCGACGCCTTTTTTGGCTGTATCGTTTAACGTTTTGTCGGACCGCCGGGCCAGCGCGGCACAGCGGCCTACAAGAAGTTTAAGAAATGAAGGTAGCTCATGGTCGGCCCGCGACCCCAACGTATAGACCTGGATCACCTGCGACGCATGAAAGCCGCCCGGCAGAAAATCGCCATGCTGACGGCCTACGACTTCCGCATGGCCGCGGCGGCCGAAGCGGCCGGCGTGCATTCGCTACTTATCGGCGATTCGATGGGCACGGTGCTGCTGGGGCATGAGAGCACGCGCGGCACGCCGCTGTCGCTGATGGTTACGCTGGGCGAGGCCGTGCGCCGCGGGGCGCCCAGCGTGTTTCTCATCGGTGATCTGCCGTTTGAGTGCATTTCGGTCGGCGGCGAGGCGGTGCTGAGCGGGGCGCGGCGCTTCCGCGATGAGGCGGGCTGCGATGCGGTCAAGGTTGAGGTCGGTCCCGGCGAAGAGGACCTGATCGCCGGTTTGGCGCGGGCCGGCATTAACGCCGTGGCGCACCTGGGCTTGCGACCGCAACAGGTGCTCACGCCCGACGGATATCGCTCGCAGGCGCGCGACGCCGAGAGCATTGCCGACCTCGTCGCGCAGGCCCGCCGGATGGTGGCGGCCGGGGCGGCCATGCTGTTGCTCGAA
>Ga0123333_10005254_pt1 | contig 11765 bp, 7 predicted proteins | sample BioC12SIPDNA_3_FD_89957 | JGI IMG/M metagenome (GOLD analysis project Ga0123333, IMG submission 89957) | Anaerobic biogas reactor microbial communites from Washington, USA - Biogas_R2_B C12 SIP DNA | ecosystem: Engineered > Bioreactor > Anaerobic > Unclassified | place: Washington, USA...
CCGATTCGCGGGTCATTGCCAGTATCTTTGGCGCGGGCCGGCAGACCCACGATCTGGGCGTCGTCGCCCGCGCCTATGGATACCATCGCCGCATCCTTCACGCGGTCCGCCGGGGCGATGGCGAAGCCGCCCGGCGGTGGATGGTCGACCATCTACGCGCGAGTATGGCGGAGACCCTCGAACACTACCGCCGCGCCGAGAGCGCCGTGGAGCAACAGGCGATTTCCGCGTTTACCCTGCCCGATGATGTTCGTCGCACGATCGAACACTTGGAAAACCACCTGGAAAGCTGACAAAGGAGCACACCATGACGTCAATCCGCCTGCCGAAGCGATCGTTTTTTGTGCCGATCTTGTTCGCATTGGCCGGACTTCTGCCGGCCGCCGAACCTCCGGCTGCAGAGACCGGTGTGCTTGAGCGCGTGAAGTACAACCACCCCGGGCTGGTTGTCGACCTGGGCGTGGGGCTTTGGGCCTGGCCGCTGCCGATGGACGCCGATGGCGATGGTGACCTCGATCTGGTGGTAACCTGTCCCGACGTGCCTTACAACGGCACCTACTTTTTCGAGAACCCCGGCGGAGGGAAATTCCCCGTGTTCAGACCGGGAGTGAAGATCGGCAAAGGTTTTCACAACGTGCGGCCCTCCTACGTCGGCGATAAGGTCCGTGTGCTGGTGCCCGGGCAGGAATATACCGACATCAACTCCACCCAACTCGGCGAAGCCGTGAAGCTGCCTCTGCCGGCGAACATCCACCCCAACCGCGTCCGCGCCAACCAGTGGCAATACGTCGATTACGACGGCGACGGAAGGCTGGATCTGACGGTGGCGGTCGGCGATTGGACCGACTACGGTTGGGACAACGCCTTCAACGCCGAGGGCCAATGGACGCGCGGCCCCTTACACGGCTACGTCTATCTCCTTCGCAACACGGCAAGCAACGAGGCTCCCGCCTATGCCGATGCAGTGAAGATCGACGCCGGTGGCAAGCCGATCGACGTCTATGGGATGCCATCGCCCAACTTCGCGGACTTCGACGCCGATGGAGACCTCGACCTGATCTGTGGCGAGTTTGTCGATAAATTCACCTACTTTGAGAACGTCGGCACACGAACCTCGCCCCAGTACGCCGCCGGGCGATTTCTTCAGCAGGACGGCCGCCCCATGCAAATGGACTTGTGCATGATCGTGCCGGTCGGCATCGACTGGGACAAGGACGGCGACGTCGATCTCGTTGTCGGCCAGGAAGACGGCCGCGTGGCTCTGCTCGAGCACACGGGCAAGGTGGAAGACGGTCTGCCGGTGTTCCTGCAGCCCAAATTCTTCCAGCAACAGGCCGAGGACGTGAAGTTCGGCGCGCTGGTCACGCCCGTTAGCTTCGACTGGGACGGCGACGGCGACGAGGATCTTGTGTGCGGCAACACGGCCGGCTACGTCGGCCTGATCGAGAATCTCGATGGCGGCAACCCGCCGAAGTGGGCCGCGCCGCAGTGCCTCAAGGCCGATGGCCAGACGCTCCGCATTGAAGCCGGGCCGAACGGCTCGATCCAAGGGCCGTGCGAAGCGAAATGGGGCTATACGACGCTCAGCGTCGCCGATTGGGATGGCGACAGCTTGCCCGACCTGGTCGTCAACTCGATCTGGGGCAAAGTGGTCTGGTATCGAAATGCCGGCAGTCGCCGCGAGCCGAAACTTGCCGCGGCCCAGCCAATCGAAGTCCAGTGGTCCGGCAAGCCGCCCAAACCGGCTTGGAACTGGTGGAATCCGCAGGCCAACGAACTGGCCGCGCAGTGGCGGACCACGCCCGTGGCGACCGACTACACCGGCGACGGGCTCACCGACCTGGTGATGCTTGACCACGAGGGCTACCTCGTCCTGTTTGAACGAAAGAAGGTCGACGGGCAGTTGCGCCTCATGCCGCCGGCGCGCGTCTTCATCGGCGAAGACGGTAAGCCGTTGCGGCTCAATGAGAAGACCGCCGGCGGCAGCGGCCGACGAAAGCTCTCCTTCGTCGATTGGGACCGCGACGGCCGCACCGATCTATTGGTCAACAGCCGCAACGTCGATTTCTTCCGCAATGGGAAAACACAAGAGGGAAAGACCGTCCTGAAGAATCTCGGAGAGGTCGATTCGCGAAGGCTGGCGGGCCATACGACCAGCCCCACCGTGGTCGATTGGGATAATAACGGCGTACCCGACCTGCTGGTCGGCGCCGAAGACGGATACCTCTACTTCATGCGGAATCCCCATGTCCAGCCGGGGCTTGTCCGAATGGAATTCATCTACCACGAGGCGCCGTTTCCGCAGTGCCACGCGTCCACTATCGAAGCGACGCCTTCCGGCCCGGTGGCCGCATGGTTTGGCGGATCGCGAGAAGGGAAAGACGACGTGGCCATCTGGTTTTCCCGCCGGGAGCCGGCGGGTTGGACGGTGCCGACGATGGTCGCCGATGGCAAATCGTCCGACGGCAAGCAATATCCCTGCTGGAATCCCGTGCTGTTTCAAACGAAGGCGGGTCCGCTCTTGTTGTTCTATAAGGTTGGCCCCAGTCCCAGCGCCTGGTGGGGCATGCTGATCCGTTCGACCGATGGTGGAAAGATCTGGTCGAAGCCGCAGCGATTGCCCGACGGCATCCTCGGTCCCATCAAGAACAAGCCGCTGATGCTTGCCGATGGTCGGCTGCTCTGCGGTTCCAGCACTGAGAACCAGGGGTGGCGGGTACACGTGGAATGGACGTCCGATCTCGGCCAAACTTGGGAAAGGACCGAGCCGATCAACGAAGGCGAGCAGATTGGCGCGATCCAGCCTACGATCCTCAAGGTTGGCGACGGCCGACTTGAGATGCTCTGTCGCACCAAGCAAGGGAGAATTTCCGAGGCGTGGTCCAATGACAGCGGTCGCAAATGGACCGAGATGAAACTCACCGAACTGCCCAACCCGAATTCCGGAATCGATGCCGTCACGCTCACCGATGGCCGCCACCTGCTCGTCTACAATCCCACCAGGCCGCCGGAAGGCCGCTGGGGTGGCCCGCGCTCGCCGCTCACCGTGGCCGTCTCCGAAGACGGCAAAACGTGGAAGGCCGCGCTGGTGCTGGAAAATGAGCCGGGCGAATACTCGTACCCGGCCGTGATCCAAGACAGCGACGGCTTGGTCCACATTACCTACACATGGCGGCGGCAGAAGGTCCGGCATGTCGTCGTTGATCCGGCCAGGCTCGAACTGGTTGCCATGCCCGGCGGCGAGTGGCCGCAATAGCCCCACAGCGAGAAAAGGCTGCCCGATGCTCCCCGAGGTCGATTTCATCGTACTGCTGCTCTACCTGGCCGGCGTTGTCGGACTGGGCGCTTGGTTCGTTCGTCGCAGCCGCACGACCGAAGGCTTCATGGCTGCCGGCAGGTCGATGCCCGGTTGGGTCGTAGGGCTCTCGATCTTCGGCACGTTCGTCAGCAGCATCAGCTTTCTGGCCTTGCCGGGCAAGGCGTATGGTGACAACTGGAGCGCCTTCACCTTCAGTCTGACCTTACCGATCGCTGCCTGGATAGCGGTGCGGTGGTTCGTCCCTTTCTACCGCAATTCAGGCGAGATTTCCGCCTATCAGCATCTGGAACGCCGTTTCGGCCCCTGGGCGCGGACCTATGCGATGGCGTGCTATCTGTTGACGCAGTTGGGCCGCATGGGGGCGATCATGTATCTGGTCGCGCTGGCTCTGGCCCCGTTGACCGGTTGGAGCGTGGCCACGATCATTCTCATCACGGGCATTCTCGTCACGGTATATACTCTGCTAGGCGGCATTGAAGCGGTGATCTGGACGGACGTCGTGCAGAGCATCGTGCTCATCGCCGGCACGGTCTTCACCGTCGTCGTGCTGCTGACCGGCATGCGCGAGGGACCGGGACAGATCTTCCGCATCGCCGCCGAGCACAACAAGTTTAGCCTGGGGAGCTTCGGATTCTCGTTCCTGCAGCCGACCTTCTGGGTGGTGCTGATCTACGGTCTGACCATGAACCTCCAGAATTTCGGCATCGACCAGAGCTACGTACAACGCTACATTACCGCCCGCGACGACCGAGAGGCCGCCAAGAGCGTCTGGCTCGGCGCGTTGCTCTATGTGCCGATTTCTGCCCTCTTTTTCTTCATCGGCACCGCGCTGTTCGCCTTCTACCAGGCGCAGCCGGACCTGCTTCCCGCGACGCTCGCAACCGACTCGGCTGCCGATAAGGTATTTCCCCATTTCATCGTCAAGCAGCTTCCTGTTGGGGCAACGGGCCTGTTGATTGCCGCGATTTTCGCGGCGGCGATGAGCAGCGTCGACTCGAGCCTGAACTGCTCGGCGACCCTCGTGCTCTGCGACATCTACCGCCGCTACTTCCGCCCCCGGGCCGGCGAACGGGAATCGATGGCCGTCCTCTACGCCACGACGCTCGTCTTCGGCGCGCTGGGCACCGGGACCGCGCTGGCCTTGATCGGCACCGAGCGTGCTTTGGATGCTTGGTGGATGCTCTCGGGCGTTTTCGGCGGCGGAATGCTGGGGCTGTTCCTCTTGGGCCAGATCGCCCGGCGGGCCACCAACGCGGCGGCGGTAACCGGTGTGATCGTGGGGTTGCTGGCAATCGTCTGGATGACGTTTTCCCCCGGCTGGACCGGCCTGCCCGAGTCGTATCGAAGCCCATTGAATTCTCTATTGATCCCCGTCATCGGCACACTGGCCATCTTCCTCGTAGGGCTGCTGGTGAGCCGATTGACCGCGCCACACAGAGTTTGACCAAAAACAACCTGGAGACATACGCCCGTGACCCACGATGCAAGCGACCGTTGTTTGTCGAAGCAACTCCGAGGCATTATCCCGCCGATGGTAACGCCGTTGTTGGACCGCGACACTCTCGATATCGCCGGTCTGGAGCGTCTGGTGGAGCACATCCTCGCCGGCGGGGTTCACGGGCTGTTTCTCTTGGGCACCACGGGCGAAGGGCCCAGCCTCAGCTATCGGCTGCGGAGAGAGCTGATCGAGCGGGTGTGTCGGCAGGTCGACGGCCGTGTGCCGGTGCTGGTCGGGATTACCGATACGTCGTTTGTCGAGTCGGTCCGCCTTGCCGACCATGCCGCCGATGCCGGGGCCGACGCCCTGGTCCTTTCCACGCCCTATTACCATCCGATCGATGCCGGCTCCCTTCTCGGCTATGTCGAGCGGATCACCGAGGAACTGCCGCGGCCCGTCGTGTTGTACAGCATCCCCAGCCACACCAAAGCTGCTTTCGACCGCCCGACGCTCGCCCGCGCCATGGAGCTTCCCAACGTTATCGGCCTGAAGGACAGTTCGGCCGACTTGATCCATTTCCATCATGTCTTGCGTCTGGCCCGGCAGCGGTCGCAATGGAGCGTACTGATGGGGCCGGAGGAGTTGCTGGCCGAATCGGTGCTGCTGGGAGGCGACGGCGGGGTCTGCGGCGGCGCGAATCTCTATCCGCGGCTCTATGTTGACCTGTTCCACGCCGCAGAGGCCGGTGACCTCACCACCGCTCGACAGCTTCACCAGTGCGTCCTGCAGGTTGCCGGCACGCTCTATGCGATCGACAGCCGGCCCGGCTCGGTAATCAAGGGGCTGAAGTGCGCACTGGCATGCCTGGGCATCTGCCGCGATACGATGGCAGAGCCCTTCGAGAGCTTCGCCGAAGCGGAACGGAATACAGTCCGCCGCCATCTGGACGAAATTGCCCGCCTCATGAGCATCAACGCGCGAACGAGTGAAACGGCGAGATAGTGCTCCCTCCATCATGGTATCGGTCTCGCGCTTAGTATCGTTCGAGAAACAAGTGGCGTAAGCTTCCAGCTTGCGGCGGACCGTTACTTCTCGAACGATGCTTACACAAGATGTAGGGTGCCTGTCACCGTTTCCGGACAGCCTCCAGTGCATCCCGTCTGCCGCGGCGCGCTTTGTAACGCTAAAACCGATTGTGCCGAACACGGAAGAGTTGTTGGCCTCCCGGTGCGCGACGACCCGATACCAGACTTGACAGACTAAGCCGAGTTTTCCGATTCGGGAAACTACGTAAAAAACGACAACACGCGAGTACGCCATGTCGAGCTTGAGTAATATCCTGCTGGACAAAGAAATCCTGCTGGAAAGCGGCACGAACGAGTTGGAGGTGTTGGTATTCGACGTGGCGGACTACACCTTTGGGGTCAACGTGGCCAAGGTCCGCGAGGTCTTGCCGGCGGCGGCGATCACGGCGCTGCCCCAAGCGCACCGGTCGATTCGCGGCGTCTTCAAGCTTCGCAACCAGGTCATTCCCTGTGTTTCGCTGCTGGACTACCTGGGGATAACGCCGACGCGGGAAGATTCCGAATCGACCATGATCCTCACCGACCTGAATCAGCAGCAGACAGCGTTTCTGGTCGATGCCGTCGAGCGGATTCACCGGCTCAGTTGGGAGAACATCCTGGCCGTGCCGGGGCTCGACGCCCTCTCGCATACCCCGGTTACCGCTCTGGGACGCTGCGACAATCGGCTGGTCGTGATGCTCGACTTCGAAATGATACTGGACAATGTTACGGATCAGTATTTCCGTGTCGACGAAGTGGCCAATCCGCTCGGCCTGGCGCGCCAGCAGCTACGGATCTTCCTCGCCGAAGACTCTCCCACCGTTCGTGAGGCCGTCGGCAATACCCTGCGAGCCAGCGGCTATACGCAACTCACCTTCTTCGAGAACGGCGCCGAGGCATGGCAGACGATCGAGGAGCGATTGCGGCAAAACGGGCGCATCGAAGACGTCTGCGACCTGGTCATCGCCGATATCGAAATGCCACAGGTCGACGGTTTGCACCTTACCCGTCGAATCAAACAGCACCCGCAACTGAATTCGATTCCCGTCTTGCTCTATTCCTCGATCATCACACTGGACAACCACAAGAAGGGCGTTGCCGTCGGAGCGGATGCCCAGGTCTCCAAGCCCCAGTTGGCCGAGGTCGTGCAGTTGGCCGACCAATTGATTTCCGACGCGCGGCGCGGCGCCGTTGCCGCCGGGCTCCGCCAGCTTACCGACGCGGTCTGCGCGGCCGCACCGCCGATCGTATGCCCGAGTTCTTCCGAAGCTTCCAGCTCGGCCGTTTCGTCGCCTATGGACATAACTGCACCAGAACCGTCCCCGGCACGGGCGGCCGAGCTTTTTGACACCAACCCCACTCGATTTTCTCGCCCGGCTGAGGACGATTGCCTCGTCGACGATGGCGCATCGACCGCGCTGGCCGAGCCGGCCGAAATCGGACAACCCGGCGAGTGTGTACCGCCGCCGAACGTGCTGCCCGAGCTATGGCAAACATTCCTAAGGGAATTGGGCGGTCACGCGAGACGCTTGGGCCAGCGACTCGCCATCGCGGCCGCCGGCGGCGCCGACGACGACGTTCGTCGCGACGTGGCACGAACTCTGCACACGATCAAGTCGTCCTCGATGGTTGTTCCCTTCGATGCGGTGACCGAACGTACGCATGCCGTTGAAGGTCTTCTGGCGGCATCCGCAACCGACGCCGGCGAGTGGCCCCGCGAGTCGCTGAAACAGTACGCCGATTGGCTTATCGCTCTGGCTTCGTCGCCGGAACAGGCCGCTGCGACGTCCGCTGTCCGATAAAGACTTGTTCACAAACAAGTTCACGGGGCGGAATTCATTCCGCCGGTTCCGAAGGCTTCACCCGCAATGCCCGGTCGGCGGCACCGCGGGCTTCGAGTGTGTCGTCCGAACGCGTCGCCTCCAGCGCGGCGACCGAACGGACATCGTGGATTTTCCCCAGCGCGTCGGCCGCGGCACAACGAACGAACGGGTCTTCGTGAGCCAGTGCCGCGATCAACGGCCCGACGGCTCGCATCGCGGCGATTTCACCCAAGGCGTAGGCGGCGGCCAGCGACACGTCGGAAACGTCCTCGACGAGCACGCGAACCAACGGTTCCACGGCGCCGTCGTCCTTCAACTCCGCCAACGCAAACGCCGCCATCAAACGCACATCGCCGATTTCGTCGTCCAGCGCCGCGATCAAGGGTTCCGCGGCCCGCGTCGCGCACCGATCGACCTCGGGCAGGGCATTCGGTAGACGAACCGTGATTTCGCCCTCAACGGTTTCCGGTGGCGGGCGGACCGAACTGCGTGAGGCATGGAAACGCCCCATCGCCTCGGCTGCCGCCATGCGCACCTCGGGCGCCGTATCCTCCAAGGCGGCTGACAACAGGTCGATCACGCGGTCGTCGTCGATTTGCCCCAGCGCATCGGCAGCAGCTTCGCGGATCGCCGCCGCATCGTCCGTGAGCGCATCGGCCAGGCACTCCAGGGCCGTCCCATCCCGGAGGTGTCCCAACGACATCGCGGCCGACAACCGAACTCCAAGGTCACCATTGAACAGAGCTTCGCATAGCGCCCCCACCGCGCAGGCACCGCCCATTTCGCCAAGCGCTCGCGCCGCTTCACGGCGCTCGGCCGCCGTGCCCTCGCACAACGTCGCAATCAACTCCGCCGTCTTGCTGCTGATTCCTTCCGGCATAATTCGCGCCTCCCGTTGCCTTGACGCCGATCATTTTATCCTATCGGACCACCGTGGCGTCCTCAACGGCGGACCGCCTTCGCGGAGGCAATCCGCGCGGCACGTCTGCCGGAGCCCTTGACAGCCACTACCGCGAGTGTGTAAGGCGCCATGTACGCCAGGTTTTCCAGCCCGACCGCAACGCCGGGTCAGACTGGAAAGCCTGACGTACAAGTGACGATTATCGCGATTCTTCCGACGCTCGACTCACGAGCCGGTCCGAGTGCGCCGGGCCGATTTGCTCAACCCTGGTGTTTGAACTAGACTTCTCATGGCCAGTCGGCGCGTGATGACTTCGAGCGCCGCTATTCCCCAGCACTCATCGTGCGAGCAACCGTGCCTGTCGAACCTCCGGTCCAACGCGTCGATTCCGAGCGGATTCGCCGTTGCCTTTCGCAGTTCTGCGAGAGTCAGAGCGAATTCGACCGCTTTTTCTCCGAAGTCTTCGCTCAACTCGACGATCTTTCCGAACAGTTCCTCCATAAGCAGAAGTCCTGGTCTCGCCGGCGCGAGGACGAGGAACTCGCGTTTTCCCGACAAGCGGCGCAACTGGACCAACAGCGTGCGGCTATTGCCGACGAACAAGAACGACTGCGCCAGTCAGCCGGGCATTCCGGCGAAGTCGCCGCCGCGGCCGACGATCGGATCCGGCAAACGCTCGAAGGGATCGAGCAGGAGCAGGCGTCGTTCCGCGCGGCATGGGAACAGTCCAATACCGAACTCAAACAGCAACTCGTCGAAGTCCGGCACGATCGCGACTCTTTGCAGCAAGAACGCGCCATGCTGGAAGCCGAATTGGAAGCGGTCCGCAACCGGGCCGCCGAAATGACCGAGGCGCTTGCTGAGCAGAAACGCGAGATCAGCGAGGAGCGGGTACGGTGGACGGACGAAATCAAGCGGCTGAGGCGGATCCTCGAGTCGCTGGCCGATAGACCGGTCGGGCACGAAAGCATCGCCCCGCGCGAAGCCCAAGCAGCACACGAACCTCCGGCGGCGTCCGTTGCGGCTTGCGACCCCGATCCGGTCCTCGACTCGGTGATGGCGCAGTTCGAAATGCTGCAACGAGACCTGGCAAGACGCCGAAAACAACCGGCCAAATCGGGTTGAAGCCTCCTCAGCAATGCGGATCGGTTTACCCCAGGCATGACGGGAGCGACTGATTGAATACCCCCATATGGTTCAATGCGAGCACCGGAATTTTCGCTACCACCGCGGCCATCGGCCTGGCCAACTTGGGCTGCGGCTGGTATCTCTCCAACCCTTACTTGGCCGGCGGTGGCGCAGCGGGAACCGCGTACGTGGTGCTGCGGACCCTATCCCGGACCCGACGAACGGTTCGACGGCAAAAGCCAACTTTGGCGCAGCCTGCGCGGGGCCGCCCTTCGCGGCAACAGGCCGACCCCAACGACCTGGGCGCCGTGGTGCGGCAGATGCTTGAGCAAGGCCGCTACGCCCTCCTCTTGCGACCGCAAATCGCCCATAACCTCAACGAGGACGACTTCGATCGCACGCTCGACTTGCTCCACGGCGCCATGAGCCTTGTACCCGATGGAGAAGTGGTCCTCGGCCAGATCGACGACGCGCTGGATGACGGCAAGCTCGACGACGAGGAAATCGCCACCCACCGTAGCCGACTTGTTCGCGTCGGACAGTTCTTTCTCGACCGCTACCCGGTCACCAACGAACAGTTCCATGAATTCGTGATCGCCGGCGGATACGAGCAGGCCGCCCTTTGGGAACCGTCGGTCCTGCCGGCCGTACTCGATTTTGTCGACCAGTCCGGCCAGCCGGGGCCCCGTTACTGGTCCGAGGGCGTCTATCCGTCCGACAAGGCCGATCACCCGGTGGTCGGTGTCAGTTGGTACGAGGCGCAAGCCTATGCGCGGTGGGTGGGAAAACGTCTGCCGACCGACGCCGAATGGGTCAAGGCCGGCAGTTGGCCGGTGCGGGTTTCGCCGACCAGTCGGTTGCAGCGACGCTATCCTTGGGGCGACACGATGGATCGCGAAAAGGCCAACCTCTGGGCCGGCGGACGCACGGCGACGGTGTCCGTCGCCGAGTACACGCAGGGTGGAAGCGTCGGCGGCATCTACCAACTTATCGGAAACGTGTGGGAGTGGACCCGCGGCAACTTCGCGCTGCGCGGCGCCGACGGCGAGGAACTCCTGCTGGAACCTTCGCTGAAATGTATCCGCGGCGGCGCGTTCGACACCTACTTCGAAAACCAGGCGACCTGCCAGTTCGCCAGCGGTGAATCGGCGCTGGCTCGCAAAGCAAACATCGGATTCCGTTGCGCGGTGGGCGTCGGCGATCTCGTGCTCGCCCATCCCGGCGCGCACCCGCCCGCCGAGTGCGAAGCCGAGGCCCCAGCACTCGAGGAGGTTGGAGTATGACCAAGGGCGTTATCGTTCCGCTCCAGTCGTATCGGCTCGCCCAGTACGCCGTTCCGGTCGCTTGTTACATCTGCGAAGCGCAAAACACCTTCGACGCCGAATTCTGCGACCACTGCGGCGCGCCGATGGCTTTGGCGCACCAGGCCACCACTCAGAAGATGCTGCCGCAGATGGTCGCTACGATGGGCGCCAGCGGCGCCGGCAAGACGGTCTATCTGGGAATGCTCATGGACATGCTCTCGCGCCGGCCCGACCGCTTACAGATCCTCGCCCGAGGAGCCTTTTCCATCACGCTCCAGCAGATGGCCATCTCCGCCCTCTCGCACTGCGAGTTTCCCGAAAAAACCCCCAACGAACCCGATCGCTGGAATTGGGTCCACTGTCAAATCCGTCACCGCAAACGCCGCCGTCCGTTGGAAATGATCATTCCCGACATGGCCGGCGACGCGCTGTTGGAGGAAGTTGACCACCCTCACAGCTTTCGCGTCATCGCTTCGTATCTCAAGAAGTGCGTGGGGGCCTTGGTGCTGGTCGATGCAGTCCAACTCAGGGACGGCGAACTCGAAAACGACTATTTTACGATGAAGCTCATCAGCTACCTTGGCGAGTTAGACGACGACCCCAAACGCGGCTGGGCGAAAAAGCCGGTCGCCCTGGTCTTCACCAAAGCCGACCAGTGCGAGCAGTGCGTTGCCGATCCGGAGCAGTTCGCCAGAACCCACGCCACCGGACTGTGGCAGCAGTGCCGCGAGCGTTTCCGAATTCACAAGTTCTTCGCCGCCGGCGTGGCAGGCGCCTGTGCCTCCCGG
>Ga0123333_10005260_pt1 | contig 11757 bp, 9 predicted proteins | sample BioC12SIPDNA_3_FD_89957 | JGI IMG/M metagenome (GOLD analysis project Ga0123333, IMG submission 89957) | Anaerobic biogas reactor microbial communites from Washington, USA - Biogas_R2_B C12 SIP DNA | ecosystem: Engineered > Bioreactor > Anaerobic > Unclassified | place: Washington, USA...
ACCACGACACCCAACAGGTGGGCGTGCTGAGCATCCCGCGCGACCTGTGGGTCGATATTCCCGGCTGGGGCGCGGACCGCATCAACAAGGCGTACTTCGTCGGCGACTACCAGAAACGGAAGGGTGGCGGCGCGGCGCTCGCCAGGGAGGTGGTCGGGCAGATGCTGGGCGTGCCCATCTCGCACGTGGTGTTGATCAAGATGGACGGACTCGAGCAGTTGGTCGACGCGCTGGATGGCGTCACCGTCAAGCTGGACTGCCCGCTCTACGAGCAGACACCCGATCCAAAGAATCCGAACCGGCTGGTGAACTGGACGCTGCCCGCGGGCGAAGTCCTGCTCAACGGCGCAGATGCCCGCAAGTTTGCGACTTACCGGTATATGACGAGCGACTTCGGCCGCGCCCAGCGCCAGCAGATGCTCATCTGGGCGATCCGTAACCGCGCCAAGGGCCTGGACATCCTCCCGCGCATTCCCCAGCTGTGGGACGCGCTCTCCAGGACAATCACGACGGACCTGACTGTGCTGGACGCGATCCGGCTGACCCGGTTCGGCCTGTCCCTGGAGCCGGGGAACGTGCACGGTACAGCGCTGGACCGGGATGTCGTTAGGCCGTTCATCACCAGGGGCGGCGCGTCCGTTCTGGCGATCAAGGACCCACAAAGCCTGAACGGGCGCCTCGCAGAGCTGTTCACCGCGCAACCGCTGGCCGCGCTCAGTCCGACCGGGACCAAGTGTCCGCCGCCGCCAGAAGGCCTGGCACCGCCGCCAAAAGGCCTGGGGCCGCCCACGCCCGCGCCATCGCCCACACCCTGATGCGCACCGGCGTTCGCGTCAACCGGTGCACGCCGCAAGTGGTGCAGCCAGCGCCGGTCAGGCCAGGCCCGTTTGGGGTGCGTTGTACTTCATGGGAACCCGTCATACACAGCCAATACACATCGGGCGCGATACTGTGGCAGCGGACGTCGCATGGCAACGGCCGCTGCATGGCAGCGGACGCTGCATCACAACGGACGTTGTCTGACAACGTCAGGCGCTGGCAGCCGCCAGCATACCCATTTTCAGGAGGATGAATCGTGGACGAACTGGTCAAGGATGTTTCCGTTAAGGCTGGCATCACCGAGGCGCAGGCGCGCATCGCGGTGGACACCGTAATCGACTATGCGAAGGCCAAGTTGCCGCCAGCGCTTGCATCGCAGGTCGATGGCGTCATCTCCGGCAAGACCGATTTGAACGGGCTCGGCGCGCTCGGCGCAATGTTGGGCGGGTTGTTCGGACAGAAGTAAAACCCCGAACGACCGGAAGCTGCTCTCATGGGAGGCATAGCTATGCGAAAGATCAGGATGTGCATCGATACCAAGGTGCTGCCGCCCGACATGATCGTGGCGGCAAATCGAGTGGCTGTCGATCTGGGCCTGGCAGACCCGGATCCCTTTGAAATGGCGGTGACGCGTCCCTGGCGCAGGGGAAGCACACTATCCGTGCGTTTCCTCGGCGGCGAGAAAGCGGTCCAGGAACGCGTGGAGCACTATGCCCACCAATGGGAGCAGTATGCCAACATCAGGTTCAGATTCGTCACAGAGGGTCCGGCCGTCCTGCGCATCGCGTTCATCGACGGCGCGGGCTCGTGGTCGTACATGGGGACCAGCAACGTGCTCCACTGGTTCAACCAGCATGCACCCACGATGAACTACGGCTGGCTGACCCCCTCGACCGGTGATATCGAATACAGCCGGGTGGTGCTGCACGAGTTTGGGCATGCGTTGGGCTGCATCCACGAGCACCAGCATCCCCAAGGCGGGGTGCCCTGGGACAAGGAGAAGGCCTACGCCTATTACGCCCAAAACGGCTGGACGCGGGAAGAGGTCGACTTCCAGGTGTTCAAGCGCTACAACCTGCCGTCCACCCAGTACAGCGAGTTTGACCCCCAGTCGATCATGATGTATCCGGTGCCCGAGGACATCACGGTCGGGGACTTCTCGGTCGGCTGGAACACTGAGCTATCGGAGACCGACAAGGCCTTCATCGGCACGATCTATCCTTTTCACTAGACAGCCTTGCTGAAACCTCAATCACCGATCCTCCTGAGGGCTCTGGCTCGCCTGCGGCCGTACTGGCGGCTGACGATGGGCGCGTATTCCGGCATGCTCGTCGCGACGGGCCTGGCCGTGCTTATCCCCCAGTTTATCCGCTTCATCGTGGACGAAGGCATCGGCGGCCGCAACACGACGCTCCTGCTGCAGTCGGTGCTCTCCCTGCTGGGACTGACCCTGCTCAAGGGAGCGGCCCTCTACTTCGAGGGCCGGTGGACCGAGATCGCATCGCAGGGCGTGGCGTACGACCTGAGGCGCGATATCCACCACAAGCTGGCTGCGCTCTCCTTCTCGTATCACGACCGGGCCGAAACGGGGCAGCTGCTGTCCCGCGCGGTCCAGGATGTCGAGCGCATCCGCTTTCTCACGGGCCGTGCAGTCCTGCGGCTGACGGAAGGCGTCGTGCTCGCGGTGGCGACCGTCACCGTCCTGTTCGCCATGAACGCGCAGATCGCGGGCCTGACCCTGCTCATCGTTCCCCTTCTCTCGCTGAGTGCGTTCCACTTCGGCAGACAACTGCGTCCCCTGGGATTGCGCATCCAGCGGCAACTGGCCGAAGTCACGACCCGGCTGGAGCAAAATCTGCGCGGCGCGCGCATCGTCAAGGCCTTCGCGCAGGAAGATGCGGAGGTTCGCCGCTTCGACGAAGCCAATGACCGCTGGTTCGAGCTGTCTGCACAGCAGGCCGCGCTGCAGGCCCGCAACGATCCGCAGTTGGCGCTCATCGCCAATCTGGGCACGGCCGCGGTGATCGGCGTGGGCGGATGGCTCGCGATCGAGGGCAGGCTCACCCTGGGCGAGCTGGTCGCCTTCACGACCTACCTGGGCCAACTGGTGACGCCGGTGAGGCGTATCGGCAACATCATCCCCGCGCTCGCAATCGCATCCGCGGCCGGTGAACGGATCTTCGAGATCCTCGACGCACAGTCGGAGGTGCGTGACGATCCCACCGCCGTGCCGCTGCCCCCGATCAGGGGCCACGTGCGCTTCGAAGGAGTGCATTTCGCCTACTTCGGCCGGCATCCCGTGCTTTCGGACGTGACCTTTGAGGCAGCACCCGGGCAGGTCATCGCGCTGCTCGGAGCGACGGGCTCTGGCAAATCGACCATCATCAACCTGATCCCGCGCTTCTACGATCCGACCGCCGGGTGGATCACGGTGGATGGGTACGACATCAGGAAGGTGACCCTCAACTCGCTCCGGGACCAGGTGGGCATCGTCCTGCAGGAGACCCTGTTGTTCGCCGGCAGCGTGCGGGAGAACATCGCGTTCGGCAGGCCCGGCGCCACGCTGGACGAGGTGATCGCCGCGGCGACGGCGGCGCAGTCGCACCAGTTCGTCATGGAAATGCCACAGGGGTATGACACGGTGGTGGGCGAACGAGGTCTGACCTTGTCGGGTGGCCAGCGGCAGCGCGTCGCCATCGCGCGCGCCCTGCTCAAGGATCCGCGCATCCTGATCCTGGATGATGCGACATCGAGCGTTGACACCGAAACCGAGCAGCTGATACAGGAGGCGCTCACCGCCCTCATGGCCGGCCGGACATCCTTCGTCATCGCCCAACGGCTGAGCACGCTTCGCAGGGCCGACCTGATCCTCGTACTGGACCGCGGCCGGATCGTTGCGCGCGGGACGCACCAAACCTTGCTTCAAACCTCGGGGCTGTACGCTGAGGTGTATCAGCACCAGGTCGCGGAAGAGCAAAGATGACCGTTTCGATCGGCTCATCCGGTCCCGGGATGGGGCCGGCAGGCGCACTGGAACGCTTCGGCGGCAATCCGGAGGGGAAGCCGTTCGACCGCCGCGTTGCGCTGCGCCTCCTCGCATATCTCAGGCCTCACTGGCGGCGGATGCTGGTCGCGCTCGTCCTCATGCTGGTTGGCTCGGGTCTGTCGATCCTCGCGCCCTATCTCATCAAAGTCGCGGTCGACACCAATATCGGCGGCGGCGACCTGCCCGGTCTCTGGCGCACTGCCGGACTGCTGGTTCTGACCTTCGTCGCGCTCTTCGGTGTATCGCAAGGCCAGCAGTATCTGTTGAGCTGGGTCGGACAAAGGGTGCTCACGACCCTGCGGGCACAACTCTTCCGGCATCTGCAGGCGCTGCACCTGGGCTACCACGACACGCACATCGTCGGCGTCACGATCTCGCGCGTCATCAGTGACGTCAGCGTCATCAACGAGCTGCTCTCGCAGGGCACGGTCACCCTCATCGGCGACGCCCTGGTGCTGGTCGGAATCGTCATCGTCATGCTCCAGATGAGCCCGCAGCTGGCGTTGCTGGCATTTTCCGTCCTGCCGTTGATGGTGCTGGCCACGTGGCTCTTCACACGGCGGGCCCAGACTGCGTTTCGCGAGACGCGCACCCGGGTTGCGGCAGTGGTGGGGGACCTTGCCGAGGATATCACCGGCGTGCGGGTGATACAGGCATTCGCGCAGGAATCCGCATCCGAGGAGCGGTTTGACCGGGTCAACGCTGCATCCCGGGATGCCAACATCGGTGCGATGACCCTGTCATTCGTCTTCCTGCCCGCGGTGGAGTTCCTGGGGATGTTGGCCACGGCGATCGTGCTCTGGTTCGGCGGCCGCCTGGTGGCAGCAGAGGAGCTGACGCTGGGCGTGATCGTCGCGTTCCTGGCATACGTCTCGCGCTTCTTCCAGCCCATCCAGGAGCTCAGCCAGATCTATACGACCATGCAGGCGGCCATGGCAGGGGGCGAGCGCGTGCTGGAGTTGCTCGATGCTCCACCCCTGGTCAGCGATCCGCCCTCCGGGGCGGAGATGCCGCGCATCCGGGGGAAGATCGAGCTGCGGGATGTCTCCTTCGCCTACCGGGGCAGCGAACGCGTGCTTCACGACGTGAACCTCACCATCGAGCCCGGGCAGACCGTGGCGCTGGTGGGCCCGACAGGCGCGGGCAAGACGTCCATCGCCAACCTGGTCGCCAGGCTGTACGATGTCACCGAGGGCGCAGTGCTGATCGACGGGATCGACCTCCGCACGGTGACCCAGTCATCGCTCCGCCGGCAGTTCGGACTCGTGCCGCAGGACGCGTTTCTGTTCAGCGGAACCGTTGCCGACAACATCCGTTTCGGTCGCCCCGCGGCGAGCGATGAGGAGGTCGAGGAAGCCAGCCGGCTCGCCAATGCGCACGCGTTCATCGATCGCCTGCCCGCGGGCTACGACACCGAGATCCTCGAGGGTGGGGTGAACCTTTCGGCCGGCGAGCGCCAGCTCATCTGTATCGCGCGGGCGATCCTGGCCCGGCCGCGCATCCTGATCCTGGACGAAGCCACCTCCAGCGTGGACACGGTGACCGAATTGCTCATTCAGGACGCCCTTGACAGGCTCCTGGCAGATCGCACGGCCTTAGTGATCGCACACCGGCTCAGCACCGTCCGTCACGCGGACCTTATCTGCGTGGTGGAGGACGGGCGCATCTCCGAGCGCGGCACACATGACGAGCTTCTCGCCACGGGTGGACTCTACTGGGAGTTGTACCAACGACAGTTCGTCAATCCGTAGAAGAGATGGTTGCGATCCCCTTGCTCAGTCTTCAGACAGGGCGCGCTCCCAGTGTTCCAGCAACGCGGCAATATCGTCGAAGATGAAATCGGGGCCGTAGGCTTCGGCCTCCTCCCGGTCCGTCGAGCCGGAGAGCACCAGGATCGTTCGCAGGCCCGCGCGCTTGCCGCCTTCCATGTCCGTATCGATGCGATCTCCGAGCGTGGCGGTAGACTCCGGCAGGGCGGCCATCTGGGCCATGGCCATCTCAAACATCGTGGGCTCGGGCTTGCCGATTGCCACGGGCTTGACGCCCGAGCCGACCTCGATCGCAGCGATCAATGCGCCCGTACCCGGAACCAGGCCCTCTTCGGTCGGCCGGGTAGGGTCGAGGTTCGTAGCGACAAAGGCTGCGCCGCGGCGGATCAACACTGCGGCACGCTTGATCTTATCGTAGGTGACGCCCCAGTCGATGCTGGCTGCCACGACCTCCGCATCATCATCGACCAGCACAAACCCGGCTTCAGCCATGGCAGCGCGCAGGGAATTCTCTCCGAAGACGTGCACGCGCGTGCCGGGCGCATATCGCCCGGCCAGCCAGGTCGCGGTCGCGGTGCCCGAGGTCATGATCTCTTCCGGCCGCACCTCCGCGTCCATCTTCGCCAGCTTGGCGGCATATTGCTCCGGCGTGCTGCCCGAGTTGTTGGTTGCCATCACGAAGGCAATGCCACGGTCACGCAGAAACCGAATAAACTCGGACAGCCGCGGCAGTGGCTCAGCGCCCCGGTAGAGCACGCCATCCATGTCGATGACGAGATGTTTTATGTCACGTAGATCGGTCACGAAATCACCTTTACCCTGAAAGCTTGAAGATTCAGCCCCATTATCGCATATGAACGCGGCACACCTGGAAATAGAAAGCGGTCGAGCAACACCTGCCAGCCGCGATGACGGTAGAGAACATGTGCGACGGTTTCCACCGCCATCGTAGACAGCACCGCGCGACTCTGCATCACCCCTGCAAGCAGCCCATCGTGCAACGCGCCGCCTGTGCCCCGCCCCTGATGTTCCGGCATCACGGCAACCTCCGCGACCTGGAACGCGTCGGACAGCCATTCAGCCGCCATCTCGCTGTCCATTGCACGCGCCACATGGTCATACCACCATTGGCCCGGCAGACTGTGGTAGCCGTAAGCGAAACCCGTGATCTCTCCGTTGCCCGCATCCAGGGCGGCGGCGCATCGAAAGTCCGGTCGCTGCGTCAACGCAGGAAGCACCCGCGCGAATTCAGCGACTTCCCGGGACTTCCTGTAGTACGGTGGGCCGCCAAAGGCTGCGCGATAAATGGCCGAGAGCTGATCGACCAGGAGCACCACCTGCGATGCCGGCAGCACTATCGTCTCCATCCCCGTCATTGTCCGCATTCGGGCCTGCCTGTCAACTTCAAGTCCCGCGCGCTGGCGGCACGCAGATGCGCTATCGTAACCTCAGCCGGTGGCTCCGCATCCAAAAAGATACGGCGATGATATTGGCAGAACAGCCGATGCAGGCTATCATAGATGGCTGGAGCTCGCGCAATCTTACGTGACGTAGGGGCAGGTATTGCACCTACCCTTATGATAGATGAGGAAAAACTATGGCGAAATCTGATTTCGTGATCGACGTTACTGATGCAACTTTCGAGGCCGATGTCGTACAACGATCCAGGAAAACCCCCGTGGTCGTCGACTTCTGGGCCCCCTGGTGTGGCCCGTGCAGGATGCTGGGTCCGGTGCTCGAGAAGCTGGCAGCGGAGTTCAAGGGCGGCTTTATCCTGGCTAAGATGAACACGGACGAGAACCAACAGGTCGCGATGCAGTACGGGATCCAGGGAATCCCGGCAGTGAAAGGGTTCAAGGACGGCAAGCTGGCGGCCGAGTTTGTCGGCGCGGTGCCCGAACCCCAGGTGCGGGCATTCCTGCAGAAGCTTGGGGTGAAGGTCGGCAGCGGCGGAGGCGGACAGGAAGGGCCCGATCCGGACGTCCTGATGGCCCAGGGCAAATGGGTCGAAGCTGAGATGGCCCTGCGGCAGATGGGCGCTACCAACGGCGCTGAGCCCTCCGTCACACTGAGCCTGGCCCGGGCACTGCTGGCCCAGGGCAAGGCGGAAGAAGCCAACGACCTGCTGGACAAAGTGAACAATGGTCCTGAGCTGGCGCAGGCGGCAGCATTACGGCCACTGGCTGCGTTGTTGCTGAACGCCGCCACCGCCACGAACGGCGCTGGTGACCTCGACGGGCTCTACCTCACCGCCGGACAGAAGGTTGCCGGCGGGGATCTGCGTGGAGCAATGGATGCATTGCTCGACGTGCTGCGTAGGAACAAGCAGTTTCGAGGCGGCGAAGCGCGGCAGGCGATGCTGGCGATCTTCGCGGTATTGGGCGACGACCATGCATTGGTGCGCGAATACCGCACCAAGCTGGCATCGGTGCTGTTCTAGAGGGAAAATAACTGGCCGGGCCCGGAGCCCGGCCAGTTCCATCCTGATACGTAGAGGATCCTATACGTTCTGCAGCAGGCCCAGGAACGAAATCAACCCCAACGACATATTGTAGATCGCGTGCGTAATCATCGCAGTCGAGGTGTTCACTCGCTGCCGAAGGATCCCCAACACCAGGCCGATCACGAAAACCGCAACCGTCGAAAAGCTGAGACCGTATTGGCTGTGAAGCAGGGCAAAGAGCAGCGTGGTGAAGACCAGGCCGAAACGCGGCTGGAGCGCGCCGCGAAAGATCGTCTCTTCCCCGAGGGCAGCTGCAAGACCCAGCGTGAGGATGCCCGGTATGGACATCGTCAACGGGCCGATGAGCTGCTCGGTCAGCCGTTCCACGCCCTCGCTGGCGCCCAGCCCCAGCTGGGCTGCGAGTGATTCTGCCCCGATCACCAGTGGCACCATCACCAGGCCGACCACCAGGCCCAGCATGGCCTGGCCCCATGACGGCACAACGATGCCGAGCCGGGTTAGGGCCGCGCCGAGGCTCCGGCGCGCAAGCAGTCCTACCCCGATGAGGCCCATCAGAACAAAGGTTATGTTCTGCACCCAGAGACCCGGCGCCGGATTGGATTGCACCCCGGCCTGGGCGCTCGTCTGCAGCATATCCGCGAGGTTGTCGATGCCGACCGCCATCGTGAACGCAAGATTGATCAGGACCAGGGACGTCATCGAGAGCGCCACCGCATGCACGGGATGAGACGGGTCGATCGGGGTGAAGCGGGCAAACAGGCGCCGCGCGGGCCGGGTGAGCAGAAGCAGCCCGAACAGGGACAGGATGAGCAGCGCGGCCCCCATCCAGGGAAGACGCTCGACCTGGAAGCCCATTGATGCGAGATCGACGCTGTTGAATGCCTCCGGCGCGGCAAGGGCCGCCAGGCCCGCGCCCAGCAGGGCGAGGCCCCCAAGCACCAGGACCCCGTACAGGAGGAACAGCAAGCCATAGCTCAGGATCTTGAGGGCGCGCTCGTTGCGCAGGTCGCCCTCGATCCGTTTGCGGTGGCTCAGATTGGCAAACCAGAGAACCCCCAGAATCGGAAGAAACAGCAAGACCGTCATTACTACGTCCATGATGCAGCAATCCTCTCGTCATAGGTCGGTCGCGGCCGGTGTAACGGGCCGCGACCGAATCATATCACTAACTCAGCTATTCGCCGCCAGTTCCATCTGTCGCTGGTACAACTGGCTGTAAAGTCCATTTCGCGCCAGCAATTCGTTGTGGTTACCAATCTCCCGGATGCAGCCATTCTCCAACGCAATGATCTTGTCCGCATTGCGGATGGTGCTGAGGCGGTGGGCGATCACCAGTGCGGTGCGGCCCTTGAGCACCTCTTCGAGCGCCTGCTGAATCAGGTACTCCGCTTCCGCGTCCACGGAGGAGGTCGCCTCGTCGAGAATCAAGACGCGCGGATCTGCCAGGATGGCGCGCGCGAGCGCAAGGCGCTGGCGCTGCCCGCCGCTCAACTTCACGCCGCGTTCGCCGATCTCCGTATCGTAGCCCTCCGGGAGCGACAGGATGAACTCGTGCGCATACGCGGCCTGGGCGGCCGCGAACAGCTCTTCCTCGGTCGCATCGGGCTTGCCGTAGAGCAGGTTCCGGCGGATCGAGCCGTTGAAAAGAAAGGTGTCCTGCAGGACCACAGCGACATGCTGGCGGAGCGAATCGATCCGCACGTCCCTCAGGTCGTGGCCGTCCAGCAGCACCCGCCCATGTGTAGGGTCGTAGAAGCGGCACAGCAGGTTCGCAATGCTCGTTTTGCCTGCGCCACTGGGACCCACCAGTGCCACCACCTCTCCAGGCTGCACGTGAAAATCGACGTCGTGGAGCACCTCTTCTCCATCGCCATACGTGAAGCGAACGCTCTCGAACAGAACCTCGCCTTGCACGTTCTCCAGCGCTACTGCATGCTCCGCATCCTGGATGTCGGGCGCCTCGTCCAGCAGCTCGAAGATGCGGTCGCCGGCTGCCGCGGCCTGCTGGATGATGTTGTCGATGTCGGTAAGGCGGCGAATTGGCTCGTAAAAAGATACGATATAGGACAGGAACGCGACCAGCGTGCCGAGGGTGACCTCCCCCTGCACTACCATATATGCACCAGCGCCCAGAACCAGCACGGCGCCGAGGTTGGACAGGAAGCCGAGCGCAGGGAAGAACGTCGACCACGTCTTGATGGACGCAATCCGCTCGCCCATGTAGGTGGCGCTCACGCTGCGAAAGCGTTCGAGCTCCACAGCCTCCTGCCCGAATGCCTGAATGACGCGTATGCCGGCCAGGTCGTCCTGAAGCCGGGAGTTGATGTCGCCTAACCGGTCGCGCACCCTGCGGTAGATGGGACGCGCCCGCCTGTTGAACCAGCGCAGGCCCAGCGCGATGAGCGGAACCGGCAGCAATGACAGCAGGGCCAGCCGCCATTCCAGCGTCATAAGGACGATCGTGGCGCCGAACAGCCGCACGAACGCAACGGCCGTCAGGATGGTGCCGTGGGTGATGAACTGCTCCAGCGCGTTCACATCGTTGCTCACCCGTGACATCAGTTCGCCGGTCGACGTCCGCTCGAAGAAGGACAAAGACAATCGCTGGAGGTGGTCGTAGAGACGCACGCGCAGATCGTAGAGAAAGCGCTCGCCGATCGTGTGGCGCAGGAATTGGTCACCGAACTCGGTCAGACCGCCCAGCGCGTAGACGAGGACCAGGCCGCCCACCAGCGGCAGGATCAGCTGAAGCTGTCGCTTCCCGATCACATCATCGATGATCGAGCGCTGGAAGAGGGGCGGCAGGAGCCCGATCGCCGTGTTGAGAAATACCAGAAAGGTCGTAACAGCCAGCGTGCGCCAGTACGGGCGCAGATGGTGCAGGAGTCGCTTGAGTGCCGTCATATCAGATCAACCATAACGCCCGGTGACATAGCCTTCGGTCCGTTTGTCCTTCGGCTGGAGGAAGATTTCCCTTGTTGGCCCGACTTCGATCACCGTGCCGGACCGCTTGTCGTCTGTCAGCATCATCATTGCAGTGAAGTCCGACGCGCGTGCGGCCTGCTGCATGTTGTGCGTCACGATCACGATCGTGTAGTTCTCCGAGAGCTCCCGCATCAGATCCTCGATGCGCAGCGTGCTGATCGGATCGAGCGCGGACGCGGGCTCGTCCATCAGGATGACTTCAGGCTTGACCGCGATGACACGCGCGATACACAGCCGCTGCTGCTGCCCGAGAGAATAACTCAAGGCATCCTTGTCCAAGCCATCCTTGACCTCATCCCAAAGATCCGCACCGCGCAGGCTCTCCTCGACGGTATCCGCGACCTCGCCCTTGGAGCTCATGCCGAGCACACGGGGACCGAACGCCACGTTGTCGAACACCGATTGCGGAAATGGATTCGGGCGCTGGAACACCATGCCCACCCGCCGGCGGAGATCCACCACATCCATGTGGGATGTGTAGATATCCTGGCCATCCAGGCGCACGCTTCCTTCTGCGCGCGTCCCCTTGATCGTATCGTTCATGCGATTGAGGCAACGCAGAAAGGTGGACTTGCCACAGCCCGACGGTCCGATGAGCGCGGTGATCTTGCGCTCTGGCACAAGCAGGTTCACGTCGCTCAGAGCCTTCTTCTGCCCGTAGTAGAAATTCAGAT
>Ga0123333_10005263_pt1 | contig 11754 bp, 10 predicted proteins | sample BioC12SIPDNA_3_FD_89957 | JGI IMG/M metagenome (GOLD analysis project Ga0123333, IMG submission 89957) | Anaerobic biogas reactor microbial communites from Washington, USA - Biogas_R2_B C12 SIP DNA | ecosystem: Engineered > Bioreactor > Anaerobic > Unclassified | place: Washington, USA...
ACGCACAGTTACGCGTGCGCGCGCCTTCACCTGAATACCGTCCTTGGCGACACCGTCGATAGTCGTCCTGCCGCTGGACGGAGCCGGGCAGTCGATGATCTTCGGATTGATGGAGGTGCGCACCGCTTCGATGACCGACTTCTCGGTGCCCTTGGTGGCGAGGTCGATGGTGCAGGCGCGATTCCAGTCGAGCTCGATCCCGGCCTTGCGGGCACGGATAAGCGCATCAACCGTCTGGAGCACATCGCCCCCTGCCATGAAGTGGGTTTCGATGTCATTCATGGTGACTTCAATACCGGCCTTCACCGCCATGATGCGTGCGTCCACGATGAGGGAATGGGGCAGCTTGCGCAACCAACGCATGACCACGAGGTTGAGCAGGCTGACCGGAGCTCCGGATGACAAGGCCTTCAACCATACGCTCAAAAATGAGATGATGGTGAAAAAGACAATGATGAGGAACAACACGCCCACTCCGATGAGGATGGTTCGCAGGTCCAACTCTCCAAGCAACATAGTATTCAGATCCATAGGTGTATGATAGGGTTCAGGATTTCTTAACAATCAGACTAAAGGAATTCGCACGGATCACGCGGACGCGTTCACCGGTTTCGAGCCAGCCGCTCTCAGAACGGGCATCATAAAGGCGATCGCCGACTTTCACACGGCCCTCCGGCCGGAGGGAAACGACAACCTCGCCCTCGGAGCCCATGAGTCCGGGATCATCCGCCGGTTTGAGACTGGAGCCCTCAATGGTGCCGGTGTGCCGGATCCATGAACCGAGACGGGTCTTGGAGAGCAACTGAACCTCAATGAAGAAGAACATGAGTGCGAGAACCGCGGAGCCGATAAAAACCAGAAAGGCCGGAAAAGGCCCGTATTGCTGCCATGCGACGACCGAAGCGGCCAGAATCAAAATGCTGGCAACGACAGCCAGGACGCCTCCCGGAACAATCATCTCCAGAAACAGCAGAACCAGAGCGAAAACGATAAGGGCTACAATAGTGGACATGGCTCAATCCTCCGCTTTCTTAACAAGGACACTGAACTGGCGGAAACCAACCACCACGATGCGATCGCCCCGGTCGATACTGCCGACCTGAGCCATTGCCTCAAAGCGCCTGCCATCGACTTCGATCTGGCCGGTTGGGATCATGGGAGTGAGCGCCACTCCGGTGGTACCCACTGAAGGAAGAGCAGTGCCGCCGTCGCTCTGGCGACCGCCGCCGACGAGAACCGGGTCAGGATCCGGAGAAGCACCTTGCAGCGCGACGCGGCTCCAGAGCGGAGTCTTCGGGAGCAGTCGAACGGCAAAAAACATACCGACGAGGGAACCCAAGAGGCTGAGCAGCAAGGTACCGGTGGATCGCTGGATCTCGTCCCACGCGATAACAATGCGACCGCCCTCGCCCGAAGGCCAGAGATCGGACATGGACCACACCAGGGAAATGAGCACGCAACAGATGCCGAGAAATGCGGGGATCAGGAATCCTGGCAAGATCAGCAACTCGATGGCGATCAGGAGTATCCCCACTACAAAGAGAATCAAAGGCTCGTAACCGGCCAGCCCGGCCACGTAGTTGCTGGCGAACACGATCACAAGACAGAGGATACCGAGACTGCCGATGAGACCGAAACTCGGGGTCTTGAATTCAATGAACAGGAGCAGCACTCCGATGCTCATCAAAATGGGAGCAATGGTCTGCATGAACTGGGCGAGCCGTTCGGACCAGGTCACCTCAAAGGATTTGATCTCAACCATGCCTTCGCCGTAGCGCATGCGGACAAGATCCTCCACAGATGAGGCAATACCGGCGCCAAACAAAGGCTCAGGAGGATCGCCATAGGGAGTCATGGCCTCGGAGGCAGTGAGGGAAAGCAACTCACCTTCAGGAGACAAAACGGTATCGCCAATCTTGAGCTCAAAGGCAGGATCCGTCATTGCCCGCATGACATCGGCGCGGTAACGGTGGTTTTTGGCATAAACGCGCACCTTTGCATTGATGTAGCTCTGGAGCTTCCGCTTCATGGATTCGGGAATATCCTGGCCGGTACCGCTGACCACCTCGGCCGCGCCAATCTGCCCATTCTCTTCAAAATAGATGTCATCCGTGCTGATAGCGATAAAAGAACCGGCGGAAATCGCCTCGGTATTGACGTAGGTGAGCGTCTCGCCCTTGAAGCGACTGAGGGCATCCATGATCTCGAGGGTATTCTGGAGCTCTCCACCCGGAGTATCCATGTCCAGGATGATGACATCCACCCCGTTTGACATCGCTTCCTTTATCGCACGCCTCACGATATAAAGGGTGGGCGAACCGATCGCGCCCTTGACGGGAATGACATAAGCGTTTCTGGACGTGGAAATGGACGCTGGAGCCATCGCCGCCTCGGCCCGTTTGGAAACAGATGTGGACGCTGGAGGCACTGTCGCTGCAGCAGGCACAGGAGCAGCAGAGGGATCGGACAGAGCGGCCGGCCCGGAAACGGAAGCATCCTGAATCACCGGCTGTGATTCAGCATCGGGGGGAGCGAAACTATCGACCGAAGCGGGAACATCCGCGTCCTCAACAGAAGGCGCAGCTGCCACAGCCTCTGCTGCTGGCTTCGGAGCGGCCACTGCGGTATCGTCGCCACGGGCATGTGGTATTGATAGAATGGACAACACCGCAACAGAAGCGAGGAACGAAAAACGGGTCATAGGTGGACTCTATGAAAGCATGAATTCATGGAAACACAAGCTACCAATTCGCAAAATGCCGTCTTCTGCGCAAGACGATGAGCGGAGGAAAGCCCACGACTCCCTTAATATTGAAGCCGCCCATCACCACCATGAGCAAAATACAAGACACCCAAACAACAAAAGCGACCAGCGGATCGAGGCCGCTGGAAACGGCCAGCCCATGCAAACGGCCAGCCCAACCGGCGACACAGGAAGCGGCGAGGATACCGGAAGCACCGGCGATTGCGCCAGCCAGCGCGGACTCAGCGAGCATGAGCCAACGCAACCAAAGGGAATCGGCTCCAAGCACGGCAAGAATCACCATCTCATGAATGCGATTGCGACGCTGCATGGTCAACAGAACAAAGACCGACAACACACCACAAGTGAGAATGATCACGCCACCGATTTGATTGAGAAAAAACACTTCTTCGAGCCAACGCAGGTAGGGACTGAGCGCGCCCCAGTCCTGACCGGATGATAAACCCATCAAGCCATCCACGCCGAGAGAGGAAAAGCTGCGGAAAAAGCCGTGCAAGGTCATGACCAGGAAGACCCCGAAGCCGATTGCGGACAAGGAAAATCCATAGGCGTTCTGTTTCCGGTAGAGGTTGGCGGAGGCCTGTTGCCAAAGGTGCCATGCACGGCCGCCTGGGACGGAGCTAAAGAGGCGGCGGAGCAACCAACGTGAAGCGGCGATGAAGAGAACGATTCCGGCAAACACAAGAAGGATCGCACCGATGACCGCGAGAGCAAAAGCCCGGTCTTCGACCATCCACAGGCAGTATCCGACGGCGGCCAGGATAAATCCGGAAACCATCAGGCGCTGCATCCATCGGTGCTCATGAACGCGACTTGGCATCTTGACAGAGCGCAGCACCTCGACCGGCTCACACCCGAGCAAAGGCAGGATGGCGATCATGCCTGGAATCAGGATGAAGAAACCTCCGAACACCAAAGAAGCGACCAAGGGGCGCCAAAGGATCTCCACCGGCACCTCTTGAGATGCGAAATGCCCGACCCATGCCGGCAAGCCCACCTGAATGCCAACGGAAAACACGCCGGCGAGAAATACGGACAAACCCGAGTAGAGCAAAACCTGAGCTCCATACACGGCCCACGACTCGCCCATGGTGCTGCCGAGGCACCGCATGAGAGCGACCTGATCGGCCCGGCTTCGAAAGAAGTCCACAAAGGTCACGGTGTAAGCGAGAGTACCGAGAAGCAAAGCGACAAAGGCTGCGAGAAACAAGGTGTTTGCAATGAGTCGGTAGGCCCGGTGGAAGGCAGTATCAGAAGGCAGCTCCCATGCGAGGTCGACCCCATAGGCTTCCTCCCGGAGGTAGTTCAGGATGAAATGGCCCCTGCGAATCCGCTCCGCAGCGGAAATCCCGTCCGAGAGGTGAAAGATCCAGGACTGTTGCCACCGGGGGCCAAAGGCGTCGGACACATCGGTATTGGAGGGAATCAACGCCATCACGGCACGATCATGGGGAGGAAGGATGCGGCGCAACCAAAGCGGGATCGGATCTCCATCGGTCTGAACCGGAATGACATCCCAGTGCGCGAGTCCTTCGGACAAACCGGCATCGCGGATACTGTCGGCGAGGCGACTGGCGAATTCAAGCCCATCGGGAAGGAAAGGAAGCAACAACCGGACCTCGGGCAGATCGCCCTCGGCACGCCTTTCCCACCCGGTGACGGGAGCCTCAGCCGGGAATTGTTCCTGAGCAATCCAAAGGTGCATGGGGCCGGTCTGGCCTGCCTCGAACGGAGCATCGATGACGGTATGGTGGTAAATCACACGCTGATCGCCAAGCCTTGGGAGGAGACGCTTGAGGCGCTCTCCCGGCTGGCCCGAAATATCGATGCGCAAATCCCCCCCGGTGATCCCACAGGCAATGAGGTAAAAACTCTCACGGAAACTCTCCTTGAGAGCGCTGAAAGAAACCATGACGGACAAGCCGAAAACCATGGAAGCCAGCATGACCAGGCCTCTGAAACCCGAACGTTTCGCATCGAGCCATGCGAGCCGGAGTATCCACCGTATGGAACGCAGCATCATGATCCCCTACTCCACCAGTCTGCCGTGTTTAAGGTGCAAAGTGCGATCTGCCAATCGCGCGATGCCCATGTCATGGGTCACGATAACCAAAGTGGTGCGGGTCGCCCGGTTGATCTCGAAGAGTTCATGAACGATATGATCACTGGTGGTATCGTCGAGGTTTCCGGTCGGCTCATCGGCAAAAAGGATGCGAGGCCGGCCGATAAAAGCGCGGGCCAGCGCAACGCGCTGCAGTTCGCCACCCGACAGCTCGCCCGGCAGGCTGTGCATACGTTTGGAAAGGCCCATGCGCTCGAGCCAGCCACGTGCATCCGAAGCGGCGCTGCGCTCTCCACGCAGATCGAGTGGGATGCGGACATTTTCAAGCGCGGTCAGGTGGGGAATGAGCTGAAAATTCTGAAACACGAATCCGACTTTGCGGTTGCGCAAAGCGGCCCGCTCACGATCCGTGCAGCGCGAAATCGAAGTGCCATCGATGAGGACATCACCCGAACTCGGCACGTCAAGGCCGGCGCAGAGTCCGAGCAAAGTGGTCTTTCCACTCCCCGACGGCCCGACAATGGCGACCGAATGCCCGGCCTCGACCGAAAAGCTCACCGAGTCCAAAACCGTCAGGCGCTCACCGACCTGATCAAAAACGCGGGAGATACCGCGGGCTTCCAAAACCGGCGGTAGTGCTTTCAAGCCTGTCGTCGGTTTGGCATGAAAACCCAATACCTCTTCGTAACTCATCGGACTGATTCGATAACGGATCGTGGAAATGCGTTCAATCACCGAAACCGCAAGAACCATCCCGTAGGCAACAAAAAAACAGAATGCACTGCCGCTTTGGCTACAAATCCGGAGCGAGTGTCCGGAATGGCAGCCCGATAGGGACTCGAACCCCAACAAAGTGAACCAAAATCACTTGTGCTACCATTACACCATCGGGCTAACGGTCGACATAGTTGAAGAATCCGATTCCAAAGGTCAAGAGACAATCATTCAGTTGACTCGATATTCAAAAAGGACTTTATAAATCGGTCATATGGCCGAAGGCAGTGTATTACCGGGTTCAGTCAAATATAAGCGTGTGATCATCAAGCTGAGCGGAGAAGTTCTCCGCAATGAGCGGGATGGGGAACCCATCGATGCCGAAATCCTCGAATCGATGAGCGCGGAGATCGCCGAAATCTACGAACTTGGAGTCGAAATCGGCCTTGTGATCGGCGGTGGAAACATCTTCCGCGGGATACAGGGACTGCGCGGAGCCTCCGTCCAGCGCGCGACCGGGGACTACATGGGAATGATGGCCACCGTCATCAACTCGCTCGCGCTGATGGACACACTTGAGAAAATGGGGGTTGCGGTGCGTGTGATGAGTGCGATCCCGATTGACCGTGTATCCGAGCCCTTCATTCTGCGGCGGGCGGTCAGGCACCTTGAAAAGGGCCGGCTGGTGATCTTCGCGGCAGGAACCGGAAACCCGTATTTTTCCACCGACACTGCGGCGGCACTGCGCGGCAGCGAGGTGAACGCAAACCTGATCATCAAAGCCACCAAAGTGGATGGAGTCTATGACAAGGATCCGATGAAGCACACGGATGCCCGCAAGTACAACGAGATCTCCTATTATGATGTGATCCGGCAGCGTCTTTCTGTCATGGATACCACCGCGTTCTCACTTTGTATGGATAACAAGATCCCCATCATCGTCTTGAGCCTTCGCGAAAAGGGAAACATGCGCAAGGCAATCGAAGGCCAAATGATCGGAACCATCGTTCACGGCTGAAGGCATTTCGCAGACTTTGCCAGACAGGACTCGCATCATTCATCCCACAATATAAGCCTCCCAAACCCTCACCTACTATGGAAGCAACCAAAGTCGTATCTCAAGTCGAAGCTGACATGAAAAAGGCACTGGAGCATACCGTGCACGAGTATGCCACCTTGCACACCGGCAAAGCGTCCCCTGCCATGGTGGAATCCGTAATGGTGGACGCCTACGGATCGCATGTGCGCATCCGGGACATCGCCGCGATTTCGACGCCTGACTCACGGTTGATCGTGATTCAGCCCTGGGACAAGACCGTGCTCAAGCCGATTGAGCAGGCCATCCTGTTGGCCAACATCGGACTCCATCCCTCCGTGGAAGGAGTGAGCATCCGCATTCCGGTGCCCGAGCTCAGCCGGGAACGGCGTGAAGACCTGATCAAGGTCGCGCACAAGATGACCGAAGACGGCAGGATCGCGATACGCGCCGCCCGCCAACGCGGAATGGATGCGATCAAGTCCCTGCAGAAGTCAGGAGCCGTCTCCGAAGACGATCAAAAGCGCCACGAAAAAGAGGTCCAGAAGAAGACGGATCACTACAACCAGGAGATCGGAAAGCTCCTCGAAGCGAAAGAGAAGGAACTCAAGCAAATCTGATCCAGCTCCTGAGCCTATAGACACAGCCGGATATCGAAGGTTTGGCCGATCACATGGCGAAACCGCCCGGTGGTTCATTCACACGCCCACATTTTCAGTATTCTTCATCATCCATGGGACAACGAACACCTGCACATCCCGTCGTCAAAAACCTGGTGGTCAAACTTGGCACCGGGATTCTCACTTCGGGGATTGGGAAACTCAGCCCGGAAATCATTCAGGGCATCTGCGCTCAGATCAAGCAACTGAGGGATCGGGGCACCAACGTCACCATCGTCAGCTCTGGCGCAGTGGGACTCGGGATGGGAAGACTGGGATACCAGCGGAGACCAACCGACCTTCCGACGCTTCAGGCGTGTGCGGCAGTTGGGCAGAGCATCCTGATTGAAACTTGGCAGAAGGCCTTTGAGCCACATGGCCTCAACGTCGGCCAAATGCTGCTCACCCGCGATGACCTTAACGTGAAGCGGCGCCACATAGCGGTCCGGGACACGCTGCTGAGGCTGGCTCAGGAAAATGTGATCCCGATCATCAATGAGAATGACTGCATCAGCGTGGACGAACTGAAGTTCGGCGACAACGATGTCCTGAGCGCTCTGGTGGCAAGCCTGATCAAGGCCGACCTGCTGGTGATCCTATCCACCATTGAAGGGCTGTTGGACCTCAAGCACAACCTGCTGATCCGTGTGGTTGAGAACATCAACCAGGACGTTCTCGGCCTGGCCGAGGGCACGACAAGCCCGACGGCAGTCGGCGGAATGATCTCGAAACTCGAAGCCGCCCGCATCGCAACCAAATCCAAGTGCGGAATGGTCATCGCCAAAGGCAGCGAGCCCAACATCCTCCTGCGGATATTCGACGGGGAGGCGGTCGGAACCTTCTTTGTGCCGCAGCGCACCAACCTACGCTCACACAAGCGTTGGCTGGCCTTCTTCAACAAGACCTGCGGCACCGTAACGGTGGACGAAGGCGCCCAGGACGCGCTCCTCGGCAAAGGGAAAAGCCTATTGGCCAAAGGGATCGTGTCTGTCTCAGGGACCTTTGGGCCGGGCTCAATCGTGAGCATCAAGGGATCGGACAAGGGAGATGTGGCGCGTGGACTAACGGGATTCAGCTCGATCGAGATTGACCAGATAAAAGGGATGACTTCGGAAGAGATCCGGCAGATATTCCCTAATCGCAAACACATCGAAGTGGTGCACCGGGACTCGATGGTTCTCATACGCTAAACTGATGTCCCAACACGCCAACGCAGTTCCACCCAACCGATTCTATCAGGCATTTGACACGGAGCGGATCGCTGAAAAGCGTGATCCTGACCGGGTTCGCAGTCCATTTGAAGTGGACCGGGACCGGATTGTGTATTCCCACGCCTTCCGGCGACTGCAATCGAAGACGCAGGTATTCCAATCGGGCGAGTTTGATTTCTACCGGACCCGATTAACCCACTCCATCGAGGTATCGCAGATCGGGCGATCGATCGTAAACCTGCTCAATATCGAGTCCCCGCTGCTTGGGATCGACTTCCGGATTGACTCCGATCTTGTGGAAGCCGTGGGGCTTGCCCACGACCTTGGGCACCCACCCTTCGGCCATTTGGGGGAGCGCCGCCTCAATGAATTGATGGGGGAACACGGCGGGTTTGAGGGAAACGCCCAGAACCTCCGCATCCTCACCCGGCTGTTCTACAGCAGCACCCATTCGGGATCTTCGGCGAACATCCGCTCGATGAACCCTACGCGGGCACTGGTGGACGGACTGCTGAAATACAAGATGCCGTTCTCGTGGGCCTACCGCCCCGGAGACGGTTCCCATCCGCCGGTTTATCCCGCCAACCATTTTGTCTACGATTCCGACAACGGAACGGTATCGGCCGTCATCGGACGCGAACTCGAGTCCCTCCGGCCGGCTGATGGAAAGGATTTGGAAAGGGTCAACCGGATGCGCAGCATCGAATGCCAGATCATGGATTGGGCGGACGATACGGCCTACTCGATCAACGACATCCTTGACGGCATCCAGGCGGGATACATCCATCGCGACAGTATCGAACGCTGGGCCGGGAACACCTCGCTTGGTCCGGCCGAAACCAAAATGGTGTCCGTGCTTCAGGATGTGATTGCGAATGCCGGTTACGAGTATTTCCTGAACCGCAAAATCGGCGACTTCATCCATGCAGTGAAGCTCATGCCCGCGGAACCTCCTTTTGCCACGAGCAGCAACCGTTACCGTTTCAGGCTCGAAATCGATCCGGAATGCGAGGCGGAATCCAGACTCTACAAGCGAATCGCGAATGAGCTGATCTTCCAATCCACCCAGATTCAAAGGATCGAATTCAAGGGAGCTCACATCCTGACACAGCTTTTTGAGGCTCTGGTCGAGCACTACGGTCCAAACCGGAGCAATCGCCCGCTGAATATTCTGCCGGAGGCGCAGGCTCACCACATCCGCGCGGCCACCAACCCGGCCGAAGTGTATCGCAGTATTTGCGACACGCTCTCGCTGATGACCGATTCACAAGCCATCCGCCTCTACAAACAGCTATACTCACCCGGGTTCGGATCCATAATCGATCTGGCCTGAAAACACATCATCCGAGTCCCGCCATGAATCAGTTCCTGCAAGGCATGCACCCCTTCCAGAAGCGCTTGTTGACATCCGCGATTGCGCTGTTGTCCGGAGTGGTCATTCTGACGATTCTGTTTGGAGTTTTCCTCCTGTTACGTGCATTCACCGCAACATTCTCGAGCGTGTTGTGGCCATTGGCGACCGCCGGGATTCTGGCGATGATCCTGCGTCCGGTGGTGCGAAGCCTGCAAACCCGGATCCACCTCAGCCGGACGCAAAGTATCGCTGTGCTCTACCTGTTGGTCATCACGGTGCTCTCGGTGATCCTTGCGCTGGTGATCCCGGTATTGTTCGACCAGACTGTATCCTTTGCCAAACGCATACCGGGCATATGGGCCAACTTGAGGGGAGCGTTCTCGGACCGTTTCCCGGCCGTGATCGAATTGATCACCGGATACATCGGCGAGGAGCGCATGCTGCGCTATCAGGAAGCCCTCACCTCCCAACTCGACGAACTCACCTCGATGCTCCTGCCGGCGACCAAGGATCTATTCCAGCGCCTTTCGGGAATCATTGGGCTCGCCACGGGCCTTGCGATTGTGCCGGTTTATCTGTTCTTTTTTTTGCAGTCCACCCGCGACCTGTCCGCTGACATCAAGGAGCAACTGTCATTTGTGAAAGAAGAATGGCGGGATGACCTCGTATTCCTCATTCGCGAGTTCGCGGCAAGTATGGTGGCCTTTTTCCGCGGACAAATGCTGATCTGCATGATCATGGGCATCCTCTTTGCGATCGGGTTCACGATCAGCGGAGTCAATTTTGGAATTGGTCTCGGATTGCTCATCGGAGCGACCAACCTGATCCCCTACCTCGGAACCATCATCGGCCTGAGCACGGTGCTTCCGATCGCCTATTTCCAGCCGGACGGCGGATGGGTAACCGTGCTGATGGCACTCGGGGTATTCGGGATTGTGCAGGTTCTGGAAGGATATGTGCTCACACCCAAGATCATGGGGAAACAAACCGGGCTGCATCCTTTGACGATCATCATCGCGATCTTCTTCTGGGGCGTCGCACTGGATGGACTCCTCGGCATGGTTATGGCCATCCCGCTCACCGCTTTCTTCGTTGTGGTGTGGCGCCTCGCAAAACAGAAGTACCTGGAGCGGTTCACCTCGAATGAGGATCAATCTGTTTCTTCGACAGACGATCCATCACCCAACCCAAAGCGAAAGAAAGCGCCCAAACCTGCATGAGCAGGGTTGATGGATACATGTAGCGGAAGTCGCGGGCGGGTGAAGATACGAAGAACGTTGCGGCATAGCCGAGCGGGAGCAGAACAAGAAACAAAAGGGAAAGGAGTTGAATCACCTCGCCGGATCCGGCTTTCCACGTCCATCCGCACTCCCGCACACTGGCACGCAGGCTCCGGATCAACCCAGCAATAAGCGACCCACCTGCCAAAAGGTTCAAGCCCACCCAAACCGCATGGACACCTCCGAACCAGCGAAGTGGAGATTCGCTGACGCGGAATGACAGGTCACTCATCCACTTCCGGAACGGCTTCGTGGCCCAACGCTCATGGATTCCCAGGTTATTCGAATCAATGGTCCGGTGATGCCAATAGTGGGTATACTGAATGCCGAACAATCGACAATGCTTTGCATCAGAGCGAAACAACCCAACCACCGGCATCCCATCAGCCATGGATTTTGACCCGGTTCACGAAGGTCCCGGACCATTCGCAGAGCGATCCCGCCCACCCAAACAAACAATATCGCGGTCCAGGTGTCCTTCCAGAGCGTGTTCAAATACCAGGGCAGAGGCGAAAGCGGAGTGCACAACAGGAGCGCAAGCAGGCAGGCAAGCCACGGCCTCCACTCTTTTTCGATATTTGGGAGCCAATCCAGAACGCGCATGGCAGTGTATTGGACACTGAGCAGACCCACCAATGCCTGAACAAAAATCAGGTCCCGGATGGTGAGTCCGA
>Ga0123333_10005270_pt1 | contig 11744 bp, 10 predicted proteins | sample BioC12SIPDNA_3_FD_89957 | JGI IMG/M metagenome (GOLD analysis project Ga0123333, IMG submission 89957) | Anaerobic biogas reactor microbial communites from Washington, USA - Biogas_R2_B C12 SIP DNA | ecosystem: Engineered > Bioreactor > Anaerobic > Unclassified | place: Washington, USA...
CCCGGAGCTGCTTCATTGTTGTGAGAAGCTTCTCTTTTATGATAAAATATCAGCATCGTTTGAATGGAGGTCGGGATGATCAGGATTGTACTGGATGCGATGGGCGGCGACCATGCGCCGCAAGCGTCCTGTGAAGGCGCGCTGCTTGCCTTGCGGGCAGATCCGGAGCTGTCCATCGTACTGGCAGGCGTGCCGGCACAGATAGAACCCTATATCAAGGGCGCGGAGGATTTGCTTGGGCGCCTGAGCGTGTTGGAAGCGAGCGACATTATCACCAACAATGAATCCGCCGCACTGGCCATCCGCCAAAAGAAAAACAGCGCGGTGGTGCGCGGTATGTTGATGGTGCGCGAGGGGGAAGCCGATGGCTTTGTATCGGCAGGGTCCACAGGAGCTGTGCTGGTTGGCGGCATGCTTCGTCTGGGGCGTATTCCAGGCATTGAGCGGCCTGCGCTGGCGCCCGTGATACCCGGCAGGGCGGGTAATTTTCTGCTGATAGACTGCGGCGCCAACGTGGACAGCAAGCCTGAGTATCTTGCCCAGTTCGGGCTGATGGGTGACGCCTTTATGCGCAAGACGCAGGGTCTGACAAAGCCGCGGGTAGGTCTGGCCAACATTGGCGCGGAGGAGGAAAAAGGCAGCGCGCTGTACATTGCGGCACACCAGCTGCTCAAGAAGGAAGCCATCCACTTTGTCGGCAATGTGGAGGCCCGTGATATCCCGAACAACCAGGCCGATGTTGTTGTGTGTGATGGATTTGACGGCAACATCATTCTCAAGTACACTGAGGGCGTGGCCCAGGCGCTGATGAGCATCATCAAGCGCGAGCTGATGGCTGATACCCGCTCCAAGCTGGGTGCTTTGCTGGCGAAGCCTGCTTTTTCGCGTGTGCGCAAGCAAATGGATTACACTGAGATAGGCGGAGCGCCGCTTCTGGGTGTGCGGGGAACAGTGGTGAAGGCGCATGGGTCAAGCAACGCCAAAGCCATTCATGGCGCCATTCGGCAGGCTGCACTTATGATTCGTTCAGGTGTTGCCCAAGCCATCGAACAAAAACTCGGACAACAATCTGTATGACGGAGGATCACCATGGTATTTGAACAAGTCGTGGCTCTGATTGCCAATCAACTCAAAATGCCCCCGGAGAAGGTAACCCGGGACGCCCGTCTGGTCGAAGACCTGGGCGCCGACAGCGCCAATGTGATGGTGCTGATTATGGATCTGGAAGATCGCTTCAATCTGCAGGTGGAAGACAGCGCGATCACCACGCTAAAAACCGTCGGTGACGTCGCGGATTACATCCAAGCGCGCCAGGCGTGACCAGAGGTCAATTTAGGCTGCCGCAGACGGGAGCGGCAGCCCTTTTTCATGAGGGCAGCGGACACAAGCGACTGATGTCCGTTTTGTCTTATCATTTTAAAGATGAATCATTGCTGCATACCGCGCTGACCCACCCGTCTGCAGGGGTGCACAATTACCAGCGTCTGGAGTTTCTGGGCGATGCAGTGCTGCAGCTGGCGATCAGCCAGGCCTTGTTTGCCAGGCGCGAGGAGGCTGAGGGCAAGCTGACCTTTCGCCGACAAAGGCTGGTGAACGAGCAGGCCCTGGCAAAGGTCGCGCGCGGCATCGACCTGGGGAGCCATCTGGTGCTGAGCAAAGCCTTTTTGGCAGAGGGTGGCGCGGGCCTGGATTCTGTGCTGGCGGACGCCATGGAAGCCTTGATTGCCGCGGTCTATCTGGATGGCGGCTTTGATGCAGCCATGGATCTGGTCCAACGGCTCTGGGCCGGCGGCATCCGTCAGGCGGAAGCCGGTCTGGACGCCAAGGGAGCCTTGCAGGCGCACTTCCAGGCCCTTGGCGAGGGTGAAATTGAATACCGCGAGCAATCGGTAGAAGGACCGCCGCACAGGCGACTATACAACATGGGCGTATACCATGACGGGCAGTTGCTGGCTACCGGCAGCGGCAGCACCAAGCGCGCCGCACAGCGAAAGGCAGCGCAGGCCGCCCTGGATACACTGCCGCGGGAAGAGGACAGGACATGAAGCTGACGCGGCTGGAGCTGTTCGGCTTCAAATCCTTTCCGCAGCGTACCGATATCCGCTTTGGCGAGGGCATCACCGGCATTGTCGGACCCAATGGCTCAGGAAAAAGCAACATTGCCGATGCCGTGCGCTGGGTCTTGGGCGAGCAAAGCGCCAAGGCGCTCCGCGGGGCAAAGATGGAAGATGTCATTTTTTCAGGCACGCAAAAGCGCCGCCTGATGCCCTATTGTGAAGTTTCTTTGGTCTTTGACAATGCTGACCGCAAACTCAAAAGCCCACATACCGAGGTCATGGTTACCCGCCGCGCCTATCGCAGCGGGGAGGGCGAATACTTCCTCAACCGCAGGGCCTGCAGGCTCAAGGACATTGTAGAGCTCTTCCACGATACCGGCATCGGGCGGGAAGGCTATGCGATGATTGGCCAGGGGCATATTGATGTGATCCTGTCCGGACGCGGGGAGGAGCGCCGCGCGGCCTTTGAGGAGGCTGCGGGCATTGCGGGTTATCGTTCGCGCAAGGAGGATGCCCAGCGAAAACTCGATCGTACCCAGGAGCACCTGTTGCGCGTGAGCGACCTGTTGGAGGAGCTGTCCGGGCGGCTTGAGCCCCTGCGTGAGCAAAGCGAGGCGGCCCGGGAGTATCTGGCGCTCAGCGCGCGGCTCAGGCACCTGGACGCCAATATTTTTCTGGTCCGGCATGAGCGTCTGGACAAACGCATTGCCTCCTTGCAGGAAACGCAAAAGAGCATTGCCGGTTTGATTGCCCGCCATGAGGCTGAACTGAAAGATCTGCAGCACCGGCGGGAAGCGGCTCAGGAAAGCCTGTCAGGCGCGGAGGAGCGCAGCCAGGCGCTCAATGCGCAGCTGCAATCCCAGGAGGACGCCTTGCGCGATCAGGCGGTGCTGGCCGAGCGCAGCGCCCAGGCCCTCCAAAACGCGAAGGATGAAGCACAGACCAACCTTCAGGAGCAGCAGGCGACGCTTGATGCGCTGCAAACCCTGCGAGAAGCACTGCAAGCCGCACAAAGCGACCGCGAACAAAACCATGAATTGCTCAAGCGCGCCGAAGAACGGTTGATTGCGCTGGAAGCCCGGACCCGGGAAGCTGAGGAAGAGCTGGATAAAAGCGAGCGGGCGCTTGAGTCCCATCGCAGCCTGATGCTGCAATCTGCCAACCGCCGTGCGGACGCGCGCGAGCGGCACGCCCGGCAACAGACCATGCTGGCTCAGGCACAGGCACGTCTTCAGGAGCTGTCAGACAACGAGGGTTGCCTGCGCGCTGAGCTGGAATATGCCCAGGATGAGGCGGAAGCTGCCACTGCACGCCTGGACAGCGCGCGCAGGGCCGTAGCCCGGCTATATGAGCAGCTGCGTGCGGATGAGCAGGATTTGCGTGCATCCCGTCAGGCTGCGGATGAGGCGCAGGCTCAATTGGACGCTGCGCGGCAAACCTACCAGCGTGACCGGGCACGCCTTCTTGCGATGGAAGAAATGTCCAAGTCCAACGAGGGTTTCTTTCAGCCGGTCAAGCAGGCGCTGGCATATGCACAGGGAAAGCCCGGTGTGCACGGGGTGGTCGCGCGGCTGATCACAGTGCCCAGGGAGCTGGAGACCGCGGTAGAGATGGTGCTGGGCAACGCGCTGCAGAATATTGTGACCGATACCGAAGAGACCGCGCAGGAGATGATCAACCATCTGCGCGAGAAGCATTTGGGACGGACAACCTTCCTGCCCATCTCTGCAGTACGCGGGCGCACCCTGACCACACAGGAACGTCAGGCGCTGACGCTGTCCGGCTGCCTTGGACTGGCCAGTGAACTGGTCGGATATGCGGATGAATATAAAGGCATTGTCGAATCCCTGCTGGGGCGTACTGTGGTGGCGCGGGACTTGGGCGCCGCCATTGCGATCTCCCGCGCGGGACGGCAGGCATTTCATGTGGTCACCCTGCAGGGCGATGTCATGCGCGCCGGCGGCGCGATGACCGGCGGTTCTATCCAAAGCCGCACTGTCAGCCTGCTGGGGCGTGAACGTGAGATGAAGGAGCTCGCGCAGTCCCTGACCGACCAGGCTGATGCGCTGGCTGGAATGAACACCGCCTGGCAGCAAAAACGGCAGACAGTGGGCGCCCAGGAAGAGCAGGTGACCAAGGCCAGGGCGCATGCTCAGGATGAGGAGATCGGCATCGCGCGCGAGGAAGAGCAAGAAAAGCAGGCGACGCAACGTCTGGAGCGCGCTGCAGAAGCTCTTTCACAGGCGCAGGCTGCCGGCGAGCAGCTTTTTGAAATGGTGGCGGATCTTACCCGCGATCTGGACCAGGCTGATGCTGCGAGCCGCATGATTGATGCGGACAAGCAACAGCTGGAGCAGACGGAGGCGCAGTTAAAGCATACCCTGGCTGTGGCGCGGGAGCAGGCGGACAATGCGCGTGAGGCGCTGGCCGCGCAGCGCCAGTCATGCGGCCAGCTGGCTCACAAGGTCGACATTTTCAGCCGTGACAGTCAGCGAGTGGAAAAGGAATTGAACATTCTGGAAGCCCGCAAGGCTGCGCTGGAGAGCAAACAGGGCGCGCTGGCGCAGCGCATCGTTTTACAACAGGTAAAGCTGGATGAACAGATGCAAGCGCATCAGCAGCAAAACAGCGCGCTGGCCGCTCTCCGCGATCAGGCCAGGCAGGCTGAGAAAACCCGGCGGGAGATCACAGCGCTGACAAGTCAGCTTTCCGGGCAGGCTGAGCGCGTCCATCGCCTTCACAGCGAGGACAGCCAGCGTCTGCACAAGGGCGATATCAGCCTGACACGCCTTGAGGAAGAGCAGCACAGCATGGCCCAGACGCTATGGAACACCTATGAGTTAACCTACGCCCTGGCACAGGAATTGATGACCCCGGATAAATTTGAGCTGCCCGCCGCTGAGCGTGAGGCCATGGACATTCGTAAACGCATCAAAGAAATGGGCGCCATCAATATTCATGCGCTGGACGAATATGCCGCAACGCTTGAACGCTTTGAAGACCTGAGCGCGCAGCGCGATGATGCGAACCAGGCGCGTGAAGACCTGCTGAATTTGATCAAGCGTTTGCAGGGGCAGATGGAAAAGCAGTTTGTGCGGGAGTTTGCCCTGCTCAATGAATACTTCGCCGAGACGTTCAAGCGTCTGTTCAAAGGAGGTCAGGCCAGCCTGAGCCTGGCCGATCCGTCCCAGCCTTTGGAGTGTGAAATCCACATCAAAGCGCAGCCGCCCGGCAAGAAGCTGCAACTGCTGTCTTTGCTGTCCGGCGGTGAGCGGACCCTGACGGCCATTGCCATCCTGTTTGCCATGCTCAAACTCAAACCGGCGCCTTTTTGCATACTGGATGAGATCGAGGCTGCGCTGGATGACGTGAACATTGAAAGTTTTGCTGAGTATCTGAGCGAGTATGCAAAAAGCACCCAGTTTATTGTGATCACACACCGCAAGGGAACCATGGAAAGCTGTGACACCCTGTATGGCGTCACCATGCGCGAGAAAGGCGTGTCGGATATGATCAGCGTCAATTTGGAAGAGTACACTGCATAAGGAGGTTAGCATGGCAGGATTTTTCGCCCGGCTCAAGCAAGGCTTAAGCAAGACCCGCGGACAGATGAGCCGTCAGATTGACCAGTTGACCAGCGCCGCCCAGAAGATTGATGAAGATTTTTATGAGGAGCTGCTGGACATCCTTGTCTTGTCGGATGCCGGCGTGGCCGCGTCTGAGCATATCATCGACACCCTCAGGGAGCAGGTGCGCGGGCAAAAGGTGCGCGATACCGCCCAGGCCAAGGAACTGCTTAAGAATATCATGGTTGAGGAGATGAATATTCCCCGCCCGCCGCTTCAATGGCCCATGGTCATGTTGGTGGTTGGGGTCAACGGCGTTGGCAAGACGACCACGGTTGGAAAGCTGGCGCTGCGGTTCCGCGAGGTAGGCCGCAGCGTCACCCTGGCGGCTGCGGACACCTTCCGCGCAGCAGCTGATGATCAGCTGCAGGTATGGGCTGATCGCGCGGATGTGCCGCTGATTAAGCAGCAGCATGGCGCCGACCCGGCTGCGGTTGTGTTTGATGCGATTGCCTCTGTCAAAGCCCGGAAGACCGACCTGCTGATAGTGGACACAGCCGGGCGGCTGCACAACAAGAAAAACCTGATGGATGAGCTGGCCAAAATCCGCAGGATCATCGCCCGGGAGTATCCTGAGGCTGCGGTGCGCAGCATGCTGGTGCTGGACGCCACCACCGGGCAAAACGGCCTCAATCAGGCCAAAATGTTTAAGGAAGTGGCCGACATCAACGGCATTATCCTCACCAAATTGGACGGTACCGCCAAGGGGGGCATTGCGCTGGCCATCCGCAGGGAGCTGAACGTACCTGTGTGGTACATCGGAGTGGGAGAGGGCATAGATGATCTGCAGGCCTTTGATGCTCGGGAATTTGTCGAAGCATTGTTCTGATGCAGGGTCATTCATAGGTCTTTGTGTGATTTGTTTTAATGTATATGTATTATGAAGACCCGCCGCGGTTGACGCGGCGGGCTGTTTATGATCTATACCATGTAATTTACATTCATTATGATCCTGGCGGGAAACTGCCCTGATAGAGGTACTGCTGGGTGCCACGCCCGGCCACGCCGTCCTGGGAGAGGCCCCTGGATTTCTGGAAGGCCTTGACTGCCTCAGTGGTAGCAAAACCGAACATACCATCTACAGGACCGTTGTAGAACCCCTGATCCTTGAGCGCCTGCTGCAAGCGGCGCACCAGACTTCCGCTGTTGCCTTCGCGCAGGGTCACAACCTCACCCTCGGGGTTGGGGGTAACGTTGGTATAGAAAGGAATCCGCGTTGGCGCTGCAGTTGTCTGACCGGGGCCAGGCGACGCGGTCGCAGCGCCGGATGAGAACAAGGCCTCATAGGTATTGCTGCCCACCTTGCCGTCCGCCCTCAGGCCGTTGGCGGCCTGGAAGGCCTTGACAGCAGCCTCGGTGGACGCGCCGAAATCGCCGTCCACACTGCCCGTGTAAAAACGCAAATCCTTGAGTTTCTGCTGGATGCGGCGCACGACCGGGGAATCCATCAGGCCCCGCTGGATGGAGGTGCCGACGATACCTACGGCGCTGGTTGTCTTGCGCGCCGAGGAGGAATATAGCTTGCGCAGTGTGTCCGGACCCGCGATGCCGTCTGAATAGGAAGTATGACGGTTCTGAAAGGCGATGACCGCCTCCTGGGTCATCTCGTCAAACTGGCTGTTGGGTTTTCCCATCAGATATCCCAATTCAATCAGTCGCTCCTGCAGCTTGCGCACATCAGAGCCGGTCGAGCCCAGTTTAAGGAAGACATTGTCCCGGATGCGCGGCGTGGCTGTTGCGCGCGGAGTGGGTGTTGCGGTAGGACGCGGCGGCAGGGCGGAGGAGGAGTTGAGCTTGTTGAGGGTGGAGGTGCCGGCAATGCCGTCTACATACAACTTGTTGCGCTCCTGGAAGGCTTTGACCGCGGCCTCAGTCGAAGGGCCGAAATCACCGTCCACAGAGCCGATGTTGTAGCCCAGGGCCTTGAGCTTGCGCTGCAGATTGCTGACCTCAGGCCCCTTGGCGCCCAGCTTGAGGATCATCGGTGTGGGCGACGGGGTTGCTGCGCCCGGAGAGGTCGTGATCACCAAGATGTCGCCCCAAACGGGAGCGGTGGGGGAAACAAAGGGCTGATTGCTGGTCAGGATATTGCCCCAGCCGGGCTGGGTGGTGGGATCCTGACCAATCAGTTCTGTGCCTTCGGGCAGGTTGATCATCAGGCCGCTGGTGGTGGCCGGGGAACCGGTCTCCGGCGCGGGAGGAGCCGTTGTGCTTCCCAGGACGGGAAAGTCCGGGAAGAGGTCATCATCCGGGGTACCTGCGCCGCTGCTGTTATTGCCGGTATTATCGGGTGTGGCGGTGCAGCCTGCCAGGATGGCAGCAAACAGCAACAAGGCTGCCAGCCGGGCGAATTGCTTGAAATGTTTGCGCTTCATTCCTACCATCCTCATTGCGGTACTTGTTTGAGTACGAACGTGTTTCACTTTATTAAACGGATGGAAACCAAACTTTCATCCACATAAGCGTGGTTTTTTAATCTCCACCAGTGCAAGCTTACCACAGCCGGTCGCATTAATCAATGAATTTGATAAGGAATCTTCATCAAATTGACACAATTATGATGCTTTGCTACAATACGCCGGAATTGACAACGGAGGGTGCGTATGAGGTGCGCGGAAATGATCGCCCTTGCGCTGGCGCTGTCCATGGACGCGTTCGCGGCGGCTGTGTGCAAGGGGGCCTGTCTTGCCGGGCAAAAGGACCGGGGAGAAGGCTTGGCCATCGCGGTGTCCTTTGGTTTTTTCCAGGCGCTGATGCCCTTGATCGGCTGGCTGCTGGGCAGCCGTTTCCGGGTATATATCGAATCGGTCGATCACTATATCGCTTTTGGCCTGCTGGCCTTTATTGGCGGCAAGCTGGTTTTTGAGGCTGTCAAAAACAATGGAGAGGAGCTGGTGTGCACACCGCTGCATTTTGTTGAGCTGCTTTTGTTGAGCATCGCCACCAGCGTCGACGCGCTGGCGGCGGGTGTAGCCCTGGCAGTGCTGGACACCAGCATCTGGCTGGCAGTCGCGCACATCGGCGTGATCACGTTGGTCTTGTGTTTTGCCGGTTTTGTCATTGGCAAGCGCTTTGGCGCCAGGCTGTATACCAAGGCGCAATTGACAGGAGGCATCGCGCTGGTCGGGATTGGCATCAAAATCCTGGTAGAGCACCTGATCGCTTGATATGTTCTGTCATCAGCTCTCCAGAGAATCGTGCAGGTAACCGGCCAGGATTTCCACAATCCTGGCATTTTTTCCGCCGCGGGTCACAATGACGTCAGCCTGATGGATGTAGTTGCGGATATATTTATCGTACATGGGCTTGACAGTGGCCAGATATTGCGCGGAGATGCTGTCAATGCTGCGCCCGCGCTCCTTGATGTCACGGTTGATGCGGCGGAGAAGGCAAATGTCCGGCTCCACATTGATATAAAGCTTTAGAAACATTTTTTCATACAGGCGTTTGTCATAAAAGGCGTGGATGCCTTCCAGAATCAGCACTTCTCCAAGGTGGATCATCTCGGTGCTTTGGGCACGCGCGTGGCGGGTGAAGTCGTAGGCGCGCCGCGGGATGCTGCGGCCGGCCATCAGCTCCATGATATCTTCCAGCAGCGTATCGTGGTCAAAGATGCGCGGCTCGTCAAAATTGAGAGCGCAGCGCTCCTCGTAGCTCAGGTGCGGATAATCAAAGTAATAGGCATCCTGGTTGATGACAGTGCAGACTGCGCCTACCGCGCGAACAAGTTCCTCCGACAGCGTGGACTTGCCTGAACCGCTCGCGCCGCATATGCCGATAAAAAGCATGAGCTTCTTCCCGATTGATAATTTTTCTTGTCCGGGGCTTGACGCGCACCACGGCTTATCCTATTGTATAAGCAAGTGAATATACTTATCAAGAGCGGCGGAGGGACTGGCCCGATGAAGCCCGGCAGCCTGCAGACGCAAGGTGCCACATCCAGCGGCGATAGCCGGAAGATAAGTTCGCACGAACGGGCGCTTATCGCAAGCGCCCGATTTTTTCAGGAGGAAGTTCATGAGAAAACTGTTTACTGCCGAATCTGTTACCGCCGGGCATCCGGACAAGATGTGCGACCAGATTTCAGACGCTGTGCTGGACGCCATCCTAAAGGAGGATCCGGTTGCGCGCGTTGCGTGCGAGACCTGCGCTACCACCGGGCTGATTCTGGTCATGGGAGAGATTTCCACCACAACCTATGTGCCCATCCAGGATATTGCCCGCGGCGTTGTGCTTGATATCGGTTACAACCGCGCCAAGTTTGGCTTTGACGGTCATACCTGTGCGGTGCTGACTGCTGTCAATGAACAATCCCCGGACATCGCCCTGGGCGTTGCTCGTGCGCTGGAAAGCCGCGCAGGCGGCGCGCAGCAAACCGGTGCGGGCGATCAGGGCATGATGTTTGGCTATGCGACGGATGAGACCCCGGAATACCTGCCCATGCCCATTGCGCTGGCCCACCGCCTGACCAGGCGCCTGGATGAAGTGCGCAAATCCCGCTGCTTTTCCTGGATGCGTCCGGACGGCAAAAGCCAGGTCAGCATGGTGTATGAGAACGACCGGCCCATATCCGTCAGCAATGTGGTGGTCTCCGCTCATCATGACGACAAAGTCACCCAGGCAGAAATCCGCGAAGCAGTTATTGAGGAAGTTATCCGCAAAACCATTGATGAAGAATTATTCACTGCGGACACAGAGATTCTGGTCAATCCTTCCGGACGTTTCGTCATCGGCGGCCCGGCTGGAGACAGCGGGCTGACCGGGCGCAAAATCATCGTGGATACCTATGGCGGCTTTGTACCGCATGGCGGCGGTTGTTTTTCCGGCAAGGATCCCACCAAGGTAGACCGCTCAGGCGCGTACATAGCGCGCTATGCCGCCAAGAATGTTGTGGCTGCCGGCCTGGCTACACGCTGCCAGGTAGCGCTGGCATATGCCATCGGCCGCGCGCAGCCGGTCAGCTTCACGGTGGACACCTACGCTACCGGCCAGGTGCCTGATGAGCGCATTGAACAGGCCTTGCAAGCGGTAATGGACTTTACTCCCGACGGCATCATCGGCACGCTGGATTTGCGCCGTCCCATTTATCGCCAGACTGCCACCTACGGCCATTTTGGACGCCTGGATTTGGATCTGCCCTGGGAAAAAACCGACCGTACGGAGGCGCTGCTTCGGGCGTTGCGTTAAAACATAAAAAAGAAAACAAGCAAAACAGATACGATTGATAAAACCCTGAATTAATAAGACACGGGGCGCTAAATCCTGAAAGCGTCCCGTGTCTTATTGGTCCTTTTTGATCAGCCGCCCAGGTAGGCTTTGCGCACATCTTCATCAGCGAGCAGTGTGGAGCCCAGGCCTTCCTTGACGATTTTGCCTGTCTCCAGCACATAGGCGCGGTTGGCCAGGGAGAGCGCCATTTGCGCGTTTTGCTCAACCAGAAGAATGGTAGTGCCCTCTTGGTTGATCTGATGAATGATATCAAAGATCTCGCTGACCAACAGGGGCGCAAGCCCCATAGAGGGCTCGTCCATCATCAGCAGTTTGGGACGGCTCATCAGCGCGCGGCCCATGGCCAGCATTTGCTGCTCGCCGCCTGACAGCGTGCCGGCTGCTTGCTTGCGGCGTTCTTTTAGGCGGGGGAAATGATCGAATACCATCTCCAGATCATCCCGGATACCGCTGGCCTCTTGCCTGGTGAAGGCGCCCATCTCCAGGTTCTCCATTACACTCATGCGCGCGAAAACGCGCCTGCCTTCGGGCACCTGGGCCAGTCCCCGGCTCACCAGCCGAAAAGCGGGAGTCTTGCGGATGGATTGACCCTGAAAGAGGATATCGCCGGAGGCGATGGGTACCAAGCCTGAAATGGCGTTGAGGATGGAGCTCTTGCCAGCGCCATTGGCGCCAATCAGCACGTTGACGTCACGCAGTTCCAAGCTTGCTGAGCGGAGCGAACGGTACCCTTCGATGGTGACCTTAGCTAGTCGTGACATTGTAGTACGCCATGTATTCAAATTTGGTAGCAAAAGCACTCAGTTGGTCTTGCGCGTCGTCACCGGGGCCA
>Ga0123333_10005272_pt1 | contig 11736 bp, 10 predicted proteins | sample BioC12SIPDNA_3_FD_89957 | JGI IMG/M metagenome (GOLD analysis project Ga0123333, IMG submission 89957) | Anaerobic biogas reactor microbial communites from Washington, USA - Biogas_R2_B C12 SIP DNA | ecosystem: Engineered > Bioreactor > Anaerobic > Unclassified | place: Washington, USA...
CTCTGCACGGCCGGGTGCGGCTGCATCGTCACGCTGGGAGGGGACGGGACGAACCGGATGGTCGCGAAGGGATGCCGGGACGTCCCCCTCATGCCCGTCTCCACGGGGACGAACAACGTCTTCCCGCTGCTCATCGAAGGGACGACGGCGGGGCTCGCCGCCGGGGTGACGGCGCTCGGCTGCGGCGAAGAATGCACGGTCCGCAGGAGCAAGAAGCTCACGATTTTCAAGAACGGCGAGGCGGCGGACATCGCCCTCATCGACGCGGTTGTGCTGCAGAGCCGCTTCATCGGCAGCCGGGCGATGTGGGAGGTGGAGAACATGCGCTGCTGCGCGGTGACGAGGGGGGAGCCCCACAATATAGGCGTCGCCTCCGTCGTTGGGAACCTCTCCCCGATCACGCCGGAGGATCCGAACGGCGGTTTTCTGCAGTTCGACCCGCAGCGCGCGGATGTCTTCGCCCCTATCGCACCGGGGCTCTTTCTGCCCGCAGGGGTTTCGTTGTTCAAACCCCTCCGGCCGGGCGAGGAGATCCAGGTCGCTCCGGTCCCCAGCATCATCGCCCTCGACGGCGAGAGGGAAGTGGACCTGCACGCCGGAGATTCGGCCTCCATCCGGCTCGACAGGGATGGTCCCCGGGTGGTGGACGTGCCCGCCGCGCTGCGCCGGGCGGCTGAGAGCGGTTTCTTCCGCGACGGGGAGCGCGTGCGCCGGCTTGCGCCGCTTTGACGATACCCGCACACTCTGCCCGGGGTCTCCTCTTTTCGAGCGGCCCCGGGGTTTTGCGGCGGTGGGGGATGCCCTCTGTCCGCCGGCAGGCTGAAAGAGAGGCGAGAAGATGGTTGCAGAAATTGTGATGCCCAAGATGGGGCTGACCATGACCGTCGGTTCCGTCGGAAAGTGGCTGAAGAAGGAAGGAGATCCGGTCTCGAAGGGGGATCACGTCGCGGAGGTGCTCACCGAGAAGATCACGAACCTTGTCGACTCTCCCGCGGAGGGCGTGCTGCTCCGTATCGCCGCGCCGGAGGGGACGACGCTCCCCATCGGAGGCGTGATGGGATTTGTCGGCGCGCCGGGCGAGGCACTCCCCGCCCTGCCGCCGGAACCGTCCGTCGCCTCCGTTCCGAAGGAGGCGATTGCCGCCGCGCAGGCCCCGCAGGAGGATCCGGGCGGCTTCCCCGAAGAACGGCCCTCCCGCGTCAGGATATCGCCCGTGGCACGGAAGATGGCGCAGGAGCACAGCATCGACTACACGCGCCTGCAGGGAACCGGTCCCGACGGAAGAATCACGAAGGAGGACATCGAGGCGGTGCTGGCATCTCCGGCCGCCGCTCCCCAGGCTCCCCTTCCCGCCTCCGGATTTGAAGCGGCTCCTCCCCGGGGAGGAGTTTCCCCGGATGCGCCGCTTCCGGGGGCCATTGACGAACGTCCGTACTCCGGTGTCCGGCGGATCATCGGCGACCGGATGCTCGCAAGCTGGAGCGCCGCACCGAAGGTGACCCATCATGCCCGGGCGGACGCGAAGGCCCTTCTGGAGTTGCGCGCCTCCATCAATGAGACGCTGGAGAAGGAGGACCGCGTCAGCGTTACGGACATGCTGGTGAAGATCACGGCCATGGCGCTCCGGCAGAAGCTCTTCATGAATGTCTCCCTGCGCGGCGAGCGCGTCGTCATGTTCCGCGAAGTGCACCTGGGTGTCGCCGTGGCCCTTGAAGGGGCGCTGATCGTGCCGGTGATCCGGAACGCCGACGGGAAGAGCCTGATCTGCATCAGCCGGGAACTGAAGGATCTCTCGAGAAGGGCGAGGGAGAACGCGCTCGCTCCGGAGGAGATCAGCGGGAGCACCTTTACGCTGACCAACCTGGGAGGGTACCGCTCCACGGAGTTCTTCACACCGGTCATCAACCAGCCGGAATCGGCCATTCTTGGGATAGGCAGGACGAACGACATGCCCGTCGCGGTGGACGGAGAGGTCGTGGTGCGGTCGATGATGGCGCTCTCGCTGGCGCACGACCACAGGGTCATAGACGGCGCCCCGGCGGCGGAGTTCCTCTCCCTGCTGATCGGGCTTGTCGAAAAACCGTTTCAGGTCTTCCTCTGAGGTGTAGGACAACGGATAGCGTCGGCAACGCCGGGAATGCATGGAAAGAGGGTGCGGCATGGAATCGTGGAAAGGATTCGCCTATACCGCGCTGATCGTCTTCGGATACCTGGTGCGGGGGAACAAGGTCCTGATCGTCCGCCGGGCGAACGAGCCCTACAAGGGGCAGCGCACCGTACCCGGGGGGAGGAAGCAGCGGGGGGAGACACTGCGCGAGGCGCTGGTGCGCGAAATGGAGGAGGAGACAGGATGCAGGGTGCGGAGCATGGAGTACGCGGGGATGCTCCACGCGCTCGTCGAAGGGGGGGACATGGAGTACCTCTCGGTCTACTTCATCTCCCGGGACTTCGAGGGTGAGCCCCGCGGCAGCGGGGAGGGGGCCGTCGAGTGGATGGATATCGACGAGAGCCTCGCGATGGAGGACATGCACCCGACCTACCTCCGCCTCGTACCTTACATCCTGAAGGGGAACTACCCGGTGGAGGGATCGGTGCGTATCAGGACGGACGGTGAGCCGGAGTACAGGCTCTCCGGACCGGGGAAGCACCCCGCCCCGGAAGGCCGGTAAAAGACGGGGCGGTAGGAATGCGCGGACCGGACCGGGCGGAAAGACAGGGGGAGCATCCTGGCGGGGCTCCCCCTGCCTCATCTCCTCCTCCGGGTTCCGAGGCTTCGTTTCCGTACAGAGGCTGACTTGGCCGCAAATCAGGCGGCTGCGGAATCGGAAAAGAAGAGCCCGAGACACCGGCCGAAACAATACTGCATCGCTCTTTTCACTTTCCGGCCCGCCTCAAAGGCCTTTTTGGAAAAACAACCACAGATTTGGGACGACAGACTCACTTGACTTTTATCTTCTTATGAGGGTATCCTATCAAATGTATATAGCTTGTATTTTTCCTGCATACAAGAAAGGGCAGCCTGCCTTCCGCGAGAGGAGCGTTCCGCGTGCGCAAGAAGAAAAAAGACCAGGCGTATGAAGAAATCCGGAAGCTGATCCTCCAGAGACGCTCCACAGACCGGTTTTCTCTCTCCGAGAATTCGCTGGCGGCGGAAATGCGCATGAGCCGCACTCCGATCAGGGAAGCCCTCCAGCGTCTCCAGACCGAGGGATTCATCGAAATACACCCGAACCGGGGGGTGGTCATCCCCGAGGTTTCCGTGGTGGAGGTGAACGAGACCTTCGCCCTCCGCATGGCCGTGGAGGAGTTCGTCATCAGGGAAATGGCGCCCCAGATGAGCCCGGACAACATCGGCGAGATGGACCTGTACCTCGCCCGCCAGAGGGAAGCCATGGAACGGAACGACGTCCTGGAATACCTCAGGCACGACAAGGATTTTCACGACCTTTTCTTCCGCCTGTACGCCAATTCCCTGATTTTCAACACCATACAGCGGGTCCTTGACCGGTTCTACTCCATGGGGACCAACGTGCTGAGGCGGCCCGGGAGCGTCCAGCGCTCCTTCGCGGAGCATTGCGCCATAGCCGACGCCGTGCGGGCCGGCGACGGGGAAAAGGCATCTGCGGCCATGCACGCCCACCTGATCACGGGAAAGAACAACGTTCTTTCCATTCCGGGAAATATCGAGAGCGTCGTCTGACGATCCCGTCGCCATACAGCTTGGAACCGTATTTTCGACCGAAACCATTTCTATTCCGGGTTCAGCTTCAGAAAGGGGGGTGCTTTTCACCGCTCCGGACTGCTGCGGGGAGCGGCGCGCGGCGGAATCTTTCCGCCGGGACAAAGGAACCAAGACCAGAATTCTGACGAGGTGATCTTCATGTGTGCAATGCCGGTACGGAAAGAGGCGACTCTCCCTCTTGCACGGTACGATAAAGAAACGCTGAAGTTTTTCTACGAGACCATGGTGAAGATCCGCAATTTCGAGCTCACCGTGGAGAAATATTTCTTTGACGGAGAAATCCCCGGGTTCGTCCACCTGTACATCGGCGAGGAAGCCACCGCCACGGGCGTCATGGCGAACCTGAGAAAGACCGACTATATCCAGAGCACCCACAGGGGGCACGGCCACACCATCGCCAAGGGCGCGGACCTGAAGCACATGATGGCCGAGATCTTCGGAAAGATAACGGGATGCTGCAAGGGAAAGGGCGGCTCCATGCACATCGCCGACTTCAGCGTGGGCATGCTGGGCGCCAACGGTATCGTGGGCGGAGGCTTCAGCCTTGCCACCGGTGCTGCCCTGGCCCAGAAGATGCAGAAAACCGACGGAGTTGCCGTGGCTTTTTTCGGCGACGGCGCCTCCAACAGGGGAACCTTCCACGAGGCCGCCAACATGGCCGCGGCCTGGAAACTGCCCGTGATCTTCCTCTGCGAGAACAACCAGTGGGCTTCCACCACCCCCTACAGGACCACCACATCGGTGGATGACATCGCCGACCGGGCCCAGGGCTACGGCATGCCCGGCGTGATCGTGGACGGCAACGACGTGTTTGCCGTGTACGAGGCGGCCCGGGAGCTCATCGAACGGGCCCGCAGGGGAGAGGGTCCTGCGATCCTTGAATGCAAGACCTACAGGATCAAGGGACATTTCGTGGGCGACCCCGAGATGTACCGCACCAAGGAAGAGGTCCAGAAGGTCCTTGAAGAGACGGACCCCATCCCCCGGTTCGAAGCCAAGGTCCTCAAGGCCAAGGCCATGACGAAAAAAGAGCTCGAAGCCATCAGGACCAGGGTGGAGAAGGAGCTTGCAGAGGCGCTGGAGTTCGCGCGGACCTCTCCGGAACCTGAAGTGTCTGCCCTGTATGAAGGGCTCTATGTGTAAGGCGGTGGACAGAATGAAGACAATCACTTTTTCCCAGGCGACCCTTGAAGCCATGCAGGAGGAAATGTCCCGGGACGAACGGGTGTTCGTCATGGGGGAGGACATCGCCCGCCAGGGCGGAATTTTCGGCCAGTTCAAGGGGCTTCCCGCCCAGTTCGGAACCCAAAGGATCATGGATACTCCCATCAGCGAAACAGCCATTGTCGGAGCCTGCGTCGGCGCCGCTCTCGCGGGAATGCGTCCGGTGGCGGACATGCACTTCGCCGATTTTGCGGGGGTGTGCTTCGATGAAATCTACAACCAGATGGCCAAGATCTACTACATGTTCGGCGGCCAGAAACCTGTCTCCATGGTGCTCCGCGCTCCAGACGGCCTTGTGAACCAGGCGGCCGCCCAGCATTCCCAGTCTCTGGAGGCTTTTTTCTGCCATATCCCGGGCCTGAAGGTGGTCATCCCCTCAAATCCGGCGGACGCCAAGGGACTCCTCAAGGCAGCCATCCGGGAAGATAACCCTGTCATATACTTCGAGCACAAGGCTCTCTTCTCCATGAAGGGCGAAGTTCCCGAGGAGGAGTATCTCACTCCCATCGGCAAGGCGAAGGTGGTCCGGGAGGGTAAAGACGTCACGCTCGTGTCCTACTCCATGACCATGAACCTCGCCGTCAAGGCGGCCGACATGCTTGAAAAAGAGGGGATCAGCGTGGAACTCATCGACCTGAGGACCATCTCCCCCATCGACAGGGAGACGATCCTCAATTCCGTGGCCAAGACGTCCCGGCTCGCCATCGCCCACGAAGCGGTGAAGCAGGGCGGCGTAGGGGCCGAAATTTCGGCCATCGTCGCCGAAGAGGCCATCGACTGCCTTGACGCCCCCATCGTTCGGGTCGGGGCTCCCTTCACACCGGTGCCCTTCGCCCGGCCGCTGGAGCAGGCCTACCGCATCACCCCCGACAAGATCGCCGCGGCGGTCCGGGGAATGATGTAAGGGAGGAGAAACGAACGTGTCCGCGGAGAGAGTCTCCTCGGCCCCGGGAAAGGTCTCGGTGACGGTTCTTGGGAGGATCGCCCCGGGAGAGGACATCTTCGCCGCCATCAGGGAAATCTGCATCCGGCACGGCATCCGGTCGGGGCACATCGCCACCATGATAGGCAGCCTCCGGTCGGCGGACGTGGTCTGCGTGACCCCCGACCCGGAAAACCCCGGGCGGGCTGTTTACCTGGAACCGCTTCGCATGGAGGGTTCCATCGAGCTGATTACAGTGGCCGGCATCATCGGCCTGGACGACAGGGGAGATCTCTCCGTCCACCTTCACGGGGTCCTTGCAGGCAGCGACATGAAGCCTGTGGCGGGGCATCTGGCCGACAGGGGAGAGAACCGGGTGCTCGCCACCGCGGAAGTTGTGATCAACGGCTTTTCCGGAGCGGAGTTCGTCCGCTCCTTCGACGAAGAAACAGGATTCGTGCTGTTCAAGGTCCGTCCCACCGGTCCCTGAACGGGCCGGGCGGGGGTCATCCTGTTGCGGCGGGAGGTGATCGGTCCCGTAGGGCGAACAAGCACCACAATGCGCTGTAAGTAACAAACGGGTTTCATACTACATACTCAGGAGGTTGAGGGAATGAAAAAGATCGTTGCATTGCTTATCGCTGTTGCAGTCCTGTGTTCCGTGTCCGTGCCGGCGTTTGCCGCCTACAAGGACGAGTACAAGCTCGACATCGTGCCGAGCCTGACCACCGCGTGGGGAATGGGCGCCCAGTACTTTACCGATCTCGTGAAGGAAAGAAGCGGCGGCAAGATCAACATCAAGGTCTATCCCGGTTCCCAGCTCACCACCGGAAAACAGACCAACGCCTTCCTTCTCGTCAGGAACGGCACCATCGACTTCGCCGTCCAGTCCTCCATCAACTACTCGCCCCAGCTTGTCGAGCTGAACCTCTTCGCCCTTCCCTTCTTCATCGCCAACCAGCCCGACCGGTATGCCGCCCTTGACGCCATCAAGGCTGGAAAAGCCGGGGAAATGGTCATCAAGGCCATCGAGGACAAGGGCGTGAAGTTCCTTGGCTTCGGCGAGAACGGATTCCGGGAGCTCACCAACTCCAGGAAGGCCATCAGGACCCCTGACGACCTCGCCGGCATGAAGATCCGCGTGGTCGGCAGCCCCCTGTTCCTCGACACCTTCAGGGCTCTCGGCGCCAACCCCGTGAACATGAACTGGAGCGACACCATGGCCGCGATCCAGCAGGGCGTCGTTGACGGCCAGGAGAACCCCATCAGCACATTCTTCCCCGTGAAGATGCACGATTTCCACAAGTTCATGACCGACTGGCACTACGTGGTCGACCCCACCCTGTTCGTGGTGAACCCCGGCGTCTGGGGCTCCTTCTCCGCCGAGGACCAGAAGATGATCCAGGAAGCTGCCGTCGAAGCCGGAAAGTACCAGATCGCCCTTGCCCGCATCGGTCTCGATGACGGCACCGCCCAGAAGTACCTCGAGGGCATCGGCAAGGTCCCCGAGATCACCGACTGGTACGGCACCCTGAAGAGCGTGGGCATGGATGTGGCCATCCTGACCCCGGAAGAGACCAAGGCTTTCGCCGACAAGACCGCTCCCGTGCTCGAAGCGTGGAGATCCAAGGTCGGCGAGGAGCTCGTCAAGGCCGCCGAGGCCGACATGGCCGCCGCGGTGAAGAAATAGCGGAAACAGCCAGCGACTTCCTGGGGGGAGGGGGATCCCCTCCCCCCAGGAAGTCTCCGCGGGGGGCTTTCTCTTCTCCTTCCAGGAGAAATGGGGAATTCTCCTTGTCTTTTTCCAGAAGGGATTGTCCGAAATGGCCAAGAAAATTTTCGATCATTTTGAAGAGATTCTCGGATCGCTGATCCTCATGGTGATGGCGGTGATCACCTTCGCCAACGTCATCACAAGATACTTTATCTTCCAGGCACTGGCCTTCACAGAAGAAGTCACCATCAACCTCTTCGTCTGGCTCGTCATGCTGGGCACGGCCATCGCCTTCAAGAAGGGAACGAACCTCAGCATGACCTTCATTTACGACCTTCTTCCCCGAAAGGGAAAGAAGCTGTGCTTCCTCGTCGGCACCGCCCTCTCCCTGGTCTTCTTCGGCCTCCTCGCCTACCTCGGGTATCTCGAGGTCGTGGATGAAATCGACCTTGGAGTCACCACCGAATCCCTGGAAATTCCGGTCTACGTCTATACCATCGCCCTGCCGGTCTTTTCCGTTCTTATTCTTGTGCGCATCGTCCAGGCGGCACTTGCCACCATCCGCAGGAACGAATACTAGGAGGGACGAGAGATGGAGTCTTTGCTTCGCGAACCCGCATTCTGGACGATCGTCCTTTTCATATTGCCGCTCCTGCTCAGGGTTCCCATTGCGGTAGCCCTCGGCATGGGAACGATTTTCGTGGTCTGGCACTGGGGCCTGGGCTACCAGATGCTGTCCTACAGTTTTTTCGCCGGCATCGCGAAATTCCCCCTCCTGGCGATCCCCTTCTTCATCCTCGCCGGGGTCATCATGGAAAAAGTCGGCATCGCCGAACGGATCATCAACCTCATCAAGCAGCTCGTGGGTGACATGACCGGAGGCCTTGCCGTGGCAACAGTCATAGTGGCCGCGTTCTGGGGCGCCGTGAGCGGTTCCGGCCCCGCGACGGTGGCGGCCCTCGGTCTCATCCTTATCCCCGGCATGGCGGAGGCGGGGTACGACAAAGCCTTCGCGGCCGCTACGGTCTCCGTGGCCTCGGGACTTGCCATCATCATCCCCCCGAGCATCTCCTTCATCGTCTACGGCGACATCATGCAGCAGTCGGTGGGAACCCTTTTCGCCGCAGGAGTGTTCCCCGGGATAGTAGTCGCCTCCTGTCTCTGCGTTGCGGTGTATCTCGTCAGCAAAAAGCGGGGATACCGGGGCGAACCCAGGGGAAGCGCATCCGTTGTATTGAAGTCTCTCCGGGACGCCTTCTGGGGACTCTTCACCCCCGTGATAATCCTCGGCGGCATCTACGGCGGCATCTTCACCCCCACGGAAGCGGCGGCGGTGGCGGTCTTCTACGGTCTCTTCGTCGGCGTGTTCATCTACCGGACGCTCACCTTCCGGGTGCTCTACGAAATCCTCGCCGAGACCGTGGCGGGCACCTCCGTGGTCATGATCGTGGTCACCTGCGCCGGCCTCTATTCGTGGCTCGGGGCGACGGTCGGGCTCATCGACAAGGTGGCTGCCCTGCTCCTGGGAATTTCCGAGAACCCCGTGGTCATCCTGCTGATGATCAACATCATTCTTCTCTTTGCTGGCATGCTCCTTGACGCCATCTCCATCGCCTATGTCTTCCTGCCGATTCTCGCTCCTATCATTGTGACCTTCGGATGGGATCCCATCTGGTTCGGCGTCATGATGACCGTCAACATGGCCATCGGGCAGGTGACGCCGCCCGTGGCGGTCAACCTCTTCGTGGGCGCCCGGATCAGCGGCCTGACCATGGAGCAGATCAGCAGGCCCGCGGTTCCCATGCTCATCGCTTCCGTAATTGCACTCGTCATCATCACCGCGTTCCCCGGGATATCGCTCTTCCTTCCCAGGCTCATGGGGATGATGTAGGCCGTATGTTCATACACAGCGTTCCGATCCGCGCGCTTTAGCGCCGTTCTCCAGAAGGAGGGTCCAACAAAATGTCAACACCGCTCACCATGCCCAAGCTCGGGCTGACAATGAACACGGGGGTGATCTCCCGGTGGAACAAAAAGGAAGGGGACGCCGTGGCGAAAGGGGAAATCCTCATGGTCGTCGCCACGGACAAGCTGACCTTCGATGTGGAGTCTCCTGTAGAGGGGACGCTGCTGAAGATCCTTGTCCCCGAAGGAAAGGACGTTCCCGTGGGCGAGCTTCTTGCGTACCTCGGACAGGCAGGGGAGACCGTCCCAGGGTCTGCGGCGACGGAAGCGGCAGGGACTGTCCCGGCGCAGGCCCCTGCAGCCGCTTCCGCGGAAAAGCCTTCCTCCCGCGGCACCGTCCTGCCCGCAGGACTGAGGGCCACACCCCTGGCGAGGAAGACCGCCAGGGAAGAGGGCATTGACCTTTCGGCCGTAACCGGCTCCGGGCCGGAGGGCAGGATCGTCCGGAAGGACGTGGAAGCCTTTGCCGCCGCTCCCGAATCCAGGAAGGTGAAGGCGAGCCCCACGGCCGCGAAAGCCGCCGCGGATCTTGGAGTGGACGTTTCCTCCATTGCGGCGGACGGGCGGGTCATGAAGGTCGACGTGCTGAAGGCCGCATCTCCCGCTGCTGCCCGGGACGTCCGTCTGCCCCTGAGCCCCATGCGGAAGGTCATCGCCGAGCGCATGAGCCTGAGCAGGGCCACCATCCCCTCCGTTGCCTACGACATGGACGTGGACTTCACCGCTCTCGGCGAGTTCCGGTCGAAGGTGAAGGCCGAAGGAGCGAAGCGGGGCGTCAAAATCTCCTACAACCACATCCTCATGAAGATCTGTGCGGCGGCCGTGAAGGATGTGCCCCTGGCGAACTCGTCCTTTGACGGCGACGCCATTCTCCTCCACGGAAACGTGAACATCGGCCTCGCCGTGGCGGTGGACGGGGGACTCCTCGTTCCCAACGTGAAGGCCGTCCAGGAGAAGAGCCTGCTCGAAATAGCGGAGGAGACCGAACGGCTCGTGGATCAGGCACGGTCCGGAAAACTGGCCCTTGAGGACATGCAGGGCGGGACCTTTACCATCACGAACCTCGGCATGTTCGGTACCAGGAGCTTCACTCCCATCGTGAACCCGCCGGAGGCCTGCATCCTCGGCGTCAACGCCATCACCGAGAAACCCGTGGCGGTGGAAGGAACCGTGGTCATCCGTCCCATGTCCGTACTCTCCCTGGTGGCGGACCACAGGATCCTCGACGGGGCCGAAGCGGCCCGGTTCCTCGCCAGGGTCAGGGAACTGGCGGAAAATCCCTGGCTTCTTCTTCTGTAGGCCGGGAGGACGAAATGCGGATTGCCCGGCGGGAGGAATTCAGGTCCCGCCGGGTTTTTTTCTTGACAAAAAGAGGAGGTTGGGTGCAATGACTGTTGAGACCGGAACCAATCCGGGCCGGACAGGAATCGGAGAACACAAAAAGGTGGCGGTCATCGGCGGCGGCCCGGGAGGATACGTGGCGGCCATCCGGGCGGCCCAGCTCGGGGCGGAGGTCACCCTCATCGAGAAGGGCCCCCTCGGCGGCGTCTGTCTCAACGTGGGGTGCATCCCCACCAAGGTGCTCCTCCACACGGCGGAAGCCTATACCGCGGCGAAGGAAGGGGCCCTCATCGGGCTCCGGGCCGTAAACGTCTCCGTGGACTGGACCGGCCTCATGGCACGGAAGAAGGCCGTGGTGGACACCCTTGTGGGCGGCGTGGGAACCCTTCTGGCGAGCAACGGAATCACCGTGCTCGGCGGAACGGCATCCTTCGTTTCTCCGAAGGACATCGCGGTGGCCCTCAACGACGGCGGCAGGACGACGGTCCGGGCGGACGCCGTCATCGTCGCCACGGGGTCCGAACCTGCGGTACCCCCCATCCCCGGGTTTGATCTCGATGGAGTCATTACCAGCAACGAGGCCCTTTCCCTCGACGGGCTGCCGGAGTCGGTGGTCCTCGTGGGCGGCGGCGTCATCGGCATGGAGTTCGCCTCCATCTTTTCCACCTTCGGCATCAAGGTCACCGTGGTGGAGATGCTCCCCGAGATTCTTCCCATGATCGACGGCGAGATCGTGTCGATCCTGAAAGGGGTCCTTCTGAGGAAGGGCGTCGTTTTCCACACTTCCTCGAAGGTCACCGCCGTGGAGAAGAAGGGAAAGAAGCTGGC
>Ga0123333_10005273_pt1 | contig 11736 bp, 12 predicted proteins | sample BioC12SIPDNA_3_FD_89957 | JGI IMG/M metagenome (GOLD analysis project Ga0123333, IMG submission 89957) | Anaerobic biogas reactor microbial communites from Washington, USA - Biogas_R2_B C12 SIP DNA | ecosystem: Engineered > Bioreactor > Anaerobic > Unclassified | place: Washington, USA...
AGAAGATCGATCACATCGCCGTCGTTGTCGAGAATCTGGAGAAAGCGCTGCTGGTCTACCGGGATGCACTCGGCATGACCGTTACTGACGTGCGCGAGATGCCTGAGCAGGACGTTAAGATGGCGTTCTTGCCCACGGGTGACAGCGAGATCGAGCTGCTGGAGCCGCTTCATGCGGATTCGGGCATCGGCAAATACCTCGCCAAGCGCGGCGAGGGGCTGCACCACATCTGCCTGGAGGTGGATGATATCGAGGCGACGCTGGCCGACCTGAAGGCAAAGGGCGCGCAGCTCATCGACGAAACGCCCAAGCAAGGCGCATATGGCCGCATCGCGTTCATTCATCCCAAGGGCGCACACGGTGTGCTGGTCGAATTGGTGCAGCGCGACTGAAAGGAAATCTCTTAAGCACAAGTGAATAGTGTTTTACACCGGCTGAGCCCCGCCAATCTCCTGGCTCTCAACCGGCCCCCAGACCAGGCGCTGACGCCGGCCCAGATGAATGCCAACATTCGTCATCTGGTGGGCGACACCGCCTGGTTTGGCATTGTGTGGGGCTCGATTGTCGCATTTCTGCAAGTCTACGTCGTCCGTCTGGGGGCATCCAGCTTCCTGGTGAGCGCCATTACTTACGGTCCGGCGTTGGTCGCTATCTTTCTGCAGATCCCTGCCGGAAGGTTGATCCAGCGCACCGGATACCGGATGCGATGGGTGATCGCCGCGGGCCTGGCCTACCGGGCGTTCTTCTTTGCGGTCGCGCTGATCCCGTTCTTCATCATGCGGGGCCGAGCCGAGGCGACCGCACTCGTTTGGGTGCTGTCGGCCCTGGGATCGAGCTTCAGCAACATCGCTTTCATGGCGATGATGGCGGATGCTGTGTCCGAGGAGGATAGGCCCCGCATGGTCAGCATGCGGTTCGCCGCGTTCGGCCTGGTGAATACCATTACGACGCTCCTTGCCGGCTTCCTGCTGCAGCAGCTATCCTTTCCGCTCAATTACCAGATCCTGTTCCTGATCGGCAGCGTAGGCTCGATGGGGAGCTGGTGGCACATCAGGCAGATCCACGTCCCGGATCCGCTGCCGGAGCCGGCGCAGAGGGGACCATTCTGGCGCAGCCTGGGCAGTGTATTCACCTACCCCGGCTATCGCCGGTTCATAGTGGCTTTCTTCTTCTTGCAGCTGGCGCTCGGCATGGTTTCACCGCTGCTGCCCCTTCATTGGGTGCGTGGCCTCAACGCGAGTGATACGCAGGTGAGCCTGGTCTTGAGCACGACAACGGGAGCCATGGTGGTGGGCTCGTTGTTCATGCGCCGGACAATTGAGCGGATCGGCCGGGAGCGTGCGCTGGCCATCGGCGGCGCGGGGTACATGTTGTATCCGCTGCTGACATCGTTCACGACCTCGATGTGGTGGCTCATACCATGGGCGGTGTTGGCCGGTCTGTTCACCGCGGCCATTAATGTGAACCTGTTTGACAACCTGGTGTCCGTCACGCCGGCAGCCGGCCGCATGAACCACATGGCCATCTACAGCACGTTTCAGAACGTGGCGCTGTTCCTGGGGCCAATTCTCTCGAGCGTGTTGGCCGAGGGCGCAGGCGGTCCTGTGCTGGGCCTGCGCGTGGCTGCAGGTGTCGGACTGCTGGCGGGCGTGCTCCTTGCGCTGCGCCGTCCGGTCATTGCTTGACCGTATCGCCGGTGCATACGCATAGTAACCTTAAAAATATGTTATATTCGTGAGATTCGACTATCTTCTCCCCAATTATACCGTATCTTTTTGTAACTCGACGACGTCATGGTTAGTGTAAAGGCGCTGGACGCCCTATCCATCTCAAAGAGACACACCCTGTGTGTGGGAGACGTAACATGGCTATCTACTGTCGATCGCTGAAAGCTGATGAAAAGCTGAAGCTGGAAGAGCTGTCAAAAGGCACGGATGAGGATCTGGCACGGCGTGCGCAGATCGTCCTGCTTTCCGCCCAGCGCACGGGCGTATACGAAATCGGCCAGGCCGTTGACCTTCACCCGATCAATGTCCGCAAATGGATCCACCGCTTCAACCGGTTCGGCCTCAGGGGACTCGACTCGCGCCGGTCACCCGGGCGGCCGCGGCTTTTTAGTCGCGAGCAGCGCGAGGCGATTGTCGAGTTGGCTACGACCGATCCGCAAGCGTTGGGATTGGAGTTTGACGTCTGGTCGCTGCAGCGGCTGCGCTCCCAATTGATCGAGCGTGGGGTGATGGATGAGGTCAGTGCGGAGACCATCCGGCAGCAACTGCTGCAGAGCGGCCTGACCTTCGACGAGCAGCGCTGGGTTGCCGCGCAGTAAGGCGCTTTTCGTAGACGTCAGGTGCCCGGCATTGCGATTCTTCGGATCGTTCAAGTGCCGGGCACTTAAATGACGCACCCAGTGGCAACCGAAGAATCCTCTACGGCTCCAGAACCTCGGGCAAAGGCTGCCCGTCCGGCACAAAACGGATGGACAGCGAATTGACGCATTCGCGCGCGTTCTTCCTGGTCAGCCGTTCGCCCACGAACTCGTGTCCCAGGTGGCCATCGCAGTGGGCACAACGGATCTCCGTGCGCCGGCCGTCGGGATCGAGCAGGCGCTTGAGTGAGCCCTCGTAGCTGTCGTCAAACGCGGGCCAACCGCAGCCCGCGTCGAATTTGCTCTCTGATGAGAACAGTGGTGCGTTACAGCGCCGGCAGATGTATGTCCCTGGCATGTAGAAGTCATCGTACTCTCCCGTAAAGGGTCGCTCGGTTCCACGATAGATCAGGATTCGTGCTTCTTCAGGTGTAAGTTCATTCAAGGCCATCGGGTTCTCCTGCTTTCACGCGTCTTGGGCGCTGGCGCCCGGTTTACATCGCAGCCACCGGCGCAGTGAACGTAAACGTGCTGCCCTTGCCGGGCTCGCTCTCTACCACGATCGTACCGCCGTGCGCGAGGACCAACTGCCTGACGATGGCAAGGCCCAGTCCGTAGCCGCCGGTCTGGCGCGCGCGGGAGCGGTCCGCACGGTAGAAGCGATCGAAGACGTGCGGCAGATCATCGGGCGAGATGCCCTCGCCCGTGTCTCGGACGGCGATGCTGACAAAGTCGCCGTGCCGCTCCGCCGAAATACCGATCTCACCACCCGAGGGGGTGTGTGCCAGTGCGTTGTTCATCAGGTTGCGCAGCACCTGGCCGATGCGCTCGCGGTCGATGTCCACCTCCGGCAGGTCCGGCGCCAGATCCACTGACAGGGCCACGCCCTTGGCATCTGCCTGCGGCCTCAGGATTTGGACGGTCTGCTCGACGACCTCCGGAAGTGCAGCCGGTGCGCGCACCAGGTTCAACTGTCCGGCCTCGGCCTGGGCCAGTTCGTGCAGATCTGCCACGAGCCGCGTCAGCAGCATGGTCTCCTCGTACAGGCTGTCGACCAGGGCGTTGTCAGCCGGCACCAGGCCGTCGCGCACCGCTTCCAGGTAGCCCCGCAGGTTGGTGAGCGGCGTGCGCAGTTCGTGGGCCACGTCGCCCACCATGTTCCGCCGCAACTGCTCCTGCTCCGCGATGCTGCCGGCCATGCTGTTGAACGCGATCGCAAGCTGCCCCAGCTCGTCGTGCGCCTCGACCGGCACCCGGACGCTCAGATCGCCCTGCGACATCTGCTCTGCAGCCGCGGTCAGGTGTTCCACGGGGCGCAGGATCCGGCCGGAGATGAACAGGGTGACGATGACCGCAGCCAGGCCTGCCGCGAGCGCGCCGAAGAGGACAGATCGGTTCACGGCTTTGATGAACGATGCCGCTGGATCGAGCGGCTGTTTCAGGGGGTCAAGATAAGCCGTCCCGACCGGGACGCCGCTTTGGCTGACGATGACCGCGGGCCGGGGCCAACGCGGCTCCACTGACGTCCCGGCCAGTCTGCCCGCACTGTCCGCGATGATTTGGCCGCCAGCGTCCGCAAGCACCACCTGCTGCCCGGAGATATGTGCCAGGCTCTCGATCTCGTCCTGGACGCCTTCCCAGTTGCTATGCTCTTCGTAGAAGCGCGCAAGGATGTAGCCCATCCGCCGGTCGTCCAGCGGGCTACGTTTCTCGACATACCGCTGAAACTCGCCTTCGGTGCGCCGGGTGGCCACAAAAGCGGTCACTCCGATCGCGATGAGCACCACCAGGATGGTGGCCAGCAGCAGGCGGACGCGAAGGCTATGCCACATTGCGCGACTCAAACCGGTAGCCAAGGCCGGGCACGGTGGTGATGAAGCGCCACTCGCCGCCAGGCTCGATCTTCCGGCGCAGGTTCATGATGTGCACGTCGACCGTCCGCTCCACCCCTTCGTAGTCATAGCCAAAGGCACGATCGAGCAGCTCGGAGCGCGAGAACGCGCGTCCTGGTTCCCGGACCAGCGCCTCCAGAAGACGAAACTCGGTCGGTGTCAGGTTGGCCGGCTTGTCGTCCACCATGACCTCGTGGCGCAGGAAGCTGATGACCAGGCTGCCATAGCGTAAGTCGTCGCCGGGCGTCTCTACGGGATAGACCCGGCGCAGCACTGCTCGCACACGGGCGACCAGCTCGCGCGGATTGAAGGGCTTTGTCAGGTAGTCATCGGCCCCCAGGTCCAACCCGCGCAGCTTGTCCTCATCCGTCGCGCGTGCAGTCAGCATGATGATGGGCACCCGGGATTCAGTCCGGAGCAGCTTGCACACGTCCGTGCCTGCCAATTCCGGCAGCATCAGGTCGAGCACGACGAGATCCGGGCGTTTGCGCCGCGCGACCTCCAACGCTTCCTGACCGTCGTAGGCTTGCAGCACGGTGTACCCGTCGCGCTTCAGGTAAAGGGTGACGAGATCCACGATCTTCTTGTCGTCGTCGACGACCAGGATGCATCGATTCATGGGGCTATGTTATCCTGCCTCTTCGTTCTGTACAAACCAATGTCATAGGGCTGGAGGACTTCACCTGTAGGTGCCCAATCCAGCAATAGGCTGCAAAGGACACACGAAGACCGCTGCCACTTTGTATTCAGATCCGTCTTCAGGATATCGCGGCGGTGTAAAGCTTGTGTAAAGACGATATAAAGGAGGTGTTGGGTTGGCTGTCAGCGTACCCATGCCGCCAGGTGTTGATCGGCCGAGTAACAGAGAGGGATCATGCTAAAGGGCAAGGGCTGCTGATGAAGCTGGGCGGCCGCCAAGCCACAAAGAAGCACGAGATCCTGTCTGAGACGGTGCCTTCGCTCCCCAGACAGGATCTCTGACGAACACCAGTCACTTGGTGGCGGGCGCTCGATCCGGCATTTCTTGTTGTGTGCGTTCTCGTTCCACCGCGGCCTTGGCCTGACGGGTGCGCCGCTGCAGACGCTTGCGCACAGCATCGGGCATCTGCCCCTCGGCAATCTGGGCCATCTCGCGCCGAGTCACGCGCGGCGGGGCTGCCTTCACTGCGCGGGCCGCAGAGACGACCGCGACGCGTGAGGGAACCGTAGCTCGCAGCCGCCGGGTCCAGGCGAGACGAACCGTGCGCTCGCCAGAGGTCAGTCCCTCTACTTCGGCTTGGGTCAATGCTGCGGGCACGCCGGCGGGCGATCCGCCGCCCCTTCTCTGCTTGTCTTTGTTCATCGCGTGCCCCCTACCAGACATACATCTCCTTCACGCGTCCACCTTCTACGCGGACATCCACGTCGCGGTTGCCCTGCTTGGCGTGGGCGGCCAGGATGGCGAAGTTGGTGGTCGCATCGAACTCGTCGTCTTCGAATTTGCGCCAGGCGCCATCGATCCACCCGTGGACATTGGACTCCTCATAGTTGGACCACAGCGCCTGGACCTTCTTGCCGTTCAGCCAGGCCATTCTTGTCTCCTTTCGCCTTTATGGCTTGATGGAGGGCAGATCCAGCACCCGGCCCCCCAGCCGGTAGATCGAATCCAGAACAGCCCGCAGCGCCGGCGGGATGGGCTGCCCCTGCGCTTCGGCCTGGGCATCGTCGGCAGCGAAGTAGATCACCTGCGCCGTCTCGCCATCGCTGATCTCCAGCCGGCCCACAACCGTATCGGGAAGGAAGCGGGGTCCGTCTTGGCGCATGTCGAGCACGCCGCTGTTGCGTACCACCGCGAGCAGTTCCTGCATTTCTTCGGGGGCCAGCCTGGCATCCGCTGCTGCCCGCTTCTGAGCTGCCAGTGCGTCGTCCACCGACGCTCTGATATCCCCTGCACCCGAAGCATGGAATCCGTAGTTGTAAGCTTGCGCCGGGAGCCCGCCGGAGATACGGAGATCTACCAAGATCCTGGCACGCACTGCAAGGTCGTCCAAGGCGCGGTCCAGGCTTGCCTTTAGTGGCCCGATCGGCTCGGGCGGCTCCGTTGGCTCGTGTTTGCCTTGCTTCACATGCGCCCTCCTACGCTGGCGTCGTGTCTTGCGCCAGGCGGTCACAGAACGGCTGGCAGTGCCGTTGCACCACCTCGGTGTTGTCGTCCATCACGTTCCCGGTGTTGACCGGGCTTCGGCCGGGACAGTCCGAGTCGCTGTATTCATCGGGATGGCCCAGGAGGTGTCCGAACTCGTGCGACGCAACGTCGCCGGAATCATCGGTGTACCACAGGCCGAGGTTCGTGTGGCCGCCCCCCTTCTTCACGCGCACCTGCAAATGTTCGTTGCTCGACACCCACTGCACCTCGAAAGTGAGCGCACACGGCGAGGTGCAACCCGGCCGGTTACAACAGGCAAAGCGGTAGCTCCACTTGTTCTCGATGCCGCGTTTCCAGCGGTCCTTGCACTCGCTTAGTTTGGAGGCTGTCACGTCGCCATCGGGCACCAGCCTGATGCGCGCCGTGATGTGCGCCCCCTTCTGCAGGAAGGCAGCGGTCCACCCGTAGATGCACTCCGAGACCGAAAAGCTAATCTCTTGTGCGACGGCATCAGACCCCGGTGAAAAGTCGTATATTTCTGTGATGTACCAGGTGTCGCCGCGCAATTCCTCACGCACTTTGACCAGGGCGTTCTCCGCTTTGGCCTGGGCGGCAAGCGCCAGCAGGTTGGTGCACGCATCGTATTCGCGGTCATCCAGCTTGCGCCACCCTGCATCGCTTAACCAGACCCAGGCGTTCGATTCCTCATGGTTGCACCATAGTGCCTGAATACGGCGTCTGCACGAAACGGCCATAGTCCTCCTTTCGCGCAAAGCAGATCTCAAGCCGGGGAATCAGTGAGGGTGTTGTGCACTTGAGCGGTCGATCAGTACACTAACTATAGCACAGTTCGGCGCAGTTAATTCTTAAGATATTCCGGGCTGCTCTGGTCGAAGCTGAGATCGACGCCCTGGATTGGTTGCCTGTTGCCAGCCGCGCTCACGCAGAGGGTATAATGGACGCCATGAAAGCACATACCATCACACACCGCCCTCTGGCAGGTGAAGCCGATTTTTGGAAAATGCGCGACCTGCTTGTGGCGAGCGTGGCGAACACGCCGCTCGGGCTGAACTGGGATATCCGCCGGCTGGAAGGGAAGCGCTTCTACAATGCCGACCTGGCGGCGGACGACCTGCTGGCCCGACCTGTGGCCTTGTGGGAGGACGCGGGCGAGCTGGTTGGGTTCGTGCTGACCGAAAGTGCCTGCGACGCGCACCTGCAGGTGCACGGCGATTATCGTCACCTGGAGAAGGAGATGATCGCCTGGGCCGAGCAGAACCTGGCCGCGCCGGTCTCCGGGACATCGCAGAGGCAGATCGAAATCTACGTGTACGAGGTCGATGTGATGCGCCAGCGACTGCTCGCTGGCCGGGGCTATGTGAAGACGGAGACGTGGGGCATGCTGCGCCGGATGCGTCTGGGCAAAGGCCCCCTGGCATCGCCGCAGGCGCCACCGGGCTTCACGCTCCGGACGACCCGCCCGGGCGATCCGGCCGAGTGTATCCGTGTGGCCGATTTGCTGAACGCCGCATTCGGCCGGACCTTCCACAACGCGCAGGAATACCACAACTTCGCGCTGCGCGCGCCCTGCTTCCGGCCCGAGCTCGACCTGGTCGCTGAGGCTCCTGATGGCAGCCTCGCCGCGTACACCGGCATCCCCTACGACGCCGTGAACCGCCGCGGCATCTTCGAGCCGGTGTGCACTCATCCGGACCACCGCCGCCGGGGGCTGGCGCAGGCCCTGATGCAGGAGGGGCTGCTGCGGCTGCGCGATCTGGGCGCAGTGGACGCTACGGTGGACACCGGGGATAGGACCCCGGCGAACCGTTTCTACGACAGCATGGGCTTCACCGAGGCCTACCGCGGGGTGACGTGGCGCAAGGTGTGGTGAGAGTGGTTTGTCGCAGGGAACGTACACGGCGGAAAGAGAATGCTGTCTTATTTTTTGGTGGAAATCCGCTTCATATCTGTCTTAAGCCGCGTCGACACTCCATCTCTACTCTCTCCACTCCCCCCCCCTTTAAGGGGGGGAGTGGAGAGAGTAGAGTAGAGTCGATTGGGTGTTGCAAGGGGAAATCCGCCCCCTGAGAATTCTCAGGGGCCTTTTAGTTGTCCGGCGCCAGCTGCGTGGTTATGTGGTGGAAGGTGCGCTGTAGATTTCGGTCTTCCTCCTAGCAGCGGCCAGACGCCACTGTGCGGTGAGCGCGAGGGATAGCTTCTGAGCACGGTTGGTTGTTGCACGCCGGGTGAAGACGTCGTAGTCGTTGCGGCGGATGCTCCCGAGGAGCGCGTGGTACACCTCCAGTGCGGCCATGACGCCCAGCCGGCCCTGGGCCAGCCGCGGCACCCCAAGCCTGGCGTGCCGGTAGTACTTTTCCGTGCGGTCAAACTCGAACTCCAGCAGAGCGATGAACTCGGGGGTGATCCGGCCCTGGTCCAGATCGTCCTCGCTAACGCCGAAGCGCGCCAGGTCCTCGCTGGGCAGGTAGACGCGGCCGATCCTGAAATCCTGCCCGATGTCCCGCCAGAAGTTGCTCAGCTGCATCGCGATCGAAAGGCTGTCCGCATAAGGCAGTGTGTCCGCAGTCGTGTGCGGCGGCAGCACGCCGATCATGTAGGTCATGGCGCGTCCCACGGTCAACGCGCTGCCTTCCATGTAGTGGAGCAAATCAGCGAAGGTGGGGAAGCGCGTGATGGTGAGGTCATCCCGCATCGCGCGGAAGTAAGGCGCCATCACCTCCGAGGGAATGTTGCAGCGCAGGGCCGTGTCGAGATACGCGCGCATCACCGGGTGGTCGCTGCCACCGGACCGAAATGCATGCCAGTACCTGCTTTCCCAGTCGTCGATGGCTGCGAGCGGCGATGCGAAGCCCTCGCACGACACATCCACCCGGTCGTCGCCTACGCGCATCAATGCGTAGAGCGCCTCGACGTGCGGCAGGATGGGTGCGGGCAGGAAGCGACTCGCAAAAGAGTAGTTCTTGCTGGCCGCACGCATCACGCGCCGGCATTCGGCGTAATCCTCTGGAGTGGCGATAGCTCCGGCGCTGGTGGAGCGTGTCATGGCGACCATTCTAAACCTCGCTGCGCTACAGCCGGTAATCCTTCGCCAGGCGCTCTTCCAGGAGCCTGGCGGATATGAGGACCATCGGCATGCCAATGCCGGGATAGGTTCCCTGGCCGACGAAGTACAGGCCGGTGATGTCCCGGGCTTTGTTGTGTGGCCTGAAATACGAAGACTGGAAGAACCGCTGCGACAGTGAGCCGAACGCGACGCCGTAAGGTGCATTGATGTCGCGCTCCCAATCCGCGGGCCGGTACTCCCGTTGCCATACTACATGCTTGCGGATCTCCGGGTCGACGATGCGCTCGAGCTGGCGGTAGAGCTTCTCGCGGACGACGGGAACCGCCGTATTCCAATCGTTGCTGCCCTGGAGGTTGGGCATGGGCGCGAGCAGGTAGAGCATGCTGTGGCCCGGAGGCGCAAGCGTGGGATCGGTCACGCTCGGGTTGTTCAGGTGAAACGACGGATCGTCCGGGATAGTTCTGGTGCGGAAGATCGCGTCCAGGTTGGCGCGGTAGTCTTCTGAGAAGTAGAGCGCCTGGTGGCGCATGTGATCGTACTGGCGGTCGACACCCAGGAAGAGCAGGTAGCCCGAGCAGGCGTAGTCCAGGCGGTCCAGCTTCGCGTCCGTGTAGACCTTGCGGAACTCCGGGCGGAGCAGGTTCTTGTAGGTGTAAACCAGGTCGGCATTGGAGACGACGATGTCGGCCCCGACGAATTCGCCGGATTCCAGCACGACGCCCGTCGCGCGGCCTGCCTCAACCTTGATCTCCTTGACCGCAGCGCCCGCCCGCAGGGTGACTCCCATCTCCCCACATAGCGCGACCATGTCTTCGATGATGCTGTAGATGCCGCCCATGGGGTAATGCATGCCCTCGACCAGGTCAGCGTAGGTAATCAGGCTGTACATGGCCAACGAGTCGAAGGGCGACAGGCCCAGGAACATCGAGTGGAACGAGAAAGCCTTGCGCAGCTTGTCTGTCTTGAAGAACTTGCCCACCTGGCCGTAGAGGTTCTGGTACGCACTGGTCTGCACCAGCCTGATGCCTGCCATGGGGTTCGCCAGGTCGCTGATGTGATCGTAATTGCGCACGACGAAGTCCATGCCGAGCTCATACTTCTTGGCGCTCTCGCCGATGAAGCGGAACAGTCGCTCGGTCACGCCGGGCTCCACCTTCTCGACTTCGGCAGACAGCTTTGCCATGCTGTTGTAAAGGTCGATGTGCGTGCCGTCGTGATAGTAGATGCGATAGTTCGGGTCGAGCGGCCTGAACTGGATGCGCTGGTTCAGATCCTGGCCGATGGCCCGGTAGGTCTCCTCGAAGGTGTCCTTCATGACGAGGATCGTGGGTCCGATGTCTACGCGGAAGCCCTGCTCCTGCAGGACGTTGGAGCGTCCGCCCGGCCGCTTCAGTTTTTCGATGACGGTGACCTCGAGGCCCATGCGCCGCAGGCGCAATGCCGCGGCTAATCCGCCCAAGCCTGCACCGATGATGACGACTGATTTCATGAACGATTGCTCCTGATGTGCGCTGGTTTGGGGCGCCATCCCCACAAAACAAAAATTCCCATGCCGGCGAAACCGGCTGCGGCAGGGCCGTACAGGCCCCAGAAAAGGATTAGGCCCACGGTTTCGATCAGCCAGGTGAGAGAGTAAACGACGAGCAGCGGCCTGGTGGGCAAGCTGGGCGGGCGTGCCAGGAGGGTGATCAGCCCAGATACGAGCAGCCACCCCGCATAGTTGACCAGCGGGATGCCGAAGTACTGGCCCGGCTGGTCCCACGCCCAGAGGCCCCAGTGCACCATTTGCGGATCCAGGAAGAGATCCCACGCGGTGAAAGCCAATGCGCTGGCTGCGACGAAGGCCGCCCCGCTGGTCCGCGCCGTGATGCGCTGCGCTACAGCCCACGCGGGCGGCAGCATCATCAGCCAGGCGAGCGGAATGAGCACCGGCACGTCCAGGAGTTGAGGCTGCAGCCGGTCCGTGTAGTGATAGGCGCCGAACGGAATGCCGGTCCTTGCACCGATGGCCTCGGATGCCCAAGCCGTGACCACTACGGTGGCCACGATCGTCACGGTCCTCGGCCAGCCTGCTGCCTGGCTTAAGAAAAGGACGGCCAGTGCGCCCTGCATGAGAACCGATAGGACGATGCCGGCGGTGAGCCCATCATCGCCGGTGATCCACTGGATGATGGGCATGGGGATCATGCACGCGATCCAGGCGAAGAGGAGGATGCGTGTGCCTCCGCGCCAGTCGGACGAAGCGAGGTAGTTGCGCCACATAAAAATC
>Ga0123333_10005275_pt1 | contig 11734 bp, 8 predicted proteins | sample BioC12SIPDNA_3_FD_89957 | JGI IMG/M metagenome (GOLD analysis project Ga0123333, IMG submission 89957) | Anaerobic biogas reactor microbial communites from Washington, USA - Biogas_R2_B C12 SIP DNA | ecosystem: Engineered > Bioreactor > Anaerobic > Unclassified | place: Washington, USA...
AGTCGACGGTGCGCAGGGCACGGGAACCGTCGACGAACAGGCACTCACCGGGCTCGGCGACCCGGGCCTGGTCCTGGTCGGCGGCGGCGCCGGTGGTGAGCTGGGGGACACCGTCGGCGTCGGTGGACTGGATGCCGCACAACATCGTGCGGTCGCCGTTCTCCCATGCGTCCGCGGAGGGGAGGATGGGGGCGATGGAGTACCGGCCGACGGGGTCGAAGCGGCCGTCGAGGTAACGCAGGGTGGGGGAGTGGCACAGCTCCTCCCGCAGCTGGGCCTGGCGGGTCAGGTCCGGCATGGGGGCGTCCTCGCCGAATTCGGAGGAGGGGTAGGTGGCCAGGTTCTCCCGGGCGGAGATCTCGAACCGGTGCTCGCCCTCGCAGGGCGCCTGCTCGAACTGGGTGACCTCACCGTCTTCCCCGATGTCCCAGGTCAGGCACGCCCCGACGTCCGCGCTGGTGAACGGTGACGCCTCGCCGGTCTCCGGGTCCGTGGTGCCGGCCTCGGACCCGGCGGTGGCGGAGCCGGAGGCGGAGGTCCCGCCGTCCTGACTGGTGGAGACAAAGTCATAGGCACCGATGGCCACGGACGCGGCGAGCGCGGCCACGAGGCCGGTGCGCACGGCGGCCGCTGAGCGGGTGGTCCTGTTCGTCATAGTCCCCCCATTGTGCCCCTCAATTGGCCGTCATACCAACGACCATGCCGATCAAGGGGCAGGTGTCAGCGGTCCAACGCCCGGGTGACGCGGGTGTTGAGGTGGTAGCGGTCGGTCCGGTACAGGGAGGAGCACCACTCGATGGGCAGGGACCCGGAGCGGGAGAACCGTACGATGTGCAGCAGGGCGGTGCCCACGGGGACGTCGAGAAGCGAGGCCTGACGCTCGTCGGCGGAGACCGCGGTGACCACCTGGTCCGCCTCCGTGATGGGCAGGTGGTAGGACTTCTCCACGATGGAGTAGACGGAGTTGTAGACGTCATTCTCCAGCAGATCGGGCACGTGCGCGGCGTTGTACCAGCCGTCGTCGATGGAGTACGGCTCCCCGTCGCCCAGGCGCAGGCGCCGCAGGTGGGTGTGGAGCAGGTTGTCGGTGTCGGGGCCGAAGAACTCCGCCACCTCCGCCGGCGCAGGGGCCCGCCCGGAGAGCAGGATCTTCGACGACGCCGTCACCCCCTGTGCCGCCATCTCGGAGCTGAAGGAGGCCAGGTGCAGGCGGGAGACCAGCGGATTCGGGGCGACGAAGGTGCCTTTGCCGCGGGCGCGACGCAGCCGGCCGGTGGCCACGAGATCCCCGATCGCCCGGCGCACCGTGATGCGGGAGACGCCGTAGGTCTCCTCGAGGACGCGTTCACCCGGGAGCAGGTCGCCGGGGTTGAGATCGGTGGTGCACATGTCCTCGAGGATCGCCCGGAGTTGGGCGTGCTTCGGGGTGGGGCCGTCGGTGATAGACCGGACGGGCAGCTCCGCGGAAGGGGTGGCGCTCGATCCTGTGACCATGCTGTCCATCATAACGCCTCTGGTTATTACCAGTAATCTGAACTGGGAAAACATGGGCGGGATCACGGTCCCGGGGCGCTGTGGCGCGGCCCGCGCGGGTCTGAGGGCTACGGCACGGATCGCGCTCACCGTGACCCCCACCGCAGCCACCGGGCCAGGGGGACATCACCACGTCCCGCGCGGTAGGCTCGACGGCGTGATTGATCTCAAATTCCTCCGCGAGAATCCCGATGCCGTCCGCGCCTCCCAGGTGACCCGGGGCGAGGACCCCGACCTGGTTGACCAGCTGCTGGCCGCCGACGAGACCCGCCGCGAGGCGATCCAGGCGGCGGACGCCCTGCGGTCGGAGCAGAAGGCCTTCGGCAAGAAGATCGGCCAGGCCGCACCGGAGGACCGCCCGGCGCTGCTCGAGGGCTCCAACGAGCTCAAGGCGAAGGTCAAGGAGGCCGAGGAGAGCCAGAAGAACGCCGAGGAGCAGGTCAACGCGCTGCAGATGCGTCTGTCCAACGTCGTCGAGGGCGCTCCGGCCGGAGGCGAGGACGATTTTGTCGTGCTCGAGCACGTCGGGGAGCCGACCTCCTTCGACTTCGAGCCGAAGGACCACCTGGAGCTGGGCACCTCGCTCGGGCTCATCGACATGGAGCGCGGCACGAAGGTCGGCGGCTCCCGCTTCTACTACCTCACCGGCGACGGCGCGTTCCTGCAGCTGGGCATGATGATGCTCGCCGCGCAGAAGGCCCGCGCCGCCGGCTTCCAGCTGATGATCCCGCCGGTGCTCGTGCGTCCGGAGATCATGGCGGGCACCGGTTTCCTCGGTGACCATGCGGAGGAGATCTACTACCTCGAGCGCGACGAGCTCTACCTCGTCGGCACCTCCGAGGTGGCTCTGGCCGGCTACCACAAGGACGAGATCATCGACCTGTCGAAAGGCCCGGTCAAGTACACCGGCTGGTCGTCGTGCTTCCGTCGGGAGGCCGGTTCCTACGGCAAGGACACCCGCGGCATCATCCGCGTCCACCAGTTCGACAAGCTGGAGATGTTCGTCTACTGCAAGCCGGAGGAGGCGGCAGCCCAGCACCAGGCCCTGCTCGACATGGAGCGAGACATGCTCTCCGCTGTCCAGGTGCCCTACCGCATCATCGACATCGCCGGCGGCGACCTCGGCCAGTCCGCGGCCCGCAAGTTCGACACCGAGGCGTGAGTGCCCACCCAGAACACCTACCGTGAGCTGACGTCGACCTCGAACTGCACAACCTTCCAGGGCCGCCGCCTGCAGACCCGCTACCGCGACGAGAACGGCAAGGCGCAGGTGGCGGCCACCCTCAACGGCACGCTGGCCACCACCCGCTGGCTCGTGGCCATCCTGGAGAACAACCAGCAGGCCGACGGTTCCGTCGTCGTCCCGGAGGCGCTGCGCCCGTTCGTGGACAAGGACGTCCTCGAGCCCGTCCGTAAGTCCGGCAAATAGGAGCGTGGTCCCATGGCCATCACCAGCGGTTTTGATAAGCGAGAAGGATTCCACGTCCCCGCCGACCTGCCCGAGGTGCCGGATCACCCGACCGAGGCGGCGGAAAACCCCTACGGTCGGGTCATCATCCCCCTGGTCAAACGACTGTTGAAGGCGCAGGGTGTCCGCCTGACGGTCTTCGGGGCGGAGAACATCCCCACGGACGGTCCGGCCCTGCTGGCCATCAACCACACCGGCTACTACGACTTCATCTTCGGTGGCATCCCCGCCTACCTGCGGGGCCGGCGCCTGGTCCGGTTCATGGCGAAGAAGGAGATCTTCGACGCCCCCGTCGCCGGCCGGCTCATGCGCGCCATGAAGCACCTGCCGGTGGACCGGTCCGCGGGCGGTTCCTCCCTCCCGGTCGCCGTCGAGCGTCTGCAGGAGGGTCAGCTGGTGGGCATCTTCCCCGAGGCGACGATCTCCCGGGCCTTCGAGCTCAAGGAGTTCAAGAACGGTGCGGCCCGCATCGCCGACACCGCCGGCGCGCCGCTCATCCCCGTGGTCATCTGGGGTTCCCAGCGCATCTGGACCAAGGACAACGCGAAGAAGCTGGGGCGCAGCAACATCCCGGTGTTCATCCGGGTGGGCACCCCCGTCGACCCCTCCGGCGATCCGGACGAGGCCATTGACCGCCTCAAGACCGCCATGGGCGTCCTCCTCGACCAGGTCCGGCGCGACTACGACCGCGCGTACGGCCCGTTCCCGGCCGGTGCCTTCTGGCGTCCGGTGTCCCAGGGTGGTTCCGCCCCCACGCTTGCCGACGCCGCCGTGCTCGACGCCGAGGAGCGTGCGGCGCGGGCCGCGAATAAGGAGGCGAAGGCCGCCGAGAAACTGGACAAGCGTGCCGACGCCGCACTGGGCAACGCCCGTACCTTCATCGAAAGCGTGAAACAGAAATTCCGGAAACAGTGATGCGACCGTGAACACCCCCAGGCTCATCGCCAGCGACGTCGACGGCACCCTGCTCACCCCGCAGGACCGGATCACCCCGCGGGTGCGTGACGCCATCGTCCGCGCCGTCGGCGAGGGCACCGAGGTGGCCCTGGCCACCGGCCGACCGCACCGCTGGATCTTCCCCGTCCTCGATCAGTTGCCCATCCGCCCGGTGTGCGTCACCGCCAACGGCGCCGTGCTCTACGACTCCGCCAATGACCGGGTCATCCGCTCCCACGTCCTCGACCCGGACACCATGGCCGAGATCCTCGAATCCGCCCGCGAGGCGTTCGCCCCCTTCGGCGGAATCTCCATCGGCTGCGAACGCGCCGGGGAATCGGCCTTCGACCCGGAGGAGGAGAGCTTCGTCGTCGACCCGAACTTCCTCCACACCTGGGAAGCCCAGGGTTTCGGCGTTCAGCCCGCCCACGAGGTCATCGCCGCCCCGGCGGTGAAACTCATACTCCGCAACGAGTCGATGACCGCGCCCGAGATGTACGAGGTGCTCTTCCCCTTCATCGACCCGGAGGTCGCCCACGTGACCTTCTCCATGAACGAGGGACTGCTCGAGGTCGCCGCCCCCGGCGTGACCAAGGCCCTCGGCGTGGCCACCCTCGCCGAGATGCACGGGGTGGACCAGGGGGATGTCGTCTGCGTCGGCGACATGCCCAACGACATCGAGATGCTCCAGTGGGCCGGCCTGGGCGTGGCCATGGGCAACGCCCGCCCCGAGGTCAAGGACGTCGCCGACCTGGTCACCGGCACCAACGAGGAATCCGGGGTGGCACAGCTGCTGGAACGTTGGTTCTAGGTGGTGAATCTGCCCAACAGGGAAGGGAAAATGGACCGTGAGCAGGGTGTACCCCCATCACCTCATCGGCGGGTCACCACCTGAGCTTTTCCGCCCGATTTTCGGGGCCATGAGTGCCGGGACCTCTGGCACACTTGAGCCATGACGGGCCCGCAACTGAAGAAGTATGTCGCCGCGATCGACCACGGGACGACCTCCACCCGCTGTGTCATCGTCGACCACGACGGGGAGGTGGTCTCTTCCGCTCAAGTGGAACACCGGCAGATCATGCCGCGCCAGGGCTGGGTCGAACATGACGCGATGGAGATCTGGTCGAACACCCGCCACGCCGTCGCCGAGGCGATGGTGGACATCGACGTCTCCCCGGCCGATGTGGTGGCGCTGGGTCTGACCAACCAGCGCGAGACCGCTGTTGTGTGGGACAAGTCGACGGGCCGCCCCATCCATCACGCGATCGTGTGGCAGGACACGCGTACCTCCGCTGTCGCCGGCGATGATCCCCGTCGCTGGCTCGACCGCACCGGCCTGCTGGCCAGTTCCTACTCCGCCGGCCCGAAGATCGCGTGGATCCTCGACCACGTCGACGGGGCCCGCGAGCGCGCCGAGGCCGGGGAGCTGCTCGCCGGCACGATGGACACGTGGCTGTTGTGGAACCTCACGGGCGGGGCGAGCGGTGACGACGGCGAACCCGCCGTGCACGCCACCGACGTCACCAACGCCTCCCGCACCCTGCTCATGGACCTGCGCACGCGGCAGTGGGACGAGGAACTGTGCGCCGAGCTCGGTGTTCCACCGCAGATTCTTCCGGAGATCCGCCCCTCGGTCGGCGAGTTCGGCCACGTCCGCCGCCGAGGCACCCTGTCCGGGGTCCCCATCACCGGTGTACTCGGCGACCAGCAGTCGGCGATGTTCGGCCAGGGCTGCTTCGAGGTCGGCGATGCGAAGAACACCTACGGCACCGGCCTGTTCCTCCTGCTCAACACGGGTACGGAACCGACGTTCAGCGAGCACGGGCTGCTGAGCACCGTCCTCTACGAGATCGACGGGGAGGATCCCGTCTACGCGCTCGAGGGCTCGGTGGCCGTCGGCGGCTCCCTCATCCAGTGGCTGCGCGACCAGCTGGGCATCATCTCCTCGGCCGCAGAGGTGGAACGGCTGGCCGCCGAGGTCGAGGACAGCGGGGGAGTGGTCATCGTCCCGGCGTTCTCCGGACTGTTTGCTCCGCGTTGGCGTTCCGACGCCCGCGGCGTCATCGTCGGTCTCACCCGTTTCGCCGATCGTCGCCACCTCGCCCGCGCGGCCCTGGAGGCCACCGCCCTGCAGACCCGGGAGGTCGCCAGCGCGATGGTCGCGGACTCCGGCATCGAGTTCACCCAGTTGCGTGTCGACGGTGGCATGACCGCCAACGACCTGCTCATGCAGCTGCAGGCCGACATTCTCGACGCCGAGGTCATCCGCCCCGCCAACATCGAGACCACCGCCATGGGCGCGGCTTTCGCCGCCGGCCTGGGCGTCGGCTACTGGGGCTCCCTCGACGAGGTCCGCGGCCTGCAGAAAGCCGACCGCTCCTGGTCGCCCGAGTGGACGGCGCAGGAGCGGGAGGAGATGGTGGCCCGGTGGAACCGGGCCGTCGAGCGTTCCCTGGACTGGGAACAGTCCGGGGAGCCTGACCCGGTGGGCCAGGCGTCCAACTAGGTGAGCTTCACGTCCACGTCACCGGTGGCCGGATCGACGGTGATGTAGCCACCCTGGAAGTCCACTCGGACCAGGTCACCCTCGGAGTACTGGTCGCTGAGCGGCAGGCCCAGCGGGCCGAGGTCGAAGCCCTGGGCGGCCCAGGTGTCGGCGACGGTGCCCCACAGGGCGCGCGCCTGGGTCTCGTCCGAGTCGAGGATGATGCCGTTGTCGAAGAGCGCGTACTGCGTGCCTGCGGCACCGGCGGTCGGGGTGATGCCGCCGCGCGGGTTACCCAGGACCGGGCCGACGGTGGTGGAGACGCGGTTCCAGGTCTGCTCGATCTCGGAGTCGCCCGACATGGACACGAGGGTGTCCACGACCGGCTTGAGGTCGGTGATCTTGACACCGTCGAGCACCTCGACGTCACCGATGCGGGAGACGCCGTCGGGCAGGGAACCGCCGGCGGCCAGGGCCGTGACGGCGATGGCGGCGACGGTGCCGAACACGGCGAGGATGGCGTTGGTGTCACCGTTGGCGGCGCTGCTCAGCGTGGCCAGCGCGTTGTTCGGGGACGGCGCCGGGCGCGTCGGAGCGGGCTGGGTCGGGGCCGGCGGGTTCGGTGCCGGGTTCGACGGGGTTCCCGGGTTCGACGGGGTGCTCGGCGGGGTGGGGTTGGTCGGCTGATCCGGGACGACCGCCCCGCCCTTGATGGCGTTGTACTTGGTCATCGCGTGGGCACGGATGTTGTCCATCTGGGCGTAGCCGTAGCGGCCCGGGCAGGCGTTGTTGTGGGCGTCGCGGTGGGCGAAGATGTTCGGCAGGTTGGCGGTGGTGCCCGCCGGGTACTTCGAGCCCTGGAAGCCCTGGGTGTAGTACTGGTTGCGGCCGGTCGGATTGAAGCCGGAGATCGCGGCCTTCCAGCCGATCATCTCGCCGACGGACTTGATCATGGCGGGGGTCGTCTCGGCGACGTCGTAGTTGCCCATCATGGAGATGCCGAAGGTGCCCTTGTTGAAGCCGCCGACGTGGGCACCCTGGACGGCCTTGTCCAGGCCACCGAAGCGACCCTCGTAGATGGTGCCGTACTTGTCCACGACGGCGTTGTAGCCGATGTCGCACCACCCGAGCTGGCGGGCGTGGTAGTCGTACATGCCGCGCATGATGCCGGCAGCCTGGGCCGGGGTGTAGTTGTTGGAGCCGGCGGTGTGGTGGACGGTGGCGGCGACGACCTTGGGGTCGATGGTGGTGCCTCGGCAGCGCATGCCCTCGTTGGCGCCCCAGCCTGCGCGGGAGACCACGTTGGGCATTCCGTAGGAGGTGGAGGTGGTGGCCAGGTCGATGCCGCCCTCCTGGGCGTTGCCGTCGATGAACACCACGTCGAGATCGTCCGGGGACGCGATGTCCGCGACCGGCTGGATGTCACCGTAGTTGGTGGGCAGGGGAGCCAGTCCGTCGTCGGCGGACTCGACCGGGGCTTCCTCGACCGGGGCCTCCTCCGCGGGCGCGTCATCAGCAATCGGCGCAGCCGGGGCCTCAATGCCGGCCACCGGGGCGGCGGCGGGAGCCTCGGCGGCCGGGGCCTGCTCGGCGGGCGCCTGGTCGTAGGTCTCGATCTCGGGGGCCGGGGCGTCGCCGTAGATGTCGACGCCGGTGATGGAGACCTGGACGGTGTTGGTCGGTTCGACGAAGAGCAGCTCGGTGCCGTTCTCGCCGTTGGGGCCCGACTGGCCGACCGGCTCGGCCGGGTACCACTGGCGCCAGGAGCCGTCGGCGTTCTGGGAGCGGACGAAGGCGGCGATGTCGCGGTCGCCGGTCCAGGTCACCGCGAACATGGAGAATTCTTCGTCGCGGGTGAATTCCTTGACGGTGCGGGGGCCAGGTTCGCCGCCCTGGGCGGCGATGGCGGCATCGTCGACCACGACGTTGTCACCGGAGGCGAAGGATGCGGTCGCCTGGGACACGTCGATGGGGCCGGAGCCGGCGTCCTGGGTCTGGAGGATCTGGTTGCCACCGAACGCGGCGGTGACCACGAGGGCGATGGACAGGACGACAGCCAGCGTCGGACTGACGCTGGCCTGCCGGGACGTGGCGATTCGGCGTCGTTGCTGCACGATGGGAACTCCCTGCAATAGCTGATACACGTGTTATCCGTGAGGTCAACAGTGAACTCTAGTACACAAATGTGCTCAGTGGTACTGGTGTGACTCAGAACGTCTGGCGTGTCGCGCCGCAGGCGCGGGCGTGCGGACGCGGGGTGGGTGTTGCGCACGGTGCGGGGGTGGGGCGTCGATTAGCCTGGTCCGCATGACGGATACCTATGACCTCATCGTGGTGGGCTCGGGCCTGTTCGGCCTGACCGTGGCGGAGCGGGCGGCGAGCCAGCTGGGCAAGCGGGTGCTCATCGTCGAGCGCCGCAACCACCTGGGCGGCAACGCCTACTCGGAGGCAGAGCCGGAGACCGGCATCGAGATCCACAAGTACGGTGCGCACCTGTTCCACACCTCCAACAAGAAGGTGTGGGACTACGTCAACCAGTTCACCGACTTCACCGGGTACCAGCACCGCGTGTTCGCCATGCACGACGGCACCGCGTACCAGTTCCCCATGGGCCTGGGCCTGATCAACCAGTTCTTCGGTCGCTACCACTCACCGGACGAGGCCCGCGAGCTCATCAAGGAGCAGGCCTCCGAGATCGACTCGGCCGACGCCACCAACCTGGAGGAGAAGGCGATCTCGCTCATCGGCCGCCCCCTCTACGAGGCGTTCATCCGCGACTACACCGCCAAGCAGTGGCAGACCGACCCGAAGAACCTGCCGGCCGCCAACATCACCCGCCTGCCGGTGCGCTACACCTTCAACAACCGCTACTTCAACGACACCTACGAGGGGCTCCCCGTCGACGGCTACACCGCCTGGCTCGAGCGCATGGCGGAGCACGAGCTTATCGACGTCTCCCTGGACACCGACTGGTTCTCCGTCCGGGATGAGCTCCGCTCGGCGTCCCCGGACGCCCCGGTGGTCTACACCGGCCCGCTCGACCGCTACTTCGACTACTCCGCCGGCCAGCTCGGCTGGCGCACCCTCGACTTCAACACCGAGGTGCTGGAGACCGGTGACTTCCAGGGCACCCCGGTGATGAACTACAACGACGCCGAGGTCCCCTACACCCGCATCCACGAGTTCCGTCACTTCCACCCCGAGCGGGAGGACGTGTACCCGAAGGACAAGACGGTGATCATGAAGGAGTACTCCCGCTTCGCCGAGGAAGGCGACGAGCCGTACTACCCGATCAACACCCCCGACGACCGCGAGATGCTCCTGGCCTACCGCGAGCTCGCCGCCGCCGAGGCCCGCGACAACAAGGTCCTGTTCGGTGGCCGCCTGGGCACCTACCAGTACCTGGACATGCACATGGCCATCGCGTCGGCGCTCACCCTGTTCGAGAACAAGCTCGTGCCGTTCTATGAGGAGGGCGTGGCCCTGGAGCAGGAGAGAGGGCACTAGCCCGGGTCATGCAATCACCGCCGTCATGCGCGTCTGCGTTGCAGCTCCGATAAAGGGCACCGCACTCGACGTGCGGTCACTGATCCGCCCGGGCATCTGCACGGGACGATCAACGTGCCCAGACCCGGGAAATCAGTACATGTCGGCGGCCCGGGCTGCCCCGACGTTCTGGTCACTGTTGTCGGCGGACGAAGAATCTTCTGATACTGCTCAGGGCAGCGAGGCCCACAACGAGAGGGACCAGAACTGGAAGCGACTTCACGAAGGCCTTTCCATTCTCCATGACCGACGGAAGTCCCAGTTCCGCCAAATCCTGGTCGATCTCTTCCCTGGTCCTCCCGGGGTCTTCTCCGATTACTTCCCTACTGGCTGAGATCTCCGGCTGGTAGAAGGCGGTTCTCCGCATGCGACGGTCGGCCTTTTCAGTCAGTGAATCAATCGCTCTCAACAGTCCCATAACACGGACTGTAGGGAGCTTCGTCCTGTGTGTGGCCAGAAGCGGATGGTCGGCTACCACCGCGTCAGCTGCGTACTCTCGCTCGATTGAAGGGGGGAGTCCGGCCAGGTATGGAAACACGTGGAGGGTGCCACCAGGTCAGTCTGTGGTGCCCTGAGGAGGGCGGGAACCGTCCGTTGCTGCGATCGTATGGCTAGTTTTCGAGCGCCAGAGGGCGGTCCCTGGGGGTAATCCCGGGAGCCCATTCTGAAGGGCTCGTTCTTTGCTCCGGTTGGACTTGTGGGTGAACGTGCCGGGACGGTAAAGTTAACGCCAGGTTAACAACAACGAAAGCGTGAACATTATGATCACTCCTGGCAGCAACATCACCGACCGTTTCGCCATCGTCCGCGAGGACATGCACCGCCGTTACGGTCAGTACTTCTACGCCGACACCATCGACGCGCTGCTCGACGAGAAGATCGCGCAGGCCAAGGCCACGGCCAAGATCGAGACGTTCCTCCCGGTCACCGTCGAGCGCGAGGTCTCCTCCGAGCTGGAGCAGCGCGCCGAGGCCGCCGGTCGTAGCGGCACCGCGCGTCCGGAGATCCTCTTCGTGTGTGAGCGCAACGCCGGCCGCTCGCAACTCGCCTCCGCCATCACGCACCAGGCGGTGGGTGACCGGGTGTTCGTCCGTTCCGTCGGCCTCAATCCCTCCGGCGGCATCGACCCGCAGGTCCTCGAGGTGCTGCAGGAGCGTGGCGTGCCCACCGGGCACATGTACCAGAAGGAGATCGTGCCGCGCACGGTCCACCGCGCGTCCGTCGTCGTGCTCATGGGCGTGGACGAGGTCCCGGGCATCCCGGGTGACCGCGTCGTCCGCTGGGACATCGCCGATCCGGCCGGCCAGCCCATCGAGAAGGTCCGCGAGATCGCCGACGACGTGGAGGCCCACGTCAAGAACCTGCTCGACGAGCTGGGCAAGACCAACTTCAACGCCGCCTGATCTACACTCTGACCGGTGTACCCCGGTTCCGGATTCGCCCCAGACGATGCCGTCTGGGGCTTTTTCGCGCCCCTGCCCGGGCAGCTGCCGGGGATGGTCACCGACGTCATCATCGCCGTGACCACCGTGACCGGCCCTACCGCGATGGCGGTCCTCGCGCTTCTCATCGCGATGGTCGACTACGGGCGCACCCGGCGGTGGGCGGTGTGGCTCCTGCCGGCGGCGGTCCTCGCCGCCAACCTGGCCAGCCACCTGCTCAAGGCACTCATCGGCCGGGAACGCCCACCTGAGGTGTACCGCCTCATCGTGGAGACCAACCCGGCGTTTCCCTCCGGTCACGCCACCGGGGTGGCGGCGGTGGCG
>Ga0123333_10005277_pt1 | contig 11731 bp, 10 predicted proteins | sample BioC12SIPDNA_3_FD_89957 | JGI IMG/M metagenome (GOLD analysis project Ga0123333, IMG submission 89957) | Anaerobic biogas reactor microbial communites from Washington, USA - Biogas_R2_B C12 SIP DNA | ecosystem: Engineered > Bioreactor > Anaerobic > Unclassified | place: Washington, USA...
AGCGTCGTGATGGCGGGCACCATGAAAAACGGCGTCCAGTACGTGATTGACGGGGCCGCCTATGTGCAGTACGGCTATGATTCCCATGTGGAACTGGTGGGCACCCGGGGGCTTTTGCATGTGGGCGGCCACCGGAGCGACTCCGTGGAACTGACGGTGCCCGGGGAGGGAACCCGCACAGGATTTGTCAAAAGCTGGACGGTCCTCTTTGAGGACGCATACCTGAGGGAAGACATCGCCTTCATTCAGGCGATCAGGGAAGACAGCCAGCCCCTGGTGACAGGCCTTGACGGCATGATGGCGGTCAAAGCCGTGGAAGCGGGCAACGCGTCCATTGCGGGCCAGGGCATCCTAATCCTGCAGTAAGGGAGAATATGATGAAAGCATTACAGCTCTTCGGGGCAGGCGACCTGCGCCTGGTGGATATCCCCGAGCCTGAAATCGGCCCGGACGAAGTCCTCTTGAAGACCAAAGCGGTTTCCATCTGCGGCACGGATGTGCGGATGTGGCAAAACGGATACAAGGGCGTGGATGAAGCGCATCTCCTGGCGCTGGGGCATGAGTTTTCCGGCGTTATCCATCAGGTCGGGCGCGACGTGCCCTTCTATCAGGCGGGCATGCACATCGCGCTTCAGCCCAACATAGGCTGCGGCATCTGTGACCGCTGTGTCAGCGGCAATCAGCACCTGTGCGACGACTATGTCGCCTTTGGCATCAATATGCCCGGGGCCTTCGCCAAGTATGTGAAGATCCCCGCCGCCGCCGTTACCCGGGGAAACATGATGGTGATAGCGCCCCATGTGCCCTTCCATGAGGCGTCCATTGCCGAACCGTTCTCCTGCGTATACAATGGGTTCAGCAAGTGCTTTGTCGTCCCCGGCGAGTACGCGATGGTCGTGGGCGCGGGCCCCATCGGGCTGATGCACGCGATGCTCCTCACCATGGCCGGCGCCAAAGTGATGATGAATGATGTTCAGCCTGACCGGCTGGCCATGTGCCAAAAAATCCTCCCCGTTATCGCCGTTTACAGCGGCGATGATCTGAAGGGTTTTGTCATGGAGCAAACCCGCGGAAAAGGGCTTGACGTAGCAATCACCGCCTGCCCGGTGCCCCAGGTGCAGTCAGCCATGCTGAGCCTGATGAATTATGGCGGCCGGGTGAATTTCTTCGGCGGTATCCCGCCGGCAAAACAACCGGTGCCCATTGACACCAACCTGATCCACTACAAGGAGCTTTACCTGACGGGATCAACCCGCTCCAGCATCATGCAGTTCCGAAAGGCTCTGTCCTTTGTGGAGCAGAAACTGGTGGACATCAGCGGCGTGGTCACGCACACCTACCCCTTGAGCCAGGCGCTGGAGGCTTTCGGGAACGCCAGGGCTGCCGTTGGCCTGAAACACGCGATTGTGTTTGGCGACTAGGAACTGCTGCTATTAATCCGGCAAAAACCGGGATTGAAAGGGATCGGATGATGTACCAGAAGGCAGAAAAGGACACGATGTACTTCATCGGTGTCACCACCGGGAAGTCCTCCATCATGAAGGTCTTCCCCAAATGGATGGAAGCGATGGGCGTTGACCTTGAAATCAAGGGCATTGACCTGCCCATCCACGCGGACCCCGGGGCCTACCGCGAGGTTGTTTCCTTTATCAAGTCAGACCCGCTCTCAAAAGGGGCGCTGGTCACCACGCACAAAATCGACCTGTATCTGGCGGCCGGGGATCAGTTCGACTTCCTGGACCCTTACGCCCAGGCTTTCTCCGAGCTTTCCTCCATTTCGAAATCTCCCGACGGCAAGCTGCTCCGGGGGCACGCCAAGGATCCCATCACCTGCGGGATGGCTATGGAGGAATTTATCCCTGAAAACTATTGGCGGGATCACCCGGAAGCCGAGGCCATGATCATGGGGGCCGGCGGCAGCGCCATTTCCATGTGCGCGTATTTCCTGCGGGAGGATTTTGCGGGAAACCAACCCCGGAAAATTACGGTATGCAACCGCAGCCAGCCGCGCCTGGATTCCCTGCGGGAGATCTGTGAAAAACTGAACCATGGCAATATCCGGATGGATTATCGGCTGACGCCGGAAACCTCCCAAAATGACGAAGTGCTGGGGGGCATGCCCAGGGGCTCCCTGGTTGTCAATGCCACGGGCCTTGGCAAGGACCGGCCCGGTTCCCCCATCAGCGATAACGCGGCTTTTCCCGAAGAGGCGCTGGTATGGGAGATAAACTACCGGGGGAGCCTGGAGTTCATGCATCAGGCGCGCCGCCAGGCAAAGGAACGCAAGCTGCTGATCGAGGATGGCTGGATGTACTTCATCTATGGCTGGACCCAGGTGATTGCAGAGGTCATCCACCGGGATATCCGGGGAGAACTGCTGCACCGCTTAAGCGCGATCGCATCTGAAACATAAGGAGGCTTCATGAAAGACTTTGGCTCTTCCCCTTCTCCCCTGGACTTCGGAAAAGGCTTTACCCTGGATTTTGATTTGAAGACCGGCCTGTCTTCTTCGGTGGATACCGGCAAGCGATACCTGAGCCAGATGAGAGGCATGTACCAGGACGAAAAAGCCCTTGGCGCCCTTTTGGCCCAGGGGGATAAACTGGTATACGAGTTCCATGGCCTGCCTGCGCCGGACAAGCCGGGAGACCTGGCCTTTGGCTGCAGCATCCTTTATCCCGGCAAGGTCGGAAATGAGTACCACATGACCAAAGGGCATTTCCATACCATCCTGGAAACCGCGGAGGTGTACTACTGCCTCAGCGGCCAGGGTTATATGATGATGGAAAACCCGGAGGGCGACTGGCGCGCGCTGGCGCTGGAAGCGGGCAAGGCAATCTATGTGCCGGCCCGGTACGCGCACCGCAGCATCAATGTAAGCCCTGACAAGCCCCTGGTCACCTTCTTCGTGTTCCGGGCGGATGCGGGGCATGACTATGGCAGCATCGAGTCCAAGGGATACCGGAAACTCCTGGTGGAAAAGGACGGGCAGCCCACCGTGATCGACAACCCCAGGTGGGCCTGAGCGATGAAAATCCTGGTCACACCCACTTCCTTTGGGAAGCCCGAAAACGCGCCTGCCCGGCAAATGCTTGCGTCCTTTGCTGATGAGGTGGTCTACAACGACCTTGGGGTGCCGCTGAAGGGGCAGGAACTGCTGAGCCGCCTTGAGGGCGTGGACGGCTACATCGCGGGCGTGGACTACATCACGGCTGACGTGGTGGCCGCCATGCCGGACAGCCTGAAGGTCATCTCCCGCTATGGGGCGGGGGTCGACCGGGTGGACCTTGACGCCTGCAAAAAACGCGGCATCATCGTCACCAACACGCCCGGCGCCAACGCAACCGCGGTGTGTGAACTGGCTTTTGGCCTGATGCTGGCTTCCGCACGCAATATCCCGCAACTGCACAGCGCCGTTTTTGAAGGCCGGTGGCCCCGAAGCGACGGGATGGAACTGGCCGGAAAAACCCTTGGTATTGCTGGCCTGGGCGCGATTGGGAAGAAGCTGGCGATAAGGGCCATCGCGTTTGAGATGCGGGTTATGGCGTATGACCCTTATCTGGACCATGATTTCACCGTGAGGCACGGCATTGGCGCGGCGCAATGGGATGAGTTGCTGGAAAACAGCGATATCCTTTCCCTGCATGTGCCCCTTACAGAGGCTACCCGGCATATGATCAACGCCCGGAGCATCCTGCGGATGAAGGATGGGGCGACCCTCATCAACACCGCGCGGGGCGGCCTGCTGGATGAGGAAGCCTGCGCCGCCGCCATCAGATCCGGCAAACTCCGAGGTCTGGGCCTGGACGCCTTTGAACAGGAACCCCTGATTGATTCTCCGCTCAAGGGCCTGCCGCGCGTCATTTTCACCCCGCACACCGGGGCGCATACCGCGGAAGCCGTGCGGAATATGGGGATCATGGCCGCCCAAAACGCCATCGCGATACTCACGGGCGAACAATGTCCCTGCGTCATCCAATAAGGAAAATGGGAGGCGATACAGATGAACAAACTGGAAGTATTGAAAAGGCTGACCGATTGCGGCGTGGTCGCTGTCGTCCGGGCGGAAAATGGCGAGCAGGCGGTGAAGATCGCCGAGGCCTGCATCAAAGCCGGCATCATCGGCATTGAATTCACCTTCACAGTGCCCGGCGCCGTGGAGATCATCCGCACCATGAGCGCCCGGTATAAGCCGGAGGAGATCATCATCGGGGCCGGTACCGTTATGGACCCTGAGACGGCGCGCGCGGCTATTCTGGCTGGCGCCCATTTTGTGGTCAGCCCGTGCCTGAACACGGAAACCGTCCGGCTGTGCCTGCGCTACCAGATCGCCTGCATGGCCGGCGCCATGACGGTGAAGGAAGCGGTCGAGTGCATGGAATCGGGCGCTGACATCATTAAAATATTCCCCGGCAACCTCTTTGGCCCGGCCATCATCAAGGCCATCCACGGACCTCTCCCCCAGGCCAGGATGATGCCCACCGGCGGTGTGTCAGCTGAAAACGCCGGCGAATGGATCAAAGCGGGGGCTGTGGCGGTGGGCGCCGGCAGCGACCTGACCCGCGGCGCCAAAACAGGGGATTATGACACGATTGTTGAAGCCGGAAGAAAGATGATTGAGGAAGTGCGCCGGGCCAGGGCTTAAGCCCCAGGCCCTACGCCAGCACAAGGAGGAAGTATGAAAGCCAGATTGCTGCCAGTGCAGTTGAGCGAAACCAACCAGCGGGAGCGGGGCGAGTTTGAACAGCAGCTGCGCCTCCTTGAGAAGATGTATGGGGCTGTGGCGGATTTCCTGCCCGTCCAGCCCCTGGAAGCGCTGGACACCCAGGGCGCCGATGCCTGCCTCTTCCCCCAGCTGATCGGCTCGGTCTTTTCCCACGGGGCGGAGTTCAGCCTGATTGACCTGCCCGTCCTGGTTTTGTCCAGCGCGTTCGGGACGGTGGAGATGTGGGATTGGGAAATCGTTGCCTATCTGAGGGAAAACCTGGGGCTCAATGTCCTCTCCCCCTACAATGAAGAGATGGCGCGGGTCATCATGCGCGCGCTGGCGGCCAAACGGGAGATGCGGGAGGGCACGCGCTTCCTTATGTTCCAGGACGATCCCGGAGAGGGCATGCAAGCCAGCATCTTCAAGCGTTTCTACTGGTGGGAGAAGGAGAGCACCCGCCGTATCGAAAACGCCTTTGGGATCGAAATCATCTACCGCAGCTGGAAAGAGGTCAACCTGAAAGCGCAGGCAATTCCGGACGAGGACGCGAAAAAGCTGTGGGAAGAGCGGAAAGTGCCCACGGAGGGGCTGGACATCGGCCGCATCCTCAAGGCCGTCAAACTGTACATGGCTGTGAAGGCTGCCATGGACGAAATCGGCGGCATCAGCGGGGTGGGCAGCAATTGCCTCAATGAGTCCTTCCATTCCCAGACCACCCCCTGCCTGGCCTGGAACTGGATGTATGAACATGACCACATCATCTGGGCGTGCGAAGGGGATACGCTGACGCTTATCAGCAAGTTTATCCTTTATTCCATCCTGCGCCGGCCGATGATGATGACCAACATTTACCCCTTCCTGATGGGGATGGCAGCCCTCAAGCATGAAAAGATTGACACCTTTCCCCAGGTTGAGGACCCGGACCATCATGCCCTGGGCGTCCACTGCGGGTACTTCGGCCTGGTTCCCCAAAGCTTCTGCACGCACTGGACGATGAGGCCAAGGGTGTTGGAAATCGTCAACCAGGATGCCGTGATGCTGGATTGCCGGATGGCAGAAGGTCCGGTCACCCTGGCCAAGCTGCACACGGACATGAAAAAAATGACGGTCATTCAGGCCGCCATTGAGGATTATGTCCAGTATCCCGGCTCAGACTGCCGAAACGGTTGCCTCCTGCGCTATAAGCATGACAGCGGGCACCAGGTCATGGAAAGCCTGTCCTCCCATCACCAGATCATCATCCAGGGGGACGCAGTGCCCCTCCTGGTGCAGGCTGCCAAGGTGTTCGGTTTTGAGCTGGAGGTCATCTGAGGAACCGGCGCCCCTAAACAGCAGTGAACTCCAGGGCGTCCCGCATCTCCCCCATGCTGGCGGCGACATTCGGGCTGATATCCTGGTCGGTGATGAGCCGGTCCACCTCACTGGTTGAGGCGAATTTGACGAAGCTGATCCTGCCAAATTTCGAGCTGTCGCAGAGCACAATGGTCTCCGAAGCGCATTGGATGAGCGCGCGCTTCACCTCAGCCTGCTGAAGGTCGGGCGTTGAAAAGCCCTTTTCGATGGAAAAGGCGTTGGCCCCCAGGAAGGCCTTGTCTACGCTCAGCTGGGAAATGGCCGCCGTGGCAATCGGCCCCACCGTGCAGCCCTGGCCATGGCGAAGGATCCCGCCAATAAGCACCACTGTCTGGGAGCCGTTCTGCTCCAGGTAGGACGCGATGCGCACATCGTTTGTCAGGATGGTGAGCTGGCTGCGTTTTGAAAGGAGCCTTGCCAATTCCATGGTGGTGGTGCCCGCGTCCAGCGCCACGGTGTCCCCATCCTCCACCAGGGTGGCCGCGAAGGCCGCGATGCGCCGCTTCCGCTCCCTGTTCCCCACCCGCTTGGTGCTGGTGGTGGGCTCAAAAGCGGCCTTCTCCAGCGGAATCGCGCCGCCGTGTGTGCGCTTGAGCATCTGGCGGCTCTCCAGGTCCCTCAGGTCATTGCGGATGGTCGCGGGAGAAACGGAAAAATGCTCGCACAGATCAGAGACATGGATCTTGGCCTTCTCCTGAAGCATGTTGAGAATCTGCGCGTGGCGCTCCTCCGCAAAGAGCGCGCGGGCAGGAACCCTGGAATTTTTCATGGGCACCCTCTTACTTTCCTGGTCACTTTCGGGAAAACTGATGTGATTATACCCTGATGTGAGGTCTGAATTCAAGGACGCTCCCCCTGTCCGGCACAGAAACCGTGGAAGGATAAACTGCGCGAGGTATGACGGCATGAGTGATTACATTATCAGTGTGGACATCGGAACACAGGGCACCAAGGCAGCGGTGTTTGACCGGCATATCCGTATGCTGCAAACGGCCTTTGTCCCTTCCAGGCTGATATCGCCCCAAACCGGCGTGGTGTGGCAGGATCCGGAGGAAATGCTGGAGGAGTGCTGTGGCGCCATCAGCCGCCTCATGTCTCTCTCAGGCATCCTTCCTCAGGAGGTGGCCTGCCTGGGCCTGGATGGCCAGATGGCCGGCATCATGGGGATCGCGGCCAATGGGGAAGCCTCCACCCCGTACGATTCCTGGCTTGACATGCGCTGCGGCCCGCAGATGGAAAAAATGAACGCCCTGGCCGGCCAGCGCATCATCCAGTTATCCGGAGGCCCTGCCACCTATGTGCATGGGCCGAAAATCCTCTGGCTGAAGGAAAACCATCCGGAACAATACCACAACACCGCCAAATTCGTGCTGCCCCACACGTATATGGTTGGAAGGCTTTGTGGATTAAGCGCGCAGGAAGCCTATTTTGACTATACACACCTCCACTTTTCCTGCCTGTCGGACAATGCGGGCAAACGCTGGTCGGCGGAGCTGCTGGAGACATTCGGCATCTCCCGGGACAAGATGGCCCGCATCGCCTCGCCCTTTGAAGTGGTTGGCAAGCTTCAAAAGGCAATGGCGGAGCGCTGCGGGCTGATGGAAGGGATTCCCGTGGTGGCAGGCTGCGGCGATACGGCCGCCAGCACCTTTGGCACGGGCATGTTTGAGCCGGGCAGGCTGCTGGACTGCGCGGGCACCGCCTCTGTGCTGTGCAGCGTGGTGGACCGTTATGTGCCGGATACCCGGCATAAGACCATGGTCATGATGCGCAGCCCCGTGGATGGCCTGTTTCTTCCCCTGGCGTATATCAATGGCGGCGGGATGTGCCTGCGATGGTTCCGCAATGAACTGACTGGAATCCCGCACGCGGACTATGATGCGCTTGACCGGGAAGCAAAAGCCATTGCGCCAGGCAGTGAAGGCCTTCTCTTCATCCCGCACTTTTCCGGCCGGGTGCTGCCCGGCAATCCCAACCTGAAGGGCAGTTTCATGGGGCTTGACTTCAAGCACACGCGGGCCCACCTCTTCAGGGCCATCCGGGAAGGCATCGCCTACGAGTATGCCTATTATCTGGATGTGCTCAGGAGCCTGTATCCGGAAGAGCCCTTTGATAACATGCTGATTGTGGGCGGCGGCGCGGAATCCGGCTTGTTTAACCAGATAAAATCCGATGTGCTCTCGGTTCGCGCCTCAACGCTCAAAACCGGGGAAACCGCGCTGATAGGCAGCGCTGTCATCGCGGGGATCGGCATTGGCCTGCTGGATGACTATCGCCAGCCCATCCAGGCGGCGTTATCCCCCGGGAATGAGTATCACCCGGACCCGGGCGCCCACCGCGCTTACCAGCCTTATTGCGCGGCCTATCTTGACGCGCTGGAAGGCTGCAGCGCACACTACCACAGGCATCCCTTATCCGGCGGCAGGACGGCGTGAGGAGACCCTCACTTTGTTATCGAAATTTATCGTTGCTTATCGAATGAGCCGTGAAATGGCCGCAAATGATTTGATACGCCATGTTTCCGGTTGACAGTGCGGATGGTATGAATTACACTGCCAGTGTATAAAACATCATCGCCGGATGCCCCGGATGACCCGGATGACCCGGTTTACCGCATCGAAATTCCTGTCCCAAAAGGACATGAATGATATTAAAAGGAGGAACCCCACATGAAGAAAATCGTTTCCCTGTTGCTTGTTCTCTTCCTCACCACCGGGCTGATCAGCCTGGCAGCTGCCGAAGAGAAGCCCCTGGTCGGCATCTCCGTCCCCTACAACCCCACAGGCTGGGTCGCCGCCGTTGAATGGGCTGCCAAAGCCACCGCAGAGCGGCTTGGCCTCAACTACATGATGACCGTTTCCAACAGCGAAGCGGAGCAGGCAGATGCCCTGGATGTTTTCATCCAGCAGGAATGCGACTATGTCGTCCTGTTCCCCTTCAATGACACCCTGGCCACAGCTGCCCAGCGCGTGATCGACGCCGGCATCACCCTGGTGAACTATGACCGCACCCTGACGGGCCTGGATCCTGAGACCTACTACTATGTCGCGGGCGACAACCGTGAGATGGGCGTCATGGGCGCCGACTACATCGCCGAGAAGCTCGACGGCAAGGGCAAAGTCGTCATCGTGTCCATCCCCGCCTACGGCGCCATCTTCGCCGAGCGCGTCCAGGGTTTCCGCGATACCGTCGCTGAGAAGTATCCCGAGATCGAGATCCTCAATGAGTATGGCGCGGAGAACGGCTCCCCCGAAGTGGGCCTGGCGCTGATGACCGACATCCTGACCGCCAACCCGGAAATCGATGCCGTGTACTCCACGGATGACGAAATGTCCATCGGCCTTATCCAGGCCATCGTTGAAAGCGGCCGCATGGGCCAGATCAAGGCCATCACCGGCGGCGGCGGCGCACAGAAGTACTTCCCCCTCATGGACGAGTACAAGGACCAGATGTGGATCTCTTCCCAGACCTATGACCCCTACATGATGATCACCTGCCTGGAGATCGCCGACCAGCTGATCAAGGGTGAAACCGTCGAACTCCGTACCATCATTCCTCCCTCCAACCTGGACTACACCAACTACCAGGAGTGGCTGGATTCCAAGGGCATCACCCCCGACGCTCCCTATTGATCCATTCGACCTGAACCATTTGGGAGGAGGAGGGGACTCCTCCTCCCAATCTTAAGAACTGCCGGAGGCTACACCCAACATGGCTGAATACGCGCTCAAAATGAGCAAAATCATCAAGACATACGGCGGCATCCCGGTCCTGAAGGAAGTGGACTTCGCGGTTAAACCCGGGGAAATTCACGCCCTGGTCGGGGAAAACGGTGCCGGAAAGACCACGCTGATGAACATCCTGGGCGGCGTGGTGCTGATGGACAGCGGCGAAGTGGAGGTGCTGGGCGAAAAACTCAGCCATCTCTCCCCCGGTATCATGCAGGAAAAGGGCGTCGCTTTTATCCATCAGGAGCTCAACGTGGTCAATGACCTGACCGTTTATGAAAACCTCTTCCTGGGAAGAGAGCTGAGGACCCGCCTGGGCACGGTGGATGTCAAGGCCATGTGCCGGGAAGCAGAACGGGTTTTTTCCGGAATGCAGGTGGATGTGGACCCCAAGGCGCTGGTGGAAAGCCTGGAAACCTCCACCAAGCAAATTGTGGAAATCGCGCGTTCCCTGCTGCTCAACGCGAAAATAATCATCATGGATGAGCCGACCACCTCGCTTAACCAAAACGAGATCGACCAGGTTTTCAGCCTGATGACAAACCTGGCCCGCGACCATGGTGTATCCATCATATTTATCTCCCACAAACTGGGCGAGGTCGTTCAGTTCTGTGACCACTACACGGTGCTCAGAAACGGCGAAAAGGTCTCGGAAGGCCCTTTGCGCCCAGAGGACGGCACCCAGGTGGACCAGGCGGATATCGCGCGGATGATGGTGGGACAGGATGTCCTGTCCGTTGAAGTCTATGTGGCGCGCAGGCTGGGTGAGGCGGTGCTTGATGTCAATGGGCTTCACATCAACGGCCATGTCCGGGATGTCAGCTTCTCCCTGCGCGGGGGCGAAGTGCTGGGCATCACCGGGCTTTTGGGCGATGGGAAGGAGCACCTGGTCCGCGGTTTGTTCGGGGATATTCCCATTGATTCAGGCAGCATCGTTTTAAACGGCAAGCCCTGCAGCCCCCGGCACCCCGCCCAGGGCAAGGGCGCCGGCCTGGGCTTCCTGCCTTCCAACCGCAAGGAAAACGCCATCATCAAGGACCTGTCCATCCAGAGCAATATCACGATTGTTTCCCTGGAGGATTGCTGTACCGCGGGGCATGTCCTCTCCGGTAAGCTGGAGCGCGGCATGGCGGATAAGGCAAAGCAGGACTTTTCCATAAAAATCGCGGATTTCGGCAATGCCATTACCAGCCTTTCAGGGGGCAACCAGCAAAAAGTGGTCCTGTCCAAATGGCTGAGCATGAGCCCCAGCGTGCTGCTGCTGTCAAACCCCACACAAGGCGTTGACGTGGGGGCAAAAAACGAGATATACGCGCAGATCATGAAGCTGGCGGAGCAGGGCGTGGGCGTCATCATCACCAGCGGTGAGGCCAAGGAAATCATCAAGATATGCGACCGCGCCCTGGTGATGTACCATGGCAGCGTGCGCGGGGAGCTGGACCGGGATGAACTCACGGAAGAGAACATCATGATCCTGTCCACCGGCGGAGAACTTGGAAAAAACGATAGGAGTACGGCCGTATGCAATCCAAACAGCTGAGCACCAACCGGATGACCCCCAAGAAGTTCCTGGACCAGTACAGCATCATGCTGATCACGGTGCTGATGATTGTCATCGCCACCATCCTGCAGGGCACCACGTTCCTGTCGCTATCCAATTTTGTCAACATCGTCCGCAACAACTCTGTGGTGGGCATCATCGCCTTTGGCATGTCGCTGGTCATCATCTCAGGCAATATCGACCTGTCCGTGGGTGCCCAGATGGTGCTGGTGGCCTCCCTGACGCTGGATGTGGTCAACCGCACGGGGTCTGCTTTTCTGGGCGTTCTGACGGCCTTCGCGTTCAGTTGTACGCTCTCCCTGATCACCGGCCTGATCGTTACCAAGGGGCGTGTGCCGTCCTTCATCGTGACCCTGGGGCTTCAGTACATCTACCGCTCCA
>Ga0123333_10005279_pt1 | contig 11728 bp, 9 predicted proteins | sample BioC12SIPDNA_3_FD_89957 | JGI IMG/M metagenome (GOLD analysis project Ga0123333, IMG submission 89957) | Anaerobic biogas reactor microbial communites from Washington, USA - Biogas_R2_B C12 SIP DNA | ecosystem: Engineered > Bioreactor > Anaerobic > Unclassified | place: Washington, USA...
ATCTCGTGGGCGACCCACTGGCCCTCGTCGGCTTCATCGTCGGCGTGGTATCGGATGATCGTGTGGCCGTCGCCCTCGTCGGTCCACAGTTCCTTGGGCTTGCGGCCCAGGTTGTTGCTGATCACCGAGTTGGCGGCGTCGAGGATCGTCTGGGTCGACCGGTAGTTCTGCTCGAGCACGACCATCGTCACGTCCGGGAACGCCGTCTCGAACTCGACGATGTTGCGCATGTCGGCGCCGCGGAACTTGTAGATCGACTGGTCCTGGTCGCCCACGACGCAGACGTTGCGGTGCTCCTCGCCGAGCATGACCACCAGGTCGTTCTGCACGACGTTGGTGTCCTGGTACTCGTCGACCAGCACGTGGCGGAACCGCTCCTGGTAGCGCTCCAGCACTTCGGGGTGGGTCTGGAACAGCCGCACGGTCACGAGCAGCAGGTCGTCGAAGTCCATGGCGCCGGCCCGCTGGAGGCGCTGCTGGTACTCCTCGTACACCTCGGCGATCTTGCGCTCGTGGATGACCTGCGCCCGCTCGGCGAGGTCGTCGGGGTCGAGCCCGTCGTTCTTGGCCGCGGAGATGGCGGCGTGCACCGAGCGCGGCGGGAACCGCTTGGGGTCGATCCCGAGGTCGCGCAGCACGTAGCTGGTCAGGCGCACCGCGTCGGCCTGGTCGTAGATGGTGAACGTCGACGGGTACCCGAGCAGGCCGGCGTCACGCCGGAGGATGCGCACGCACGCCGAGTGGAACGTGGAGATCCACATCTTCTCGGCGACGGGGCCCACGAGGCGGCCGATCCGCTCGCGCATCTCACCCGCGGCCTTGTTCGTGAAGGTGATCGCGAGGACCTCGTACGGCGACACGGACCGCTCGGCGATCAGGTGGGCGATCCGGTGCGTGAGGACCCGCGTCTTGCCCGAACCCGCGCCCGCGACGACCAGCAGGGGGCCGTCACCATGCGTGACGGCCTCGTACTGAGCCGGGTTCAGTCCCGCGAGGAGGTCGTCGGAGGGCACCCGACCAACCCTAACCGGCGCCTCCGACGACTCCGGGGCGCTGCCCCCGGCGGATCAGCCCTGCCCGGACGCCGTGCCGGCCCTCAGCGGGAAGCCATCGGCCGCTGCTCCTCGCGGAGCCGGGTGCCGCCCTCCGACCGGGTCATGGTCACCCGGCCACCGCGACGCTCGGAGGGCCACGTGCGCGCTCCCACGGCGCCGCCGATCGCCGACGCGACCAGCGCCACACCCAGGCCGAGCAGCGCCCACGCGGCCGTCTCCTGCGCCTCGTCGCCCAGTGCCTGCGCGGGGTCGCCGGAGGTGACCTCCTCGAACACCTGCGTGGTGTCGATCGACCCGAGCGCGATGCCGCCACCGATCGCGGACAGGGCGACCAGCGCCACGAGCGCGACGGCCCACATCACGACGCCGTTGAGCAACCCGTCGTCCGCGCCCCGCCACATCGCGGTCGCACCGACGGCGAGGCCCCCGACGAAGAACGCGATCGCGGCGACGATCGCCGTGGCGATGCCGTCACCCGTGCCCGGGTCCGCCAGGTCCGTGATGCCGGTCGCGAGCAGCGCCAGCTGCAGCAGCAGGTAGGTGCCCAGCGCGATGACGAGCCCCGCCCACACGGGCCCCCAGCGCACCCGGTCGCCGCGCACCGCGGGGACCGTGCCCTGCCGCACCTCCTCGTGCTCCCTCTCGACGGTCGGCATCCGCCCTCCGGGTCCCGTCCCCGTCGGCTCCGCGGCCGAGCGGACCTCGGTCGCACCCGCCGCCCCGCCTGTGCGTGTGCCCTGCCGTGGATCTTCCGCGGCCGGGCCGGTCGTTCCAGCCATCGGCGCACCTCCACTTCACGATCCGCACCGGATCGCCTCATCACGGGTGCACCTACCCGCTCACGCCCGCAACCAGCTGCTGCCGAGCGCCCCAGTGGCGTGCGGGACGCCCGAGCCCGGTCAGGCGTCGACCGAGGCCCCGAGGCGCTCGTCGAGGAAGTCGAGCACCTGCACGAGCGCGTCGTGGGTGGGCTGGCCGGGCTCGTCCACCAGGTCCTCGGTCAGCACCGAGTGCGCGGCGCGGCGGTGGCCCCACGGGTTGCCCGGGGACGAGTCGATCTCGACGGCGATGAAGTTGTCACCGAGGTGCCGGCGCAGCGACCCGAACCGGGCGGCGGGGGCCAGCCGGTCGTCGCTGAACCGCAACCCGAGGACGCACAGGTCCTCCTCGTGCACCCGCTCCACCACCCGGACCAGGTCCGCGTCGGACAGCCCGAGGTCGGCGGCGCGGGCACGGTTGGTGGCGATGGGCAACGACGGTTGCGACAGCACCGGCGCCAGCATCTCGGGCTCGGTGGCCATGGCGAGCGCGAAACCCCCGGTGAAGCACATGCCGACCGCCCCGACCCCCGGTCCCCCGCACTCCTCGTGCGCCCGGCGGGCGAGCGCCCGCAGCCAGTCGACGGCGGGCGGCGTGGTCCGCAGCGCGAACGCGCGGAACTCCCGCGAGACGCACGCCGGCACGATCGCCGACGCGTAGGAACCCGGTGACGGCGGCTCCCCCGGTCGCCCGAACAGCTGCGGCAGGTACACGGTGTGGCCCCGGTCGCGCACCCTGCGGGCGAAGTCCGCCACCCGCGGCGTGATGCCCGGCATCTCGGCCATCACGATCACCGCGGTGCCCTCACCCGAGCGGTACACCGCACGCTCCTTGCCCGCGTGGGTGAACGTGCCGATGGAGAAGTCGTCGAGCTGGTCCGTCGCCATCGGACGACGACGCTACAGGGGGCCGGCCCGGCGGAGTGGGTAGGAGGTAGGTCGAGATGGTCGACGCCGCACCGCCGCACCGGTGGCTGCTCGGGCCACCCGCCCGTCCGGGCGACGAGCCGGACTTCTCGTGGCTGCACGTCCCGCCGGCCGGCTCCGTCGGCCGCCCCGACCCGGACGTCCCCGCCGGCGACGTGCGCGACCTCGCCTCGACGCTCGTCCGGGTCCTCGACGACGACGGCGACGCGGTCGGACCGTGGGACCCGCACCTCGAGGCGGACGAGCTCCGGCAGGCGCTGCGGTCGATGCTCGCCACGCGCGCCTACGACGCCCGGATGCTGTCCGCGCAGCGTCAGGGCAAGACGTCGTTCTACGTCTCCAGCACCGGGGAGGAGGCCGTGTCGGTCGGCCAGGCGATGGTGTTCCGCCCCGGCGACATGTACTTCCCCACGTACCGGCAGCAGGGCTTCCTGATCGCCCGCGGGTACCCGCTCGTCACGATGATGTGCCAGGTCCTCTCCAACGAGAAGGACCCCCTGCGGGGCCGCCAGATGCCGGTGATGTACGCCTCGCGGGACGCCGGCTTCTTCTCGGTGTCGGGCAACCTCGCGACCCAGTTCGTCCAGGCCGTCGGGTGGGCGATGGCCGAGGCGATCACCGGCGGCGACGCCGTCGCGTTCGGCACGGTCGGCGAGGGGGCGACCGCGGAGGGCGACGTCCACCACGGGCTCACCTTCGCCGCGGTGTACCGGCCGCCGGTCGTGCTGAACATCGTGAACAACCAGTGGGCGATCTCGTCGTTCCAGACCGTCGCGGGTGGCGGCGAGGCCACCTTCGCCCAGCGGGGCACGGGCTACGGGCTGCACTCGCTGCGGGCCGACGGCAACGACCTCCTCGCGGTCGTCGGGGTGACCCGGTGGGCGGTCGAGCGCGCCCGCGCCGGGCTCGGCCCGACCCTCGTCGAGTGGGTCACCTACCGGGGCGCCGCCCACTCCACCTCCGACGACCCGTCCCGCTACCGGCCCGCAGATGAGTGGGAGGCGTGGCCGCTGGGCGACCCGGTCGAGCGCCTGCGCGAGCACCTGGTGCGGCTCGGCGAGTGGGACGACGACCGGCACGCCGCGCTGCTCGCCCGGGTCGACGCGGACGTGGCCGCGGCCGCGGCGGAAGCCGAGTCGTACGGCACCCTGCTGGACGACCGCCACGCGGATCCCCGCACCATGTTCGACGACGTGCACGCCGAGCTGCACCCGTCGCTGCGCCGCCAGCGCGACCAGCTCTCCGCCGAGCTCGAGGCCCGCTCGGCGGGTCGGCGGGAGGACCGGGAGGCGGCACCGTGACGGCGATGTCGATGAACGCCGCGGTGCGCTCGGCGATGGAGGTCATGCTCGAGCGCGACCCGAGCGTGGTCGTCACCGGCGAGGACGTCGGCTGGTTCGGCGGCGTGTTCCGCTGCACCGACGGGCTCCAGCAGCGCTTCGGCGACCGGCGTGTCGTCGACGCCCCGATCGCCGAGGGCGGCATCGTCGGCGCGGCGATCGGGATGGGCGTGCACGGACTGCGCCCCGTCGTCGAGATCCAGTTCGCCGACTACGTGTACCCGGCGATGGACCAGCTGATCTCGGAGGCGGCCCGGCTGCGGCACCGCTCCGCCGGCGAGTTCCACGCGCCGATCACCGTGCGCATGCCCTGCGGCGGCGGCATCCACGGCGGCCAGACCCACAGTCAGAGCCCCGAGGCGCTGTTCGCACACGTCTGCGGGCTCACGACCGTGGTGCCGTCCGATCCCTACGACGCGAAGGGCCTGCTCATCGCCGCGATCGAATCCGACGACCCGGTCATCTTCCTCGAGCCCAAGCGGCTCTACAGCGGCCCGTTCGACGGCCACCACGACCGACCCGTCGTGCCGTGGTCCGAGCACCCCCGTGGCGAGGTGCCGGACGGGCACTACACCGTCCCCCTCGGGCGCGCCGAGGTGCGCCGTCCCGGCGACGACCTCACCGTCCTCGCCTACGGGACGATGGTGCACGTCGCGCTCGCCGCCGCGGAGGCGACCGGCATCGACGCCGAGGTGGTCGACGTGCGCACGATCGTGCCCCTCGACCTCGACACCATCGAGGACTCGGTGCGCCGCACGGGCCGGTGCGTGGTCGTGCACGAGGCGACCAGGACCGCCGGCTTCGGCGCGGAGCTGGTCGCGTCGGTCCAGGAGGCGTGCTTCCACCACCTCGAGGCACCCGTGGAGCGCGTCACCGGCTGGGACGTGCCCTATCCGCACGCCCAGGAGTGGGACTACTTCCCCGGGCCGGAGCGGGTGGCGGCCGCGTACCGACGGGCGCTGGAGGCGTGATGGCGACGCGTGCGATGCGGCTGCCCGACGTCGGCGAGGGGATCGCCGAGGCGGAGGTGGTCCGCTGGCTGGTCGAGGTCGGCGACCGGGTCCGGGAGGGCGACCCGGTCGTGGAGGTCATGACCGACAAGGCCACCGTCGAGCTGCCGACCCCGTTCGCCGGCACCGTCGAGCGCCTCGCCGCGGAGCCCGGCGAGCTGGTCGCCGTCGGGGCCGACCTGCTCCACCTGCGCGTCGAGGACGCTGCCGGCCCGACCGCGGCGGGCAACGGGTCCGGCCCGCAGGAGGTGCGCTCGACCGGCACCGCGCAGGTGAGCTCGACCGCGGCGACGACCTCGCCGACGACCCCTCCGACGACGGTGGCCTCGCCCACGACCACCGCGCCGGTGGCCCCGACGCCGCAGCGACCCGCCGCCCGGCGCGGCGAGCGCCCGACGGCCGCGCCCGCCGTGCGCCGGCGTGCACGCCAGCTGGGCATCGACCTGGCCGGGCTGCAGGGCACCGGCCCAGGTGGCCGGATCGTGCACGAGGACCTCGACCGGGTGCTGGTCGCCCGCCAGGGCGCACCGGCAACTGGCGCACCGGCCACTGGCGCACCGGGCGCGGGCGCGCCGACGACGGGCGCCGACCCGTTCGCCGACCGCCACGGCGACGGCGGCGAGGTGGAGCAGGTGCGGCTCACCGGCCTGCGGCGGCGCATCGCCGCCCACATGGAGGAGTCGGCCCGCCGCATCCCCCACTTCTCCTACGTCGAAGAAGTGGACGTCACCGAGCTCCAGCGCACGAGGGCGGTCCTCGCACGCGAGTGGGCGGACCGCGGCGCGGCGCCCGGAGTGCTCCCGTTCGTCCTGCGTGCCACGGTGCTCGCGGTCGCGGACCATCCCGAGATGAACGCGCGCCACGACGACGAGCAGGGCGTGGTCACCCGCCACCGGCGCGTGCACCTCGGCGTCGCGGTGCAGACCGACGACGGGCTGGTGGTCGCCGTACTCCGCGACGCGCACACGATGGGGGCCCCCGAGCTGGCCGCCGAGCTCGAGCGCGTCGCCGCCAGGGCCCGCCGCGGCGACGCGACGCTCGCCGAGCTGCGCGGGTCGACGATCACCGTGTCGAGCCTCGGCGCGCTGGGTGGCATCGCGTCGACGCCGATCATCAACCACCCCGAGGTCGCCATCGTCGGGGTCAACAAGATCCAGGTCCGGCCGACCTGGGTGGACGGCGCCGTCGTCCCCCGCGAGGTGATGCACCTGTCGTCGTCGTTCGACCACCGGGTCGTCGACGGCTGGCACGCCGCACGCTTCGTCCAGCGCATCCGCGAGCTGCTCGAGACCCCCGCGCTGCTGTTCACCCCCGGTTCTGTGTCCCGGAAGTGAGGGTGCACCCTCACTTCTGAGGAACAGATCGGGAGTACGGTCCCGCCCATGGCCTCCCCCCGCCCCCGGCCCTTCCGCTTCACGCTGCAGGCGTCGCACCTGGGCCACCCCGACGAGCTGCGCCCCCTGGCCCGCCGCGCCGAGGACGTCGGCGTCGCCACCCTGACCGTGGCGGACCACATGGACGACCAGCTCGCCCCCTTCGCCGCGCTGATGGCCGCAGCGGACGCCACGACGACCCTGCGGGTCGGCACGATGGTCCTCGCGAACGACTACCGGCACCCCGCCGTGCTCGCGAAGGAGGCGGCGACCATCGACGTGCTGAGCGGCGGGCGCCTCGAGCTGGGGCTGGGTGCGGGTTGGATGACCGCCGACTACGAGAGCACCGGCATCGCCATGGACCCACCCGGCGTCCGCGTCGACCGCCTCGAGGAGGCGGTGCAGATCGTCACCGCGCTGTGGGGCGGCGAACCGGTGGACTTCGAGGGCGAGCACTACCGGGTGAAGGGGCTGGTCGGGCTGCCCCGTCCGCTGCAGCGGCCCGGTCCACGGCTGGTGATCGGTGGTGGCGGCCGCCGGGTGCTCGGCATCGCGGCCCGGTACGCGGACGTGGTCGCGCTGAACCCGAACCTGCGGGCCGGCGTCATCGACCACCGGGCTGGCAGCAGCGCCACCGCCGCGGCGACCGAGGCGAAGCTCGCCCACGTGCGCGAGGTCGCCGGGGAGCGCTTCGACGAGCTCGAGATCGCGACCCGCATCCACCTCGCGATCGTCACCGACGACCGGGACTCGATCTACGACGCGTTCGCGGGCGGCTTCGGGCTCACCCCCGACGAGGCGAAGGGCTCGCCCCATGCGCTGTGCGGCACGGTCGAGCAGATCGTCGACGACCTGGTCGAGCGCCGCGAACGCTTCGGCATCTCGACGATCGGGCTGTCGGCCTCGTCGCTCGACGACATGGCGCCGGTGATCGAGCGCCTCGCCGGGACCTGAGCAGCGGCGCCGTTCCCTGGCGGACCGGCCGCCCGGGTGGGCCTACCGTTGGGAGATGATCAACGCGGTCCACACCCTCGTGTACTCCGACGACGCCCCGCGACGCGGGCGTTCCTGCGCGACGTCGTCGGCCTGCCCTTCGTCGAGGACGCCGGCTCCGAGCCGGGCTGGCTGATCTTCGGGACCGGACCCAGCGAGCTCGGCGTGCACCCCACCCGCAGCGTCCGCGGCGGTGAGGAGCACGTCTCGCCCCGCCACCACCAGATCTCGTTCATGTGCGACGACATCGAGGCGACCCGCGCGGAGCTCGAGTCGAGGGGCGCCACCTTCCTCGGTCCCCCGGCCGACCACGGTTTCGGGATCGCCGTGCTGATGGAGGTGCCGGGCGCCGACCCGATCATGGTGTACGAGCCGCGGCACCCGATCGCCCACGACCTGCCCTGAGCCGCCCCGGCGCGGCTCGGCGCGCCGCAGCGGCGGCCCGGAGCGGTGCGGGGCGCCGCCTCAGCGGATGCGCCCGTAGCCGACGGGGTTGCCGAACCCGCGGTGGATCGGGGCGATCTTCACGACGTCGCCCGTGCGCGGCGAGTGGATCATCTGGCCGCCGCCCACGTACATGCCGACGTGGTACACGGGGTTGCCGTAGAAGACGAGGTCGCCGGGCTGCAGCTGCGACTCGGAGATCCGCTGCGTGCTCGCGTACATGCTGCGCGACGTGCGGGGCAGCGAGACCCCGACCTGGGCCCATGCCCACACCAGCAGCCCCGAGCAGTCGAACCCGGTCGACGGGCTGGAGCCCGCCCAGCGGTACGGCGTGCCGAGCACCGAGCGGGCCGCCGCGATCGCCCCGGCGGCACGGCTGTTCGGCGCAGAGACCGGCGGCGGTGCGGGCGCGGGCGGCGCGGGAGCCGGGGCGTTCCGCCTCGGCGCGGGTGCGGGCGGCTCGGTCGTGGAGGAGCGACGCCCGCGACGCTCCTGGGCGGTGGTGCTGGTGGTCGACTCGGCGGCCGCGCGGCGCTCAGCGGCGCGGGCCTGCTCGGCGGCACGCGCCGCTGCGGCAGCAGCGGCCGCGGCCTCGCGTCGACGCCGCTCGGCCTCGATCGCGTCGCGCAGCTCGGCGTTGGCACCCTCGAGCAGCTCGCGGTGGCGCTCCACCGAGGCGCGGATGTCCGCGACGACGGCCTCCTGGCGCTCCCGGCGCTCCGCGAGGCGCTGCTCGGCCCGCTCGAGCTCGCTGACCCGTGCATCGAGGTCCTGGCGGCGGACGTCCAGCTCGTCGGCGACGAGCTCCTTGTCGCCGCGCACGATCTCCAGCAGCGTGCGCTGGTTGACCGCGACGTTCACATCGGAGCTCTGCAGCAGCAGCTCGCCGCTGGAACCGGCGCCGATGTAGGCCTCGACGACGTAGCCGGCGGCCTCACGGCGGGCGGCCTCGACCGCCTCGCGCGCCTCGGCCACGGCAGCCTTCTTCTCGGAGCGCTCCGACTCGAGCTCGGCGAGCTCCTCCTCCAGCTGGAGGTACTCCTCGTCGAGCTCGCTGGCCTTCCGCTCGAGCTGCTCGAGCTCGTCGGCGAGCCGTGCGGCGCGGTTCCGGAGGGACTCGACGTTCTGGGCCGACGCACCGGTGCCCGACAGCATGACCGCGACGGCGAGCACCGCTGCGACCACGACAGAGGACGTTCGGCGCGTCGTGCGGACGGGTCGCAGACGCATCGACGACAAGTCAACCAGAATGACGATCCGGTTACAAACGCGTGTCGATGGCGTCGGTGGGGAGCGGGGCCCGGACCGGCGTCGGAGCGGGTCCGGTCACTCCCACTCGATGGTGCCCGGCGGCTTCGAGGTGATGTCGTAGACCACCCGGTTGACGCCGTCGACCTCGTTGATGATCCGCGACGCCATGGTCTCGAGCACCTCGTAGGGGATGCGCGCCCAGTCGGCGGTCATCGCGTCCTCGCTGGTCACCGCGCGGATCACCACGGGGTACCCGTAGGTGCGCTCGTCGCCCATCACCCCGACGGTCCGGATGTCGGGCAGGACGGCGAACGACTGCCAGATCTCGCGCTCGAGGCCGGCGATCCTGAGCTCCTCGCGCACGATCGCGTCGGCCTCCTGGAGCACCGCGACCTTGTCGGGCGTGACCTCGCCGATGATGCGGACGCCGAGGCCCGGGCCCGGGAACGGCTGGCGCCAGACGATCTCGTCCGGCAGGCCCAGCTCGGTGCCCACCGCCCGCACCTCGTCCTTGAACAGGTTCCGCAGCGGCTCGACGAGCTCGAAGTCGAGGTCGTCGGGCAGGCCGCCCACGTTGTGGTGGCTCTTGATCGTCGACGCGTGCGCGGTCCCCGACTCGATGACGTCCGGGTAGAGCGTGCCCTGCACGAGGAACTTGGCATCCGTGAGCCCGCCACGGGCGTCCTCGAACACGCGGATGAACAGCTCGCCGATCGCCTTGCGCTTCTCCTCCGGGTCCGTGACGCCCGCGAGGCGCTCGAAGAAGCGGTCCGCGGCACGCACGTGGATCAGCTCGATGCCCTGGTGCCGCTGGAAGGTGTCGACCACCTGCTCGCCCTCGCCCTTGCGCATCAACCCGTGGTCCACGAACACGCAGGTCAGCTGCGAGCCGATCGCGCGGTGCACGAGCGCCGCGGCGACGGCCGAGTCGACGCCGCCGGACAGCCCGCAGATCGCACGCCCGTCGCCCACCTGCTCGCGGATCGCGGCGATCGCGTCGTCGACGAAGTTCGCCATCGTCCACTGCGCGCTCGCCCCCACGATCTCGTGGAGGAAGCGCTCGATCAGCTCCTGACCGTGCGGGCTGTGCACGACCTCGGGGTGGTACTGGACGCCGAAGATCCTGCGCTCGGGGTTCTCCAGCACCGCGACCTGCGCGCCCGGTGAGGTCGCCGTGGCGACGAAGCCCTCGGGCACCTCGGTGACCGAGTCGAAGTGGCTCATCCACACGGTCTGGTGCTCGGGCAGGTCGTCGGTGAGCAGCACGGAGGGGACCCCGGGGATGCGGTTCATCACGGTCCGCCCGTACTCGCCCGCTCCCCCGCGCCCCACGACCCCGCCGAGCTGCTGTGCGATGAGCTGCGCGCCGTAGCAGATGCCGAGGATCGGCACGCCGAGGTCGTAGACGCCGGGATCGATGCTCGGTGCGCCCTCGACGTGCACCGACTTCGGACCGCCGGAGAGGATGATCGCGATCGGCTCGTGCGCCGCGAACTCCTCGGCCGACAGGTCGTGCGGCACGATCTCGGAGTACACCCTCGCCTCGCGCACGCGGCGGGCGATCAGCTGCGCGTACTGGGCGCCGAAGTCGACGACGAGGACCTTCTCGCTGGGCGTCGCACGCTCCATCGGGTCCGGATCGGGGCGGTGGGTCACGTGCGGTCTCCAGGGGTGTCCTGCGGTGCGCCGGTGACGACGAGGTCGGCCTTCTGGAGCTCCTTGAGGGAGCCGTGACCGGTGACCGCCATCGCCTTGCGGAGGGCGCCCATGAGGTTGAGCTGCCCGTCGTGGCGGTCCGACGGCCCGAACAGGACCTGCTCCAGGGACCCGACCGGGGCGACCCGGCGGACCATTCCCCTGGGCAGGGTGCGGTGCAGCGCGGAGAGCGACCACGTGAGCCCGCCCGCAGGGGCTTCCGTGGACCGGGCGAGCGCGGTGCCGAGCATGACGGCGTCCGCGCCGCACACGATCGCCTTCGCGATGTCGCCGCCGGTGCTCAGGCCGCCGTCCGCGATGACCTGGACGTGCACGCCGGTCTCGTCGAGGTGGCGCATGCGCGCCGCCCGGGCGTCCGCGATCGCGGTCGCCTGCGGGTTGCCGACCCCGAGCACGCGGTTGGTCGTGGAGGTGACGCCGGGTCCGACGCCGACGAGCACCCCGGCGGCACCGGTGCGCATGAGGTGCAGCGCTGCCTGGTAGCTCGCGCAGCCGCCGACGATCACCGGCACCTCGAGCCGGCGGACGAGGTGCTTGAGGTCGAGCGGGTCGTGGGTGCCCTCCGAGACGTGCTCGGCGGAGGTGACGGTGCCCTGGATGACCAGCAGGTCGGGCTCGGCCCGGATGACGTGCGGGAGCAGCGACTCCGTGTTCGACGGGGTGACCGCCACGGCCACCGTGGCGCCGCCGTCGCGGATCTGCTGGACGCGCTCGCCGATCAGCTCGGGGTCGATCGGCGCGTCGTGCAGCTCGCGCAGGCGGGCCACCACCTCGTCCTCGGGCGTCGAGGCGAGCTCCTCG
>Ga0123333_10005282_pt1 | contig 11727 bp, 8 predicted proteins | sample BioC12SIPDNA_3_FD_89957 | JGI IMG/M metagenome (GOLD analysis project Ga0123333, IMG submission 89957) | Anaerobic biogas reactor microbial communites from Washington, USA - Biogas_R2_B C12 SIP DNA | ecosystem: Engineered > Bioreactor > Anaerobic > Unclassified | place: Washington, USA...
ACCGGCGACGCCATCAAGATCGCGCAGGACCTCGGGGCCGACGTGGGTCTGATGGATCAGGCATGGTGGTTCCCCGCGGTCGCACCCACCAAGGAAGGCCGTGCGCCGCTGGTGATGCTCGCCGAGCGGTCGCTGCCCGGTTCGTTCATCGTGGACGGCAGCGGTTCCCGCTTCGTCAACGAGTCCTGCGACTACATGACCGCCGGCCGGATCATGCTCGGCCACGACGACGGCGGCGAGCCCCACCTGCCGGCCTGGTTGATCTTCGACCAGACCTACCGCAACAGCTACGTGTTCGCGGCGGGGGTCATGCCGGGCATGGCGATCCCGCAGCCGTTCTACGACGCGGGCGTGGTCGTGAAGGCCGACTCGATCGCCGAGCTGGGGCGAGCCATCGGCGTCCCGGGCCTGGTCGAGGGCGTCGAGCGGTTCAACCTGCTCGCCGGGCAGGGCCACGACGACGACTTCCAGCGCGGGCTGTCGCACTACGACCGCTACTACGGCGACCCGACCAACACCCCCAACCCGAACCTGCGGCCGCTGGGCAAGGGCCCGTTCTACGCGGCGCAGGTGGTGCCCGGCGACCTCGGCACGTGCGGCGGCCTCAAGGCCGACGAGCACGCGCGGGTGCTGGACGGTTCGGGTTCCGTGATCGAGGGTCTGTACGCCGTGGGCAACTGCGCGGCGAACGCGTTCGGCAAGGTCTACCCCGGGCCGGGCGCGACCATCGGCCAGGGCGTCGTCTTCGCCCACATCGCGGCCCAGCACATCGCGGGTCGCGGCTGAGGGCGGCGGGGCCGGGGCGGTTGCGCCCCGGCCCCCGACTTCACCCGTCAGAAGCTGAGCAGCGCGAAGAACGGCAGGAGCGGGACCATGATCCCGGTGCTCATCCAGAACATGCCGAAGTTCATCGCGAAGTCCGACAGCGCGGCCATGCGGAACTTCGGCGAACCCACCGGGCGCACCTCGTGGCACGAGGGGGCAGTCTCGACGCGGACGGCCGTGGCGAGGGCGAGGGGGCCGTCGGTCGTGGTCCCGACCGGATCGAGCACGGGGTGGGGCAGGCCGCACGTGCAGTCGGCGCCGCAGGTGCAGGTGCCGCCACAGCAGGCGGACGCCGAGGCCACGGGTGTTGCGGGCGCGAGGGCCTGCCGCAGCGCGTGGACCGAGGCGACCAGCAGGTAGGCCATCAGCGGGACGCCCACGACGGCTAACCACCACAGGACACCGCCGGGCTGCTGGGCGGCCATCATCGGGTTCATCCCGCCGGAGCCGGACTGCCCGGCCTGCGCCGCCATCTTCAGGGGCCGCATGACCGCCATCGCGGCCACGTGCCAGGCCATCGCCGCGAACATCGTGGCGTGGCCCAGGAAGTGCCACCCCGACGAGCGCTGGGCCGCCACGAACGCGCGTACCGCGAGCCAGGCGAACCACAGCACGCTGATCGCGAAGAAGCCGGCCAGCACCCACATCGGGATGATCCTGGTGAGCGTCATCCACGTCGGCCCGGCGACCATGAGCAGCATCACGACGGCCATCACCAGGTGGAGGCCGTTCGAGACCCGCTGGCGCCCGCTCTGGGGGCGGGTCATCTCGTAGGTGCTCCACGCCGTGCACCACAGGTAGAGGACGAACAGGCCGACGAACTTCACCGGCACGGTGGCGAACGAGAACATGCAGAACCCTCCTGGTGCGGACGCCTGGTGCGCCCTCCGCCCCAGTAGTCGGCCGGGACGGCCAAGAAGTTCCCGACTCCCGGTCGCGAATTGTGCTCCGTGTACCTGATGCACGTGGCGCGAGATGCATGGAGCACAATTCATGACCAGCCCAGCCCCGACCAAATCACACGCATGTAGTTTTCCCCAGCTGTGCACAATCCTGTGGACAGCGCTCCTCCCGAACAGGCGCCTGACAGCGGCCGACGCCCTAGGGTGGAGGTCATGCGCCAGCAGGTGGTCGACGACGTCCTCGTCAGCAAGCACCCCGCCGGCACCGTCGCCGCCGACCTCGCCGCACGGCTCGCCGCGGCGTCCACCGACCCGATCCGGCACCTCTACGCTCCCCCGCTGAGCGCCACCCCCGTGCCGGCGCCCGACGGCCGCCTCATCACGCTCTCCCCCGTCACCGACCCCCTGCCCGAGGACCAGCCCGCGCCCTGGCACGAGGCCGGCGCGCTCCTGGCCCGCCTGCACGCGGTGGCGGTCCCCGACGACCTTCCCGACCACGGCGGACGCCTTCAGTTCGAGGCCGCCGTCGCCGAGGCCGACGCGCTCCACCCGGGCGGTTCCACCGACATCCTGCGCGAACTGGGGCTGCACCTGCTGCAGTCCTGGCCCGTACCCACCCGGGTGGCCGTCGTGCACGGCACCTTCGACCTCGGCCGGCTCGGCCGCCTCCCCGGCACCGAGACCTGGCTGCTCACCGGAGCCCACACGCTCGGGCTCGGCGACCCGGCCTGGGACCTCGCCGGCCCGGCCGCACTCTGGGGCACAGGCCTGCTCGATGACGCCAGCTGGTTCGCCTTCGTCGGCGGCTATGCGGCGGCCGGTGGGCGCACGCCCACGGAGGGCCAGCCCTGGCCCGGTCTCGACCACCCAGCCCGGTGCGCGCTGCTCATGGCCACGGTCGCCGAGCTGCGGCGCTGTCCCGGCTACCCGCAGCCCGAGCTCAGCCCCGCCGCCGAGGCCCTGCTCGCCGCGTGCGTCAAGGCGAACGGACGCCGCTGGTGACCGACCCCGACCCCCCGGTGCCCGCGCCCGCGTGCCCCCACTGCCAGCACCCGCTCCCGGGCTGGACCCCTCCTTCCGCCCCCGGGCCGATCCCCCCGCGCGAGCCGGGGTACGCCGAGCACCACCCGCAGGAGGCTGCGGGCCACGTGTCCGGCCGCGCCCAGCCCCCGTTCGCGCCCGGCTGGCTGGCCGGGCCCACGGCGTCCGACCCCGACGCGCACGGTCTGCTGCGCGGCATGATGAATTCCTTCACGAGAGAAGAGGAAGCACGATGACCCTGGTCCCCAAGATCACGCTCCACGACGGCACGACGATCCCGCAGCTCGCCTTCGGCACGTGGCAGGTGCCCGACGCCGACGTCACGCCCGCCGTCCTGCACGCGCTCGAGACCGGCTACCGGCACATCGACACCGCCGCCATCTACGGCAACGAGGCGGGCGTGGGCCGTGCCATCGCGCAGGGCGGCGTCGCCCGCGAGGACCTCTACGTCACCACCAAGCTGTGGAACGACGCCCACCAGAAGGCCGACGCCCGCCGCGCCATCGAGACCAGCCTCGAGAAGCTCGGCCTCGACCACGTGGACCTCTACCTCATCCACTGGCCGTCGACCGTCAAGTACGGCGACGCCTACATCGAGGCTTGGGACGCCCTGCAGGAGTTCAAGGCCGAGGGCCTGGCCACCAGCATCGGCGTGAGCAACTTCCACGCCCACCACCTCGACGCGATCTCGGGCGAGGTGCCCGTGGTCAACCAGGTCGAGGTGCACCCGACGTTCACGCAGGTCCCGCTGCGCACGCTGTGCGAGGAGAAGGGCATCAAGGTCGAGTCGTGGAGCCCGCTCGGCTCCGGCGCCGACCTCGGCAACGGCGAGCTCGCGGACATCGCCGCGTCGTTCGGCAGGTCCGTGGCGCAGGTGATCATCCGCTGGCACCTCCAGCACGGCCTGATCGTGCTGCCCAAGTCGGTGACCCCGGCCCGCATCGAGGAGAACTTCGCCGTGTTCGACTTCGAACTCGACGCCGACACGATGGCCCGCATCGACGGCCTCGACGCCGGCAACCGCGTCGGCTCGAACCCGGACACCGCCGGCTTCTGACGGTTTTCCTCCACGGGATCGCAAGGCGCCCCCCATCGCACCGCTCAGCCGGGGGCCACGACGCCGATCCTGTGGAGAGAAACCGTCAGTTCCGCGTGGCACAGTGGCCCCACCATGACGACCGAGCCCGGCGCCGACGTCCTGGAGCGCTTCTCGCCCGCCACGCGGGCGTGGTTCTCCAGCAGCTTCACCGCGCCCACGGCCGCCCAGGCCGGGGCGTGGTCGGCGATCAGCGCGGGTGAGCACACGCTGGTCGTCGCCCCGACCGGCTCGGGCAAGACCCTGGCCGCGTTCCTGTGGGCGATCGACCGGCTGTCCCGGGGGCGGACAGGTGAGGCCGAGCGACCGCCCGGCACGCGCGTCGTCTACATCTCGCCCTTGAAGGCGCTGGCGGTCGACGTCGAGCGCAACCTCCGCTCGCCCTTGGTCGGCATCGGGCACGCGGCCGATCGGCTGGGGCTGCCGCGGCCCGAGGTGACCGTGGGCGTCCGCTCGGGCGACACTCCGGCCGACCAGCGCCGCCGGTTCGCCCGCAACCCCGACGACATCCTCATCACCACGCCCGAGTCGCTGTACCTGCTGCTCACCTCGCAGGCGCGCGAGGCGCTGCGCGGCGTCGAGACCGTGATCATCGACGAGGTGCACGCAGTCGCCGGCACCAAGCGCGGCGCCCACCTCGCGCTCACCCTCGAACGCCTCGACGCCCTCCTGCCCACCCCCGCGCAGCGCATCGGGCTGTCGGCGACCGTACGCCCGATCGAGGAGGTGGCGCGGTTCCTGGCCGGGGGACGTCCGGTGTCGGTGGTGCAGCCGCCGTCGGAGAAGCAGTGGGACCTGCGGGTCGTCGTCCCGGTCGAGGACATGGCCTCGCTGGCCGCCCCGCCCCCCGAGGACGAGGACGGGCCGCGCCAGGTGCCGTCGATCTGGCCGCACGTGGAGGAACGCATCGTCGACCTGGTCGAAGCCCACCGGTCGACGCTGGTCTTCGCCAACTCGCGCCGGCTGGCCGAGCGGCTCACCGGCCGGCTGAACGAGATCGCCGCCGAACGCGCCGAGACCCAAGCCCTGGGCACCCAGAACCCAAGCCTTGGGCAGGCGAAACCCAAGCCCTCGGCGCAGGCGCCCGCGCAGGTGATGGGCCAGGCCGGGGCGTCCGCGGGAGCGGTGCCGGTGATTGCCCGGGCCCACCACGGCTCGGTGTCCCACGACCAGCGCAAGCAGACCGAGGAGGCGCTCAAGGCAGGCCACCTGCCCGCCGTGGTCGCCACCTCCAGCCTCGAGCTGGGCATCGACATGGGCGCGGTCGACCTCGTCGTCCAGGTGGAGGCGCCCCCGTCGGTGGCCTCAGGCCTGCAACGCGTGGGTCGCGCCGGCCACCAGGTCGGGGCAGTCAGCCGGGGGGTGTTCTTCCCGAAGTACCGCGGCGACCTCGTCGCCACGAGCGTGATCGTCGACCGCATGCGCGCCGGGGCGATCGAGCAGCTGCACGTGCCGGCGAACCCGCTCGACGTGCTCGCCCAGCAGGTCGTGGCGATGGTGGCCCTCGACGAGTGGGCCGTCCCCGACCTCCTCGAGCTCGTGCGGAGGGCCGCCCCGTTCGCGACCCTGACCCGCGGCGTCCTCGACGCGGTGCTCGACATGCTGGCCGGCCGCTACCCGGCCGAGGAGTTCGCCGAGCTGCGCCCCCGCCTCGTCTGGGACCGCGTCACGGACACCCTCACCGGCCGTCGCGGCGCACAACGAATCGCGGTCACCAACGGCGGCACCATCCCCGACCGGGGGCTGTTCGGCGTGTTCATCGCCGGCGACGGTCCCGGCCGCCGCGTCGGCGAGCTCGACGAGGAGATGGTCTACGAGTCGCGCGTCGGCGACGTCATCACGCTGGGCACCAGCACCTGGCGCATCGAGGACATCACCCACGATCAGGTCCTCGTCTCGCCCGCGCCGGGGCAGCCGGGCCGCCTGCCGTTCTGGAAGGGCGACACCATCGGGCGCCCCGCCGAGCTGGGCGAGGCGCTCGGTTCGTTCGTGCGCGAGCTGTCCACCTCGGACGCCGTGGGTGCGGCCGAACGGCTGGTCGCCTCGGGGCTCGACGAACTCGCGGCGTCCAACCTGCTCACGTACGTGGCCGAGCAGCGCGAGCAGACCGGTCAGGTACCCACCGACCGCACGATCGTGGTCGAGCGGTTCACCGACGAGCTGGGCGACTGGCGCATCGTGATCCACTCGCCGTGGGGTGCGCGGGTGCACGCGCCGTGGTCGCTGGCCATCGCCGCCCGACTGCGCGAGCGCTATGGGGTCGACGTGCAGGCGATGCACGCCGACGACGGCATCGTGCTGCGGCTGCCCGACATGGGCTACGCCGACCCGACCGCCGACCCCGGCGACGCCGACGCGTGGGGCGCCCCGTCCGCGCCGCCCGACCTCATGGAGCACATCGTCCTCGACCCCGAGGAGGTGACCGCGCTCGTCACCGAACTGGTGGGCGGCTCGGCGCTGTTCGCCTCCCGGTTCCGCGAGTGCGCGGGTCGCGCGCTGCTGCTGCCCAACCGGCGCCCCGGCCACCGGCAGGCGCTGTGGCAGCAGCGGCAGCGGTCGGCGGCGCTGCTGGAGGTGGCGTCGAACTACCCGGCGTTCCCCATCGTCCTGGAGGCCGTGCGCGAGTGCCTGCAGGACGTCTTCGACCTGCCCGCCCTGGTCGACCTGATGGGGCGCATCCGCGACCGGCGGGTGCAGGTCGTCGAGGTCACCACCGGACGCCCGAGCCCGTTCGCGCAGTCGCTGCTGTTCGGCTACGTGGCCCAGTTCCTCTACGAGGGCGACTCCCCGCTGGCCGAGCGCCGCGCCGCCGCGCTGTCGCTCGACCCCGACCTGCTCACCGAGCTGCTCGGCACGTCCGACGGCCTGAGCCTGCGCGACCTGCTCGACCCCGACGCGCTGTCCCGCACGTACGCCGAGCTGCAGCACCTCGCCGACGGACGCCGCGCGCGCGACCCCGACGAGCTCACCGACCTGCTGCGCGTGCTCGGCCCGCTGTCGACGGCCGAGCTGGCGGCCCGATCGGCCGACCCCGACGCCGTGCCGGGCTGGCTCGCCGACCTGGAGTCCGCGCGCCGGGTGGTGCCCGCCGGGATGCCCGGCGACGAGGGTCGCTGGGCGGCTGCCGAGGACGCCGGACGCCTCCGCGACGCCCTCGGCGTGGCCCTGCCCCCGGGGCTGCCGGCGGCCTTCACCGACCCGGTTCCCGACCCGATCGGCGACCTGCTGGTGCGCTACGCGCGCACGCACCTGCCGTTCACGGCCGACGAGATCGCGGTCCGGTTCGGCTGGGCGCTGGCCCACGCGGTCCAGGGCCTGCGGCGGCTGGTGGCCGACGGACGCCTCGTGGAGGGCGAGTTCACCCCCACCATGATCAACTTCGGGCAGGGTGCCCGCAGTGCCAGCGACCGGGAGTTCGTCGACCCGGGGGTGCTGCGCCTGATCCGGCGCCGCTCGGTGGCGGCGCTGCGCGCCGAGGTCGAGCCGGTCCCCGCCGAGGACTACGCCCGCTTCCTCCCTGCCTGGCAGGGCGTCGGCGGGGGCTACCGCGGCGTCGACGGCGTGCTGCGGGTGGTCGAGCAGTTGGCCGGGGTCGCCTTGCCCGCGTCCGCGGTCGAGACCCTGATCCTGCCCGCGCGCGTGCGCGACTACGCGCCGGCGATGCTCGACGAGCTGTGCGCCGCCGGCGAGGTCGGCTGGCGCGGGCAGGGCGGTCTGGCGGCCGCCGACGGCTGGGTCACCCTGTGGCCGACCGACCTCGGGCCGCTGGGCACGGTCCTCGCCGAGCCCGAGGGCGACCTCGAGCGCGGCCTGGTCGACGCGCTCGCCGCCGGCGGGGCGTCCTTCTTCGGCCCGCTGGCCGACGCGGTGGGCGACCCGGGCGGGACGGCGGCGTCCGATGCCCTGTGGTCGCTGGTCTGGAAGGGCTTGGTCACCAACGACACGCTCGCCCCGGTGCGCGCGCGGCTCGGCGGCGGGTCGAGCACCCACCGCGCCCGCGCCGCCGCTCCCCGCACCCGGTACGGACGCCCCCGGCTGCGGCTGCCCCGCGCCGCGGCCCCGCCCTCGGTGGGCGGGCGCTGGTCGCTGGTGGAACCCGGGCTTTGGGCGGCCGGAACACAGGCCGTCGGCGACGGGCGGGCCGCCGGCGAGCGGGTGGTGCTCACGGCGGAACTGCTGCTCGACCGGTACGGGGTGGTCACGCGGGGAGCGGTGCAATCGGAGGGCATCGAGGGCGGCTTCGCGGGGGTCTACAAGGTGTACTCCGCCGCCGAGGACGCCGGACGCCTCCGGCGCGGCTACTTCGTCGAGGGCCTGGGTGCGGCCCAGTTCGCCACCACCGGCGCGATCGACCGGCTCCGCGGCGTCGGTCGGGGCGCGGCAGAGGGCGCGCTGGTGCTCGCGGCGTCCGACCCGGCGAACCCGTTCGGCGCGGCCCTGCCCTGGCCCGGCTCGGGCGACCACCGGCCGAGCCGGAAGGCGGGGGCGCTGGTGGTCCTCGACGACGGGCAGCTCGTCGCCTGGCTCGAGCGCGGCGGGCGCACGGCCCTCACGTGGTCGACCAACCCCGACCAGCTGCGCCGGACCGCCGAGGCACTCGCCGGCCTCATCCACGGCGGCCGGGTCGCCGCGCTCACGGTCGAGAAGGTCGACGGCGCCGCCTCACTCGGCGCCGACCACCCGTTCGTGCACGCGCTGCTGGCGGCGGGGTTCCACCAGACGCCCAAGGGCGTCCGGCTGCGCCGCTGAGCGCTACCCGCCGATCGCCTTGCGAACCGCCTCGGCCAACACGCCCGGCTGCTGCTCGCGCAGCTCGTAGCGCGCCCGGGTCATGGGCTTGTTCACCGACAGCACGCGGGTGAGGTCGATGGGCGTGCCCGAGACGACCACGTCGGCGTCGGCCGCGTCGATGGTCGCCTCCAGGTCGCGGATCTGCGCGTCGCCGTAGCCCATCGCGGGCAGGATCCCGCGGGCGTTGGGGTACTTCGCGTAGGTCGCCGCCAGCGACGCCACGGCGTACGGGCTCGGGTCCACGATCTCGGCGACCCCGGCCGCCTTCGCCCCGACCACGCCCGCGCCGAACGACATCGACCCGTGGGTGAGCGTGGGTCCGTCCTCGATCACGAGGGCGCGCTTGCCGCGGACCAGCTCGGGGTCCTCGACGGTGACGGGCGAGTCGCAGCGGATCACGGTCGCGTCGGGGTTCAGCCCGCGCACGGACGCCTCGACCTGGGCGATCGCGTCCTCCGACGCCACGTCGCACTTGTTGATGATGACCAGGTCGGCCATGCGCACGTTCGCCTCGCCGGGGTGGTAGCCGGCCTCGTCGCCGGGGCGCAGCGGGTCGGCGAGCACGATGTGCAGGTCGGGGCGGTAGAACGGCAGGTCGTTGTTGCCGCCGTCCCACATGATGACGTCGGCCTCCTCCTCGGCCCGGCGCAGGATCGCCTCGTAGTCGACGCCCGCGTAGATGACGAAGCCGGCGTCGATGTGCGGCTCGTACTCCTCGCGCTCCTCGATGGTGCACTCGTGCGCGTCGAGGTCGGCGTACGACGCGAAGCGCTGCACGGCCTGCTTGGCGAGGTCTCCGTAGGGCATCGGGTGCCGCACCGAGACGACCTTCTTGCCCAGCTCCTGCAGGATCCTCACCAGGTAGCGCGAGGTCTGCGACTTGCCCACGCCGGTGCGCACCGCGCAGACGCTGATGACCGGCTTGGTCGAGGCGATCATGGACGGCGCCCCGCCGGGCAGCACGAAGTCGGCGCCGGCGGCGATACAGCGGCTGGCCAGGTGCATGACGTCGGCGTGCGCGATGTCGGAGTAGGAGAACACGCACTCGTCGACGTTCTCGCGGGCGATCAGGTCCTCGAGGTCGGCCTCGTCCACGATCGGGATGCCGCCCGGGTACCGCTCGCCGGCCAGCTCGGCCGGGTAGCGGCGCCCGGCGATGTCGGGGATCTGGGTGGCGGTGAACGCCACCACCTCGCGGGTCGCGTCGTCGCGGTACAGCACGTTGAAGTTGTGGAAGTCGCGGCCCGCCGCGCCCAGGATCACGGTCCTGCGCACATCACTCATGAGGTCCCCCCGTGGTCGGTCCGGGCGGCGTCGCTGCCCCCGGTCACCTCCACGCTAGCCAGCGCCCGCCTCGTCCGCGACGGGTGCGCCGGATCGCTTCTGGCTTCAGTTCAACAGCGGGCGCCCAGCGGTGGCAGCATGCACCCATGCACGGCATCGACACCCTCGAACGGCTGCTGGCGCGTACGTGGCCCGGCCTCGAGCAGGATCACCTCGGCGACTGGCTGCTGCGCGCCGGCCACGGCTGGACCGGCCGGGCCAACTCGGCGCTCGCGGTGGGCGACCCGGGACCATCCCGGGAGGAGGCCCTCGACCGGGTCGCCGCCTGGTACGCGGCGCGGGGCTTGCCGCCGCGGGTGCACGTCCCGCTCCCCCTCAGCGGTTCGGACGCCGCGGGCGAGGCCCTGCTGGCCGCCTGCGCGGCGCGCGGTTGGGCCGCCGGTCCGTGGACGTGGGTGATGACCCGGGACGTGGGCGCCGGGCCGGCGGACCGGCCGGGGCCCGCGGCGTCCGGGCTGGAGCTGGAGTGGGACGACGCCCCGGGCGACGACTGGGTGTCGCTGGTGCGGGGCGGGTCGCTGCCCGAGCACGGGCGGGCGATCCTGGCGGCGGCGCCGGCGTGGTACCTGACGGTCCGGGTCGACGGTGAACCGGTGGCGTGCGGTCGGGCCACGCCGGTGGAGGGCTGGGTGGTGCTGAGTGCGATCGAGGTGGCGCCGGGTCACCGGCGCGGGGGTCTGGGGGCCCTCACCACCGAGGCGCTGACGGCGCGGGGTGCGGCGGCGGGGGCGAGCCGGGTCGCGCTGCAGGTGGAGGTGGCCAACAAGGGTGCGGTGGCCCTGTACCGGAAGCTCGGGTACGCCGAGCACCACCGCTACACCTACTGCGCGGGGTGACTCAGGCGTCGGCGAAGATCGGCGTGAAGGTCATGGCGATGAAGACGAGGGCGACGAGCAGGACGGCGGTGTGAGCGAGGAAGATCATGGCTCCAGCCTGCCCGCGGGCACCGACATTCCACATCGGTCGGCCGTTCGGTTCGGCCTCCGACCAGCGGTCTAGGGGTTTGACCCCGAGGGGGTGCCCCGGGTGGAGGCGGCCCAGTACTGTCGCCACCATGGCTCTGAGCGTGTTCGACCTGTTCTCCATCGGGATCGGGCCCTCGTCGTCCCACACGGTGGGGCCGATGCGTGCTGCGGCGATGTTCCTCGACGAGGTCGGCGACCGGCTGGGGGACGTGGCCCGCGTGCACTGCGACCTCTACGGCTCGCTGGGCGCCACCGGCCGTGGCCACGGCACCGACAACGCGGTCATCCTCGGCCTGCTGGGCGAGCGGCCCGAGTCGGTCGACCCGCGGGCGGTGGCCGGCAAGGTCCGCGGCGCCTGGGACGCCCACGAACTCACCCTCGGCGGCCGCCACACCATCGCGTTCGACCCGGCCACCGACCTCGTCCTCGACGGCTCGGTCGAACTGCCGACCCACCCCAACGGCATGGTCCTCACCGCGCGCGACGCCGCCGGCGAGGTCGTCCACGAGGCGACCTACTACTCGGTCGGCGGCGGCTTCGTCGTACGGGGGGACGCCGACGCCTCCGACCCCGTCGTGCCCGAGGCGGGGCCCGCGATCCCCTACCCGTTCCACACCGCGGCCGAGCTGATGGAGATCAGCGAGCACACCGGACTCTCCATCGCCAGCATCGCGCTGGAGAACGAGGTCGCGATGGGCCGCACCAAGGAGCAGGTCGAGCACGGCCTGCTCGAGATCTGGGCGGTCATGCAGGAGTGCGTGGC